>Ga0222662_1000514_pt1 | contig 30619 bp, 56 predicted proteins | sample AntAcemetagen600_FD_179821 | JGI IMG/M metagenome (GOLD analysis project Ga0222662, IMG submission 179821) | Saline water microbial communities from Ace Lake, Antarctica - #600 | ecosystem: Environmental > Aquatic > Non-marine Saline and Alkaline > Saline | place: Antarctica: Ace Lake... | reverse complement strand
CGAGAACGCGCAAACCCGCAAAATTATCGTTTTTGGGTTTTGATGGGGCACTTCGATCGGTGTAAGCTCACGGGTGAGGGCTGGACCCGATACCCATAGGGGTATCCACGTTTTTGACGGAGGTAGATCGGTGAAAAGGAGCGGACGATGATCGCGAAGGACTTGGAGACTCTGGGGGTTCCGTTGAAGGAGCTCAAGCTTCAAAAGGGGAACGCTCGGGTGGGCGACGTCGAGGCGATCAAGCGATCGTACGAACGGTTCGGTCAACGTAAGCCGATCGTGGCTCACAAGAAGACGAAGACGATTCTCGCGGGGAATCACCAATACCAAGCGGCGCAAGCTCTCGGGTGGGAGAAGATCGCTGTGGTTTGGGTTGACGACGACGAGGAGACGGCGAAAGCGTTCTCGATCGCGGACAACCGGATCGGACAACTTGGCGAGTGGGATCTCGAGAGTTTGGTCTCGGTCCTGGACGAGTTGGATCCGAACGAGTTCGAGACTCTTGGCTTCTCGGAAGTCGAGGTGGAGGACTTTCGAGCTCTTCTCGACGAGTCCAAGATGGAAGAGATTGTCGTGATCCGGAAAGACGACGAGAACTCTTCGGAGGTTGACGGGTCGAACTACAAGAAGGACGTCTCGTATCAAGAGTATCTCGAGAAATACGGGAACCGGGGAGTGCGCTCGGTTATCTTGTATTACCCAAATGAGGAGTATGGGAGAATTGTGGAGGACTTGAAGACGGTCGGCGAGTTGCTCGGGAGTCCGGACAACGCGCAAACGGTCGAGTTACTTGTAAAGGAGAAGTTGAAAAATGGGTGAGTTGAAAGAGTTCTCGGTAAAGCGGGTTATGTCCTCCGACGAGGCGACCGAAGTCGTGGGTAACGGAGTCCCCGATTTTGAACCGGACGTGAACGAGGCCGGTATCTATCGGGACGCCGACACCGGCGAAGCTGTGTTTCTCTACGTCCCGTTCGCGGGTTCGGTCACCAAGCTCCGCCGCGCTGTCCTTGGCGTTGGAATGTCGACAATACTTCGCTCCGGAGGGAGCCGATACAACTCGCGATCGTTCGGGTTCACGAACCGTAACGTCATCCTCAAGCGGGAGTCCTGCTCTCCGACTTCTCTCGCTTGGGACGAACCCGAGGCGCAGATGATCCTCAACGAGACGGCCGAAGTCCTTGGCGGTCAACTTTACGAAGCTCTCCCCGAGGTCCACGAGCAAGATCTCACGAAGATCGAAGCGGTTCTCCCGGAGTGGCGAATGACGGAGAATACGTTGTGGACCACAGGCAACATCAACCAATCGAGCGCGCTCCCTTATCACCGCGACGGAGCAAACTTCGACACTTGGACAGGTATGCCGGTTGTGCGTCGAGGAATGAACGGCGGACACCTCCATATACCCGAATATGACGTCACTCTAAATTGTAGGGACGGTTGGGCGCTCTACTTCAACGGACACTTCCTCGTTCACGGCGTCACGCCTATGAAATCGAGAACGAAGGACGCGTACCGTTACTCGATCGTGTTCTACGCGAAGCGCGGTATGAAAGATTGTCACACGTACGCGGTCGAAGTTGGCGAAGCTAGGGCGAAACGGAAAGAGCGCGAGCTCTCCGGATTGAACCTCACAATCGCGGACGCGACAACGGGTGGGACCGATCGCCGGTGGTAGGGTCGGTATATGCCAGCCGGACGACCAGCTAAACCGACGGAGCAGAAAAGACTACTCGGTAATCCGGGGAAGCGCGCTTTACCGGCCGCTCAATCGGTCGAACTTCTCCCAATGGCGGAGGAGGCACCCGAGCCTCACCGTCCGCTCTTGACTTACGGCCGCGAACTTTGGGATCGGGTGTGGAGATCTGGGATCTCTTGGATCTCTCCCGATACGGACGTCGAGCTTCTCTTGATGACTTGTGAGATGGTGGACGAGCGGTGGAACCTCCGTATCAAGGTTATGTCTTCGGACAATATGGCTATGGCTCGTAGGCTTGACAACCTCACGCGGCTAATTGTCGGGAACTTGTCTCTCTTGGGCTTCTCTCCCTCCGATCGCGCTCGTCTTGGAGTCGCTGAAGTGAAACGGATCTCCAAGATCGAAGAGCTCCGCCGTCGTCGTGACGAACTCTAGCTCTTGGCCTCCGACTTGGCTCACCGGAGACTCTGACACGAACCCGACCGGCGAGGGAGATCTCGTCGTGGACTTCGCGGAGACTTTTGGGATCGTCACGAAGGACTCGGTCGCGGGGAAGACCGGAGATCCGCTTGTGCTCCGAGATTGGCAGAAAGCGCTAGTGCGGTCGATATTCCAATACGACGAAGCCGGCCGAGGGCTCAAACATCGCGTGAACCTCGTCGGTATGCCTCGAAAGAGCGGTAAATCGGCGCTGGGATCCGTTCTCGCGCTGTATTCGCTGATTGTCGGACCGAAGGGAGGGGAGGTATATTCTGTGGCCGCTGAGAAGGAGCAAGCGCGTATTGTGTTCGCCGACGCTAAGCGGACGGTCGAGGCTTCCGAAGAACTCTCGGGGATAACACGGTTATACCGGGACGCGATCGAAATGCCGGAGCTTGGATCGGTGTATCGGGTTCTGTCGGCCGAGGCGTACAGTAAAGAAGGATTGAATCCTCACTTCGTCCTCTTCGACGAGTTACACGCACAGCCGAACCGGGAGCTCTTCGACGTTATGTCGCTCGCGATGGGCTCGCGCGGTCCTCTCGCCACTTTGGTAGCTATCACCACCGCTGGTCAAAAGTCAGACTCGACCGGCCGCGACTCGATCGCGTATTCGCTTTACAATTACGGGAAGGCAATCTCTCGGGGCGAGGTCGAGGACGACTCGTTCTTTATGGCTTGGTGGGAAGCGGACGGCAACTTCCGATCCGAGGAGACGTGGCGGACGGCGAACCCAGGGTTCGGAGATATCTCGGATCCGGCGGACTTCGTCTCGGCGGTCCGGCGAACTCCCGAGGCAGAGTTCCGGACGAAGCGTTGTAATCAATGGGTATCGTCTCAGTTGGCGTGGCTTCCGAACGGGTCGTGGGACGCTTGTGCGGCGGAGTTCGAGCCGAGTCCGGACGACGAGATTGTTCTCGGGTTCGACGGATCCTTCTCGGGGGACGCTTCGGTGATCGTCGGTTGTGTTGTTCCAAAAGAGAAGGACGATCCGGCGCGCTTGTTTCTGGTCAAGGCTTGGGAGAAGGATCTCGAGAAGGACGGCGACGAGTGGCGGGTCGACATTGCGGCGGTCGAGGACACTCTCCTCGAGTTCTGTCAAAAGTTCCCGAGGGTGAGAGAGATCGCTTGTGATCCCGCTCGTTGGCAAAGATCGATGGCGGTATTAGCGGATCAAGGACTCCCGATCGTGGAATGGCCGTCGAGCTCTCCGGCTCGAATGGTCCCGGCTTGCGCTAAGTTCTACGACGCTGTGGTTGAAAAAAGGATCGAACACGACGGGAACGGAACTCTCGCTCGACACTTGGACAACGCGGTTGTGAAGACCGATCGGCTCGGGCCAAGGATCGTGAAGGAGAATCGACAGTCTCCGCGAAAGATTGACGCGGCCGTAGCCGCTGTGTTAGCCTACGACCGCGCCACAGTCGCTAGAATGGAAGAAGTAGTTCCCCAGTTCTTCGCGTGAGGTAATATGTCCACAACACTCCAACTCGTCGGCGCGGCCGCGATAACTCTCGGCGTGACTCTCTTGTCTCTGCCGATCGGGATCGTCGTCGGCGGCGTCTTCTTGATTCTTGTCGGCTTCTCGTTAGGACGATAGATGGTATTCAACAAGCTATTCGAGGAGCGGTCAATCTCGTACCAAAGCGTGTTCGAGTCCGGGGACGATCTTCAGTTCGGAAACTTGTCCGCAACCTACGTCACCGACGACAACGTCTTCCAGGTGAACGCGGTATTCTCGGCTGTCTCTTTGATCGCTGACACGATCGCGACTCTCCCGCTCGACGCTTACCGTCGTCGGAACGGAACGCGTCTCCCTCTTCGTCCGAAGCCGGCGTGGGTTGCCCAACCGGACGTGGATCTTCCCCGCGTCGCTTTCTACAATTCTTTGATTGTGTCTTTACTTCTCGACGGGAACGCTTTCGTTCGAGTGTTCTCGAACTCGTCCGGACAGATCTCGAACTTGTCTGTGTTGAACCCGAGGAGCGTGAAGATTGAACGTTCGGGCGTCGGTCGGTTGATGTTCCAAGTCGAGGGATCTCCCCGGCCGCTGACTTCCGAGGAGATCGTGTTCATTCCGGATCTTGTCCGGCCCGGAGACGTTCGCGGAGTTTCGAGGGTCTCTCAGTTGAAAGAGAACTTCGGTCTCGCTGTGGCTCTTCAAAACTACGCCGCACAGTTCTTCGGCGCGGGAACGAATATGGCGGGCGTGATCGAGTTCCCTGGAAATCTTTCGGCCGAGCAAGCTTCCGAGCTCGCGCGCGGGTTCGACAACCGACACAAGGGTTGGAAACGCGGACACAAGACCGGCGTCCTAACGGGCGGCGCAACTTTCAAGACGACACAAGTCGATCCGGAGAAGTCTCAAGCGATCGAAGCTCGTCGCCTCGCTGTCGAGGACGTGGCTCGGATCTTCAACGTCCCGCCGCACCTTCTTGGTCTCCCCGGAACCAACTCTTACGCTTCGGTGGAGCAGAACAACCTGGCGTGGGTGACTCACGGTCTTCGACCAATCATTCAAAAGCTCGAGGACGGGTTCTCCCCGCTCTTGGCAAGATCTCCCGGAGGCGCGGACTCGTTCCTCAAGTTCAACATCGATGGGCTTTTACGCGCGGATATTCAATCGCGAATGAGCGCTTACTCGACCGGCCTACAGTCTGGCTTCTTGACGATCAACGACGTGCGTCGTCTCGAGGATCTCGCTCCTATGAAGGACGACTCGGCGAACGTTGTCCGCGTTCCCCTCGCGAACGTCGATCTCACAGAGTCTCACGTAGCCGCTCAACGTGAACGGGTGATGATGGCTCAAGCGTTGGTCTACGCCGGGTTCGATCCGGCCGGAGTTCTTGGCGCGTTGGATCTTCCGGAGATCGCTCACACCGGCCTCCCGTCCGCTCAACTTCAAAGTGTCGCACAGAACGCTCAGGCCGAACTCGACGGCGGCGACGTGGAGGGTCAATACAAGGACGAGGCGGAGTGATGACGATACTTCAAAGGCACGTGACGGTCGGGACCGCTGTCGTCGAGATAGCGGGACACGATAATATGCCGCACGACGTCCACGTCCACAATAACAATACGGACAACGCGCACGTCCTATTCTTGGGCGACGAGAACGTAACGACGTCGAACGGCTTACACGTCGACGGGAAGCAGAGTGTCGTGTTGACGCTCCAACCGGAGGACCGACTTTACTCCGTCTCGAACCACTCGGCAACGGTCGCCGGCGTCTTGGATATTCGGAAGAGCGACTAGTGCCTTACTTTGTGACGGACAGACACCCCGAGTGTTCCGCTTGGGCGGTCGTGAAGGAGGACGGGGAGCTTCTCTCTTGTCAGGGATCAGAGGAGGACGCGATCGAGCAAATGGTCGCTGTGTCTCTCGCTGAAGATCTCGAACCCGGCGGAAGCTACGAGGGCGAGTCGTTCCGCGCCGCTCTCGGAAACGATAAGTACACGACCAGCTCGGAAGCTTCGGCGCGAGCGGACGCGATCGGTTGCTCCGGCTTCCACTCTATGACGGAGGACGGGGAAGAGATATTTATGCCCTGTGATTCTCACGACGCTTACGAACGGGTCGTCGGATCTGGATCGTACCGAGCGCTCCCCGGAGATCTTGTCGAGGGCGACTTCGTCCGCTGGGACTCCTCCGGCGGGACCGCGCGCGGCCAAGTCGAATACGTTATGAAAGACGGCACTCTCGGGATCCCGGACTCCTCGTTCTCGATCAACGCTTCCGAGGAGGATCCCGCCGCGCTCATAAGAGTTTGGCGTCCCGTCGAGGGAGAAGGTTACGAGCCGACCGAGACTCTCGTCGGACATAGGTTCTCAACTTTGACGAAGATCGACTCTTTACGTTCTGAGTCGCGCGAAGTTCAACTCGAACCACCGGCGTATATGAGGGCCGCCGCTCGTCGAGGGGTCGCTTATTTTGAAGAAGGTCTCGGAGGGGACGGCCTGGTCGATCGGACGATACGGGAGGCGAGAGCTATGGCTCGAGGATCCGTCACCGCTGAAAAGTGGGTTCGGATCTCCGCTTGGATCGCTCGACACTTGGGAGATCTTGACGCTCCGGCCGCGAACCCGGACAACGAGGGATACCCTTCGGCGGGAGTTGTGGCTCACCTTCTTTGGGGGTCGGGACCGTCAAAAGCGGCCGCGAGACGAACTCTCCGGTACGCTGAAGGGGTGATCTCGAGACTTGAACAAGAGAACGAGGGAAGAACGAAGGGCGAAGCGTTGAAGAAAATGGAAACACGAACACTCTCGGTTGACTACGAGATCCGAGAGACTGACAACGGAATGTTATTCGAGGGATACGCGGCGGTCTTTGACTCTCCAAGCCAGCCGCTCCCGTTCACCGAACGGATCGCTCCGGGAGCTTTCGCGCGTTCTTTGAAAAATCGGAACGACGTGAAGCTTATGTGGAACCACGACGCAGGGTCGATTCTCGGATCGAGTCGCGCCGGGACGTTGAAACTTGTGGAGGACGGTCGAGGCTTGAAGGTTACGGCCGAATTACCGAACACCACGCTCGGTCGCGATACGGCGGAGTTACTTCGTCGAGGCGACGTTGACTCTATGTCGTTCAGCTTCTCAGTCCCGAAGAACGGGGACTCTTGGTCGGAGGACGGATCCGAGCGGACGTTGAAGGAGATCCGTCTCCACGAGGTATCGATCGTTGCCTTCCCCGCTTACACGGCTACCGCTGGTACGGCGACCGTCCGGGCTTTGGATCGTCTCGCTTTACGAGCGAACGTTGACGTCGACGCTTTGGCGGACGCTCTTCTCAAGTTGGAGAACGGGGAAGATATGTCGGCCGCCGATCGCGGAGTTCTGTCGAACGTGTTGGACACTTTGGCTCCCGAGGACGTCGACCAGGACGCAACGATCGAAAAGACTTCGGATCTCGGTTTGGATCTCCTCGCGTTGAAGAAGAAGAAGCTCGAACTCTTGAAGGGACAATACAATGGCTAATCGGTCGGAAATCAAAGCGGCAATACTTCGCGCGACGGGGAACCCGACGTCGGGTCCGATCGCTGATTGGGCGGACGCGATCGCGGACGCTGTGGCGGAGATTGACTCTCCGACGTCTCATCGGAAGATCGAGAAGCGGGTCGTGGCTCCGGCGGAAGTTCGGGACGACTCGGGGAAATGAGAAGAGCCGGCCCGTAGGCCGGCCCTCCTCCCGAGAAGATCAACCCTCGCCGATTAGCTTCTCGACGTATTCGGTGACGTCTCCGGGACGGTTGGCGTATTCGTTGAGCGCGTCCGCGAGGTAAGCGATCTCCATCGTTCCGAGGCGAGTGACGGCGCTCGCGAGATCCTGGACCAGCGTCTCCCCGTATTGATCGAGAGTGTATCCGATCAGGTCGAGGAAGAGCGTCGCGGGAGTTGGGTATTCGTGATTCTCCGACCAAGACCACAGGTGGGCGACGTGTTCCGCGTAAGCGGGAGCGTCTTCGAGGAGGTCGTAGTAACCGATCTCTAGGGCTTCTTCTAGCGTTTCGTTGTTGTTCATTGTCTCTCCTTGGGTAGGTTGGTTGCTCATAGGTCAAGTTTAGGGCTAAACCAATCAAAGTGGAAACCAATTCCAGAACGAAAAGTCGGCGAGTCGGTACAATGGAAATACCGGAACTGTGAGTCATCTCTGCCGGTAGTCGGTTCGGCGTTATCGCGGCCGCGTCCATATTCCAAAATAACAAGGAGATCCATTATGAGTGAGTTTATGAAAACTCAGGAGGAACTCCGCGCCAACCTCTTCTCCCAGATGACCGACGTCATCGACGGAGCCGAGAGCGAAGGGCGTGGACTTGACTCCGCCGAGCTGGAAAAGCTCGACCGGATCGAAGGCGACGTGCGTAAAGCTGAAGAGTCAATCTCTCACGCTCGCACCGTAGAGGCCCGACGCGCGGAAGCCGTCGAAGCCGCTCGCGACTTCGTTCCAACCGAATCCAAAGACGAGGGCGACGTATTCCGTTCGCTCGCCAACGGTGAGATCCGTTCGCACGTCTTCAACGCTGAGAAGCGCGCCACTCTGGTTCCCGGAACTAACACCGTCCCGGTGGGCTTCCTCGACCAGGTTTACGGTCTCGCTCGGCAGGTCGGGCCTATGCTCGAGCTTGCGGACGTTATCAACCGTACCTCGGGCGAATCTCTCCGTATCCCAACCTACACAGCGTATTCAACGGCCGCTCAGGTCTCCGCCGGAGGCGCTATCTCCGATAGTGAGCCCACGTTCTCCTCTGTGTTGCTCCAGCCATACAAGCAAGCTTTCATCGTCAAAATTGCGAATGAGCTTCTCGACGACGCCGGCTTCGACATTCAAAGTGTCATCGCCGAGCAAGCTGGCAACGCGATCGGGTATCAGGTGAACAACTTGGCAACCGTCGGAACCGGAACCGTCGAACCCGAAGGTATTGTCGGAGCCGCTGGCTCAGGCGTCACCGCTGGAACGACCAACGCGTTCACCGCCGACGACCTCATTACTCTCGCGTATTCGCTTGACGGTGCGGCTCGTCGTCTCCCCGGAGTTAGCTTTATGTGTAACACCGCGACTCTTGGGTTCATACGGCGTCTCAAGGACGACAACGGGAACTACATTTACAACCCAGTTGTGGGCGGCCCGGACACAATCCTTGGCTACTCCGTCGCAGAAAATCCCGCGATGGCTGACATTGCGACCGGCGTAAAAGCTGTCGTGTTTGGTCATATGCCTTCCTACAAGATCGTGTCGACCGGCCTCGAGGTTGCGACCTCGACGGACGCGTACTTCGCGAACGACCTCACCGCGTACCGCTTCTCTTACCGCTTCGACGGTAAGTTGACTCACGCGGCCCACGTAAAGTACTTGGCTCTGGCCTAAGCACTAGCGCGAAGAGACTCCCCGGCTTGTGGGTGGGCCGGGGAGTTTCTCTCGTTAAGAACGCGGCCCGAATGTTTCACGTGAAACGTTGGAAAATCCGGTAGGGTGGGCCTATGGCAACGGCGAAAAAACTTCGGGGATCTCTAGTCCTCTCGAGCAACTCTCCGGGAGCTCCGACGGGATACGGGGTCCAAGCGGAGGAGCTTGTCAACCGGGCCGTCCGAGACGGTCTCGACGTCGCCGTCTTGTCGAACTACGGTCTCGAAGCTCGGACCGAGATCAAGAAGACCGCTCACGGGAAATACGCGCACTATCCGAAGGGGCTCCGGCCGTATTCGGACGACGTGATCCGTCTTTGGTACGACGACTTCGTCTCGCAACGCGACGGGCCGTCGGCTCTTATGACGTTGTACGACGCGTGGGTTTACAACGATCTTGTGTTCGACGATCCGATCCTCCCTTGGGTTCCGCTCGATCACGTCACTCTGCCGCCGCTTGTCCGGAAGTTCTTGGATCGGGACAACGTAAACCCGATCGCTATGTCGGAACACGGGGAGCGACAGATGACGGAAGCGGGGATCGACTCGACGTATATCCCTCACGGCGTCAACACTCAAGTCTTCAAGCCGACGAAGAAGATGTTCGGCCGACCAACTCGAGAGTATATGGAGATCCCGGACGACGGGTTCCTCGTGTCAATCGTTGCCGCGAATAAGGCGAACAAGATCCTCCATCGTAAAGCCATAGCGGAGCAGATCCTCGCGTTCGCGACGTTCCGGCGGAAGTTCCCGAACTCGTACTTGTACCTCCACTCCGAACCGTCTCGATCGTACGGCGGGTTCGATCTTCCGACAATTCTCAAAGCTGTGGGCCTTGACGAGAGTTGTGTTCGTATCGCCGATCGGGATCGTCTCCGCGTTGGCTATTCTCAGAACGAGCTCGCCGCGTTGTATTCGACGTCCGACGTTCTATTGAACGCGACTTACGGGGAAGGGTTCGGAGTGCCGACGGTTGAGGCTCAAGCTTGCGGTACAAGAGTGATCACTTCTTCTTGGAGCGCTTCGGGAGATCTCGCCGGGCCGGACTCTTGGCTTGTCGAGGGTCAACCCTGGTGGGACGATCCACAGTCCGCGTTCTTTCAAGTGCCGATGATCCCGTCGATCATTGGAGCGTTGGAGCAAGCGCACGAAGCTCCTCGAGGGACGAGCGAGGCGTCGATCGAGTTCGCGAAGGCGTTCGACTTCGAGGCGATATGGCAGACCAAGTGGATACCGTATCTTCGGGAACGGTTCTCGGCGTGAAGCTTGAGGATCTCCAAGGTCGACACGCCGGGGAGACGATCTACGTTCTCGGATCCGGCGCGAGTCTTGGGTTCGTCGATCCCCGCTTCTTCTCGGACAAGACGGTTGTGTCTGTCAACTTCTCCGCGTCAACGCTCGGGGTGTCTGATTACTATCTCTTCACCCACTACCACTACGTTGTGGAGGATCTTCGGGAGGACTTCCGCGCGGCCGTCACCCATCGCTTGTGTTCGACGCGTTGGTCCGGAGAGCAATTCCCCGGCCGAGGAGAGAATCCCTTCCCGGAGTCGATCGGGCTGAACGTTGTCGTGAACGATCCTCCGAGCGCGACTCCTCCCGGATCGGGCTTTGATCCTTGGGGGACCGCGAAACGCGACCGGCTGGTTTTTGGATCTTCAAGCGTTCACGGTGCTATACAACTAGCGGCGGAGATGGGGGCTTCGTGGATTGTTCTCGTTGGAGCGGATTGTGGAACGATCGACGGGGAGAATCGAATCGCCGGGTACCCAACCGTCGGACACGATCCTTGGGTTCTGTACGACCGGGATCTTGTCGCGATGAAGAGCTGGATCTCTTCCGCGTATAGCGCCGGAGTCTATTCGTTGAACCCGTTCGTGAACTTCAATCTCGAGGGACACAACTTCCGAGGAGTGAACGGTGATACCTAATCTAATTGTGCCGGTGTTGAACCGATACGACCTGTTACAGAGAGCTCTCTCTTCGGTCGACTTCGACGTGCGCTCTCTGCTAATTATTGACAACGGCCAAGGACCGGAAGAAGAGCTCTCGCTCAACGACTCGTTCTCGGAAGTCACGTATCTGCCTCTCCCGTCGAACCTTGGAGTCTCGGCCTCTTGGAATCTTGGCGTGAAGCTATTCCCTCACGACAAGTCGTGGACCTTCTTGTCGAACGACGCCGTCTTCACTCCCGGATCTCTCGCCGAGTTCGCGGAGGTCCAAGCCGACGAAGTTCTTGTGTCGGCAAACTTCCCGCACTGGCAAGCGTTCGCGGTCGGGGAGGACGTCGTCCGTACGGTCGGTCTCTGGTCTGAAGACTTCTATCCGGCTTACTTTGAGGACAACGACTTCACTCGCCGACTTGAGAGTCACGGGTTCGAGATCCGGAGGATCGAGTCGGAAGTTCAACACGACAACTCTTCGACGATCCGCTCTTCGGAAGACTTCCGGGACAAGAACGCCATCTCTTACGAGAACAATCGGAAGCGCTTCGCCGAGAAGGTCGCGGCGGGAGATCTCTCGGCCGGACCTTGGAGTCTTGACGTGAGACGGGCGAACGATTGGACGAAGCGCCTCGAGTCCTAACGGGTAGAATGGACGTGGAGGCTTTCAATGGCAATTACTAACGGGTACGCGACGCTTGCCGAAGTTAAGGCGGCGCTCAGAATTACAGACACGGTGGACGACGATCTCCTCGAGACTTCAATCGAAGCGGCTTCTCGAGAGATTGACGGAATGGCGGAGCGGGTGTTCTACAACGCTGGGACCGCGACGCGTGTCTACCTTCCGGACGACTCTTACGTCGTGTCGATCGACGATCTTCAATCGATCGTACACTTGAAGACGTCCTCGACCGGCGAAACGTTCGATACGACTTGGGCGACGACCGATTACCAGCTTGAACCGTTGAACGGGATCGTGTCGGGGTTGAGTCAACCCTTCACGAGGATCCGCGCCATTGGACGCTATCTCTTCCCGTTGTGGGATCCGCGAAACGTCAACGCGCACGAAGCGACGATCGAGGTTCGAGGAGTCTTCGGTTACGCGACGATCCCGGCCGCGATCAACCAAGCCACCATCATCTTGTCGATACGACAGTTCAAAAGATACGACGCTCCTCTTGGCGTGGCGGGCTTCGGCGACGTGGGCGCAATCCGCGTGGGTCGTTACGATCCGGACGTTGAGGCGCTCGTGAGTCCTTACAAGAAGGTGAGAATGGCGTGAGTATCCAAGATATTCGGGAGGGGATTGTCTCGAATCTCTCCTCGATCTCTGGACTCCGAACGTCGGTCGATATTCCGGACAACCCGTCCCCGCCGATCGCGTTCGTCGGGCTCGAGTCCGTCCAATACGATCAATCCTTCCAGCGCGGCCTTACCGAGTATAACTTCACCGTCACCGTTCTCGTTGGTCGAGTCTCGGAGCGTTCGGCCCAACGCAAACTCGACGAGTATATCTCTAACGACTCCCGATCGATCAAGCTGGCGATCGAAGCGGACAAGACTCTCGGAGGATACTCCTACGACGTTCGGGTGTCCGAATTGCGGAACGTCGGTACGGTATCATTGGAGCAGGTAATCTACCTGGCCGCCGACTTCGCGGTCACAGTATTCGCAGACTAAGGAGACAAAGTGGCAAAGTTCGTAGCTACTGACTATTCAATCACGGTGGGAGGGTCTGACTTCTCGACCAGCCTAGCCGCTGTAACGCTTGACGTATCCGCCGACGAGCAAGAGACCACAGCGTTCGGCGACACCTTCCGATCTCGTATCGGTGGGCTCAAAGACGGATCCGTCTCTCTCGACTTCCACCAGGACTTCGGAGCGGCGAGCGTTGACGCGACCGTGTGGCCGTTACTTGGCGGGACCGCCGAGATCGTTATCAAGCCAACCTCCGACTCGATCAGCGCGACGAACCCGACCTATACGTTTACGGCTCTCGTCACCCAGTACCAGCCATTCGCGTCGAACGTGGGCGACTTGGCCACTCTTAGCGTCACGTGGCCTGTCACGGGAGCGGTTGCTCGCGCCACAGCCTAACTTGTGATACCGTCGGGGTATGAACTTCAATCTCTTAGTGAAATACCTCGACGGATCCGACAAGGCGGTGGAGGGTAAAGCCTCCGACGTGGTCGCTTTCGAGGCGCGCTTCGATATGTCGATCGCGGACCTCGAGAAGAATCTTCGCTTGACTCATCTCTTCTTTTTAGCTTGGCACACGGAGAAGAGGACCGGCTCGACGAAACTCGAGTTCGAGAAGTGGCTCGACACGGTCGACACAGTCGAGGCGGACAACCCAAAAGTCTAACGGGGTTAGGCGAAAACTCCGTCCATTGGAGTCTTGCCACCCTCGCCGTTGAGACGGGGATCTCTCCTCGAGAGTTGGCGGAGCTCGAGCCGCGAATGTTGTGGACACTTCAACGAGCTGTGGTCGCGAAAGCGAATCGAGGGCGTGGTCGTCGGTAGAATGGATACGGAGGCTTCTCTTGGTATTCAAACCGACAATGGATTACGACAAGTTGACTACGGTCGTGCGCGAGATGAAGAAGTTCGACAACAAACTTAAGCTCCAACTTCAAAAGGAGCTCCGGACGCGTCTCGGCGGGGTCGCCAAGCAGATGGACCGGGAGGTCGCGTCGATCAATCCGTTACCGCCGTTGTCCGGCTTCGAGAATCCAGCTCGCGGGGATATGTTGGATTGGAATCCTATACAGACTAAAATCCTCTCCCGGCTCTCAGCCGGTAAAGGGAAAGCGATCCTCCTTGTCCACTTTGAGGGTTCTCCCAATTCGCGAATGTTTCAGATCTCGGAGTTCGCCGGATCGCGGAACAACTATACGACTCCTCAAGGCCGCGCGATGATCGAGCAACTCGAGGGCCGATTCAAACTCGTCCAGGGTAAGGGAGGACGCTTCGGCTTCCGGGCCTTCTTGAACGCACAGCCGGAGCTTATTCGGCAAGCTGAAAACGTCATCAACGAATACATCACTCGTTTCAATCTAACGCGGAGGACGTAATGGCTAAGCCGGTCAATATCCCGATTACTTACAAGTCGGATCCGCGAGGGTTGAACAAGGGCGCGGGAGCGCTTTCAAAGTTCGCGGCGGTTGGAGCGGCGGCGGCGGCGGCTGTGGTCGCGGCGTTCGCGGGAGCGGCGGCCGCTTCGGTGCGAATGGCTTCGGAGTTCGAGGACTCGTTCGCGAAGATCGAGGGACTCGTTGGTGTAGCTAAGGATCAGCTCGGAGAGTTGTCCGACGCGGCCCTCGAGCTCGGCCCGAAGTTCGGGAAGTCGGCCGGGGAAGCCGCCGACGCTCTCTTCTTTATCACGTCCGCTGGTCTTAGGGGAGCGGACGCCGTTACGGTCCTTGAGGCGTCTCTGAAGGGCGCGGCGATTGGTCTCGGAGACACGAAGACGATCGCGGATCTCGCGACGTCGGCGGTGAACGCTTACGGGGCTTCACAACTTGACGGCGCTCAAGCTGTCGACGTGTTGACGGAAGCGGTTCGTGAAGGAAAGCTCGAGCCGGCGGAACTCGCTTCGGCGATGGGCCAAGTGTTGCCTCTTGCTTCGGCGCTTGGCGTCCAGTTCGACGAGGTCGGAGCGGCTATGGCCGCTATGTCCCGGACAGGTACGGACGCGTCGACGGCGGCGACTCAGCTTCGGCAGATTATGGCAAGCCTCACGAAGCCGACGGCCGACGCTGAGAAGGCGCTCGGCGAGATGGGAATGTCTTCGGCGGGGTTGCGGGAACAGATCAAAGACGAGGGTCTTCTCTCCGTCTTGGAGTCTTTGACGGGAGCGTTCGACGGGAACGTGGAGGCGACGGCGTCGGTGTTCGGCAACATTCGAGCGTTGTCTGGCGTTCTTGACTTGATGGGTCCGGCGGCGGACGACACTCGCGCGATCTTTGGCCGAATGACGGACGGCGTCGGCGTTCTGGACGAAGCTTTCAAAGCGACGGAGGAGACTCTCTCCTTCCAGTTCAATCAGTCCATGGAGGAGGCGAAGACCGCCGTCCTCGAGTTGGGGACGTCTCTCCTTCCGGTTGCGAAGGAGATCGTCGACGGCTTCGGTCCGGTGATCGAGGTTCTTGGTCCCGTGCTACAAGACGCCTTCGAGAATCTTGGTCCAGCGGTCGGAGAGTTCGCTCAAGCTTTCGCCGACACTTTGGTTGTCGCGTCCCCGTTGTTCGCCGTCCTGGGGGATCTCCTCGCGGTCCTCTTTGAAATGGCGGCCGACCTTCTCCCCGTTCTGAACCCGCTAATCGAGGCGCTCATCTCCATCTTTGAGGTTGTCGTCGAAGCTGTCGCTCCGTTCTTGGTCCAGCTCATCGATATGTTAGCGCCTATTTTGGGCGACATTGCGGAGCTCGTGAAAGTCCTCGTCGAGGCTATACTCCCCGTCTTCGTGTCGCTCTTTGAGGCGTTGGCTCCGGTCGTTCTTCAAGTGGTCGAAGCGTTGCTCCCGCTTCTTGAAATCCTTCTCCCCGGACTAACAATGTGGATCGAGTCTTTCGTCGCTCCCGCTCTTCAATTCTTCGCCGAAATGTTGGGCACTTTGATTACCGCGCTCGGGCAACTCACGGCGGCCGGGTTGCTTCCAAGTCTGGAATCGTTCGGGCTCTTTGAAGGAGGTATCCGGACGTCAATGCGTAACGTGCGTCAAATTGTCGCCGACACTATGAACGGTATGATCGACTTCCTCGAGAAGGGAGTGAACGAGATGATCGCCTCGATCAATAGCCTGCTTGAGAGAGCGCGGACTCTTCCCGGACTAGCGGGCTCGATCGCTCGAAAGATAAACAACTTACCACCCATCGAGCTTAAGCGGATTGAAGTTCCGGGTCTCTTCGACGATATGACGTTCTCGGCGGTCGACACGACGGGTCTTCGAGACGTCGCCGATCGGTTCTTGGAGTTCAAGCCGGGCGAGTCGTCAACCGACGAAGCGAATCGTCGAGTGAACGCGTTACGCTCGAACCAAGCTTTCAACCAAGAACAAGCGGCCCGAACGCTCGCGGAACGGTTCGGTATGCCTAAGCTTGCCGAGGGAGGTATTGTCCGTAGTCCGATTGTGGGAATGATTGGGGAGGCAGGTCCGGAAGCTGTGATCCCGTTGAACAAGGCCGGAAGCTTAGGGTCCACGATCAACATCACGGTGAACGCGGGAATGGGGACGAACGGTTCTCGGGTTGGTGAAGAGATTGTCTCCGCCATCAAGAAGTACGAACGGTCTTCCGGTCCTGTGTTCGCGAGGGCGTAATGGCGACCGTTGTCGAACTCTCAACCGTTGAAGGCTTCATTCTGGACGATCCGATCGGGGGCGTTCTGGACAACGTTGTGTACACTCTTGGCGGGAACTCGTTCGCCGATATTACTTCGAGTATGATCTCTGCCTCGATCAACCGGGGGAAGAATCGAGATCTCGATCGGTATTCCGCCGGAGTGTTGTCGCTTATCCTAAACAATGAGGACCGAAAGTTCGATCCGCTTTACACGGCGGGCTCGCTTTACGGACAACTCGTCCCGCGCCGGGAGATCCGAGTTACAACCGACGGGGAGCGGATCTTCACGGGAACGGTCGACGATTACAATCTCGATTACGTTCCGAGACCTAGCTCGAAAGCGGAGATCGTGGCGTCGGACGATCTCTCTTTCTTGGCTCGACAGATAGTATCAAGCTTCAATCCCCCCTCACAAGGCTCAGGAGCTCGCGTAACGGCCGTTCTTGACGATCCCGACGTCTCGTGGCCGGCCGACCGTCGGAGCGTCGACACCGGCGAAGCCGCTCTCGGGACCGCGATCTTCTCCGGGAACGCTCTCGAGTATCTCCAAAAGGTCGACGCGTCGGAACAGGGAGCGCTCTTCGTCGGCAAGACCGGAGACCTAGTCTTCCGCGATCGTCTCGACTTTACGCCGACTTCGTCCTCCGTCGTCGAGTTCGCGGACGACGGGACGGGGATCCCGTACCAGCGGGTCCAAGTGAACTACGGGATCGAACTTCTTTACAACAATGTCGAGGTGACGTCTCCGGCCGGATCGTCGGTCGCTAATAACGGACGGTCGAGGACCGCTTACGGCGTGTCGTCTTTAGATCTCGAAACGTTGGTCGACTCTCAAGCTCAACTCGACAATCTGTCGGACTTCTTGGTGTCGAAGTATGCCGATCCCGAATACCGGATCGCGGGGTTCTCAATCAACTTGGACTCGTTGTCGGCCGGTCAAAAGAGTGCGGCGCTTGGTCTCGAGCTGGGAGACGTAGTCCGGATCTCGTTCACTCCGAACTCGATCGGCGATCCTATTCTTCAGTATGGGCAGGTAATCCGGATCGATAACGAGATCGAGCAGACTCGCCACGATCTTATCCTTGGACTCGCTTCCGTCGATTGGACGTTCTTCGTCCTCGACGACGCTATCTTCGGTACAATGGACAGTAACAACGCGCTCGCGTTCTAAGGAGAAGGTATGGCCGGGGCTGGGTTCAAAGACTTCCAAGCTGGTGAGGTTCTCACCGCTGTGGACGTCGACACTTACTTGATGGCTCAATCGGTTATGGTGTTCGCGTCGTCGAGCGCTCGCACTTCGGCGATCGGGACTCCGACCGAGGGAATGTTCTCGTTCTTGAAGGATACGGACGCGCTAGAATACTATACGGGAGCGTCGTGGGTTGCCTTCACAACGGGCGGCGGCGGCTTCGAGACTAACTTCTTACTAATGGGGGCATAAGTGGCTACGAATTACAAGACGCTCGGACAACTCGATCTCACGAGTGCGACGTTGACAACTCTTTACACTTGTCCGGCTTCGACCGAGACAGTCGTCTCCACAATCGTTGTCGCCAATCGCGCGGCTTCGGCTGACACGTTCCGGCTCGCTATGCGGGTCGACGGGGACGCGATCTCCGACAAGCACTACTTAGCTTACGACGTACCGGTGGCGGCCAACGACTCTACGACTTTGACTCTTGGGTTCACTATGGCGGCGACGGACGTTCTTTCGGTCGCTGCGGCAGGCACGGCGTCCGAACTGTCCATCAATGCTTTCGGTGCTGAAGTAACAGTTTAGGGGTTGTTGTGGCTGTAACGAGCATGGCAAATAGTTCTTTGAGGGACTTTTACAAGTTCAACACTATGCGCTCCCCGTTTGGGTTGGGTCCATTCAAGTGCGGTTATCTGGTTGTGTCCGGTGGTGGCGCGGGCAATGTCGGCATCAACTTTGGCAATGCTTATTGGGGTGCTGGCGGAGGAGCGGGTGGATACACAAGCAATATCGTCGGCGAAACCATACCTGATGCTGTGACTTCAACAAGCACTACAACAACCGTTGGTTCGGGTTTGTTGTTGTCGCTATCTAATCAACCTCAAGTTTTGGAAATTGGCGCTGGCGGTGCGGCATCTTCAACACCATCATCATTAGGAAACGATGGGTCAAGTTCTTATTTTGGCGTAGTTAGTACGGTAGGTGGCGGGGGGGCTCGCAGCAATGGAGCTGGTCGCGATGGTGGCTCGGGCGCTGGCGGTAATTCTTACGTCGGGCACGCGGGCGGAGATGGCACTGCTTTTCAGGGAAAGGATGGTGGCACCTCCCAAAATAACGGTGCTGGTGGTGGTGGTGGAGCCGCTGAGGTTGGCTTTGACGCACCATCAGCAAGTAATGGCGGTGCCGGTGGGGATGGTATCGAGTCAAGTGTTACGGGTTCGGCTGTTTATCGGGCGGGTGGGGGTGGTGGAGGGAGCAGCGCTACCTCTCCTGCTGGCGGGCTTGGTGGCGGGGGCGCGGGAGCGTCCTCTGGAACAGCAACTTCAGGAACAGCAAACACAGGCGGTGGGGGTGGTGGCGCGATATGGACTGGAACCTCGGGCGCTGGCGGTTCGGGTGTAGTTATTTTTACGGTATTTGCGGCAGCAACGGTTACTTTTTCGGCTGGGGTTGCGCAAACTAGCTCAATTATTGGTTCAAATCGTGTCTATACCGTCACTGCCGCTGGCCCTACTGATACTTTCACGATTGGATAGAAGATGGCTCACTACGCTTTGCTCAATTTACAAAATACGGTTCTTCGGGTTTTCGTGGGGCGTGACGATGTTGTTCAGGGCGTTGAAGATTGGGAAACCTATTACGCTCCCGAGGGTTTCACGGTGAAGCAAACTTCCTACAACACTTACGGCGGGGTTCACTACACGGATGGGGAGCCAAGCGCCGACCAGTCCAAAGCGCTCCGGTACAACTACGCGGGAATCGGTCACACTTACGATGAGGCCCGCGATGCTTTTATCCCGCCACAACCATACGCTTCATGGGTACTCGATGAGGACACCTGCCTCTGGGTTGCACCTATCGCCTACCCTGCTGAAGGTGTACATGTTTGGGATGAGCAAGCTGGTGACTGGGTAGAGGTCACCGATGAAAATAGCTAACCTCGGAACAGGCAGAAAAGACGGGCACCTAAACCTCGGGTTCGGCAGGATCCACTACATCCACTATCGGCCACAAGTGGGCGGTACAAGACAGTGGGGTGTTTTGCTTCAGAGGTTCAGGCACTTTACGGTTGATGTGTTTTGGGGGCGGCATGTTTTCGTCTTCAACTTTCACGGGAGGAGCAACTAGTGAAACTGTCTAACCTCGGGACTGGCAGAAAAGACCGGCACCTAAACCTCTGGTTCGGGAGAGTCCACTACATCCACTACCATCCTCAGGTGGGAGGTACAAGACAGTGGGGTATCTTGCTTCAGAGGTTCAAGTACTTTAGCGTTGATGTCTTTTGGGGTCCCCACGTTTTCGTGTACAACTTTCACGGGAGGAGCAACCAATGAAGCTTGTGAAGCCTTGGCCGGACGGCTACGACGTCAACCCGGGATCACCGTACGGCTCGCGGGTTCACCCGATCTCGAAGAGTCGAAAGTTTCATCACGGCGTTGACGTTGCTCTCCCGACGGGGACGGTGCTCGTTGCTCCGGCGGACGGCCGCGTCGTCCATCACGGCTCGGGAGCGTCCGGCGGTTACGTCCTGATCGTTCGACACGCCGACGATCTGTTTACGGTCTACTATCACTTGAAGAAGCGCTCGCACTTGTCGAAGGGCGCGGAGTTTCGACGCGGGGATCCGATCGCGTTGTCTGGGAACTCCGGCAGATCGACCGGGCCTCACCTTCATTGGGAAGTTCGCCGATCGCGGAAATGGGGCGACACGGTCGATCCGGCGAAGTGTCTCGTCGACAAGGTCGTCTCGGATCGGGAGCCGATTGTCGAGAAGGCGGAGATCGCAACTCCCGAACCGATTGTCGAGAAGGTCGAGATCCCAACGCCGGATCCGGTCGAGCGACCAAAGAAGCCGGCCGTAATGAGCGCTCGTCTACGCCGGTTCTTCGACGTGAGGAGGGCCCTTCGCTAATGAACGAAGAATCGTCGACGCGGATCACAATGAAGGAGCTTTACGTACAGGTCCAGAAGATACAGAGCACACTCGAGAAGTTGACGGCCCAACTTCCGACAATCTCTTACCAACTTGACGAGCTCGAGCGGGATCTCAAAGTGCGGCTCGAGGACCACGAGCAACGTCTCCGAAAGTTGGAGATGAGGGTATGGCAAGCGGTCGGGATCTTGAGCTTTGTGTTCGCTGTGGTCCCCGTTGTGTTGGGGGTGATGGAGTGAGCGGTCCTTCTTGGACTATTCGTCGCCGGGTTGTCTGGACTAGCGTGGGCGTCGGCGTGGTGTTGGTGGTTTCGGGGATTGTGGCCGTGTTCCAAGATAGAATGGGAGCCGGCGACCTAATAGCCGGGGGCGTGGCGTTGATGACGTTGATCGCTTCCGCTTACATTGGGGGCGCGGTCGTCGAGGACGTGCGCCTCTCCAAAATTGACGAAGGGAACTCAGATGGCTAAGTGGATCAAGTATTGGGAGTATGCGGGTGAGCGCGCGTTGAAGACTTTCGCCCAGACGGCGATCGCGACGATCGGAGTCGGCGCGGCTGGAATTATTGACGTGGAGTGGCTGAACGTGATCTCGGTCGCGTCGTTGGGGACGGTAATGTCTCTCTTGACTTCGGTTCTCCGTTACAACGTTACGGGGGACGAGTGAACGAAATGGAAAAGATTGGGGAATACTTGTGCCCAGTCGATCCCTCCGAAGACTTAACGTGTGAGTCGTGCCAATGATAGGCTTGTGACTCTCTTCCCCTAATAAGAGAACGGCCGCCGGAACTCTCTCCCCGGCGGCCGTTCGCTTTCTCAACCTAACGAAGCCACTCGTACATTGTCTTCTTCGTCACGCCGGCTCTCTTCGCGATCGCTGGGATTGAGTCCCCGTTCTCGTGTTCGCGCTTCGCGGCCAGGCGAAGAGTTTTCGTGGCGCGTTGGAGTTGGAGGATCGCGTCTTGGCGACGGATCGCGTGGTCTTCGATCGGGATCTCGACGGGAACGATCGCCACTTACTTCTCCCCAACGTATCGCGCGTAAATCTCGGACGCGATCATCTTCCCGTCGACTTTCTTCGTCCCGCGAACCGTTGCCTCGAAGGATCCAGCGGGTCGGAAGTGTTTATTCTTCCCGTTCTTGATCACCATTGCCACGGCTGGGATCGTGTCGGTTGCGACGAGTGCCCATCGGTTCGGGTTGGCTCGGAGCGTCTCGGAGACTTGCTTATACTGGTCGTGTCGACTTCCCCGGGGTCCGACGGTCGTCGGCTCGGGATCCTTCCATTCGATATTGATCGTGTTCACTTTATCTCCCTCGTGATTATCCGGGCCGACGATCCGTAAACTCCTCGTAAAGAGTCCGCGATCGCGTCGGCTTCGCTCCTTGATCCAATTACTTGGAGAAGCTCCTTCTCTTGATCCTCGCGCTTCACGAGGATCTGCCACTCGTCTTTCGATTGTTCCCAATCGCTTGGTGTTGTCATCTTCTCTCCTTCTTCTTGGTCACGCGGAAGAGTCTAGTCCGAAACTCTTCCCCGTCAAGTTTAGGACGAAACGCGGGCGAGTCTCGGGTCTTGACTTGTCGGAGGTTAGGACTAGACTCCCCAACGAAAGACCAAACAGGAGGGAGATACAAATGGGTTACTACTCGGACCTAGAGATCGAGTCACAAGAAGAGGAGGCGGATCGTCCGCTTCCAAAAGCGGACACGGAGTTGACGCCGCGACGCAATCAACGAGGACGCGTTCGTGAGAGCTACGAGGCACCGAACCATTGGGTGCTGAAAAAATCCCATACGGCGGCCTTGATCGTTGGGCTCCCGCTCGCGTGGGTGAACGGCGCGCTAGTGGGGATCCTGCTCGCGCTTGAGCTTGGGTGGAGCAAATGATCAAGTGGTGGGTCGTGTTCGCGCTCGGCGGGGTGTTCGTGTTAGCTCCGGGAATGATCGATCCCTTGGCGGTGATCAACGGGTCGACTTTGGTGGGCCTGGGATTGTTGGCTTGGGCCACTTTGAAAATAGTCAATACCGAAAACAAGAAGGAGAGACAACGTGTATAACGTGAAAGAGGCAGGGGAGAAGATCGTCGTGGAGCCTACGGGCGATCCTTGGGCAATCGCGGCCGGGGATCTGTGGCTCAATCGGGAGCAAGCTCGGGAGCTGGGTCGACGGTTGACGGAGTTTACGAGTTGGAGAGCGGAGGAGATTCTCGATGAAGACGCTTAGAGCAAGGACAATGGATCCGGAAACGAGTCACGAAGCGGCCGAGTCCGTCCGTAACGTCACGACAACCCACGAGTACGTCCTTAGAGCGCTCAGGAGGCCGCGTACGGATCCGGAACTCCTCGAGGCGTATCGACAGTTCAAGAGAGCGCCAAGAGCCTCAGAGAGCGGAATACGGTCTCGACGCGCTGAGTTGGTCCGGGCCGGTTTGGTTCGGGACTCGAAGCGTCGGGTGAGGCTCGAGTCTGGTCGTCGCGCGATTGTCTGGGAGAAGACGTCGTGAGGAAGTCAACGCGGCCGGACGGGACTCCCTGCCTCGTCCGAGAATACTCGGTGACGATCTACGCGTCCGGCGACGGGTACGAGTGCGAGCTGTACGACGGTCCCGACATTCTCAGCTCGGAGCCGGTCGGAGATCTGGCAGACATTGGGCACTTCCTACAAACAAGGCTAGAGGAGTTAGTGAATGATACAGAACAATAGGTTCGTGGCGAACAAGGCGCTCGACTCGGACGGTTGGCTTGGAGCTCGCCTCGGAAACGTCACGGCGACTCAGGTGGCAGGCGCGGCGACTCCTCGAGGGTTCGCCGACGCTGTCGAAGCGATCCGATCCCCGACGGAGATCGAGGACAACGCGTATATGAAGTTCGGCCGCGATAGCGAGGGGTGGATCTCGTTGTGGGTGAAGAGGGAGTTCGGGATCTTCCCGAACGAGTGGCTAATCGCGTCGGAGAAGGATCCGAGGTATCTCGCCACTCCGGACGGTCTCTCGTTAGACCACAAGGAGATCTCGGAGGTCAAGACGACCGGCCAAGATTGGGGAGAAGGGTCGATCCCAATCAAGTATCGGCGTCAAGTCCAATGGCAACTATTTGTGACGGGCGCGGAGTCTTGTCTCTTCGCTTGGGTCGAGAGAGCGGAAGTCGCGGGACGGTTCGTTCCGGCTTGGTTCGAGCCGCGCACAATCCGCTTAGAGCGGGCCGAAAAAGAGATCGAGAAGTTGATCGGGGTCGCCGAACGGCTCCTCGACGAAAAGAAGCCGAACGACAACGCAAACAAAGGAGAGAACAAATGAGATACAACCTGGACGATTACGAAACGGTAGACGAGCGTATTCAACGGTTCTACAAGGATCACCCGGACGGCCGGATCGTCTCTTACGAGTTGTCGTCGGAGGCCGATCGAGCGCGGGGATACTTTGTGGTCCGAGCTCAGGTCTTCACCGACCACGAAGATCAACATATGGCTTGTCCGAGAGCTACGGGCCTCGCGTTCGAGATCGAGGGGACTTCCGGGGCGAACGTCACGTCGAGTCTCGAGAACTGTGAAACGTCCGCGATCGGTAGGGCACTTGCGAACGCTGGGTATTCGTCCTCGAAAAAGGGTCGAGCGTCTCGGGAGGAGATGGAGAAGGTCCAGCGCGGCCCGGTCCAGGCTCCGGCGGTCGCGGTTCCCGACGGGTTCGTCGAGTCAATTCGGACCGAGTCGTCCGTTGAAAAGTTGAAGGAGTTGTGGAAGACTTCAGTCGAGGGAGGATTCTCCGACCAAGTTATACGGCAAGTTCAAGACCGGAAGAAGGAGTTACAAGATGGTTAAGTTGTTGAAACGCGACGAAGCGTTACTCCACTTATTGGAGGAGGCTTCGCGACGAGCTCCGGGAACGGAAGCTCCGGTCGATCTCCGACACCGATACGAGAAGGATCTCGACTCCCAAGCGGGCGAAGTGATCGCGTGGTATTGGTCCGAGGGTCGGAAGATCTTCTCGAGAGTGAAACGTGGCTAACCTAACGCCTCACGACGTCATCGAGACTTTGGCGGCGATCTCTAAGGACATTGACGAGACGACGCAAGAGATCGCGAGGTTAGACGAGGAGACGGTCCGAGCGCGCGCCAAGTTCAAGAAGGAACACGCTCGGGCCTTCCTCAACGCGGAGGGCGCGATGGATATACGACGCTACTCGGCGGAGCTCGAGACCGCCGACTTGTCCTTAGAGTACGAGCTATGCGAGCAAAAGCTTCGCGCCGCTGTCGGTCATATCAAGGCGCTGAGGGATCGGCTAGAGGTTGGCCGATCTCTTGGGCCGCTTGTGAGGTTAGAATGGGGAGCGTGAGCTTCTCTCCCCTTGACTTCCCGCCGTATCACTCGTTCTCGACGAGGGATCTTCTCCCGATTGTGGAGAAGCCGGAGGGGACCGCTCAAATTGTCGCTGTGGCGAGGTTGCTTCGGTCAACGTTGAACCGGAAAGATCGGAAAGCTTTCGATCAAGAGCCGGTCGGTCGGACGATCGATCTCGTCGTGGAGTACCTCCGGTTGTCTTTGGAATACGAAGAAATGGTGATTGAGAGAGAGATGGAAGATGAGCTCAGTTCAAGGGGCACAGCCAGATAAGACCGCGCGCTTAGTGGTTCGAGGGGATCCCCGAACGAAGGGTCGTCCTAGGTTCGCGAACGGTCGAGCCTATACGCCGAAGGAGACGACGGTCGCGGAGAAGACGATCCGCGACGCTTGGCGGCAGACCGGGGAGTCGCCGTTCGAGTTCGACGTCTTGGTCGATGTGTCGTTCTTTATGGCGACGCGGAGGCGGAAAGATCTCGACAATCTTGTGAAGCTGGTCCTCGACGCGTTGAACGGGGAGGCGTTCGCGGACGATTCTCAAGTTGTGGAGATCAACGCTCGGAAAATCTTCTCGGACAAGGAGAACGCTCGCACAGAATTGACTCTCCGGGAATTGGTCTTGTGGCCTAATGAACGCTAAGACGTTCCGGAAGTTCCTCGATCGAGACAACGGTTGTGTCCATTGCGGAGAACTCGAGGCCGTCTCCCCTCACCATCGGAAGAACCGGGGAATGGGAGGATCGAAACTCTTGGATCGTCCGGCGAACGTTATCGTCCTGTGTTCTTGGTTGAACAACGCGCTCGAGAGCGACGCGACGTGGGCCGCGAAAGCAAGAGAGTACGGGTGGAAGCTTAGGACCGGACAAGAGCCGGAGGACGTCCCTGTGGCGCTAGGAGACGGCGAGTCACTCGTCCTCTTGGACAACGACTTCGGGCGCGTTATAGTTTCGAGACCAGACTCGGAGAGACGGAGATCCGAGCAATACTTCTAGGAGGAGAGAGTGCCGATAGTCCGGCGGAAGCTCAGTCACGAGCACAGATTCACAAAGATACCGAACGAGTGGGTGAGAGATCCGGAGCTTTCGTTGAAGGCTCGAGGGCTCCTCGCTCTCCTTCTCTCCCACGCGGAGGGTTGGAGCGTCACGGTCGGATCTTTGGCGCGCGACAATCAGTCCGGGAAGGACGCAATCCGGGGAGCGGTTGCCGAGCTCGAGGGTCGCGGCTATCTTGTCCGGGAGCAAGTGAGGGCGACGGGAGGGGAGTTCGCACAGACGTATTGGTACACGTCCGAACCGTTGTCGGATTCACCGATACCGGAAAACCCGACGCCGGTAAAACCGACGCCGGAAAACCCGACGCTTAAGAAGACTAGTTTCAAGAAGACCAATCTAAAGAAGACTAAAGAGTTAGAGCTCGACGCGATCGACGACGCTTTCGGGAAGTTTTGGGAGACCTATCCTCGACGGGTCGGGAAGGCGGCCGCGAGGAGAGCTTTCGAGAAGTTAGCTCCGGAATATCTGTCGGAGATCCTCGCGGGAGTCGATCGGTTGGCGGCGGATCCTAATCTTCCCGAGACTCAGTTCGTCCCTCACCCGTCCACTTGGTTGAACCGGGAGGGCTGGTCGGACGAAGCGTATCCCGATAAACGACGCGCCGGGGCCAAGCTAACCAACGCGCAACGGAACCTCCTAGACTTCGAGAACACAAGGAGGAGAGATGAAGAGAGAAGAGACTCACAAGCTATTGGTCGAGGTTAGCTTCTTGGACAATCGGGTTGTGGACGAGGGAAACGTTGAGATGTGGCACAGGACAGTCGGCCACGCGGACTTTGAGACGTTGGAGAAGGCGGTCCCGATCGCGTTCGCTGAGTCGGACCAATACTTGACTCCGCACAGGCTTCTCGCCGTTGGGAAGCGGCTCAAAGAGGACAAGGCGATCGAACGTCAACGGAAGGACAACGCGTTCGAGGGAGACTTCGTTCGGGCTCCGGATAACTTGGCCGAGATGGTCGCGGTCTACGCGGAGGTCTACGCGGCTCGTCCCTGGAAGACGGACTTCGTCGCGAACAACGCTCGAACGCAACTTTCGGGCCAACCGTTAGAGCAAGAGATCGAGAAGTCGTTCCGATCCGTCGGAAGATCTCAACCACAACCGATATGGGGGACAAGTTGACACAGGATCAGGATCTCGCGAACTTGGTCGGAGGACGACGCGGTCGTATTATTCCGAGAGTGGAGAGTGGGACTCCGGCGGAGACGACGGGGAAGCTCGACGAGGAGCTCGTCCGAACGATCGTTGTCAAGACGGCGGAGTCGGTAACGGAGATCGTTGTCGAGGAGCTTGTGGGTATTGTCGAGGATTGGCGGGACGCGATCCTTGGGAGCTTGGCGTCGACCGATCGGGCGCGCTTCGAGGATCAGGTCGCCGACTTGATCGAACAACTAGAGGGAGAGAGAAATGAGTGAGTACCTAGGACAAGACGAGTGGATCCGGGAGTACGTTCCGACGAAGAAGGACTCGTATCAAACGTATATGAAGAAGATGTTACGGTTCCCGGAGTATATGGACTTCGCAATGATGAAGGTCTCTTCGGAAGAAGTCGAGTACGTCGCTAAAGCGTTCGACATAATCAAGACGCCGCACTCCCAGGGAGACGGATACGTCGTCCAGGTGATCCAAGATCTTGTGTTCTTGATCTATTCGGAAGAATGGTCGGGAAGCGCGCAGAGGCGACACACGGCGGAGATTGGGGAGATCGAATGAAGATCCCGGAGAAGGTGAGATCGTTGGAGGACGCGGACGAGACGGCTTACGGGTTGGCGTTGGTCGGGTTGGCTTCGTTGTGTTACCTGTGCGACAGTCTTATACCGGACGATCTCAACGACGAAATCGATCCGGGGAAGTATTGCGAGGAGTGTCGGTTGTCTTCGGAGGCCGCTCGAGCGCTTGTGGGTCGTCTCGTGTCGCTCGGGGAGGGCGATCGGGCTGTCAAGATCTTGGGGGCGTTGAGACCTTGGCAGAAGTGAACGACGCAAAGCTTCGGGGGATTGATCTCCAAAGACTTCGAGAAGAGAGTCCGGAACACCCTCGCCAGGTCGGGATCGGGATCCGGCACCGACAAAAGGCTCGGGAGTATTGGGAAGCGCGGAACCTTGAAGAAGCTCAGAAAAGGTATAGAATGGGCGATTATGAAGAAGGCGAGGTGTGATCGTTGTGGATACGAATGGGAATCGAAAAACGTTCGACGCGATCAGACTCTGTGTTCGTCTTGTCGGGCCGTCCCGGTCCGAACGGTACAGTCCTTATTCGGAAAGTGCGTCCCCTGGTCGGGAGAGTTCGCTTCGGATCTCGTTACGCCGATTGATCAGAAGGGGAACGAAATACTCCCCGGACTTCGGAAGTGTCAACACTCGGACTGTGTCAACCCGAAACACCTAAAGATAGAAGGAGAAGAGAATGGCAAGAGTTAACATCAAGAAGGCAAGAGTCGACCGGATTATCCCCGGATACGGCTTCGTGGCGATCTCAACGTTCCAAAAGCGAAACGGCGAAGAGGGCCGCGAATACTTCACAATCTGGACGAAGGATCCCGTCAAAGAGGGACAAGTGTTCGACGTCTCCGGGCTTCTTTCGGTCAAGGTGGAAGAATGGACAGACAAGACGACCGGGGAGCCAAGATCTCGCGCGGCCGTCTCGGTGAACGATCCAATCTTGAAAGCGCCGGACGACTCTCCCCAACCCGTGAAATACCTAACGCTCGAGGAAGCTTTCGGAGACGTCAAAGTAGTGTCCGCCGACGAAGAGGCTCCGTTCTAATGACCGCTTTACTCTCGAACGTTCTCGTGGCGGCTATGGCGACGACGTTCTTCTTACTCGCGTATCAAGCCGAACCCGTCACCGGAACGCTCGGTTACGTCTTCGGAGCGATCCTCACTCTCGCGTTGATCCGCCAAGTCTTTATACAAGCGCAAAAGACGGAGTGACGTGTTAGAGGATCTGAAGCCGCCGTCGACTCTTCGATCTTGTCGCTTGAGAACTGTGCTCGACGGCCTCGAAGAAGGGGACCAGAAAATCCTCCGCGAAGCGTTAGACGACGCGATCACTTGGTCCACTAACGGGCTGAGGACCGCGCTCAACGCGCGCGGGATCCCGCTCACAAGAGACTCGATCGATCGACACCGGAAAAAGATCTGCTCGTGCTCGAGAACCTAGAACCCGCCGAAAAGATCCGGCCGCCGTCAAACTTCCGGCCCGGAGTCGTCTTCGACGGTCAAGAAGGAGAAGCAACCACTCCCGGCCTCGACAACGAGCCGGAAACGTTCGACGAGTACCTCCGAGACGCTGGGATCGATCCGGAAGGGATCGAAGTGATCCCGCCGGTCCGGACGTCCAGGTGGCAACAACAACGAGACGGCGAGCTTATATGGCTCACGTCCTATCGGTTCACCTTCCGGAAGAGATCCTCGAGCGTCGATCTTCCGTTGATCTTGGCGGCGGCGCGGAAGAAATATCGCTCACGAACTATAAAGACGACGCAACCGAGAGCGCTGGTCGTTCTCTGGTCGGATCTCCAAGTCGGTAAAGTGGATTGGCTTGGAGGAGCGGAGGAGTCAATCGCCAGGATCGAGAAGACTCGGGCCGCTCTCGTCGAGCTGGTCAAAAGAGAGAAGCCGGAGCGGATTGTCTTCGTTGATCTTGGAGACACGATCGAGGGGTTCGATAACAAGCAATCGGAACACCAGAACCGGACGAACGATCTCTCGATCCACGAGCAAGTCGATATGGCTACGACGTTCGCGTGGGAGACGCTGAAGGCTCTCGTCGAGCTCGTCCCGGACGTCCGATACGCCTCGGTCGGGTCTAACCATTGCCAATGGCGGATCAAGGGCCAAAAGGTCGGGAAGACCACGGACGATTGGGGAGTGTTTATCGGACGCCAACTCGCTCGACTCGCTCAAGAGACCAACGCTCCGATCCGGTTCCTCGAGCCACAACCTCACCACGAGTCTCTCGCGCTCGACGTCTTCGACGACGGCTTCCACGTCCTTGGAATAGTTCACGGACACCAAGCCGCGAGACCGGAAGGGCTCCCAGACTGGTGGCGGAAGCAATCGTTCGGATCTCAACCCGTCGCCGCCGCGTCAATCCTCCTACACGGACACTTCCACCACTTCAGACTCCAAGAGCTCGGAGCAACGGCCGACGGAGCGTCTCGTTACCTAATCGGAGCGCCAACCCTCGACAACGGATCGGCCTGGTTCCGGAACTCCTCCGGAGAACAATCAGTCCCCGGACTCGCCACGTTCGCTCTCGAAAAGGGAGAACCCTTCTCGGGGACAGTCTGGAAACTGTGAACGAAAGAAGAACGATCCCCCGGCCCTGCCTGGACTGTGGGGCGCTGACAACTATCGGCAACCGTTGTGAGGACGACCAACGCGCGGCCAACCAACGAAAACAACAACGAGAAGCCGGATCGATCGAAAGACAAGCGCGTAAGCGGGCGCTCTACTCGAGCGGAAACTATCGCAAGAGAGCGAAAGCCGTTAGAGAATCGGCTTCGACTTGTTGGTTGTGCGGTGGAGGGGTCCGGCCTGGGGATCCTTGGCAAGCTGATCACGTTCGAGCCGGCGATCCAACGTCCGAGCTTCTTCCCGCTCACAGGTCTTGTAACGCACGAAGAGGAAACCGAGACCGATGAACGCTTCCATATACCCCCATAGGGTATCGGCTATACCCCCTGCCACGCACTTATGCGGAGCGGGTCAAATCCCTATAAACAAAGGGATTGGAAC
>Ga0222662_1000512_pt1 | contig 30711 bp, 29 predicted proteins | sample AntAcemetagen600_FD_179821 | JGI IMG/M metagenome (GOLD analysis project Ga0222662, IMG submission 179821) | Saline water microbial communities from Ace Lake, Antarctica - #600 | ecosystem: Environmental > Aquatic > Non-marine Saline and Alkaline > Saline | place: Antarctica: Ace Lake... | reverse complement strand
TACAAGTTGCCTAAAAATTACAAGGTCAGCGAAATGAACTTTACTTTGTCAGGTCTTTGTCCGCAATGTTCATAATGTCTTGGTGCGGTTGGGTAAAATTAAATGTGCTGCATTTGGGGTAGGCTTGTGTGTTGGCAATGCAGCTCTTTTAATTTTTCGAAGGGTTGGCTTTTTGTCGTCCGTTGTCAGCACAAATGTTGATGGTTGCACGGTCGTCCTACAATGAGGCATAACGATTAAGCTAAAAATCGTTTCTTGCTTCAGCACGATATGATTTCTTAGCGATTGTTATAACCATTCTTCTTCCTTTTTACACACACACACACACACAATATGAATTTTTTGTTGTATTTTCGTCCTCTAAACTAGATGCTTATGAAAAAAACTGCATTCGTACTATTTTCACTATTTGCTACTATTTCTGTTTCAGCACAGGAAGTCGTATCCACGCAAGGAGATTCATACTCCAACGCAGGTGGTAACATCGACTTTACGATAGGCGAAGTGATTATAAACACAGGAACCAATGGAATCAATGACCTTACGCAAGGTTTCCATCAAACGAACTGGAACTTTGTAGGACTGGAGGATCATGCTCCGAGCTACGAAGCAATTATTTACCCCAACCCAACATCAGAGGTATTAAACATTAGAACAAGCACGTTCGAGAATGTTACCTACACATTGTATGATGCACAAGGGAAATTGATTTTGCAAGACAAACTATCTGCCGAACAAACACCCATTCAAGTAAGTCAATTTGCGCAAGGGAGCTATTCATTGACTTTGAGTAACAAAACACAAAACCTCAAAATATTTAAGCTTATTAAAACACATTAAAGAATAAAAACGATGAAAAGAATACTATTATCGCTCGTTGCGATAGCAACGATCTCACTAAGCTCTTTCGGACAATCACCAGAAGGCTTTAAATACCAAGCAGTTGTGAGAGATGCTGTAAACGCAATTTTAAGCAACCAAGCTGTTGGTATGCGCTTAACTATCCAACAAGGAGCTATTGGAGGAACTGCGGTTTATACAGAGACGTTTGCGATTACCACTAACACCTATGGATTAGTAAACCTTGAAATAGGAACCGGAACAACAACAGACGATTTCACTATTATTGATTGGGCAAACGGACCGTTTTTTATTGAAACGGCAGCCGATATTACAGGTGGAACAAGTTACACAGTTATGGGCACAAGTCAACTAATGAGTGTTCCTTACGCGCTGTATGCAAAAACTTCTGGAAATGGAGCAGGACCGCAAGGACCAGCAGGTATTGATGGAACAAATGGAACTAACGGAACTGACGGTATTGATGGTGTTGACGGAGCAGTTGGTGCAACAGGAGCACAAGGACCAATAGGAAATGACGGAGCAGTTGGAGCAACAGGCCCACAAGGACCAATAGGAAATGACGGAGCAATTGGTGCAACAGGCCCACAAGGACCAATAGGAAATAACGGAGCAATTGGTGCAACAGGAGCAGCAGGAACAAATGGCATTGACGGAGCAGTTGGTGCAACAGGAGCAGCAGGAACAAATGGCATTGACGGAGCAGTTGGTGCAACAGGCCCACAAGGACCAATAGGAAATAACGGAGCAGTTGGTGCAACAGGACCGCAAGGACCAATAGGAAATGACGGAGCAGTTGGGATAGGTGGAGTAACAAGTGCAGGAACAGGTATAAGTGTTACTGGAGCTGGAACTGTCGGTAGTCCATATGTTGTAAGTACAACAAGTGCTTGCGGTTTATCAATAGGCGATACCTACCAAGGTGGTATAATCTTTTATTTAGACCCATCTGGTTGTCATGGATTGATTAGTGCACCTTCAGATCAAAGTACGGGAATACAATGGTGGAATGGTAGTTATACAGATACTTATGCGTCTGGTAGCGGATTATTTGACGGAGATGGTAACTGCTACAGAATACGAGCGTCACAAGGAAATTGCGTAAGTTGCAATGCAGCTGAATTATGTCTTGATTTAACTTTAAACAGTCAGTCCGATTGGTACCTACCGTCTAAATACGAGTTAAACTTAATGTATGAGAATATCGGCCAAGGAAATGCTTTGGGGTTAGGAAATGTTGGCGGTTTTGCTAGTGACAACTATTGGAGTTCTACTGAGTTCGATAACTTCTTTGCGTGGTTTCAGAATTTCATCAGTGGTATCCAGAACTACTTCAGTAAGGACTACTTCGACTTTTATGTTCGCGCTGTCCGGGCTTTTTAACTATTTAACTATTTATCCATTTAACTATTTTTTAAGTTATGGTAGCTGACCGCGTAGCGGTAATTTTTTAAAAATGGAGGGCAATGCCCTCCATTTTATATTAAGAACACATGTTATGGCATTATATTACGACTTACCTGTATTCAAAGATGTTTACAAACTAACTTTATTAATTTATAGCTTAACCAAAGACTTTTCCAAAGAATACAAATACACTTTGGGGCAAGATTTAAAGAGAGATGTCATGGTGCTAATGCGTAGCATTTACAGAGCTAATAAAGCGCAAAACAAGAAAGAATACTTGGAAGCTTTCTTGGATGATTTTGAGCTCTTAAAATTAGAAGTACGTTTGTGTGTTGATATGAAGATAATCACCATTAAAAAGCAAGCAGAAATTAGCTTGTTAATGGATGGTATTGGAAAACAAATTACAGGTTGGCGCAATAGCCAGCCTTAATAATGCCAGAATCGCTGTTGTTACGGTGGCAGTGAGTGAGCAAGTTTTAGTTTAAAAGCGATAAAGGGACTGTTTGCAAAAGCAGTTAAAACGAGCAAAGTTTTTTTCTTTTCAGAAAGGATCCGAGCTATAATAGGTGCAAGATGCCTTGTGCTTAGATAAACACCTTTATTAAATGTGGTTGGCGGTTTTGCTAATAACAACTATTGGAGTTCTACTGAGAACGATAACAACAATGCGTGGAAACAGAATTTCAACAATGGTAACCAGAACAACAACAATAAGAACAACAACAATTATGTTCGCGCTGTCCGGGGTTTTAAACAAAACAATTAGCGCCTGAAGTTAACTTCAGGCGCTTTTAATTAAAGGGTATGCAACTATCGTTATTTTCTAGTACAGAAACAACAGTATTAAAAGAAGGCTTTTCGCTAGAAGCAGTTTTTGAAGCCTATTTTTCTTGCCGTAGCAATAAGCGCAATACCATTAATGCTCTCGCTTTTGAATTGGATTATGAAAACAATCTTATTCAATTATGGAAAGAACTGAATGACGGCAGCTACCAACCGGGCAAGTCAATTGCTTTTATTGTACACAAGCCTGTACAACGTGAAATTTTTGCGGCAGATTTTAGAGATAGAGTGGTGCATCATCTGATCATCAACAAACTAAATCCGCTTTTCGAAAAAGAGTTTATTCAAGACAGTTATGCTTGTCGTGTTGGCAAAGGAACGCATCATGGAATAAGTAGAGCGAATAAATTCATTCGCCAGTGTTCTAAAAATTACAAAGATGATTGTCATGTACTTAAATTAGATATCGAGGGTTTCTTCATGCACATCAACAAAGAAATTCTTTTTAGTCGCCTTCAAAAATTTATTGAAGTCCAATACAAACAGAACGATAAAGAGCTGGTGTTAGAAATCTGTCATAAAATCATTTTTAATAGTCCAACGGAGAATTGCGTTATAAAAGGCGCTGCTAAAAATTGGGAAGGGTTACCCAAAAACAAGAGTCTTTTCCATAGCCCACCAAATAGTGGTTTACCCATTGGCAATTTAACCAGTCAAATATTCGCCAATTTCTATATGAGTGCCTTCGATCACTTTATGAAGAAAGAATTGGGTATTCGCTACTATGGCAGATATGTTGATGATTTTATTGTAGTGCATCCAAACAAAGAATATTTGAAGGCATTAATTCCAGTAATATCGAATTACCTGAATGATGAATTAAAATTGAATCTTCATCCAAAGAAAATCTATTTGCAACATTACACAAAAGGCGTTACGTTTTTAGGCACAGTGATCAAGCCCAACAGAATTTATATTGCGAATCGAACCAAAGGCAATTTTTACAGTGCCATTCAAAAGCACAATCAAGTCATAGAGGTTAGTCGTAAACCAAGTAGAGAAGATCAAAACGCACTTTTAAGCAGCATGAATTCCTATTTAGGTATCATGAAGCATTACAAAACCTATAACCTTCGCAAGCGAATGCTATTTAAACACCTAAATGGTTATTGGTGGAATCATGTTTACCTCAGTGGAGGCGTTGCAAAATTTGTCCTTAAAACAAAACCAGTCAAACATAGTTGGTAATTTTCGGGTGTAATTGTAGTTGGTTATAACGGCCCGGCTATGCGTAGTGCGGGATTAAATACCACAAAACTTTCAGCCTACCGATATGTTTGTTAAAGTTCATTCACTTTCAATTTAGCACCAAAACCCGCATTACGTATAGCCATTGTTGTGCTTTCGTGCTTTATTTTCTTTTCGTTTTTATTCTAATTTTCAATGTCCTCCTGTGCGGTGGGGCATTTTTTAAATTTCTCTTTCTCCGTGCGTAAGGACTTGGAAGCTCTTTTGCAGGTTTTGGGCGTGCGTTGGCATTGTGCGACCTGCAAATGTGCTTACAAGTGTGCGGTGGCTATAATCCATTTACCTTGAATATTAGAACACATAATGCCTTATCAAATTGATGATAAATTTTTTCTTCCTCTTTTTTGTCGAGCATGGTGTATTTAAAATCCTTCTTTTGAAAATTTCCTCCTGTTACCATTTTTCGGTACTGGAACCTGCAAGACTTGATTTCATCAAAATCATCTTTGAATTTGTTCTTACCACAGTATTCTGAAAGTGTAATGATAGTGTCAAGTTCATTTGATATTGTGGTGAATAGGCAAATCAGCTGATATGTATTTGTTGACGAAACAGTCTGCTTCTGAACGCATTCAGCAACCGCATGGTTAACAGTCCGAATAGTGCCTTGCAGAGCTTCAATTTTTCGAATGATTACATCTTTTTCACTCCGCTTGTTGTGCATATTTCTTTCGAGAAAGATTGGAATGTAAACAGCCAGAAAAATTGTTACAACTAATGTTGCAAGTCCAACTACGTCAATTTTGTCTTCAAATGAAAAGAGTGGGTAATAATGTTGCAATCCCATTCCGATTACAACGCCAGCGATTACCAATATAATTCCAATTATGTACCTCATCATTTGTCGTTTGCTTCTTTGATATATTCAGTTATATCATCTTCTAAAAAGGGATCATCATCCGATTTGAACTCCAAGGTGTCCAAAAGGATTTTTGATTCTTTATATTCCCTTGCCAGCCCGCCAAAAGCAGCTTCAAGAAATGAAGTGGCATAGCCAGCAGTACCGTCTAGGTCAATTAACAGTTTCTTTTTCTCTGCAATTGCCTGTTTAAATTTTGGGAGTAGAATTTTTTCTAAAAACTCTTCTCCTGGGAAATCTCCTTCGATTTCCTCACGAACACCAGGAATGGTGGTGTAGTCTTCTGCGATTTTAATAATTATCTTGTCCATCTGTTTGTATTATTTAGTTCCCAATAGAGGAATGTTCCACTAAATTCTTTTGTAAGTTTCTCATATTTGTTTGCGCTTAAATCAGCTTTTACGTCATTTGAAATAAGCTTCAGGTTGCTGTAGTAATTCCGTTCAAGTCCTTTATATATGGTTGGTAACCCTTTGCCTCTATACGGAATTTTAGTACTTGACATTTTACGACCTGAAATAATCTCTTTTAAAACATCTCTGTTGTCCTTTATGCCAAAAAGCGTAGACAACTTTTCTCTAAACCCTGAGATATTAGATGATTTAAAAATACCAACACCAAGGTCAATAAAGGCGAAAGAAACTTTGTTTTCTTTTCTATCATGATAGACGGTGAGCCACCATGTTTCATGACCAATCTGTTGAGGTTTTGCATGGTAGCATGTATTTGCCATACTTTCCATCAATGCCCGATAAACGCCAGGACATCTGGCTTCTTGACCAAAAACAATTGAAGTAGCTCTTTTAATTAGCTCATTGGCCATTCCGCCTTCTGCTTTTTTATTCTGCCTTGTTAGAATGTAATTCTTTGGTTCGTCATCATTATCATTTGCTTTAAAAACACCACTCTCTTGAAATATCTTTTTTAGTTCTACATCTCTTGGGTAATTCCCTTTAATTGGAACGCCCTTAGTTATAGTAGGATTTTTAACCAATGCTAATAACAACACTATTGCATCATTAGTGAGGTTTGTAATTTCCTTTAGATTAATAAGAACTGGTTTTCTATGTTTAATATGTTTTTGGATATTCTCTAAATAGCTTAAAACCGCTACTGTATTCTCAACAAATGAAAAGTTTGAAGGTGCTTTGAGACTTTCAAATTTGCTTACCGCTCTACTTTCTCTTTGCTCCGCAATTGGCATACCATCAAGCGCACGTCTTTTAGTCTTTGCTTTCTCCTTACTCAATAGCTGTTGCTTCAAACGGTCTTTCGCTCGTTTGGTATTTCGTTTTTTGTATTTGGCTGTTGAGTAAAGTTTCTTCATACTTAAACCTTTTCAACCTCTTTTTCCTTAGGTTCCAATGCCTCAAATAAAACTTGTTGCAAAAGCAACTCATTTTGCCCTTGACTTTCTTTAATGCTTGCCTCCAACTCATCACAAAACTGCATTAACTCATCCAACTTGGCGACAATACGTTGTTGCTCTGATATAGGAGCAATAGGAATTAAAGCCAATTCGCCTTCTTTTGTACCCAATCTCGGCATCTTCATGCCTCTTGTAACACTATTAACATGTAGTAAGAAATCAGGTCGTTTTAGAGCTGCTTTGAAATAATAAGGATTTAAGCCAGCATAACATTTAAGAGGGAGAATTTCAGTTGTACAAACCCCTGGTTCATCTGCTACAATAACCTTGTCTAAATAAGGCCTTAACTTTGAATACAAGACATCACCAGCTTCAAACTTACTTTTAGTGCTTAATGAATTTCTTTCATGGAAACGGATTTTACATAAAAGCCTTGAACTTTCTTTTTCAATATCTTCCAAGTCTAATACCCAAGTATCAGACTTTAAGTCGCTGGGTTCTGCTTTTGATGAAGAACCATAAGTAGTTAATGCACCCAGCCTGCACCATTCCCAATTCTCGGGAATTTCATATGGAAATTCGTCTTCTGTGATGGGCGGCAGTGGTTTTTGCTTCTTGATTATTTTTTCTTTAATCAAGCGTTCTTTTTCTGCTTTTATTTTTTCTAAAAGAATTGAAGCAGATTCATCATTAGGTTCTTGTGGAACTAATTTACCCTGCATGGCTTCTCGTAAAAAAGCTTGTCGGAGTAGTTTGATAAGATCGAGTTGCTGATTTACTTCGTTTCCTAGTTCATGACTTTTCTCTTCAAGGGATGAGTATTGCTGTACGAATTCAATTTGAGCCTCAATAGGTGGAACTGGAATTTCAACTTTAGCAATTTCCTTCATTGGCAAAGTGACATTTGCCATTCCTTTCATTCTGCTTACTAACTCTTTTTCTCTGTTAAGGTCAAGAAACCTGTACAGGTAATCCGCACGTAAAACATTTTCATCTTTTGGGATCACCACACATAAGATATTCCCAACAGCAAACTTACCTGATTGAAAGTGAATTCTTTTCAGGCTTTTATGACCGTGACCTGTTGATGAAACCAAAGGAATAATAACTGCATTGCCTTCAAAGTGGAATTCATTATGCGACAATCTTTCCTCTGCTGTAACCACCATTGGATATTCGCCTGGAGTAGCTTTTTTAATCCCTATTTTACCCTTTTCAATAAGGCAAAGTTCGCTTAATGTCTTTTTTACCCAACTCATTGAACAGCTAATCTTATTTGGTTAAGTAATTCATGACTTCTATCGAATGAACCGTCTAGCATAGTCATCAATTCTGAACTATTGTGTTCAATTTCTTCTTCTTTTTTATTAGGGTTATTAATGTCTAGATCATAATTTCTGTCAATAATAGTTTGTATGTCGACTTGCCAAGCAAGGTTATTTTCAACTCTATTATTCCACCAATCTCTAATCGGGTCAAATTCTGATAATAAAAGAGGCTTTGTTTTGCTATAACTTTTCTGCCCTTCTGGTAAAAGGTGTTCGTAATACCAGACTTCTTTGGTGGGCTGCCCTTTGGTGAAGAACAATAAATTGGTTGCAACTGTTGCGTATGGTTTGAAAACCGAGTTTGGCAATCTTATTATGGTATGGAGGTTACATTCTTCTAGTAGTTTTTTTCGAACTCTTTCTTTTACCCCATCTCCTGTTAATGAACCATCAGGCAAAACAATACCTGCTCGTCCGCCAGTTTTTAGTAAATGAATCATCATTACCAAAAAGAGTTCGGCACTTTCTTTAGTGCGGAAGTTTTGAGGAAAATTGTTTTCATTATTATTAGCAACAATGCCACCAAATGGTGGGTTTGCTAAAATCAAATTCACTCGATTCTTTTCGGTGTAATTACTCAAAGGCTGATCCAATGAATCACGGAATGTGATATTTGGAACTTCCATATCGTGTAATATCAAATTGGTAGTTGCTAATAAATAGGGAAGTGGCTTGTATTCCCATCCAATTACATTTTTAGCAATACTCTCTCTTTCATCAACGTTGTTTGCTTGTGTTTTTAAATGTTCAATTGCAGCAGTTAGGTATCCACCTGTTCCACAACTTGGGTCAAGAATTTTCTCTTCCAATTGTGGGTTCATCATTTCGCAGATAAACTCTGTAATGGCTCTTGGTGTGTAAAACTCACCACTTTTCCCAGCACTTTGCAGTTCTTTTAAAATGGTTTCGTAAAGCTCACCAAATGCATGGCGGTCTTTTGCAATGTTGAAATCAATTTCATTAAGCTTGTTCAAAACCTTACGGATATTAGTCCCACTTTTCATGTAATTGTTATTCCCGTCAAATACTTCACGAACAATCAAAGCACGCTTGTTGGCAAGGTCATCACTCATACCAACTTTTAAATTTTTGAGTGTAGGAAATAATTTTTGGTCAACAAATTGTTGCAGTTCGTCTCCAGTCATTCCTTCGTCATCACCTGCCCATGCTTCCCAATGAAATTCATCAGGTATTGGGCTTGTGTACTCGTCATTTAAAACTTCTAGTTCTTTGTCCTTGTCTGAAAATATTTTCAAAAACAACATCCAGCCCAACTGCTCAATACGTTGTGCATCACCATTCAACCCTGTGTCTTGCCACATGATTTTCCGAATGCCATCTATGATTCCTTTTAAGTTTGCCATTTATATTGGTTTCTGTAGTTCTAATAAATTAATAGGTTGAGCCAATACTTGCACACCCTGTGGTGATGCTCCTGAAGTGAAAATTGTACCCCAGAATTGATAATTTTGTTTGCCACCAAATACGGTTGTAGAAAGACTGTTATTTGTCCAAAGTGGTAGAAGAGAAAGGTTTTTCACATAGTTTCTGATGTTCGTCCAAAGCGTATCGGAAAACTCGTATTGGAACAATTTCTTTTCATCTACAGGTTGTCCTTGGGAAATGAAGTGCGACTGCACGATTTGACTTAAAAATTTTAGCCAGTTGTACATGATTTCCTCTTTACCCATACGGAAAGCACGAACATGCTCAAGAGGCACATCTTCGCCTTTTTGTATTTTACTTTCTATGCGGGATGTCCCAATATCTAAATCAAATTGGTCAATAAATATCTCTTCTGCAATGATGTTCATTAAGTGTACTATTTGAGCCTTTTCTAAACTTCTAGGATTAGTCCCTTCTTCTAATTTGTGTGAAATAGGAATTTCTAAAAGGTCCTGGTAGATAAAGAATGAATAGAAAGTTTTTTCAATCGAACTATAAGAAATTGGTTTCTCTTTTGCTCTTCCGCCCAAATCCACAAACTCCATGAGTTTGTTGTCAGAATTTCGGGTTACTGCATCTCTGACCGAATCGAGTATGTACCTCTTTAATTCACGGGACTCACCTTTAAAATAATTGGTCAATTCACGTTCTGAAAAATTGAGATTATCCGCTTCTAAATTGTGTTCTTTTTGGTAGCGCTCTACTCGGTCAATGTATAGGGTGTTGCCTAAATGGCGTTGAATCGATTTATCGAAAGCTACCTGACGAAGTGTTGTCCCTGCTCTAAAATTTGTGAGTATTATTCGATCTTCATCTGGATTGATAAAAATCCTAACTGGCAATTCCGAAACTCCGAGAAGTACTTGGGCGGCTGCTTTGTGCTGACCGTCAAAGATCTTAACTTTTGATTCGCTGTTTTCTGAAATATCAATCCAGCCTAACTGGATATGCAATTGCGGATTTCCATAATAGAATTCATCAATTAGTTTCGAAATATTACTTCCAATAGAACGTGGGTTAATTTTATCATCATGGAATACGAAATCAAGAGGAAGTACAGCAAAAAAGTATTCAAGACCGCTAAGCTTATCTTTATGAACTGGAGCTTTTATGACCTCTGATTTTCCTGCTTGTGCCAAAGAATAAAGAATGTGTTCATTTTCTCTTCGGAATTTCAAAGCATGTTTAGAACCACCTTTAGTTTTAATTACATCATCAAGATTAGGACTTCTGTCCTCAGCTTCTTGAATGGTGTCTTGTAGTTTTTTAAATCGATGAAGTATGCGAGCAAGTTTTAAGTCAGATGCCTGTTTAGAGCGATTTGCAGATGCAAAAGTGAGAGCAAAATTGCTTGGGTCATCTTTGCCGCCAAGCTTTGATGGTACCACATGGTCAATATCCAAAATGTCCCTATGTAGTTCTAAATCAATGGCCTCTTCTGATATAAAACAAACTCCACTCTGAATATCCCAGAGTTGCTGAATTAAATCTTTTCGTTCTTCTGGCTTAAGCCTTCCTAAATAGTTTGATGCCATTATGCTCCTGTTTTATAAAGTTCTTGTTCTAATTCTTTTACTGCTTCAATGTATTTGGCCTTGCTACCAAACTGTCTGATAATTTCTAATGGTGAACCGTAATCGGTAAGTGGTTTCACTTTCAGAATGTCCATGCTTTCAATATTGGTCACGCCTTCGTCAGCGTATTTATCCAGTAGCGTTTCCAATACCTTTCTTGCCTGTTCGCCATATTTGGTGAAGTAGTCACGTTTTTTCACATTGTTGGCTCGTTCTTTTCGAGTAAGAGGCGGTTGTTCAAATGCTACGTGACAGATTAGGTCGAATAAATCTACTTCACGATTGACCGCATCACGTAACGCTTCCACCAAAACACCTTGGTCTTCCAATTCTTTGATAATGACTTCTTTTTTATCTGTGCTATTCCAACGATTCAGAAAATCATCTAATGAAGCATATTGTCCTTTTATCAATTCTTTTGTATGATCTTTAAGACTACTCGTAATTGGTTTTCCGTTGTTGTCGAAATACATTTCACGGCTAATCAATACTGATACGTCAACTCCATTGACATAAACCTTTTCCCTTGGCTCGTGAACTTTACTAGTAGGTGTTTGAGGTTCTGGATATCTTATCTCAGGTACTATTTCAATTTCTTCACCTGTCTCTTCGTCAATAATTGGCGTTTCGATATTTTCTTCTTCATCCACAATTCCTCCAAGGTCAGTTTCTTCCGAAACTGGTTTAACTCGGATTGGATCACCATCAAAATCTTTATCAGCAAATAAGTCTGTTACGTTTCTAAAGTCGAGTATTGTGAAATACATTTTCCCAAACTCTTCATTGATTCGTGTTCCTCTACCGACAATCTGCTTGAATTTGGTCATGGACTTTATCTCCGAATCAAGCACTATTATTTTACATGTCTGAGCATCAATGCCTGTGGTCATCAATTCAGAAGTAGTGGCTATAACTGGATAAGTTTCTTCAGGGTTAATGAAGTTGTCTAATTCTCGTTTGCCTTCATCATTGTCACCTGTAATCTGCATGATGTATTTATGATTTTGAGCTACCAAGTCAGCATTTAGATTTGATAATGCTGAACGCATTCGTTCAGCATGGTCAATGTCTGAGCAAAAAACAATAGTCTTTGCAAAGCGGTCATAACCTTTTAAAAATTCGGTTAATTTTCTTGCCACCGCTTCGGTACGCTCTTGAATGACTATGTTTCTATCAAAGTCTTTTCGGTTGTAAATGCGGTCTTCGACTTCATTTCCATCCTTGTCTTTTTTGCCATGTTCTGGTCGCCAACCCTCAGCATCAATATTCAGATTTACTCGAACAACTCGGTAAGGAGCAAGGAAACCATCATCAATTCCTTGTTTAAGGGAATAAGTATAAAGTGGGTCTCCAAAATATTCACTGTTAGAAACTTCATTGGTCTCCTTCGGTGTGGCTGTCAAACCTATATGAGTTGCTTTCTTGAAATATGTCAAGATTTCTCTCCAAGAGCTGTCTTCTTTTGCACTTCCTCTGTGGCACTCATCAATAACAATCAAGTCAAAGAATTCAGGTGAAAACTGCTTGTAAGCATTTGCCTGTTCGTCTGCACCTGTTAATCCTTGGTATAATGCTAAATACACTTCATAACTTTTATCAATCATACGGTGTTTTACAACCGTCATTTTATCCTTGAAGTGTTTGAAATCACCTCTTCGGGTTTGATCAATTAAAGCATTTCGGTCAGCTAAGAATAAGATTCTTTTTTTCTTTCCGCTTTTCCAAAGTCGGTGGATGATTTGAAAAGCTGTATAGGTCTTTCCAGTTCCAGTTGCCATAACAAGAAGAATTCTGTCTTGTCCTTTGGCGATAGCTTCAACTGTTCGGTTTACCGCAATCTGTTGGTAGTATCTTGGACTTCTGCCGCTTCCGTCAAAATAGTAATCTTGGGAAGCTACTTTTTCAGCTTCAAGTGTTTCAATTCCTTTGTACTTCTTGTATTTCTGCCAGAGCACTTCAGGTGAAGGGAAGCTGTCAATATCTAATTCTGTTTCAATATTTCCATCAGTTGCTGTTCGGTCATGGAAAACAAAACCGTCTCCATTACTGCTGAATACACAGGGTATATCAAGGATTTTTGCATAGTCTAAAGCTTGTTGAATTCCTGCTCGAACAGAATGCTTATTGTCTTTTGCTTCAACAATGGCAATTGGAATGTTCGGTTTGTAATAGAGTATGTAGTCTGCTCGTTTTCTTGCTCCTCTTGCAGTCAGTTTTCCCCTCACATAGATTTTACCATCTGTGAATGAAACCTCTTCTAATAGTTGTGTCAATTTATCCCAACCAGATTTTTCAATCGCAGGAGTGATGAATTTGGTGCATATATCTCTTTCTGATAGTGTTTTCTTATTCATGCTCAGATTGAATTAAGTCTTTGGGATCAACATCAAGAATTTTAGCTATTTCAAAAAGCACTTCCAATCTAGGCTGTTGTCTGTTCTGTACATAGGAGTTCACCATGTTGTAACTCTTCCCCAGTTTTTCAGCCAGCCAAGTCTGCTTAATCCCTTTATCTGCTAGTACTTCCTTAATTCGATTCATTGCTGTCAAATTATTCGGTTCTAAATTACAATTATATCTCAAATAATAAGATATAAAATGATAGTTATTATGGGTAGAGCGTGGGGAATTTGGCTCTTTTGTAAAGCTTGGGCTGTGCGTTGGCTTGTGCGGCTTTGCAAATGTGCCAAATGAGGGTTGGCAGAGAAATTTTAAAAAATGCGAAGCGGGGGCATTTAGATTCTTTTGTCTGTCAGTTTGATTTTGTCCTATTTCAATTCCGTTAACATTCAAAGTTCAGTTTTCTCTTTTTTTGCATGAAGCACAACGGTCGAGTGTAGCAGTAGTAAGGGATTGCGGGCGATTTCCTGTCCACCAGCACAAAAGTTTATGCGGGGCAGAATGCTTGAATTACCAGTGAAACCCTTATTACTGCTACACTTTGTTATGGGCTGGTTTTTTTGTCAAGTCCTGTAAAAAAATATTTTATAGAACTCCACCACCTGCGATTAATCTGATTAATCCAAAAAGCATAGCAACACCACAAAGCACTAAACCTGCAATAGCATTACCTTTTGGTTCACCTTCTTTTGCTTGTGTCATTGCGACAATACTAATTATTAAACCGATTGTTGCAAATGGAATATTAATCCAGTTTAGAGAACCTAAACAAGGAAAAAAACCTACAATCATTCCAACGATTGCTAAAATACCGAAAATTAAACTTGCTGTTTTCATTTTTATAAAATTTAAAATTGATTAAAATAGTGAATTATACTTAGTTTTATTGATTTGTTAAATTATGTGTCATCAATAATCTTTGTTGACCTTAGCTTAAATATGAGATAAAAAATAAAAATAAAGAAATTTAATGCAAAGGTGAAAAATATTACTATACTACCTCTATTCAAGTCTATTGCATTACTGAAACTTCCATTAGATATTTCAATAAACGCTCTTGTCATACCGCAAAGACTGCACTCCACATTGAATTGGCTTTTTGAAATACAAGTCGGTGCATTCTTTAAAACTGTTTGCCTGTCAGCAAAGAATGGAAATAAAATTACAATTGTGATTATCAGTGTAATAATTGTCCATACAATTAACAATGCTAATTTTTGTTCTCTATATTTTATTTGCTTCCGATTGTTCACGTTGTCTTTTTTAAACTTGCCCATAACTCTGTAATATACGCCATGATCTCAATGGCGTACGTTTAATTGGTATTGATTATCAATGTGTTGTAAATTGAATACAAGGAAGCGCAAGTTTTTAGAGCTACTAAAAATACAAGAAAACGCAATACTGTTCATAGGTTGTCGAGTGGGCTTTTTACTTTCTTGGTATCTCTGTTTGTCACCTGTGCATAAATGAGGGTGGTTGTAATGTTTGCATGACCGAGTAACTTTTGAATATGGCCTATGTCGGTGCCAGCTTCCATAAGATGCGTGGCATAACTGTGACGAAGACTGTGAATTCCTGCGTCTTTGTTGATGTTGGCCTTTTTTAGCGCTGCCTTAAATACGTTTTGCGCACTTCGCACGCTATACTGTCCTCCATATTGTCCTTCAAACAGGTATTGCTTTGGGCAATATTCTTTAAAATACTGGCGTAGTTGTTCCAAGAGGCTTTCGGGCAGGTTTGCGTAGCGGTCTTTCTTGCCTTTACCTCTCTCAATCAATACTTGCATGTTGCCGCTGTCTATATCTGATATTTTTAGACCAATGATTTCTGACACGCGCAAACCCATTCCATAACACAACTTGAGGATTGTATTGTGCTTGAGGTTTTTGGTGCATTCAAACAGTTTTTTCACATCGCGTTGGCTAATGTGCTTAGGCAAGGTGCTATGCTTTTTTGGTCGCGGTATGTCAACGAAGAAGGATTCCTTTTTCAAGACCTTTTCGAAATAGAATTTGACCGCGTTTAAGCGGCTATGCAAATGCGCTTCGCTCAGTTTTAGTTCGGTGGTGCAGTAGAGCATGTAGCTGCGAATGCGTTCGGGGTCAAGCGTATCTACGTGTACATTCTCTAATAGCTGGAGCAATTGCGCAAACTCATTGCGGTAGGTCTTTTCGGTGTTGGGACTATAGCCTTTAAGACGAATGGTTTCAATGAACCGCTCCAGCGCAGGTTGGTTAACATCTGATATGCTTGTAAGAGCGTATTTCGAAGGGTCTTTCAAGGGCAGTCCGAACAATTGACGGTAGTGAGTATTGTCTAACACATACCACGACTTTTGGCGATTTGACCATTTTATTCCTGGTAATAGTTTTGCTTGGGAATTGAGTATCGGGTCGAATGGGAAACGGAGGAATATCACGTTTCGCTCTTCCCATTGCATAGGCTCACATCTTATTGCGCCTGAGTCGATGGCTGTTTTTATGTCAGCGTTGCCTTTGTTATCCATGGCTGCTAAGATATAAAGGATGAAAGGGAAACTTTTTATCCCACCCACCCCCAAATCTAGCACAAACACTTTAAAGAAGAAACCAACCGTGTTAAAACCTAGCATGACCATGATAAAAGTTTTTCAACGGTCACAATGTGCTGTTTTAGATTCAAATTCCTTAAGCCGTTTTAAGACATCTTTAAAAGCAATTTCATATTTCCACCATCCAGCACAAACACCTAATCCGTATTTTGGCAGCCAAATGCTGAACCGAATTCTACTTCGTTGTCTTCTTGTTGTGTTGCTGATGGTTCCCCTCAGTAGTAACATGCTTTTTTCGTGGGGATTCTTTGCGCACAAGCGCATCAACCGTTTGGCGGCTTTTACGCTGCCACCAGAAATGATTGGGTTTTACAAGCGGAACCTCAATTACGTATCCGAACATGCGGTTGATCCTGATAAAAGACGTTATGCAACTAAGGATGAGGCAGCGCGCCATTATATAGACATTGATCATTATGGCGAAGGCATGGATGCTTTTAAGCAAATGCCGCGCAACTGGAATGAAGCAGTTCAGAAGTATAGTGAAGACACACTTCAGGCCTACGGTATTGTTCCGTGGCATATTGACGTGATGGTATTCCGTCTCACTAAGTCGTTTTCGGAAGGTAACTTGGATAGGATTCTCCGTAATTCTGCGGAGATAGGGCATTACATTGCCGATGCGCACGTGCCGCTACATACAACTGAGAATTATAACGGAGGTATGTCTAATCAACGAGGAATCCATGGTTTTTGGGAAAGTCGATTGCCAGAGTTGTACTCAGATCAATATGATTTCTTGGTTGGAAGAGCCGATTACATTGATGATCCGCTGAACTTTGCTTGGGATTTTGTGGAAGCAAGTCATGCCGCCAAAGACAGCGTGCTGCTTTTTGAAGCCGAAATGAATATGGAATGGCCAACCGACCGCAAATACACTATGGAAAACCGAGGTTCGGTTTTGATGAAGGTTTATTCGCAGGAATACTCAGAAGAGTATCACAATCGGTTGAACGGCATGGTTGAACGTAGAATGCGTGCAGCAATTCATACCATTGGAAGCTTCTGGTATACGGCTTGGGTTAATGCTGGTCAACCCGATTTGAAAGGTTTGTACAACAAGAAGTTATCGGCACAGGAGGAAGAGGAAATGATAGAATTGGAGTTGAAGGTCAAAGGCTCTGACGGTATCAAAGGAAGAGAGCACGAATGATTTTCTTTGTCCGTTTGTCATGCTGACGAAGGAAGCATCTCATCGAAGGCAAAGAGATTCCTCGTTCCTCGGAATGACAAAACGGGATAAATGACGAACAAACCACTATCAGGATTAAGAGTTTTGGAACTCGCTTCAGTTCTAGCAGGACCATCAGTAGGAATGTTCTTAGCTGAGTTGGGGGCAGAAGTTACCAAGATTGAGAACCCACAAACACAAGGCGATGTAACACGCCATTGGAAGCAGAAGAACGAAGATTCTGAGTGGGATTACTCCGCCTATTTCGCTTCAGTCAACTGGGGGAAGAAGCATGTTTTTATTGATTTGAAAGATGAAGATGGAGCGGCACAGGTTCGAGCTATGGCAGCACAGGCGGATGTCATTATCAGTAATTACAGATCAGGCCAAGGAGAGCGTTTTGGTCTAGATTACGAAAGTGTTAAAAAGACCAATCCGAAAGTGATTTACGGACACATTTCAGGTTTTGGCGAAGATGATGGACGGCCAGCATATGATGTGGTTTTGCAAGCAGAATCGGGTTACATGTTTATGAACGGTCAGCCCGATTCTAAACCAACCAAAATTCCTGTAGCGTTAATAGATATTCTGTCTGCTCACCAATTGAAGGAAGGTTTGCTTTTGGCCTTGGTGAATAAAGCGAGAACAGGTGAAGGTTGTAAAGTGTCCGTTTCTTTATTGGATGCGGCCGTTACATCGCTATCGAATCAGGCCACGAATTGGTTGATGAATGGTCATATTCCACAGCGCATGGGTTCGTTGCATCCCAATATTGCGCCTTATGGAGAAGTACTGACAACCTCGGATGACAAGCAGATTGTGCTCGCGGTTGGTTCCGAACAACAGTTCAGAAGCTTATGTGATGTGCTTGGTTTGGAAGAATTGAAAGAAGAATCACGATTCATAGATAATCAGATTCGTGTAGAGAATAGGAGGGAGTTGAAGAAATTTATGGATGAGAAAGCCAAAGAATTTAGTTCTGATTATTTGATGAATGAATTTTTAAAAATCGGTGTTCCAGCAGGAATTATCAAGAACATGAAAGAAGTGTTTCAGCAGCCCAAAGCGCAGGCCTCTATCCTAGAGGATAAAATGAGCAATGGGAATACAGCCAAGCGCGTTTCACAGGTTGCATTCAAACTAGAAAAATGACTTTACGTTGGGAATGGAAAGCTTTTAACGACCTCAGTGCCATGGAGGTTTACACGATTCTTTGTGTACGACAAGAAGTGTTCGTTTTAGAACAAGAATGTCTATACCTCGATGCGGATGGAAAGGACACAAACTCCTTTCACATTATGGGATATGATGGGAAAGAAATCGTTGCTTATGCTCGAATTGTTGAACCCGGAATCAGCTACAAAGAAGTTTCCATTGGCCGTATTTTGACCTCAGAAAAGGGTAGAGGAACTGGTGCTGGAATAGAATTGATGGAACAGACTTTAACACGCATAGAAACACACTACGGAAAAGTTCCTGTCCGGATTTCAGCGCAGACTTATTTGCTCAAGTTCTATCAAAAGTTTGGTTTTGAATCAACGGGAAAACAATACTTAGAGGATGAAATCCCTCATACAGAAATGCTTCGTAAAAGTGATTGACGATTTGAGATTTGCGAATGAACCCACAATCGCAAAATCGTCTTGAAAGGAAAATGAGACTATGCTTTCATGCCAAAACCAGCAGAATGAGTCATGCTGAACTTGTTTCAGTATCTGTGACCACTGGACAATAGACCCTGAAATAAATTCAGGGTGACGCTATTTGACTTTCGTAGGTAAGCAAACCCGACTCTTGTTAAAACGAATTAAACTTTACCACTTTCATGGCTTCAGTTTTACCGTCAATCATAAGCTGACAAACAAACGGTTTACGGAGATTTCCTTCGGGTTCAAATATGAATTCGTGTTTTCCTTCGCCTAGCTCACCTTTAAAAACCATTGCCAGTTCGGCTCCGTTCATGTCAGTAATCCTCACTTCTGCATCGTACGGTTTCTTCATGTCAATCATCATCATGGCCGTACTCATAGAAGTTTGGGTTCTAATGCGAATGAAGAAGTCGTTGGCTACTGCTTTTTCTCGGGCTGAAGCTCTCGCCAATTTCGCAGCTTTCAAATGTTCCCTACGCTCATTTTTGAACACATACAAATTACTTGATTGAGCAGTTGCGGTTAGGCTCAATGCCATGGCAGCTAGTAGGACTAAAATTGCTTGTTTCATTGTAGGGGCTAATTTCAATGTTATATACTTTACTTGTCCTCAAAAGTTATAGTCATTGGTAGATGAATTAGGTTGTTTACCGATAACCTTAGAATTACTTTTGATGCATCATGTACAAGCTTCTACTTCGCCCAATATTTTTTCTTTTCGAACCTGAAAAGGCACATCACCTGGTAACTGGGCTATTCAAATTCATGATGAAGATTCCTGGTAAACGCTGGGTGTTCGAGTCAATCTATAAGGTTCAAGACAAGCGGTTGGAGAAGGAATTATTCGGACTCAAGTTTCCAAATCCAGTCGGACTTGCTGCTGGTTTTGATAAGCAAGCTTCGTTTTATAAAGAATTTAGCGCGCTCGGGTTTGGCTTTATTGAGGTTGGTACGATTACACCTAAACCACAGGATGGAAATCCGCAGCCACGTATGTTCAGGTTACCGAAAGACCAAGGACTCATTAATAGAATGGGATTCAATAATGGCGGTTTGGAAATGGCGCGTAAAAACCTCCAGAACCGTGACCGTAGTTTCATTATCGGTGGAAATATTGGCAAGAACAAACTCACGCCAAATGAAAATGCCATTGATGACTACTTAGAATGTTTTCGAGGGTTACATGATTTAGTGGACTATTTCGTGGTGAATGTTTCATCTCCAAACACACCCGGATTACGCGAATTACAGGATAAAGCACCATTGCTCCGTATTCTGAATGCACTGAAAGAGGAGAACTCGAAGATTCCAACGCCACGGCCGATACTTCTCAAAATTGCTCCGGATTTGACCGATTCTCAATTGGATGATATTGTAGATATCGTAGCCGAATCTAAGATTGATGGTGTGATTGCAACCAACACAACTATTTCTCGAGATGGCCTTAATTCGAGTAAGGAATTACTTGCTGAAGCAGGTGGATTAAGCGGAAGACCTGTTCGAGAAAGAAGCACTGAGGTAATTCGGTACCTGAATCAGAAAAGTAATGGCTCATTCCCAATCATTGGAGTAGGCGGAATCCATTCAGCTGAAGACGCCATAGAAAAGCTAAATGCGGGGGCCAGTCTCATTCAGGTTTATACGGGCTTTATATATGAAGGACCAGCGTTGGTGAGTGACATAAATAAAGCCCTTTTGAAGTAGTTTAGTGATCATGAACAAAGAAGTCCAACTCATAGAATGCCCTCGTGATGCCATGCAGGGCATCCATGATTTTATAGATACCGACAAGAAAGTAGCGTACATCAATGCGCTGCTCAAATGCGGTTTTCATACGTTGGATTGCGGCAGTTTCGTTTCTCCAAAAGCAATACCTCAAATGGCGGATACAGCTGAAGTGTTGAATCGAATTGATGAATCATCCACCAAATTGGGTGTGATTGTAGCCAACGAACGTGGCGCTAAAGATGCTGCCAATCATTCGCGAGTTGATATTCTTGGGTTCCCATTCTCAATTTCGGATGACTTTCAGAAACGAAATACAAATGCTTCGAGAGAAGAGGCATTGGATAGAGTAAAAGCAATTAAAGAGCTGTGTGCGAAGCACGATAAGGAACTACTCATTTATCTCAGTATGGCTTTTGGAAACCCGTACGGTGAAGTTTGGAATGCGGAGATTGTAGCTGAATGGACAGCCAAGTTGACAGCATTGGATATTCAGCTTTTTATGCCTTCAGATACCATTGGGTCTTCAAATACCGAATCCATCACAGCTGTTTATAGTCTATTGAATAAGGAATTTCCGAATTTGAAAATTGGTGCACACTTGCACACTACGCCTGATACTTGGGAAGAAAAACTGGATGCTGCTTGGGATAGTGGTTGCAGACGTTTCGATTCTGCCCTGAAAGGTTTAGGAGGTTGTCCAATGGCCAAAGATGACCTAACGGGGAATATGCCGACTGAACGCGTGCTGCAATTCTTAGAAGGAAAAGGAGTAGAGTCGGGTGTAAATAAAAATGCCTGGTTAGAAGCTTTGCAGCTATCCTTCCAGACATTTCCAATTTAAACTTTTAGAGACCTACTAGGTTTTTAAAACCTAGTAGGTCTAAATGGTTGAATTACTTCGTTACAAACGTTCGTGTATCGTATTGGTTCCTAACCGATTGCTCAAACGTATTAATGAAGCGTGCATCTGCCTTTGATATCGCATCCGTATCTAGTTCTTGCACAATTATTTTGTTCTCAGCACCTACATAAAAACACTGCTTAATACCAGATGGCGTGTTGTAGGTCATCTTTCGGAAAAAGGCTTCCTTTTCCGTTCCAAGTTCAAAAGCTATATCCGTTTCATCACTCGTTAATTCAATAGTAGAATTTGAACTTAATTTCTGATGTTCCTTGTTGATAAATGTGTTGAAGAAAGCATAGCTTACTTGTGGTCCAGCTTCAATAATACGAGTGGAGTAGTGCGCACCATTTTTATCTAGGTTGTATGCGGCTTCGTGTCTGTTTACTTCCATTGTGGGAATATCCGGCCATTCCAATGTTATTGGCGAATTCTCCAACTTGATCAGACTTCTACCATTGTCATATTCCAGAACCTTAGCTCGTTTTTTCGTTTTGGCTTCTGTCATGTAATCCAAGGTTCCCTCTGGAATATCAAATACCGAATACGAATTGGCAAAGAAGTGTCCCGGAACGGTTAGCTCATCGTGGTTGGCGTATATAAAAACGGTTAGTACATCTTCTGAAGCAATGGCATCAATATGAAACTGTGCCCATTTGCCATCTGCATCTCCCGATAGGGTCAAGTTTCCGTTTTCGGTTCTGATTTCATCCCAAACTACATCGGAAATAGGAAGATTGTGAATCCTTTTCAGTTCAGCAGTAAACTCTTCTGTGCGGCAAGCGATATCGTATGGATTCGGATTCTCCAATTTCGCAGCTACATAAAGTTCATCCTTATAAGAAGCTGCTGTCATATAACCATAAGCGAGAGTAGTAACGGTTGGCTTTTCGGGAAACTCGCACTTGAGTCCCGTCTCTGGCATTTCCAATTTATACGACCAGCCCCAGTCATATTTCTGATTCTTGGTGATTTGTGCGCCAGCCGTGACGGCTAGCGACAACATGGCTGTTGTAGCTGCTGCTTTAATTTTCATGATGTATCAGGCTTGGGTGAATACCTCGTTTAAAGGCAAGGGTGGATTGCGGTCTGTGCCGCTTTCGTTTCCGAGTTTGATATGTGTCGTTGTCAACATGATTGGACAGCTTTTAACTTATCGAATGGCAATTGGGTTACAATTTGTTTAGAAGAACATCAATCTAGTCTAGCTGAACGGTGCTGTTTTGAAGACGAATCGGTGAATGACTGGCGGCTAAAGCACTGGATAGACAATCCACTTTGTTGAAAATTATGTTAATTTCGTTTCAACAAACCCCTATACACCTTTATCCAAATGAAAAAGTTCCTTCTCACAGCAATTGTCGCTGCAACATTGGCTGGTTGTCAGCAAACCGCACAAAAGACTGAATGTCCTAATGCTCCGATAACAGACCTCTTTATGAGTCAGCTATTTCTTAAAGGAGACAGGTCTGTAACCTACACGGATGGTTCCTATGAGCAAATAAAAAGGGATGTTTTTGAAACGTTGGTTGAAAAAGGAAGAAATGAAACGATGAAGCTGGGTGACCCATTGATGTCTCCACTGGACCACTACAAAGTGTGGCTAACCAAAGCAGAAATTGAACGGAAACTTTCCTTTGTTGACACGCAGTATGTAGAAAGTTCTGATCCGCCTTACGACTTTGCCATGCAGGTTATTAATGACTCGCTAGACATGAATCAGTTTATGTCTATTAGACCCTATGAAAAATGGATTTTGGATGATTCTCTAAAGCTATCAAGAGAGGTGCAATCATATGTTACTGTCTGCACAAATATTGATCGTATCACTGGAGAGGTAAGAGGTTGGGAACCCTATTTTTATGTGCCTTCAGATAGCCCAAAGGGTACGCCTCAGAAAATCGCAACAATCAGATATCAGCAATCCATAAAAGGAGAAGATAGTTGGTACCATGAAAACCTGGAAGCATCTGCGCGTCAAAAAATGTTTGAACCCATAATGAGAAAAGCTTGGGACGGTAGCTTAAAGGTTTACGCTACACCTGATACCGACTCATTCCTTAGCGCTGAGCAACTTAAAAGCAATCTGTGTTTTGTGGATACACTGTATATCGAGAGTCCTGATGAGCCATATGACTTGGAGATGATTGTTATAGAAGAGTGCCAAGCGATGTTTTATGACCAAGTTGTTGCCATAGAGTTTATTCAAGATGTGTATCTGTATGAGAATATGGCCATTTCTATTGATGTAAAATGGTATGCTCCGGTTGTAGAAAGCGTTAACCGAACCAATGGAGATGTTATCGGTAAAGAAGTGCTTTATTGGGTTAAAAACTGATATGATATTCCGCAATCTTGCCGATAGATTGGTAGAGATGCTAAAACACCCCCTCCCCGCTGCGCGGTACTCCCTACTTCGACAAGCTCAGTACAGGCTCTTTTCAGGGGGAGAGCTGGCACGTTGATCCAAGATTTGCTCGGAGTGCCGGCTCCCCTCCTGCAAAGGAGGGGTGTCCCGATTTATCGGGACGGGGTGGTCAATTCCCAGATACCACGATGAGCTGGTGGCAACTTTACGGGCTATCATTAAAATTGAAATGCTCCTTAAAGTTTAGGGTAATCCTTCACAAACGCCTTATCGCTAAGAGCGATGACTAGTGCAACAAATGAAATGGTAATCAGCCCAGCAACGCCAGTTAAACCAGTTGCCAAAGAATGTCCTCCCCATGTGAAATACAAGGTCATTGCTGCTGTTCCGTTAATCATACCATGCATTAAACAAGGGCCTAAAATGCTGTTTGTTTTAATTCTGATATAAGCGAATGGAAACGCAAGAGCCACGCAGAAAATCACCATCATTCCAACTCCAATAACTGGATATTCGGGATAGTTGTGTCCCATGAGGATGATTGGTGCGTGCCATAGCCCCCAAACCGTACCGATAAGTAGATTGCTTTTGAGAAAGCCAAGTTGATGCGTTTCTTTCATCAACAGCCCACGCCAGCCAAATTCTTCTCCAAACATGAATGGCAGATTAACGGTGAATGCTGCAAAAATGGCTCCTAAAAACGAAATGAGAATTAATGGAACTGCATCAATAGCAAACGGCAGCTTCTCTAGTTCGGCTTCAATATCAACGGGTAAGTCTGGGTTTCCGGCCGATACTATTTCGACTAGTTTTTGAATAATTCCGTCCTCGGTAAAATCGAGTGTTCCTAAGCTTGAGATTCCAAGTATATTACCTCCAACCCAAACAACCCCAAGAGTTCCAAGTACAAAGAACATGGAAAGAAACAAGGTGGCTATAATCCACCGCCAGTTGATTCCTGACCGTTTCCAACCAATATCAGAGAGTGGTTCTTGATAAATGTATTTCTGAACGATAAGAGCAGAAAGGGCAGGAGCTGGCATATAAAAACAGGCAACTAGGAACAGGGAGAACCCATTGCCGTACTCAATACCTCCGAAATAAATGACACCTGCTGTCAACCAGCTTATTGCGTAAGCGATTCCTAGAAAGAGGCTAATTTTCTTCCAATTCATTATCTAGCTGGTTTTGATTGTTATCGAAATTAATTTCTCTGTATTCGAAACTGCGATGGTTGATGTTTTATCTTCCAAAGATTAGATTTTTGTTTTCAGCAAAGAAACAAATCCTCTTTTCTATGGTTGTTTTATTTAGCTAATGAAAGTACATCAATCCCCATTTTATCGATTCCTACTTACTGTGTTTATTGCTTGCTCCAGTATTGCTGTGCAAGCCGAAACTATTGTATTCGATATGAGTGTCTTCGGATTCAAGTTCGGTGAAATGGTGCTGACTAAATCTGTTAAGAACGATTCTACTGAGGTTTATACAGTGAATGCGAAGGGAAAAACAGATTTTTTGTGGATGAAGCGTGAAGAGGAAAGTATTTTTAAAGTGGAATATCGCAACGGAAATTTGTTCTCTTCGGATTACGAATACCTGAATAAAGGAAAGCGTGAAAAATGGAGTTCTGTCCGGTTTGATGGCTCTAAATATGTAGTTCAATCTCACCAAGGAGACAGAGAGTTTACGGCCCCTCTAGACTACTCCCTCATCAAATTCTATTTTGATCCGACCCTTGACCGGGAACAAATTTTCTGTGAAGAAGACTGTTCTTACGCACAAATAGAGCGAAAAGAGAACACGTTAAAGGTCAAATGCCAAGACGGTAGCAGAAGTACTTACCACGTAAAAGATGGTAAAGTAGAGTCGATGGAAATTCACTTAGACTTGGCTACAGTCAAGCTAAAACGGGTGCGCTAATCAATCTTTCTGATTGTCACTTTCATCGTTCCTGAATTATTGTCGAAGAATCCTTTTGCATCATTAGCAAATAGCAGCAGTCCGCCACTTCGTTTGATTTTGAAGTCAGTTGACGTTCCAACGGAGAATTTCCAACCACCAACTTTGCCATAAAGCTTGATGTAATACGGACTTGGCATAGGCTTGAGCAACATGCCAAAGAACATGGGTTTGGTAAAACCTTTATCCATCAGTATCAGAAGAAGGGAAGTCGACATCTTGCCATTCGCCTTGTGCAATTATCTGGTAGGTTTTTCCTTTAGAAACGGTAATTTTCGTTGGCTGGTAAAGTTGATTTGCGGGAACCTCAACAACTGATTCAGACTGATTTTGACTAATGTATTCACGTGAAATTCCAGAAAGGAATAGAAACCCAAGTGCTATAATTAACTACGACAGATTAGCAATCATTTAGCAATGCTAAACCATTCTTATTGCTCACGCAAAAACACAATCTTTGGCCCCATGGCAGAACAGAACAAAAACCAAGATGCTATTCTTAGTAAACTTGGAATAACGGCATTAAATGCCATGCAAGAAGAGGCGTATAAAGCCATCACTTCCAATGCCGAAGTGGTACTGCTTTCTCCAACGGGAACGGGTAAAACGTTGGCTTTTTTACTACCCATTATCGCAGCATTAGATTCGGAACTAGAAGAGGTACAGGTTATGATTCTTGTTCCTTCGAGAGAGCTTGCCATTCAAATAGAGCAAGTGGTTAGAGAAATGGGCAGCGGTTATAAGATAAACGCGGTGTATGGTGGTGTGTCAGGGTCTAAAGACAAGCTAGAACTAAAGCATGCGCCTGCCATTTTAATTGGCACACCAGGTAGAGTTGCCGACCATGTTAGAAGAAAGAACATCTCTACCCGACACATTAAAACGTTAGTGTTGGATGAGTATGATAAATCGTTAGAGGTTGGTTTTTCTAATGAAATGAGTGAGATTATTGAAGCCTTGCCAAACCTTGAAAAGAAGGTTTTAACCTCGGCTACTCAGAAAGTGAAGATTCCTGGTTTTGTTGGAATTAAAGATGCTAAGCACCTCAACTTTCTAAAAGATACCGAGCTACAATTACAATTGAAGCTTGTTGTTTCTCCTTACGAGGATAAGTTGGAAACCCTAGTGAACCTGTTGCAACACATTGGACCGAAGAATGGCATAGTGTTCTGCAATTTCAAGGATAGCATTGAAAGGATAAGCGACCACTTGTACAGTAAGGGCATTGACCATGTGTGTTTTTATGGTGGTTTAGAACAAATTGACCGAGAACGGGCACTTATTAAGTTCAGAAATGGGACACACCGATTATTGATTGCCACAGATTTGGCGGCCAGAGGCATTGATGTTCCAGAATTGGACTTCATTGTTCATTACCAGCTACCCCCAAGGCCAGATGAGTTTGTGCACCGAAACGGAAGAACCGCACGGATGAACACCGAAGGCACTGCTTATGTATTAAAGTGGGAGAAGGAAATGCTTCCCGTTTTTATAAAAGGAGCAGAACTTACTACGCTAACACGTAACAAGCAAGGGTTGACAAAAGAGTGGGAGACACTCTATATCTCTGGTGGGCGGAAAGACAAGATATCTAAAGGAGATATAGCAGGTTTGTTTTTCAAACAGGGTAATTTGGACAACAATGAATTGGGAATGATTGAATTAAAATCAGATTGTGCCTTTGTATCTGTGCCGTGTTCAAAAGCTGTAGCGCTTGTAAAGCAGCTTAACAACAGCCGCTTAAAAAAGAAAAAGATACGCATTAGCCTATTGGATTAAGGACAAATGGAGACTCCAAAAGAACAACAGCCCAATAACCAGTTGCATGGCGTAAAGCTGATAGATATGCTAGAGGCGTTGGTCATTCATTATGGTTGGGAAGAAATGGGTTATTACATCAATATCAGATGTTTTACCTACGACCCATCCATCAAATCTAGCCTCAAGTTTTTGCGGAGAACCCCTTGGGCACGAGAAAAAGTAGAACAGCTTTATTTGGAGATGAAAGAGGAGCAGTAATAGAACCGATTTACGGGAATTCATTCTTTTACTTTACTTTAACTAACTGAAACCTAACCCCATCCCTGTAAAAGGACAGCATTCTAAACCACGCATGATGAAAACAGCCATCTTAAACACCTTATCTAAGTACAAGTTCTTATACACCATTGCACTTCCAGTAGTTGTACTTGCCGCAGTGTGCTCCACCATGTCAAGTTGCGAGACAGGTTCAAATGCAGTCTATGTGACTGACTTTACGGGCGCTCCAACCACAGTTGAGGTGGGCCAAACGGTAACTTTTACGAATCAATCAACGGACGATGGAGTTGCTCAGCATATTGGTAGCTCTTGGACTTTTCCTGGAGGAACTCCGGCCACCTCAAGCGAACTAACGAACGTTAATGTTGTGTACGATACTCCAGGAACATACTCAGTTACGTTGATTGTAGGAGGGCTGGAATCAACCAAAGACAATTACATTACCGTAACTGCTGCAACTGCGCTACCAGTCGCGGCCTTTTCGGCAAACGATACCATTATTCTGCCGGGAGGTTCGGTCAATTTTACAGACCTATCAACGGGTGCGCTAACCTCGTGGGAATGGACTTTCCAAGGAGGAACGCCAGGCACATCTACAGAGCAAAATCCTACAGGAATTGTTTTCGATAATGAAGGTGATAAAGACATCACACTTGTGGCAACCAACTCACTTGGGAGTAATACCTTGGTAAAGAGCAATTACATAGCCGTTGTTCCATACTGCAGCTTTGTGTACGATATTGATGGAATAGGGTACAACGTGGTAGAAATTGGAAACCATTGCTGGATGGCCAACAACCTCATGACATCGAAATACCGAAATGGTCAATCAATTACGACTGGTTTGAATACCACAGATTGGGAGAACAACACTTCGGGTGCGTACAAGGTTTATGATGATGACAACTCAAACATTGCAACTTTGGGCTTGCTTTACAATTGGTATGCAATCAACAACAGCAATGGCCTATGCCCTGAGGGTTGGCACCTAGCCACCGATGCAAACTGGGCTGATTTATATACTGCCTTGGGTGGAATTACCGTAGCCAACCCAAAAATGCGCGCACTTACAACTTGGAACCCGAACACGGGAAACAACAGCAGCGGTTTTACTGCTTATGCAGCAGGGTTTTTCAATACCAATAACCAATTTTCGGGGCTCGAAACGCAGGCTATGTTCTGGTCTGCCACGGAAAACGATGCAACGTCAGCCAATACCGCGCAACTGTACAACGACCTTGACGAGGTTTTTGACTATCCTCTAAATAAAAATGCTGGAGTAAGTTGTAGGTGTGTGAAGGATTGAGTTGTCAGAACTTCAGAATTACTTCCATGGCGTAATGGTCGCTTAGGTCGCTGATGTTTTTGAAACACGGTTGTTCAGAACGGAACCGCCTTACATTCCGAATCATTTTTTCAGGTTTAACGCCATTTGGTCTGTAAAAGATGAAATCGATAAGGCGGTCATTGCCTCCTACACGGAAGTCGTTGTCCGACCCTGCCGTGAATTTCCGTTTGCTATCAGGTTTGTAGTCCTTTACATCAAGGGTAGTTAGCATTTTATAGTAGCTGTCTCCATTGTCTTTTCCCTTGTTAAAGTCGCCCACCAATAGTTGAGGAACGCCCTCTTCCTTGTATTGGTCTGTTAGGACGCGAATAGCCTCGTACTGCTTCTGTTTGATGCTATCTGGCCCGCCAGCCTGTATGTGTGTTCCCAGTAACTGAAATTTCTGTCCCTCAAATTCACCTTCAACCAGCAAGGCACCTTTGTTGGCAAAGCAATCAATAAAGCCATCGCAATCTTTGTATTTAATTTCCTTCAGTTCTTTGAGTGGAATTTTACTCATAATCCACACGCCACTGTTCACCTTTATCCACCACCAATTACGGTTGGCTGGACCAATACAAACCGGATAAAGTTCTTTCCACTTGCGCTTTAGAATTCTGCGTGCATCGCCATGAAACGCTTCTTGAAACACAATAATATCGTAATTATCTGCCGGAAGTAGCTTGGCTATTTCTCTTGCGCGTTTTCGCTTACCTGTAAGCAAAGCAAAGCGTGGCAGCATATACATATTCCAACTCAGAATTTTCAGTTCCTTGTTGCTGCTCTCGGTTTCTTGTGCCGAAACAAATTGTGTGGGAATGATGAACAGGAAGACAATAAGAATGCAGATACTGTTTCTAAGCAAGACGGTACGTTTTTGAGTGTGCTTCAAAAGTAGAAGAACGTAAATGAAAAGACCTGCAAGTTTTGTTTTAACCTAGTAGGTCTGGTCTATCCTTTACGCTTGTAATACATGATAGCGTAAGCAATTAACACCACCATAAGCGAAACGAAATACACCGTGGTTGACAGTGCTTTTACCACCGAGAAAATGCTCGTCAATTCTACCATCAAACCAGTTTGGTTAGGGTAACTGATTAGCATGGTAATGATGCCCGCATTCTTCCTGCTCAACAGTAATAATATCGTTTAGTAGTTCCTTACATTCATTCGCAGTCCAATCGTAATTGCGTTGGTAAACTGGTATTACGAACTGAACATTAGGCGCTTGTAAAAAATTATTTATTGGTAACTCGTTAGCTTTCATCTATGTTTTCAATTGTTATTAGAAATCTAAATTATGTCAAATCTTCCCCTCAACAATATGGTCTTGCTACATTTGAGTGGACAGTAGGTTAAGTCATACTGGTTGTATTTCACAGAAGCATATAGATGATAGAAACAAGAAGAACATTTGACAGAGAATTCAAGCTGAAGGCAGTTGAACTGAGCTACAAACGGGAGAACATCAGAGATCTGGCCCACGAGCTGGACATAAGACCTGAGCTGCTCTATCGTTGGCGCAAAGAGTTTGCATCAAAGGAGATAACGAGTTTTCCCGGTAACGGAAATAAGAAGATGAGTCCTGATGAAGCTGAGAACGTCAGACTACGCAAGGAACTGGCCGACATGCG
>Ga0222662_1000509_pt1 | contig 30775 bp, 33 predicted proteins | sample AntAcemetagen600_FD_179821 | JGI IMG/M metagenome (GOLD analysis project Ga0222662, IMG submission 179821) | Saline water microbial communities from Ace Lake, Antarctica - #600 | ecosystem: Environmental > Aquatic > Non-marine Saline and Alkaline > Saline | place: Antarctica: Ace Lake... | reverse complement strand
GTCGTGGACCTGCCGGTGGTCCGCGGTGACTGGTTCGGCATGCTCAACGCGGGGCGAGCGCGGGTGCCCATGGGTAGCTCGGACAGCCACTACTCCTACATCCCGTGCGGGTGGGGGCGCACCGATGTGTGGCTGGATGCAGACACGCCAGGCGACGTCACGCCCGACGCGGTGATGGAGGCGGTGCGCGCCGGCCATGTGGTGGTGGCAGGCGGCACCACCCTGCGCGCCACCCTGGACATGGGCGACGGCGAGATCCTCCCGGGCGACACGACGTCGGGCACCAGCGGGACCTTGGCGGTGCGGGTGGAGGCCCCGGACTGGATGGAGCCCGGCACCCTGCGCGTGTACCGCAACGGGGAGGCGGTGTTCGAGCAGCTGCTCGCCGCGCCCACGGGAGCGGTCTGGTTTGATGGGACCGTGCCGGTGCAGGCCACCGGCGATGCCTGGTTCGCGGTCGAGGTGCAAGGCACCGAGCAAGTGGCCGAGCTCTGGCGCGGATTTGTCCCCTACGCGATGACCAACGCCTTCTTCGTGGAGTCCCCATGACCCTGTACATCAGTGACCGACCGGCGCTGAGCGTGCCTGCGCTCTCCATCACCGACTATGTCCTGGAGCACGCCGCGGCTCGCGGCGACAAGCCCGCGCTGATCGAAGGGCCCACGGGTCGAGTGGTCACCTACGCCGAGCTCGACGACCGGATTCGCAGCCTCGCTGGAGGGCTCGCCGCCCGAGGCGTCGGTCCAGGCACCACCTGGGCCCTGCTCGCGCCGAACGTGCCCGAGTACGTCGTCGCGTTTCATGGCCTCGCGCTCGCCGGAGCGGTGACGACCACCTTGAACCCCACCTACGGCCCCGAAGAGATCGCGTTCCAGCTGCGCGACTCCGGGGCCACCTGCATCGTCACGGTGTCTGCGTTCCTGGAGACCGCCCGGGCCGCACGCGCCCACTGCGACGTCAACGAGATCGTGGTGATCGACGGCGAGCAGGAGACCCCGTTCGCAGCGCTGTTCGGCGAGCCCATGACCCGTCAAGCGACGGTGGACCTGGACGACGTCGTGGTGCTGCCGTACTCGTCGGGCACGACGGGTTTCCCCAAGGGCGTGATGCTGACGCACCGCAACCTGGTGGCGAACCTGGAGCAGTTCTTCGGTCACTCGGCCTACGGCGATGACGAGGTCATCTACGCCGTGCTGCCTTTCTTCCATATCTACGGCATGCAAATCCTCATGAACGCGATGCTGCGTTGGGGCGCCACCGTGGTGACCGCGCCGCGCTTCGATCTGCCCCAGATGCTGGAGCTGACCCAGAGTTGGCGCATGACGCGGCTGTTCCTGGTGCCACCCATCGTGTTGGCGCTGGCGAAGCACCCGATCGTGGACAAGTACGACACGAGCTCGGTGCGGCAGATCTTCTCCGGCGCCGCGCCGCTCGGCGGGGACGTGGCCGCGGCCGCCGCGAAGCGGCTGGGCTGCACCGTGGCGCAGGGGTACGGGATGACCGAGACGTCGCCGGTGACCCACTCCATCGCGCCCGGCGAGTACCGGCCAGGATCCGTGGGCACGTTGGTGGCCGGCACGGAGGCGAGGCTGGTGGATCCTGAGACCGGGCAGGACGCAGCGCCCTCGGAGCGGGGAGAGATCTGGGTGCGCGGGCCGCAGATCATGAAGGGCTACCTGAACAACCCCGAGGCGACCGCTCACACCATCGACGCGGACGGCTGGCTGCACACCGGCGACGTGGGAGTCATCGACGCCGACGGGCACACGTTCATCGTCGATCGGCTCAAGGAGCTCATCAAGTACAAGGGGTTTCAGGTGCCGCCCGCGGAGCTCGAGGCCCTGCTGCTCGCCGATCCCCACATCTCGGATGCCGCGGTCATCGGCGTGCCGGACGACGAGGCAGGCGAGATCCCGAAAGCGTTCGTGGTCCGGGCGCCGGGCGCCGATCTGGATGCCGCCGCCGTGCAGGCGTTCGTCGCCGCCCGGGTCGCCTCGTACAAGCAGGTGCGGCTGGTTGAGTTCGTGGATGCGATCCCGAAGTCGGCCTCGGGGAAGATCCTGCGCCGCGAGCTTGCCGACCGGTAAGAGCTCCGTCAGAGCCTCCGGACGCTTGCAGACTCTGGGTGCAGGTGCAGCACCGCCTTCCCGCGGTCTTGGGCCAAGCGCACGATCTCGCCGGTCCCCCCGCGTCCCCGCGGCGGCAGCCCATCCCACACGGTCACGAGCACGTCGCACGCATCCAGCACCGCCTGGCCGCCCGCGAAGAACGCCTCATCGGTGACTTCGCCGAACCCCAGAACGACGACCCGGTCCGCGGCCGCCAGCAGGCGCTCGTAGTCCGGGCGCTCGCCGGTGCTGAACGTCGTCTCGTACTCCGCGCAGGGCACGATGGCCTCGTAGGGAACCGACAGATCGAGCAACGCCTCGGCGAACATCTGGTCGGCGCCTACCGCGAGCGACGTGAAGCCCCGGGTGGGGTCGAGGGCGGCGAGCTGATCACGCAGTGCGCGATGCACCCAGGCCCGCTGGTCGGCGTCCGCAAAGGAGCGATGGCCGGTGATGCCTAACCGCATGGCTACCGATCCAAGCCGAGCCACCCGTACGCGCGCCGCAGCGCGCCGTGCGCGTCGTCGGTCACGGTCTCACCGTGCGCCATCACGATGCGGTCGAAGTCCCAATCAAGGATGGCGCCGATGTCGGACCGAGCCGCATTGCGGTCCATCAACACGCGCTCGAAGAGCGAGCAGCAGACCCCCGGATAGCCGCGAGCAAGGCTCATGGCAGCCCGCGTGAGGAGCGGCGCGCTGGGCGCTAGGTTGAACACAAGATCACTGACGATGAGGGTGCGCGACGGGGCGTGAAAGAACACCGCCTCGTCCGTGAACGGGATGCAGGTCGTAGGCAAGGCGGCGAGCCGCTCCCCCCATGGCATCCCAGGGCCGACGACGCCGGCAAAGCTCATGTCCAGACGCTTGCGAACCAAGGCCGGCACGCCCCACGCTTGCGCGCCGAGGTCGACCCACGGCGCGAGGAAGAGGTGATGCAGCCGGTTGGGCCCGACCACCCAGCGGACGTCGCCCAGAGCCGCCAACGCGTGGCGCAGCGCGTCATCGGGGGCCACCGGCGAGTGAAGCATCAGGTCCCGCCCGAACCGCACGACCGTCATCCGGGTTCCGAGTTGCAACCCGTAGAAGGAGAGCGGGCGGCGCGCCACCCAGAGGTCTTCGCCGAGCTGAACCAGGTCGGTCATCGGGACAGTTTAGCGGGCGCTGCGCAGAGTCCTTGCGCTGAGACCTTTCGCGGCGGCGGCCACGGTGGCAGGGTAGCGCCGGGCTCATCGAGCCCCGAGGAGTCCGCGCACACATGCCCGATCCGGCGCATCCATTCTGGGGCGACTGCACCACCGACGGCCCCTGGACAGGCCGGCTCGGCCCGATGGAGCTGTGGCTGGACGTGCGCCCGGGCGAGGTCGAGATCGCGGCGTGGCAGAACGAAGACGCCCTGGATACCCGCCTGGGTCCCGCGAGCACCCCCGAGCCCCCGCACGACGCCCGGCGCGCCCGGTTTGCGGTCCCGCTCGATGGCCTGGCCCTCGCTCCTGCTCTCGCCGACCGCCCCGTCGTCGTCCGCCCCGAGGTGCCCGTACACCTGCCCCCGGGCAGCTCGATCACCCTGCTGATCAGCACGCCGCTGTGGGTTCAGCTCGTCGCCGGCACGCCGCCGGTCAGCGTGTTTGAAGGGCCCAGCTTTCGCCCCTCGGACACCTGGTTTGGACCGTCGCCGCGAGAGGGGCTGCTCTGCTACTCGAGCCGGACCCGCGCCCGCCTGCTGTCCACCGCCAGCCCCACCTCCCCAGCCCGCGCGTCCACCGAGTTGACCCTGAACAACTTCGGAGCCGACACCCTGGTGGTGGTCAGGCTGAGCCTGCCGGCACCCCGACTCGCGCTCTACGCGGAGCCTGGTTCCGCCGAACACTGGAGCGAGAGCGTGACGTTCACCAGGCAGGCGAACGACCACCTGGCGGAGGTCCAGATCCAGCGCGGTCCCCCGGCGAGCGCTCCGGGCGGCATCCAGGTCGCGCCTCCCCGGGAGATCGACCCCCAGAACGTGTTCCGACGAGCGCTCAGCTCGCTCGTCGGTTAGGCGCACCTCATGGACATCTTCACCCACCTCCCCGACTGGCTTCACAGCGACGCGCTCTTTGCTTGGCTCCGAGCGCTGGTCTTGTTCGTCGTCGGGCTCGCCGTCGTGCGGTTCGCGACGCGGTCTGCTGGACGAGCCGCCGCCGGTCGCTGGAACGCCCAGGGCGCCATGTTGGCGCGCCGCACCGTCTCGGTCCTGGGGTGGACCTTGCTCGCCGCCACCGTCCTCAATCAGCTCGGCTTCAAGCTCAGCGTGCTCATGGGCGCGGCGGGCGTGCTGACCGTGGCGGTCGGCTTTGCGTCACAGACCGCGGCGAGCAACCTCATCAGCGGGCTGTTCCTCATTGGGGAGCGGCCGTTCGTTGTCGGCGACGTCATCAAGGTGGACGACGTGACGGGCGAGGTGACGGACATCGATCTCGTGTCGGTGAAGCTGCGCACGTTCGACAACCTGCTGGTGCGGGTGCCCAACGAGGCGCTGCTCAAGTCGAAGATCACCAACCTCACTCACTATCCGATCCGTCGCATGGATCTGGAGATCGGCGTCTCGTATAGCCAAGACGTGGAGCAGGTCATCGAGGTGCTCCGCGACACGGCCGACCGGATCCCCGGCTGCCTGGACGAGCCCGAGCCCATCGTCATTCACAAGGGCTACGGCGACTCGGCGGTGCTCCTGCAGTTCTCTGCGTGGGCGTCCCGGCCCCGATTCATCGAGGTGCGCACCCGCCTGCTCATCGACATCAAGAAGGCGTTCGACGCCAACGGAATCGTGATCCCGTTCCCGCAGCGCACCCTGCACACCGCCACCACCGACCCGCCAGTGCGCATCGCGCCTGAGCGGTCAACTGACGACGACGAGGGCATGGTTTGAACGCGACCCAAACGGTAGGCAACTGGATCAGGGCGGCCGCCCACGTCGAGCTCTTTTCGGTCTCGGGCACGATGGTGACCGGGGCGACGCTGTTCACAGTCTCCCTGATCCTCTTCCTGGGCTTCGGCGTCTCTCGGACTGTCCGCGTGGCCGTGCGCGCGGCGCTCCAGCGGCGGGGGCTCTCGGTGGAAGGGCGCTGGATCACGCTGCTGCGCTTGATCAACTACGTGATCGTGGGCATCGCGATGGGCATCGCATTGGACACGCTCGGCATCAAGCTGTCCGCGCTGTTCGCCGCCGGTGCGGTGTTCGCCATCGGCCTCGGCTTTGCCATGAACACCATCATGCAGAACTTCGTCTCGGGCGTGATCTTGATGGTGGAGGGGGTCATCAAGCCCGGCGACGTGCTGGAGATCGAGGGCGGGCTCGTGCGGGTCGGTGAGATGGGGATCCGCGCGACCGTCGTGCGCACGCTGTTCGATGAAGAGCTCATCGTGCCGAACTCCATCCTCGTGCAGTCCACGGTGAAGAACCTCACTCACCACGACAGGCTGTACCGCATCCGCGTCAGCGTCGGCGTGCACTACTCCTCGGACATGAACCAAGTGGAAGAGGTGCTCATGGAAGCCGCGAAGGGCTTGGATGGCCGCGTACCCGACAAGGATCCCAGGGTGCAGTTGCTGGACTTCGGCAGCTCGTCGGTCGATTGGGAGATCTCGCTGTGGATCGATGACCCCTGGAACCTTCGCCTGCAGTCCGCCGCCCTACGCAAAGCCATCTGGAACGCGCTGAAGGACGGCGGAATCACCATCGCCTACCCACAGCTCGATCTGCACATCGACCCGCCGCCCACTGCGCCGACGGAACGCGAGAGCTAGCGCCTACGCCTCCGCTGGGGGAGTCCCTGGCGCGCCGCGCACCTCGACCGGCGCCAGCGCGATCGTCTCGAACGGCATGTCCACGCCGGCCGCCTGAAGCGTGGCGTAGACCTTCTCCCGCAGTGCAAAGCGGGCCCGTAGATGCTGCTTCTCGTCGTTGAGCCAGGCTCGCAGCTCCACGGTGTTGTTGTAGTCCCCGAGCGCCGTGACGACCACCTGCACCGGACGGTCCTGCATGTAGTCATGGTCGCCGACGACGATCGCGGTCAGCAGGCTGCGCACCTGTTCGATATCGACGTTCACCCCGACGGTCGCCTCGATCGCGATCCGCAGGTGCGGGAAGTTGGTGTAGCTGGCGACCGTGGTGTTGAGGATGGTCGAGTTCGGGATGGCGAGCATCTTGCCGTCCGGCGTGACCACCCGCGTGGAGCGCATCGTGATGTCCGTCACTTCCCCGTAGGTGTCACCGATCTCGACCAGGTCGCCGATGACGAACGGGCGATCCCAGAAGATGAACAGGCCCGAGATGATGTTGGACAGCGCATCCCGCGCCGCGAACCCGACGGTCAACCCGACGACGCCGAGCGAGGCGAGGATCCCGGTGATGTCCACGCCGAGCTGGCCGAGCGCCGTGACGACGCCCACGGTGAACAGCGCATAGCGAATCACCGTCTCCACGAACGAGATCGCGGTCTCGTCCACCTTCGCCCGGCTCATCATGAAGCGCGCAGCCCGCGCGGTTCCGCGATTGAGCGCCCAGAACACGAAGAGTGTCACCGCCGCCACGATCACGTTGGGGATCCAGAGCATGACTGCGTTCACGAGCGTGCGCGGGTCGAACTCCTGGGTGAGGCGGGCGAGAAGCGCGTTCATAGGAAGCTCCAGGTGAGTTGGCTAGATGATCTTGTTCTTGCGGAACCAGATGGCGAGCCCCACAGCCATCACCACCAACGAGATGGACACGAACGCGAAGGCGTAGGGCGACTCGGTCCCAGGGATGCCACCGACGTTGATCCCGAGCAGCCCGGTCAGGAGCCCCAGCGGCAGGAAGATCGCAGCCACGATGGAGAGCAGATACATCGTCTTGTTCATCTCCTCCGCGAGGCGGTTGTTGAGCTCCTCCTGGGTGACGGCCACGCGGTCCCGGGCCGCGTCGAGATCTTCGATGTACCGGGTGATGCGCTCCGCATGCTCGCGCAGCCGCGCTCGCTGGATGTCCTCGAGCCACGAGACCTTCTCGGACTGCAAGCGGGCGACGGCGTCGCGCTGAGGCGCGATGTAGCGGCGCAGCGCGATGGCCTGACGCCGCAGCGCTCCAAGCTTCGGCCGCAGCTCCCGGCCCTCGATGGACAGCACGGCGTCTTCGAGTTCGTCGGCGAGATCGTCGAGACCACCGACCGTCTCGCCGATGCGGTCCAGCATGCGGCCGACGAGCTCTTGGAGGAAGTCGCCAGAGTCGACCGGCCCGTTCTCCAGCTCCAGTTGGGTCTGCAGGTCCTGGATGGCCGCGAGGCGGCGGCGACGCACGCTGATGATGCGCCCCGACTCGATCCACATGCGCAGCGAGACCATGTCCTCGGGGTCCGAACCAGCGTTGGTGTTCACGCCGCGCAGGACCACGAGCAGGGCATCGCCGGTCAGCAGACTGCGCGGCCTCGGCTCGTCAGCGAGCAGCGCCTCCACGGAGATCTCTGACAGACCGCTCTGCTCTTCGAGCCACCGCCGACCGCCGGCCTCGCCGTAGTCGATGTGAACCCACAGGGTCCCAGCGGGAACCGGATCCCTCTCCAGCTCTTCATTGGTCAGGGAGCGTCCGCCGCCCTTGCCATCCAGGACAAGAATCGAGACCAGGCCATCCTCGCTCATGATTTCTCCAGGGGATCGTTGCGGCGGCATCATCACCGGAACGGCCGCGTCTGTCTGTCTGGGGCCCAAAACGGGGGGCGTGAGACGCCCCGCGGCTCAGCGCATCGAGTGGAGCAGCCCCGCGAGGAACGGCACGAACCCATCGCGCCCGGACGAGAAGTCCTTCATGTACACCATGGTTGACTCGCTCACCTCAAAGACATGCTTTACCACCGCGAGGCGCAGGTCCAGCGGCAGCCCGGCTCCCATGATGACCGCCTCGATGCTGTGGTTCGCCATCGCGGCCTTGGCGTCGTCCAGGGTGGTCCCGGCGTGGACCTCGAATCCGTGCAAGTCCACCTGGCCGCCCAGGCTCGCCAGGTCGAACGGGAGCCGGCCGAGGATCAAGAGCGGGCGGTCTTGCGGCGCGCCGCTCGGGGCCGTGCGCGCTGCGTAGCTCGTGTGGAGTTCAGCTGGCCAGTACCGCGTGGGCGTGACGCCATCTGCGGCGATGAGATCGGCGGCGACGCGCGCGTAGTCGTAGCAGTTGAGCTCGTACTGGTTTCCCCAGGGGTCACTGAGGTTGTAGGCCCAGCAGAGATCGAAGTCGACGATGTCGTCGATGCGGAGCAACTCGCCGGCGGGAGAGCGGATCCCACACGGCAGCGTGCGGGCGAAGGCCACAAAGCGGTCGGCATCCAGGCTGAACGCCACCCCGAGGGTCTGCGGGACCATCGGGTGGCCCTCGGTCGCCTCAAACAGCGCCAGGGTCGTCTGCCCCCCATCCGCGGAGATCTGCAGCGGGCCTCCCGGAAACCCCCTCGCCCAGAACTCGAACCGCTGCACCGGGCGGAACCCGAAGTGCTCGGCGTACCAGCGGGCGGCCTCTTCCCGGTTGGGCACTCGGATGTGCACGTGGTCGAGCCGACCCAGAGAGAAAGGAGCGCTGGTCATGCCTCAGAGTACCGCCAGAATGGGGGCCCGGCCTCGGCAGGCACAAGCGATCCAACCGAGAGAAGTCCTGGGATGGTATGTCGTGCGCCAGTCCCAGCCGGGCACCGGCGGCGGCCGAGCTCGCCGAGGACCCCCGGCACTCTGCCACTCATACTCAGGAGCCATCATTTCCTTCGAATCCATGGGCCTCGCCCCAGACGTCCTCGCCGGCCTGTCCGACATGGGGTTCACCGAGCCCACGCCAATCCAGGCCAAGGCGATCCCGCTGGCCATGAAGGGCCGCGACCTGATCGCGTCGGCCTCCACCGGCACCGGCAAGACCGCCGCCTTCCTCATCCCTGTCCTTCAGCAGCTCGCGGGCACCAAACACGATGGGCTACGCGTCGTCGTGCTCACCCCGACGCGTGAGCTGGCGCTGCAGATCGACGAGCAGGCGCTGGCGCTCGGCTACCACCTCGGGCTCTCGAGCGTCGCGGTCGTGGGCGGCATGAAGATGGGCCCTCAGGAGGACGCAATTCGCGCGGGCGTGGAGATCATCGTGGCCACCCCGGGCCGCCTCAAGGACCACATGCGGCACAAGCACCTCGACATGAGCACGGTGCAGTTCCTCATCCTCGATGAAGCCGACCGCATGTTCGACATGGGCTTCCTGCCCGATGTGCACCACATCGTGGCGCGCATCCCCGACGAGCGGCAGACGCTGCTGTTCTCGGCGACCATGCCTCCCAAGGTGCGCAAGCTCGCCGACTCCATCCTGCGGGACCCGGAGACCGTGGCCGTCGACCCGAGCAAGCCTGCCGAGGGGCTCATTCACTGCGCGTTCAGCGTGGCGGACGACCGCAAGGAGGCGCTCCTGGGCCGGATCCTGTCCTACGATCGCATGGCGTCCGTCATCGTCTTCGTGAAGCGCAAGAACGAAGCGGACCGGCTGGCTCGCACGGCGCGGCGGCTGTCCAAGCGCGAGGCCGCGAGCATCCACTCCGGCCGCTCCCAGCAGGAGCGCATCGACGCGCTGGAGGACTTCCGAACCGGCCGCTGCCCCATCCTCATCGCCACGGATGTCGCGGCTCGTGGCATCGACGTCAGCAAGGTCTCCCACGTAGTGCACTTCGACGTGCCTCGATCGTCCGAGGACTACATCCACCGCAGCGGCCGCACCGGCCGCGCCGGCGAGGATGGCGAGGTCATCACCTTCGTGTCCCCGTCGGAAGAGAGTGACTTCGCGGCCATCGAGAAGGCCATCGGGTCCACCATCCCCCGCGAGACGATGCCGCGCTTCGCCACCGGTCTCGACGGCGACGGCGGCGAGCGGAATCCACGCCGCGGGGGCGGCGGCGGGCGCAAGCGCCGCTGACCGACCCGCGATCAGCGCTCGCGTCTCCACAAGAGCACGCGGTGGGATCCGCGGTCGGCGATGAGGAGCTCGCCCGAGGCGGTGAGGGCGAGCCCCGCCGGCCGTCGCAACGGAGCCGCCAGCGCGGGGAAGGTCTCGCCATCGGGGTCCGTCCCTTCGGGATCGGCGCCGACCACCGTGGAGATCGTGCCGTCCGGCGCGACTTGCCGCACCACGCCGTTGCCGAGGTCACCGATCCAGAGCCAGCCGTCCTCATCTGCCGCGAGGCCCGTGGGCTGGCTCAGAGACGCAAGGGCCGCCGGTCCTCCGTCGCCGGCAGCGCCCTCCTCGCCGGTGCCGACGAGGGTTCGAAACAGCCCCGAGGCTAGGTCGAGCTCCCCGACACGGTCGTTCCCGCTGTCGGCGACGAGGAGCTTGTCATCGACCACCTCGAGCTGCATCGGGTAGCTGAGCCGCACTGCGCGGCCCACTCCATCGAGGTCGAAGCCGCGCTCGCCCGTGCCGAGCACGGTGTCGATGCTCCCGTCCGGCGCGACGGCCCGTACGCGGTGGTTCGTGTTGTCCGAGACGTACAAGGTCCCGTCGCTCCCCCACGCGATCCCCGCCGGGTAGCCCATCGTCGCATCGAGGGCGGGCCCGCCATCGCCGCTCGTCTCGAGGTTCTCACCCGTTCCCGCGACCCGCTCGATCAAGCCATCCTCGCTGACCCGGACGATTCGGCCCTCGTGCAGCGGCGCGATGTAGAGCAGCCCATCGGGCCCCCAGCGCGCGTCCACGGGGTTCTCCAGCGGACTGTCGAGCGCAGCGACGCCTGGCTCGGAGTACGCGTGAATCCCCTCCCCGACGAGCGTGGAGACAACCCCATCCGCATCCAAGACCCGCACTCGCATGTTGCTGAAGTCCACGACGAGCGGCCGCCCATCGGGGGCTTCCCTCACGGCGGTCGGCGAGGCCAGAGCGGTCTCCGGTCCCGGCAGGCCGTCGCCGTTGAAGCCCAGCTCCCCGGTGCCGATCAGGACACAGACCTCACCCGGATCGCAGGTAGGCGCGCAGCCCCCGGCCAGCAGGACTGCCAGGCCCAGCAACCAGATCGCGGAGGAGGCCCTGACCACCCGGCGTCCTACTGCGGCTCCACCCTCGCGATGCGCGAGTTGTAGGTGTCCGAGATGTAGACCGCGCCGTCGCCGTCTACCTCCACCCCGAACGGCGTGTTGAGCAGCGCCTCGGTCGCCGGCCCGAAGTCGCCGTCGTAGCCCTGCTCGCCACAGACCCCGGCGAAGGTGGAGATGATCCCGTCGGTGTCCACCGCGCGCACGCAGTGATTGTTCGCGTCGGCGATGTAGATGGTGCCGTCGGGCGCCACCGCGACATCCGCGGGGTAGTTCAGCATCGCCTCGGTCGCCGGCCCGCCGTCGCCGCCGAAGCCGCAGCCAGCCGTGCATCCCGTGCCGTTGTCGCTGCCAGGCGGAGTCTCGCCGCGGCCTGCGACCGTCTCCACCTCACCGGTGTCGAAGTCCAGTCGGCGGATCCGACCGTTGTGGGTGTCGGCCAGGAGCATCGTGCCGTCCAGATCCCAGTCCAACTTGAAGGCCGGCTCGGCGCGCTGCAGGGCGGGGCTCGCGAACGAGGTCTCCAGCAGTGCGCCGTCGCCGTTCCATCCGTGGTCGCCGGTGCCGGCCACGGTGTCGATGGTGCCGTCGGGAGCGATGCGGCGAATCCGCTGGTTCGCCATATCGGACAGATAGATCGAGTCGTCAGGTCCAACCCGGACCCCGCAGGGCAGGTCGAGGACCGCGTCGATGGCGGGGCCCCCGTCACCGGCAAAGTCGCGTCCCCCGCTGCCCGCCAGGAACTCCATCTCCTGCAGGGTCGGGTCGAGCGCAACGACGCGCGAGTTGTGCCACGCGGCGATCACGAGGCTGCCGTCGGAGAGCCAGTCCACGTCTGTGGGGTGGTTCCACTGGGCGTCCAGGGCGGGCCCCTCGGGTCCGTCGCCGAGCTCGCCGCCGACGCCGGTGAGGACCACGATCTGCTCGTCGGCGTCCAGCGTGACCACCCGGTGGTTGTTCCAGTCGAGGATGACCGGCCAGCCCTCGGTCGGGTGGAAAGCCATGTCCACGACCCAGAAGGTCTTCGCGTCGAGGCGGTGGGTGCCTTCATCGGACAGGCCGGCCTCACCGGGGGTGCCGAACCAGGTGCACAGGTCGCCGGGATCACACGTGGCGTCCGCGCAGCCAGCGCTGGCCAGCAGGAGCGGTAAGGAGAGCAGGCTGAGCAAGCGCTTCACGGGGTGACCCTCCGGATTCGATAGTTGTAGGTGTCCGCGATCAACAGCGCGCCGTCGTCACCGAAGTCGATGCCGTGGGGCCGCCGCAGCGCTGTGTCCAGCGCGTCGAGGCCGTCCTCGCCGTTGGCCTCCTCGAACGTACCCACCATGGTCTCGAGCACTTCGGCCTCCAGATCCCAGGCCCGAATCACGTGGTTGTAGGCATCGGCGATCCACAACCGACCGTCGGGCCCGAGCTCGACGTCCTTGGGGAAGCACAACGCGTTCGGGTCGCACTCGCCGCCGGGGAGGGTCTGCACGCCGGGGATCGGCAGGGTGTCGATGGTGTCAGCGGCGAGGTCGATGACCCGGATGACGTGGTTCGAGCTGTCGGCGATGTACAGGGTGTTCACACCGTCGTACTCGATCGCGCCCGACGGCTCCGGCTGCAGGTCCTCGCTGTCCCAAAAGTTGAAGGTGGCCTGCAGCGGCGAGCCCCCGTCGCCGCTGTACCCAGGTACGCCGGTCCCAGCGACCGAGTCGATGAGGGAGTAGTCAGCGGCGACCCAGCGGATGTGGTTGTTCTTCTGATCCACGAACCAGAAGGAGCCGTCCTCGGGGTTGACCGCGATGGAGCTGGGGAACGCCATGAGCGCATCCGCCGCCGGTCCCCCATCGCCCGCGAAGCCGGAGTTCGCGCCGTTGCCGTCGTCAATGCCCGTGTTCCCGCAGACCACCAGCGAGTTCCCGGTCTCGGGCGTCCACTCGCGGATGCGGTGGTTGTGCCACGACGGAAGGAGCAGCTTGCCCGTCACCGCGTTCCACTCGGCCTGGGTCGGGTGGTTGAGCGCCACCTCGGTGCCGAGCACCCCCGGCGCGTCGCGCTCGGCGAAGTCGGGGTCGCCATCGCCGAGGAAGTCTGTGCCGACGATCGTCGAGATGAGGCCGTCCTGCACGAGGCGGATCTTGTGGTTGTTCCAGTCGCCGATGAAGAACGCGCCGTCGTGGCCCGGCCACGTGACCACGTCCATGGGCCCGTACAGCGGGCTCCGGTCTGCGCGCGGCTCGTTCTCGTTGGCGCCCGGCTCGCCGGTGCCGGCGACGGTGCACACCTGGCCCGTGTCGGGGCACGGCTGAGCGCAGCCAACGATGCCCGCGAGCGCGCCCAAAGCGATCGCTGCCGACCGGCGAGTTGTCGATGGAAAGACAAGGTTCTTCATGGCGGCACTCCGGGATTCGAGGTCAGCGGCTCGTCGGTGCCGCCCGGCGCCCGCCTGGCGCCGCGAGGGAACTATGGGCACGCACCGGCCTCCCGCAAGGTGCCCAGGCTGTCAGGGAGTGCAATCCTAGCTCATGGTTGGAGACCAAAGCAGCGGGCGGATGCCTGCCCTCACCGCGCGGACTGGCCGTCTTTGCAGGGCTCCGCTGCTGATGATGGCCGCCGCTCTGCTGGCCGCGTGTCCGACGGAACAGCTCCCTGCAGATCTCGGCGACTGTCCCGACAACAGCACCATGACCTGGACGGTGGCGGAGCCGCTGTTCGCCGAGCACTGCGCGGGCTGCCACTCCTCGCAGCTGATCACGCCGGCCGAGCGGCAGAACGCCACCGAAGGCGTCAACTTCGACACCGCGGAGGGAGCCCGCGCCCAGGACTGGCTGGCCTGGAGCCAGGTCCGCACCGGAGCGATGCCCCAGGACGGACCGCTCAGCCCTGCGGATGCCCTGCTGCTGTGGGAGTGGTGGAGCTGCGGGGGGCCGGACTGACTGTGGGGGCGAGCCCCCCTTCGTCCGGCCCCCCTCCTTCCGGCCTTGGTCAGCGGGAGGAGCAGCCGGACGATGGCGTGCTGCCTCCCGCCTACAGCCTCGTCGGACTCAGCCCTTGTCGACGACGACGGTCTGGGCCAGCCGGACGTTGCCGTCGTGGTCGACCACCTCTCGGTACTCCTCGGTGGGCCTTGCTAGGATCCGAGGCTCCTCGAACGCATGCGTCTGGACCGTGTCTTGAGTCCAGCCGGCGATGCGCTCTACGGTAGAGAAGACACTCGGCGGTCCCATGGGGATGTGGGTGCTTCGCTCGAGCACTTTGAGGGGGTCTGCTCCCATGATGGCGCTCTGGAACGCGTCTGGAGCTTGCTCCACGGGCACCAGGGTCAAGCTCAACGGGTCGACCACTTGGGTGGTGTCTTTACCCACGATGGACACCCGGTCGGCACGTCAAGTCCAGAAGTTCCCCGACTGAGTGGTCTTGGTGAACTGGTACTTCGGCGCGTACTGCGCGACGGTCCCCATTCTCTTCTTGACCGTCTTCGGTGCCCCGATGGTCGGTGTGATTTTCACCCAACCCTGCTTTGTGTGTACCGCGTAGCAAAAGTACATCCACCACTTCGACTGGCTGTCCATGTACTGCCGGGCCCAAAACTGCTTGCTCATTCTCCACTCCCTTCGACCTGAGGCGCCGCGCCCACTGCGAGGCGGATCCCCAGGTACGTCTGTGTTGTTGTCGTATTGAAGCCGAAGCGGTGGGCGGATCGGCAGGCTCGTTCGCCGACGCACCACGCGCCCCCCGCACCGCGCGGCGCGCAGAGTCGCCATCGAAGGCGTCCCCCGCGCACCACTCGCGAATGGTCCCCGCCAGATCCCGCACCCCGTAGACTGAGGTGTCTTGCTCGAAGGTGCCCACCGGTTCCGGCTGGAGGCCCTCGGCGCGGCTGCGGTTCATCTTGCACAGGCTCGGGTCGAACTCGTCGCCCCAGGGGAAAAGTCGGCCATCACCGCCCCGGGCCGCCTTCTCCCACTGCAGCTCGGTCGGCAGAACCACCGGCAGGCCGGTCTGCTCAGCGGTCCAAGCGGCGAACGCTTCGGCGTCGTACCAGTCGATTCCGAACACTGGCCAGTCGCCCTGCCACCATGTCCCGTCGTCGTCGGGGGCGGGCAGGACATAGCTGCCACCCGGCTCGGGGCGGACGAGGTACCGCGATCGATCGTCCTGCCCCACGCTGTGGCTCCTCGGGACCCGCGCCCAGGCTGCGTCGGGGTCGACTCGATGCAGGTCATTGAGGAAGTCGAGGTACTCGCCCAGGGTCGTCGGGTACACAGCCATCCAGAAGCCCGCGACCTCAACGAGGTCTGCGGGAAGCTGCGAGTCCGTCCCTGGGTCGCCGCCCGGGCGAAACGGCCCCGCGGCTACGTAGGTCCAATCGGGACCCAGATGAGCCAGTGGGAGGTCAATCGGTGGCGCGAGTCGACGGACAGGGTTCCGTCCCGCCAGCAGCGGCAGCGAATACCGATGCCCTCCGAAGTGCAGCGTAAGCAACCAGGAGCCCTGTGCGAGCTCGTGGTCGATGAGCGGTGCGCGACCGAGGTCCGCTGGAGGGCCGACCCGCCACACCGGCTCCGAGCGATCCACGCGCTGCGCTGTGGCGATGACATCGTGGGGCTTCGTGGCCAGGGACACCCGGGTGGGGGCTTCGAGTGATGCGATGAGACCGGCCCGATCGTGGGGGCGTAGGCGCTCCCGCCAGGTTGCCATCGCCTCCGAGTCACCCTGTTCTTCCGCCTCCAGGAAGCGCTGCCAGAACAGTCGGGCGAGGAGCTCGTGAATGGCGGGGTGGTCGGCGTCCAGGGTCAAGGCGCGCTCGCAGAGGCTCACGGCCCGGGCGAAGTCTCGCGCGAGCGCCGTGCTACCTATCCTTAGTGCGCGCCGGGCGGCGAACAATGCGCGCTTTCGGGGTTCGTCCACCGACGCCCACCCCTGCACCGACGAAGAGAGTTCAGCGACCGTCGTCGTCAGGGCTCGCTGGCGATCCTGCTCGGCCTCGTATTGCTGAAGTAGGCCCCGCGCTTGGGCGAGGTCGCGCTCCGCCTCGTCCCGTCGGGCCGTTCCCTCGAGCCAACCCTCGATCTGCCGGGCAAGGTCCGAGGCGTTGGAGGGGCGACCGCCCGGATCGAGCGCCAGCGCGCCTCGGCAAATCGCGACGAGATCGCGGTCGAGACTTCGCCCGTCGCGCCCTCGGGGGGGGGAAGACCGGATCCAGCTCAAGCGTCCGTGTCAGCCGCTCTGCCGTCGTGGCGCCCTCTACGGCCCGGCGGCCTACCAGGATCTCGAAGAGCACGGCTCCAAGAGACCACACGTCGCACGGAGGCCCTAGCCGATCCAGCTCGCCGCGCGCTTGCTCAGGGGGCATGTAGCCTGGGGTGCCCATCACTCGACCCGCCTGGGTTAGGCGGGTGTCCACGGACTCAAGCTGCTCGCTCTCGGAGCCCTGTCCTTCGACGAACGCCACCCCCCAGTCCAGCACGAGGACCTCGCCGAAGTCGCCTAGCATGATGTTCGCGGGCTTCACATCGCGGTGCAGGACCCCACGACTGTGCCCATAGCCCACGGCCTGGCATGTCTGGACGAAAGCATGAAGGAGCTTGCGGCGGGTCCAGGTGCGATCGGCTCCCGACAAGACGTCGGCGAGCGTGATTCCTTGGACCTCCTTCATCGCGAACCACGGTTCGCCGGCGCTGGTCTCCCCGATGTCGTGCACCGGTACGATCCCGGGGTGCTGAAGCTGGCCCGTGATCCGCGCCTCGCGGATGAATCGGCGCTCCGCCGGGCCGCCCACTAGGTGGGGCTGGATCGTCTTGACTGCGACCGTCCGCTCCAGGGTGGGGTCCCATGCCTGGGCCACCTGACCCATCCCACCTTCGCCGAGCAACCGACGCCTCTGATAGCGCCCCCACGATGTCCTCCAAACTGCGTTCTTGGACCCGCCGCCGGGTTTGAGATAGAGGGTCGAGTCTGGCTCGGCTGCGCTCCTCTCCTCCGCCGGGGGGAACTCCGGGCTGGCGCTCACGGTGGCGGAGAGGTCTGCCTCAAAGCGGTCAACCTTCGACGTCATCGTCGTCGGCCTCAAAGGAGTAGACAAGCGGGGGCAGGTCGTCGCGGTCGGCTCGGTACAGAACATGGCGGGGGCCGTAGGTGTGGGTAGTCAACCCGTCATCGACCTCCTCGTTTTTTGGCGCTTGGCTGCACTGCCGCGCGGCGCGCTCGAACATGTTGTCACGGTCCCCGCGCCACGCCCGCACGCGAAGCGACGGGGCGCCTTCCTGATGAACACGGAACACGAACACCTCAGCTCCGTCGGCGACGGGGACCCACGCGTCGAAGCGCGGCTCGGTGTAGTCCGGAAGCCATTCGAGATCCGCGAGGGCCTGCACGATCGACCTGAACTCTTCGAACCCTGCCTCCACCAGCGCACCCTCCAAGACCGCCAGCCAGTTCCTGCACGGAACCTTGCACCGCAACGAAGTGCTTCGGCACAGCGCCAGATGCGAGAACACCTTGGACCGGATGCGGGGTAGGTCAAGAGGCAGGGTCGCCCCGGCGGAGTGGGGCACCCACTTCTTCGCGGATGCGCAGGCGGCGACGAGGCCGTCGAGGGAGATCCAATGAGGAACCACCTTGCGGCTTCCCCACGCGCTCATCGAGAGGTCGCAGACCGGCGTGTCGCCGGCTGGAGGTGGCGACGTACCAGCCGCCATTGGCTCCGGCAAGGCCCTCGCGATCTGGTGGTAGTCGAACGCCCGAAGCGATAGCGAAGCGGCGCGGCCAATGGGATCGGCGCCCTCGACCGGAAAGTCGTTACCTAGCGACTCGAGCTCCATGCGCTCCATCGGCACCCCGAGGAGCGCGGCCAGCGCCTGGGTCAGGCAGGCGGCGTCCACACAATTGAAGTTCGGCCCTGCCGACTCCTTGCCCTTGTCCAGTCGGGCCAATAGCAGCTCCAAGTCCAGCACGGTGACGACCGCGAGCCGAAGGTCACGCCGACCCGAGATCGCATAGGTGGTGCTTGTGGAGTACTCCAGCCTCGACTTCGCGCCCACGGACCTGCCCGCTTCGCGGTCCAGCCCTGCCAACAAGGCCACGACGACCACTTCGGCTGTCGTCATCCCCGACGTCTGGAGTCGCTCCATCGCGTAATCGAGCACTTCCTCCCATGGCACCTCGGTCGCATCGGGGAGCCCACAGGGGTACTGGTGCCCCTTGTGGTAGCCCCGCAGCAACTGGTCGTGTTGAACCCACGGGCGCTGCGGCTCCAAGAGGCCTACGTAGACTGTGTGTTGGGTACCACCCAAGCTCAGCCACGCCCCTCCGGGGCTGCGGGCCCACCAGGTCCACCGCTGCGAGAACCGGCCGACCCCCTCCTTGCCGACGTCGTGATGGTCCATCTCCATCCGAACGACGCGGATGTTGTCTGCGACTTCGCAGTCTCTTGGGCGTCGCCACCCAGCAAAGGGACCAGGGAGGGCGTTGTTGGGCGCGACCAGAACCGGAGGAGCGATCGTCTGGGTGCCGAAGGCGGGGCCCAAGACGTCGGTCGCAAGCGGACCTCGCTCCTCGGCCAAGGACGAGAGGCTGCGAGCCCCGGGGCTGATGCTGGGGTGTAAGGCACACACCTCCAGTGGACCCGCCTCCGCGCTCATCGCATCCACCGAGAAGACCGCGAGCACGGCGAGCGTGCTCTCCTTCTGCTCGAGGTTCCACAGGCCAGGCTGACCCTGCGTCCCGTCCAGCGACCACGGCGAGGCGTAGCTGGAGTGGGGGGCTAGGAGAAGGGTGTGTGAGAACGCGGGCTTGGAGCGGTCCGGCGCCAGATCTCGGCTGCAGGTGAGGACCCCGGCCATGCAGCGCCGGAACCACAAACCGCCGAGCTCCACGTCACGCAACTCCAGCCTGGTGCCCCCGATGACAACTGTTCCCATACATTCCCGGCCCGTGAGGCGCTTCCGGCCTCCCACTGAGCCCCAGCATCAGACCCCAGGGCGCCGACCGCTCGCAAGCCGAAACCCACAGACTCCGGCTATGCCCACCCCGCTAGACCAGCCCGGCGAAGTAGTCCGCCCAGCTCTGGTGGGGACGGGCGGCCACGGCCTCGAAGTGGCTCGGTTGGTCGTACGCGCCTCGGCGGATGCCCGCGTAGATGCCGCCGATGACGGAGCCGATGAACTCCCCGAGCTCGGCGACCCGCTCAGCCCGGTACTCGTCCTCCCCCATCGAGCGGTAGCGCAGCGGCGCGCCGAGGACCCCGCTGAGGTACTGCGCGAGCTCGCTCTGCGAGATGGCCTCGCCGTGGAGTCGGTAGGTGCCGCCATCCAGAGCTGGCTGGGTCAGCAGGCGGGCGTAGGCGAACGCGAGCTCAGCCCGGGTCGTGTAGCCGCACTTGCCGTCTGCGGCGCAGTTCGCGATCTCACCCTTCGCCCCGTAGGTCTCGATGTACTCCACGTCGGGCTCGATGTAGATCCCGTTGCGCCCGATCGCCCAGCGCAGGCCGCTGTCCCTCACGTCGGCCTCGGTCTGCCGATTGCTCTGCACGATCACCGAGAACGCCGTGCCGTCCTCCGGCCCCTGCACGCTGGTGTAGACGAGCTTGGTCACGCCGGCCGACTTCGCAGCCTCAATCACATTGTGGTGCTGGATGATGCGCACGTCCGGGGCGGCCATGCCCGAGACGAGCAAGACGGCGTCAACCCCTTGGAATGCGCGCTCGAGCTGGGCGGGCCGGTCGTAGTCGCCAGCGCGGACCTCGACACCCAGGTCGCTCGCCTTGGCGGGTGTGCGCGCTACAGCCACGACGTTCTGCGCTCCCACGAGCGCTTTGGCGGCCTGCACGATGGCGGAGCCGAGGGCCCCGCTCGCGGCGGTGACAGCGATCTTCATCGACACGAGAATCCTCCGATAGCTGCGTGGCGGAGTCCCTCCCGAGACCCCGCATCGTCGCGGGCACTACAGCCGAAGATCCTTGCAGAAAAGCACCAGGTCGTCACCGTCCTCGAAGTACGAGGGGACATTGGCGACCTCGCCGTAGCCGCAGCGCTCGTAGAAGCGTCGCGTGGCCTCGTAGGCAGGCGTGCCCGAGGTCTCGATGAGCAGAAGACGCTGCGCAGACGCCTGCAACGTGTGTTCGATGAACTCCAGCAGGCCTCGGCCTCGCCCAGTCCCTTGGAGCGCCGGGGCGACCGCGAGCATCGTCACGAACCAGACCCTGTCGGTCGCCTCACGAGGTTCGAAGAAGGCCACGGCGACGACCTGATCTGACTCTTCTTCCACAATCCACTGGCCGGCGCGGCGTCCGCTGAGGGTCTCTTGCGCGGTCTCTGTCAGGAACGGCTCTGCTTCGGCAGGGAACAGCTGCGTCTCGACGGCCAGCGCCACCATCGCGGGGATGTCACTCACTCTCATGTCTCGCGTCATCTCAGACTCCTCGTACGGGGTCGCCGCCTCATTGCGGTTCACAGAAAAGGTGAGTGGCGTTCGAGGTCGAGGAGGCCACGAGGAGCGGAGGGAGACGCACCTAGGTGCGTCGCACTGACCGACAGTCAGAACAGCGAGTTGTCGTTCGCCGAGGTTGAGGGAATCACCTGCAACACGTCCCAGTGCTCCACGATGCGGCCGCTCTCGTCGAAGCGGAAGATGTCGATCCCCGCGTACTCCGCGTCCGGCCAGACCTGGTGGCAGTGCAGCACCACGTGGTTCCCCTCGGCGATCGCCCGCTTGAAGGTCACCCGCTTCCCCGGGTACTCGCGGGCCATGCGCTCGAAGTACTCGATGAAAGCGGCCTTGCCGTCCGCCACGTGGGGGTTGTGCTGGATGTAGACATCCCCCGCGAAGCGCTCGATGGCGTCCGCGGGCCTGCACTCGTTGAACATCAGATCGTAGAACGCGATGGCGTTCTCCTTGTTGTCGCGCGTCGTCATTGTGTTCCTCTCGAGCCCACCGTTGTCGTACTCCATGATGATGCCCTGCTCGGCGAGCGCCATCAGGGCGCGGCGCGGCGGCTCGGATGTGGTGAACTGTAGGCCATGAACCGTGCTCTCCTTCTCTTGCCACTCAGCTTCCTCGTGGCCTGCTCCACGCCGCCCCAGGCTGCTCCCCAAGAGGCCCGTCGAGCCGGGCTGCCCGAGCCTGTCCTGACGTGCGCGACCGACGCCGACTGCGTCGTGACCGGTGCCCGCCAACTGACCGAGGCCAACCAGTGTTGTCAGGGGTGCGCCCCGGTGGTGGGGAACACGGCATGGCTGACCTCCCTCAACGAGGTCTGCCTGCGCATCGGGACGGAAGGCTGCAAGCCCCGGCGGTGCGCGCCGCTCCCCCCGGTTCACTGCGACAACGGGCAGTGCACCGCGACCACCACCGCCGCCCCGCCGGGGCGCTAAGCCGGTTAGGTTGCCGGTCAAGAAGGAGAACACCCCATGAGCCCCTCCCCTCGCCAGTTGTTCAGCACCGTCACCGAGGACCACGAGCTGGTCCTCTCGATCGAGCCGCTCACGGTGCCCGAGCCGGGTCCTGACGAGATCGTCGTGCAGGTCCAGGCTTCCCCCATCAACCCCAGCGACCTCGGCGTGCTGGTCGGCCCCGCCGACCTGTCCACGGCGCGCCGCGGCGAGCTAAACGGACACCCGGCGCTCATCGCCTCGCTGCACGCAGCCGCACGGCACTTCGCAGCGGGGCGGGTGGGAGCGAAGCTGTCCGTCGGGAATGAGGGCGCCGGCGTCGTGGTCGCGGCGGGCTCGTCGGACTCCGCCCAGGCCCTGATCGGCAAGACCGTGACAGCCGTGGGCGGGGCGATGTACCGAACGCACCGGGTGCTGCACGCTCGCCAGGCTCTCTCGTTGCCCGACGGCGCGGCCGCCGCGGAAGGCGCCTCGCTGTTCGTGAACCCGATGACGGTGCAGGCCTTCCTCGAGACCATGCAGAACGAGGGACACAAAGCGATCGTGCACACGGCCGCCGCCTCCAACCTCGGGCAAATGCTGGCGAAGCACTGCAGCAAGGAGGGGGTGCCGCTGGTGGCCATCGTGAGGCGGGAGACGCAGCGGACCCTGCTCGAGGGGCTCGGCGTGCCCCAGGTCGTGGACAGCTCGACGGAGACCTTCTTCGAGGACCTCGTCCAGGCCCTCGTGGCGAGCGAGGCGACGCTCTGCTTCGACGCCATCGGCGGCGGCGACATGGCCAACATCGTGCTGACGGCGATGGAGGTGGCGCTGAAGCGCAGGGGCATCCCGGCGGATCTGTACGGCGCCCCGGTGCACAAGCAGGTCTACCAGTATGGCCGCCTCGACACCGGTCCCACGAAGCTGACTCCAGCGTATGGGATGTACTGGGGGGTCGGCGGCTGGCTGCTCACGCCGCGCCTCGGGTCGCTCGGGCACAAGCGCACCCTGCAGATGCGCCGGTACGCCATCGAGGAGCGCAACGGGATCTTCGCCAGCCGCTACGCGCGGACCGTGGGGCTCGACGACCTGCTAGACCCGGACACGCTGCGGGCGATCGATCGCAAGGCCACCGACGCCAAGGTGCTCGTCGATCCGAGCCTCACCCGGTAGGTCCCCGCGGAGGGCGGCTAGAAAGCGGCGAAACCGGACAACTCACGCCCGTGCCGACAAGGCCGCGGTACCCACCTGGGTTCTTGTGCAGGTACTGCTGGTGGTAGTTCGGAAGTGCTGAGACTTCAGACAGTTGACGGCGAAGTGGACACAAATTCTGCCGAAGTGGACACAGATCCTGGGGCGAGCAGTTCAATCGCGTGACCATCGGCGTCCCGCACGACAGCACGGCGGCCCCAGGGCGACTCGTAGGGGGACCGGACCGCCGTGGCTCCGCGGGCGACGATCTCTGCGAACGCTGTCCCAACGTCCTCCACGGAGAACCCGATTCGAGCGCCCCGGGAGTGCTCCGACCCTTCCACCAGCGGATAAAGCTCGAACACGAATCCCTCCTGCTCGGCGCAGAGGTGCTCAGGTCCCGAACCGTGCCGATGCCGGAGGAATCGGAAGCCGAGCGCCTCGAAGAGCCGCGACGAGGCATCGAGGTCGCGACAGCGAAGGGTGACCAGCCCGAGACGAGGACAGCTCATCGGGAGCCGTCCGTATCCGACCCACCGAGGGGCGAGAGACGCAAAGACGCCTCCCCGGGGAACTTGACCCGAAGCTGCAGCTCGCCCCCCATCGCCGCCACCGCGGCCGTGAGTGAACTGAGCCGTACGTCGTCCCGATTCTCCAGCCGTGAGACCGCTGCTTGCTTCACGTGCAATCGGTCGGCGAGTTCAGTCTGAGTCAAGCCCCGACCTCGACGCAGCTCGGAGAGCCGAACGGCAGTCGGTGGGCGCGTGCCCCCCCGCGCTAGTACGAGTTCGATGACGCGCGCCGCTGCTCCCTCCACGTCATCGAAGAGCTCGTGCGCTCCGGCTCCGAACTCCGCCCGGCCGGCGGACACGCCCAGAGCCCGGCCCGAGCGCCACTGGACACCGAGTGAGTAGTCGCCGTCCGCGAAGTCGAGGAACCATGGGCCTGCCGAATCGTGCGGTGCATCGACCGTGATCGCGGCGGATGGGAACCGCTCGCTCAGCCGGCTCGCCAGGTGCTCGATGGGTGTCGTCATTCTGCCCTCCAACTTTCGACGGTCCGACCGTCGGCGCCGGCCTTCAAGGCCACGATGTTCCCCGCCAGATCGCGGATCTCGATCGCACCGGATCTCGAGACAAACGTGTTGTGGCCTCGACTCCGAAACCTACGAAGCACCTCGCTCGACGGGACCAGCCGCTCCGCGTCGGGCCGCGGCGGATACATCCGACCGTCGTCCTGCCAGGAATCCGGATCGAACGGAATGTCGGTCAGTTCGTCCTCAACCTGGTTCAGCACGGCGCCGATCTGGCTGAGGGCCTCCGACGCAGACGCTGCCGCCGGGGCGGCCAGCAACCGTCTCAGGAACTCCTCGAATCGCTCGGCCTTCGATGCCATACCAGCAACATAAACCAAAGGGAGTATTCATCAAGTGTAATGTCGCAGGATCCGCGCGGCTGATCGCGCAGCGAGGGCCGCGCTCAGGCGGGCGCGACGGGAACGATCGGGACGGCCTGGGGCGGGTTCTTGTGTCCACTTCGGCGAATGTCGACCGCGCCGGCTACTCGCTCGCGAGCACCGAAACAGGGCACGAGACCCCTGTCCCACCCAACCCGCAGTACCCCCCAGGATTCTTCGACAGGTACTGCTGGTGGTAGACCTCGGCGAAGTAGAACTCCGGCGCGTCCACCACCTCGGTCGTGATGTCGTCGTAGCCAGCGTCGCGCAGGCGCTTGCCGTACTCCGCCTTCGCCGCGTCGGCGAGAGCGCGCTGCTCTTCGTCGTACACGTACACGCCGCTTCGGTACTGGGTGCCCGTGTCGTTGCCCTGCCGCATGCCTTGGGTGGGGTTGTGGCTCTCGAAGAAGGCCGCGAGCAACGCCGCAAAGGACGTCTTGGTGGGGTCGAACACCACCCGCACCACCTCGTTGTGGCCGGTCTGACCCGAGCAGACCTCCTGATAGGTGGGGTTCTTGGTGTGCCCCGCCGCGTAGCCCACCGCGGTGCTGATGACACCGTCGGCGGTCCAGAACACGCGCTCGGCCCCCCAAAAACAGCCCAGCCCGAACATCGCGATCGCGTGCGGCTCGGGCCACGGTCCATCCATTGGCGTACCGAGGACCACGTGCACCGGAGGCGGGGCGATCGATTCGGCCCGGCCGGGCAAGGCCTTGTCTGGGGTGGGTATCTGGGTCTTGTGGCGTGAGAGGAAGGAGAACATGGACCAGAGGATGACCCCGGAGTCGGGCTTCGTCCAGGGGCACCCGAGCCCCGCTATTGTCCCGCGCAACGGCGGCGAGGAGTTCACGCTGTCACCACTGGAGAGTGCCCGATGAGCCAGACCCCGATGCCGCTCGGAGTCGCGCTACGCCAGCTGCCACCGGTGACCGGGGAAGCTCTGGTGGCATTGGCCCATCGCCTCTGCGACGCCGCCGCGCAAGCCGACGCCCAGGGACTCGGACAGGGCGTGCACGGAGGCCGCGTCGCCCTGCATCCCGACTCCTTCGACGTGCAGCCCGACGGCTCGTTCACCTTGCGTCCCGGAGCCCACTCCGCGGACGAACGCCCCGGATACCGGACTTGGTCGGCGCCCGAGCAGGTCGGCCCAAGCCAAGACGGCGACGCCCGCGCCTGGGTGTTCTCCATCGCCGCCATCCTGTTCGAAGCGGCTACTGGAGACGCGCTGTTCGAGGCCGCCAGCCCACCGGCGGTCCACCGGCTCGTGCTCGACGACCTCGACGGGCACCTGCTCCTCACCGGAGCCCGGGGCCGCTTGCGCGCCGCTCACCCGCACATCGCCGCCCCGCTGATCGACGCCCTGGCCTCCGACCCGGCGGGACGCCCCGCGGACCTGGGCGCGCTGTCTGCGGCTCTGCCGGCGGTCACCGCGGACGGGGTGCAGGATCTCCTCGTGCAGCTGGAGTCTGCGCTCCCTATCGCCCTTGCTCAGCCCGCGCCGACCCCCCGTGCCGCGACCCCGCCCGCTCCACCGACCGCCGACGAACCGGACGGCCTCGGCGGGCAGTCCGCGGAGGTCTCCCTCGAGCCCCGCCCCCCACGGAGCGCTGCCGAGCCATCGGCCGCGGGCAGCGAGAAGCCCACGCTCGTCTCCACCATGGCGCCTCCGCCCGCCATGGACTCCCGGGTTCGGCCCCAGAGTCAGCTCGGACGCCGCGTGCGCGCGGTGGTCCGGTCCACAATCCTCGGCGCCATCGGCCTCGCCCTCCTCGCGCTCATCGGCGGGACCGTGGTCTTGTTCGCGTTCCGCGACGCTCTGCCACCTGAAGCGCAGACCCGAGTCGAGGACACCTGGGACGGGCTCGTCGCCCAGCTCCCGGACGACATCCAGGTGAAGCTGCGCCGGTCTGTGGACCCCCGCGCCGAGCTGTCCTGGTTGGGCGAGCCAGTGGCCGACGGCATCCTTCTGGGCGCCCTCGTGACGCTCGAGCCCCCAGGGACCCAGCCGGTCCTCATCGACATCGCCCACGCAGGCAGCGGCGAGCCTCCAAGCGGCACGATCCGGTGGAGCGCCACCCCGGCCGCCGATCCCCGAGAGCCCGCGCTGCTGAACGACCTGCAGCGGGTCGAGGGTCCGAATCGCCCCGTCGCTGCCAGCCGCACCCCGGTCTCCAGCAAAGGCCTGACCGGGCTCGACCTTCCGGTGGGGTTCTGGGATGTACAGCTGACCATCGAGCCGTCGTCCCTGGTCCCGCCACTCCAAGGAACCGTCCGGGGCCTGCGTGTGTCGCCAGCCTTCACGACCCGGATCGCCGCGGAGCTGTCGCTGCCCGTGGGCGCGCTCGCCATCCAGGCGCAAGTCGCTGGCGAGCCCGCGCCCGCGTCCGTGACGCTGTACTCCCCGGCGGCGGGCGACGCGGTGCGCAAGCGCGAGCGCACCACCATGCAGACCACGCTGGACAGCGGCGCCGTCTGGCATGCCTCCGCGATCCCGGTCGCCCTTGCCGAGTCCGCGCCGCTGTGGACCGGCCCCGCCACCGACATCCCCGCGTTGCCGACCGGCCCGATCACCGCCCGGGTCGCGGTCGACGACGGCACCCACCACCCCTCGGTGACCTGGCTGCGCAACGTGCCCATCCCCACGGGGGGCCAGACGGTGAGCCGGACCGCCCGGCTGATCCGCGATGAGCCCCTGAGCATCGCGGGCCCCGGCCTGCGGGTGCGCGCCCGCAATCTCAAGCACGACGTGAGCGCCCACACCCTGGTGCTCGCGTTCAAGCCAGGCGGCGACGTCGCGGTTGCCCAAGGTCGCGCCGGGGTCTTCTTCGCCGTCCCTGCGGGGAACTACGAGGTGGCGGCGGTCTACGAGCCCCCCGCGGCTGGCCTCGGTGTGCGCGGCGAGAGGCGGCTGCCCCCGCTGACCGTGCTCGACGCAGGTGTGACCGAGGCCACCATCGACATCGGCTTCCCCGCCGCGAGGGTCCGCATCGCGGTGCTCGACAACGGCATCGATGTCTCCGAAGACGTCGAGGTACGGATCATGCGCGCGGGCGTCGATCGTGTGGCCGGAACCCCCATCGTCGATGAGCCGTCGGTAGGAGAGCACGTGCTGCCCGCGAACACGTACGACATCTACCTCGTGCGGTCCAAGCCCGGCACCCCAGACATCGACGCCGCGTTTCCCGGAGTGGCCCTGGCCGCCGGCGACGTGTGGGAGCGTGAGCTGGACGTCGCATCCCAGCCCTGGGCCACCACCGAGGCCGCCCCATGATCCCCTTCGCCCTCCCCATCCCCGACGCCCCGCGCCCCCGACGCGCATTCATCCTTCATGGGATCTTGGGCAACCACACCAACTGGCGCGGCTTCGCCCGGCAGCTGTCTGAGTCCCTGCCCGACTGGCAGCTCCACCTCGTAGATCTTCGCAACCACGGCGAGACCGGCGCCGCACCACCTCCGCACACCCTGGCCGCCGTCGCCGACGACCTCAACGAGCTCGCGGCGTCCGTGGGAGCCCCCGAGGTCGTCGTGGGCCACAGCTTCGGCGGCAAGGTGGCCCTGGAGTACGCCTCGAGACGTCCCCCGGCGCTCCGCCAGGCGTGGGTGCTCGACGCCACGCCGCATGCGATGCCCCACGGCCCCGGCGACGACCACGAGGTCGCCTCGGTGATCCGCGCCCTGCGCGCCGTGCCCCAGCCCCTCGCCCGGCGCGCCGACGTCATGGCCGAGCTCGCCACCCTCGGGCAGCCGCCGATGATCCAGAAGTGGATGACCACCAACCTGCGGCGCCAGGACGACGGCTTTGTGTGGACGTTCGATCTCGACGGGGCCGAGGCGATGCTGGCCGACTACTTCGCTCGGGACCTGTGGGGCCCGCTGGAGACGACGTCGCCCGACGCGCCGGCGGTGCACATCGTGCGCGCCGGCAACTCAGACCGGTGGCCGCCGCACGTGGTTGATCGGCTCGCCGCGCTGCCCGCGTCCGCCGCCGGTCGGGCCCACAGCCTCCCCGACTCGGGCCACTGGGTGCACGTGGACGCCCCCGGGCCTCTGCGCGACCTGCTGCTTTCGCACTGGCCGACCGATGCCTGACCCTGGCCGATCGGCTCGCTTGACCCCCTCGCACCTCACCCCAGGTTGAGCCAATGCCCGACCCCTTGGATGTTCTCGTTGTCTCCGATGACCCGCTCGCGCGAGGGGGCCTGCTGGCCCTACTGGGCGCAGACCCCTCGGTACGGGTGGTCGCCGCCTCAGGCATCGAGGAGGCCGACCCCACGGTCGTGGTCGACGCCATCGTGTGGGATCTGGGCGGCTCCCCGGACAACTCCGGCGAGCCCGACGGCGTCGGAGAGCGCCCCACCCTGGCTCTCGTCGGCGACCCAGCCGCGGCCCGCACCGCCCGGGCCGCCGGCGCCACCGGGGTCCTGGGGCGAGCGCTGGATGGCCAGCGCCTCGTCGCGGCCCTGCACGCGGTGGTGGCAGGCCTCGTCGTCGTCACCCCCGAGCTGGCCGACGCCGCGCTGGGTGAGCAGCGCGAGCTCGATGACGCCGGACTCGAGCCGCTGACGGGTCGGGAGCAAGAGGTCTTGGGGCTCCTCGCCGAGGGGCTCGCGAACCGCGATGTCGCCTTGGCGCTCTCCATCTCCGAGTCCACGGCGAAGTTCCACGTGCGCAGCATCCTGAGGAAGCTCGGCGCGGCGACCCGCACCGAGGCCGTGGTCCGCGCCATGCGCGCCGGCCTGCTGGAGCTGTGATGCCTCTCCCTTCGGACAGGCCTTGTCCCCCAATCGAGGCGTGGGGCTGCAGCCCATCGCCCCATAGGGTCTCCCCATGACACACAACCCATCGCTCTCCTCGCTGTCCGACTCATTCGCCGACGCCGTCGATGCCGCCTCCGCCGGCGTGGTCCGCATCCGGGCCGGTCGCCGGGTCGGCTCGGGGTTGGTGTTCTCCAGCGACGGCCAGATCGTGACCGTCGCCGGCGCAGTCGGCCGCCAGGGCAGCGTCTCGGTCACCCTCCCCGACGGGCGTGAGGTGGAGGCAGAGGTCGTCGGCGTCGAGCCTGCGCTCGATCTCGCGCTGCTCAAGGTGGACGCGGAGCTGACGCCTCTGCCGCGGGTCAGCGGCGCGGATCTACGCGTGGGTGCCCTCGTCGTGGTGCTCGGGCGCCCAGGCCTCGGAGTCCGCGCCACACTCGGCATGCTCTCGGCCCGGACCAACGAGCCGTGGACCACACCGCTGGGCGCCCGAGTCCCCCGCTTCCTCGAGGTTGACGCAGCGCTGCCACCTGGCTTCGGAGGCGGCGCGCTGATCGACGCCACCGGGGCGTTGGTCGGAATGAACAGTCGCAGCCTCGTGCGCGGCGGCACCACCATCCCATCGGACGCCCTGGAAGCCGCGGTCGCCCAGCTCGCGGCGCACGGTACCCAGGTGCGCGGCTGGCTCGGCGTGCGGTTCGAGGCGGTGAGCCTCAGCGGCGCGGATGAAGCCGCGGCCGGAACCAACGCCGGGTTGCTCGTACGCAAGGCCGCCGATGAGTCCCCGGCCACCGCCGCGGGGGTGCGCATCGGCGACGTGCTGCTGCGCCTCGGTGGAAAGCCGCTAGGGAGCTGGCGGCAGCTCGCCCAGGCCCTCGCCGGAGCCGCGGGGAGACCGCTGTCCCTGGCTCTGCTGCGCGGCGGCGAGGCCATGGAGCTGACAGTCACGCCGTCCGAGAAGAAGCTGCGCCACATCTGCTGAGCTCATCGCTCGCCCGGGGCTCAGTGGGTGACGGTGGGACACCAGATCGGAAGGACGTTCGGATTGAGGGTCACCGTCCCGCCGGAGAGCCCGGACACGGTCACGGTGCCCCAGGCCCGCGTGCCGTCATCTCCGGTCATCTCGACCGTGACGTCATCGCCATTGGCGGCGTTTGCTTGATAAAACGCGCCGCCCGCCGTGTTGTCCTGCAGCGTGAGCGACGCTCCGGCAGCGGCGTCGTAGATTCCCGGGCCGTCGTAGCTGCCCTCCACCGCGATCCGCAGCACCCACTGGCCAGCGTTCATCTGCTGGCGGAAGTTGCCAGAACCGTTGAAGTTCTGGCAACCCGTGTCCATCTGCACGGACACCGTCTCGTTCGTTGCGCCAGCCACGTCGATGTTGAAGGGGAAGGGGTCAGCCGGGAAGTTCGGCTGGGTCGCGTCGTCGTCGTCAGCCGCCGCCGAGTCATCGTCATCGCTCTCGGCAGTGGAGTCGTCGTCGTCCGCGACGGTCGGACACCCAGCGCCCAGAAGGAACAGCAGGGCCGCGAACAAGGAGTGCGATCGATTCATGGACCCAGGATACGACAGCCGCCCAACCCTGCGATCCGGATCCTCGCTGACGCGACGAGCGGCTAGGGTTCACCCATGCGCCGATGCCCCCCGCCCACCCTGCTTCTCCTCCTTCTCGGCCTTGGCTGCCCCACCAGCGCGGTGGACGACGACGATGCGACGAGCGATGACGACGACGCCACCAGCGACGACGACGACGACGACGACGACGACGACGACGACGCCGCCCCGAACCTCGACGAGCAGCTGGCGGCCATCTTTGCCACCCTCGCCGACCCTCCGGCCGCGCTCGAGCCGGTCACGGTGGACCC
>Ga0222662_1000508_pt1 | contig 30825 bp, 23 predicted proteins | sample AntAcemetagen600_FD_179821 | JGI IMG/M metagenome (GOLD analysis project Ga0222662, IMG submission 179821) | Saline water microbial communities from Ace Lake, Antarctica - #600 | ecosystem: Environmental > Aquatic > Non-marine Saline and Alkaline > Saline | place: Antarctica: Ace Lake... | reverse complement strand
CCAGGAAAACGTCAACCTGGTTTACTCCTTCGATGTGCTTCGCAGAGTCGCCCAGGCCTCAACCGGTGCGCGTGTGAAGATCTACCAGGGCACCGTCCCGTCAGCCGATGCCCCACTGCTTATGGAGATCACCGGTTCCGTCAACTCGCTGGCCGGCAAACAATACTCGGTTCGCTGGGAAGCCGACGTCGAAGCGTTTTATGTGAAGGAAATTCCCGCCGTCCCGGAAGGCGAGATAAGCAATTCAACGCAGGTAGGCCTGATTACGACTGGCTATTGGGGCAATTGGCTGCGATTCAGAACCGGCACAGGCACGACGTCAGATCCATTTGTTTATCCACCAGCCATCGACCTTACGGACATCGCTCAACCCATTCTGGAGCCCCACACGGCAACGACCTCGCAGGCGGCCGTCAGTGACCTTCCTTACCGGGATTCCGATTCGCGCATCACCGGGGAAACGGTCGAGGACCATACTCCGCAATACTCCTTCACGGCCTCAGCCGGTGCCACCAACATCCGCAGGGGTTCCCATCTAATGGTAATCGAGTTGAACGGAGGAGCGGGCTACGTCCCGGCCGCTGCCGGAGAGGTCCGAATAGAGGAATCAATCCCACTCGCCGATCCAACCGGCTCAGCTGCGGGCGATGACAACTATACCCCACCCTCCGGCTCTTCAACTTGCGGCCCGGATTGGCCGTGATGCAACCCTCCTGCAGGTGTCCATCATCGGCCTTGCAAGCGATCTGGATAATTCGGCGTTTTTTACAAAAAACCTCAAACCTCTGATAAAAAACCTCAAACCTCGTGAGCGCTTACATCAGGGAACTCATCCCTTGCTTGCAGCATATCCTTATACACAAATCGGCTCTGTGATTTTAAACCACCCGCTTGCGCTAGAGGTCGCAGAGACCACAGAGTGGATTCTCGGTGGGATGCAGTGTGCTGGCTCTCTGGCGTTCTTCTGACTCTGTGATCTCTGTGTGCTCTAGAGATCCCGCATCTGCGGGAGAACGGGTGGTGAAAACAGCAACTGTCTAGGTAGTGCGCTCGGAGAAATCACTAAAAAGATGTGTATAAGGATATGCCTTGCAGGCGACGGTCCCCCCTCCTTTGGAAAAGTAGGGGAGTCATGATGCAGGAATGGGAATCCTACACTCTCTACCTACTTTTTTCATCGGATGGATTTTTACCTGAAACCCCTGAGCTGCCAGGAAGGAATCCGGTGGGCGGTCAACCGGATCAAAGCCATTCAGTTCGAATAGGTAGCTGGTCCACCGGCTCGGTTTAACTTCACGGAAGCGGTACAAATCGTGTGAAACGGTTCCGGTATGGAGCTGATTCTTCTTCTTGTTCCATGCGAATAAACGATACCGCTCCAGTAGAAAGTGGGATAAAGAGCCCTCGGATGCTTCTGAAAATTTATCTTGGGGGGTTTGCCAGCAATAGCGGTCCTGCTTCCCCGTCTGATCCCCATGGCGCTGGGAGGTATAGGTGATGGTATCATCCTCCCGGGTTACCGCCATTTTCGCATAACGGTAGTTGAGGTGAAAAAATGTGCGGGCCGCCCAAACAGCAAGCCGATCCGCTGCTTCCAAGGAGTAGAACCAGACACCGGATCGGCCGTCCGCATCCCTGACGTAGGTCCTCAGATTCATCTCGGGAAACGCACTGAAGGCGCGCGGAAGGGGTATGCCCAAAGGCCTGATCTTCTCCATTCGAAACGGCACGATGCCCATCCATGCGGACCCGTCGTATGTTTCCAGCGTCAGACCGGGAGGTAGTGTCGGGGCAATGACTTCTGGATTAAAGCGCCAGTGGAGGAAAAGAAGATCCCTCCAGTGTTGGCGCATAATGACCCGTTCTTTGCGAGCTGGTGGATTCCCTTTCGTGTTTGGCATCGGAATAAAACCTATCGACTTTTCTTTACCGCCGCAAATAAGAGATGAGGAAGAGATAAGATAGGGGATGATCCTCCTTCGTCCCGCGTTCGCAGGCACTTCCTCCTTCGTCCTGCTTTCGCAGGCACTATGGCGGACCAAGACGGCGGACTTTGAGGGTGAATTTGAATTGGAATTTCAATGTAGCGGAGCGACGAAGTCGTTTCGAAAGCGTCAGAGTTAGCCTATTTCTTATTCTACTGAAATTAAAGGCATTTTAACCGCGGATTGCGCGGATGAACGCGGATGAAAGACCTCTCAGGACGCGCTGCCACTTTGTGAAGAAAGAAGTTTTCTGGTTCTAGGTTTCAGGTTTGTTCCTGATCCGTGTCATTCGCGGTTAAAACTATTCGATCCTCGTGCAGAGAGTTAGGTAGGGCCGCCACTCGTCGGCGTTGTCTCTTTTCTCAATTGTGGCCGTGCGCTTCAGCCTCGGCTCCGGTACGCACCCTATGGCCGACTGCACGCGGGCTAAAGCTCCGCGCCACAAAATCCAACAGAAGAAACGATAAAGAACCTTCCCGAATATCCGACAGCCAGTGATTACCCTTTCTTTGCCGGTTGCACGCCGGGGACGGCCCGCAGTTCCTGATAGCCATTATCCCGAAAGAAGCGGGTGATTCGGTTCGCTTCCTCGGGTCGGGTTCCTACCGCTTCGAGAATGATTTCGCCAAGGCGCAGACTGGATTCCAAGGTATCAGGGAGGGCCAGAGTGGCACCCGCCTTGACGAAGTCATCGGCTTCCGAGAGAAAGCGGGCCCGGGCGAAGACTCGAAGTGTGCTGTAACAGTTGTGGGAGGCTTCGAGGATTTTCTCGGTGGAGTGGGGGTCTTCGGCCGTGATGACCAGACAGGAGGCGCGCCCAATCCCACCGGAAGCGAGTACATGTTCATCGCCAACATCCCCGTAGAAGACATTCAGGCCTTTTTCCCGGGCTCGCTGGACTCTCTTTGGATCGAGGTCAAAAGCGATAAAAGGAACCTTTGCCTCGGTTAGCATGCGGCCAATCGTCGTCCCAACGCGCCCATAGCCCGCCAGGATGACATGATTCTCCTCTTGTGGAGGAGTCGCCTCGCGGTGCTCTTTGGATAAATCCACCGTCGTCTTGACGGGATCGAACTTCCTTCCAGCCCAATCGGAGATGCGAGCCAGGAAAGGGGTTAGCATCATGGTAACGGAAATTATAAGAACGGCCCGGTTGAATCCCGCGTCGTACATAATCCCCGTAGAGAGGGCTACGCCAAAGAGTACGAAACCAAATTCGCCCGATTGGCCGAGGAGAACCGCTACCCGGGCAGAGGTAGCTTTGCCGAGGCCGAAAAGGAGGGAGATCCCGAACAAGACGGCCACCTTTGCGACGATCAGGAGGAGAGCGACAACGACGATTCCCAGAGGATCCTGAACGAGGAGGTTGAGGTCCATGGACATCCCAACAGCGATAAAGAAAAGAGAGAGCAGAGAGCCCTTGAATGGCGCTACGATCGCTTCAATTTGGTGACGATATTCAGAGGCGGATAGTAGCATCCCAATGAGAAATGTTCCGAGGGCCATGGAGAGGCCAACTGTATCCGTCAAATAAGCACTTCCGAACACGGCAAACATGACGAGGCCGACAAAGGCTTTGCGGTTGCGGTGTTTGGTGAGAATATCGAGCAACTTCGGGAGAACAAAGCGTCCAATGAGGACAATCGCGAGGACTGCCAGACTCGCCTCGCCGATGGCGAAGAGAAACTCTTCACCGCTCTCGGTTTTGTGGGTGGCCGTCGTTACCGCGAGTAGCGGCACCAGAGCGAGGAGGGGCACAATCGCCAAGTCTTGAAAAAGCAAAACGCTGAAGGTCGCTTTGCCGTGAGGAGTTTTCATTTCCCCCCGCTCCCCAAGGATGGGCAGGACGAAAGCAGTGGAGGAGAGGGCGAGGCCCAGGCCCCCGACGAGGGCGGCATTCCATGGAGAGCCGACCGCCCCGAGAAACCCGGCGAGGACTAATCCGGTCACGACGACTTGAAGCGCACCGAGTCCAAAGACCAACCGGCGCATCGACCAGAGCTTGGAGGGCTCCATCTCAAGACCGATTGTAAATAGGAGGAGGACGACGCCTAGTTCGGCGAACTCGCGAAGTTGGTCCCCTTGAGAACTGAGATCGAGCACGGACGGACCCACAACTATCCCGGCAGCAATAAAGCCAATAATCGCTCCCACCCCAAGGCGAGTGCTGAGTGAGGTGGTAAGAACCGCAATCCCAAGAAGAACCGTTGTAAGGTAAACGAAACCGTGAACATCCATTAGGGAATGAGGATTCGGTGAAACCCGCAGAGTTTCAAGTATTCTTGTGTAGCACTTGCGTGGGATATGGACGCTTCGCGGGGATAGAAATCGCATTCGCGCTTCCTCTACATTTTTGTAGCGGAGCGACGAAGTCGTGTCGAAAGCATCCTGCCAGCGATCTACGGAGTGTTTTTCCTGCTTCCGGTCAGGCCCGTCCACGCGGCCCGGTTGTTGCGGGCGTCGGTTGCTTCCAGATGGAGGGTTGCTCCCTTTTGTGCGGCTCCTTCTGGTAGTCGGAAGGTTTCTTCGCGGCTGTCGAAGATGCCATCGAGCGGCAGAAGGGCACGCGGCTCGGAACCCTCCAGTCGGAAGGAGACGGAGGAAATGATGCTGAAGTTGTCTTTGACCGTAAACTCGAGAGGATCCTCTGCTGTCGGTGGAACGATTGCGGGTGGTTGATTGTCGATGAGGATCAGATTGCCGCGTGTTTCTGAGATTTTCTCCTCGCCCGGCGGATTGCTCACCCGGTCGCTGGCTTGGATCCGCGGTTCGTAGTAGCCCGGTGTAAAGCCTGCTACATTTAGTGAGAAGAAGGGTTGGTCCAAATCTTCACCGAGTAGGAACCAGTCGGGATCATTCAGCTTCCGGAGGAAAACCTTGAAGCGCAGTTCATCGTTGTTGGGATCGACGGCTTCCCAGACAATGGAGAGCCAGCCGCTGTCTTCATTCACGACGAACGGTTGCGGGGGCGATCCGTTGCTGGAGTTCCCGTTTCCGTTCGATTCAGTGTCACGAAAGAGTTGAGTGAGGGTGGCTCGGCCCGGTGGTAGAGGTGGCATAGGGATGCCTTCCAAGCGCACCGGTAGTCCTTCTACGCGGCGGAAAGCCGGAGCTTCATTGGGCAATTGGTAGAAGGTTTCAATGCGACGAACAACGGTTGCCGGGTTCTCAAAGGTTCCTCGAAACTGGAAAAAGCGACCGGGCCCGCTGGCTACTTTATCACCATCAAGAGCAGTCCACTGCGTCCAAGAATTGTCGGGTCGCTCCCGGTTGCCGGTGCGGGTCTCCCACTCAATGGATTTCAGGCGTATACCGGCTGCCATCAATGCGCCCCAGCGAACTTTTTGCCCGGCGTCAAAAACTTCAGCCGTAAAAACACCCGCAGAATCCGGGTTATAAGTGAGCCGGTGGAGCGCGGCAGGATTACTGGTAGCAACCCAGGCATTTTCATCGTCGATCGATTCGATTGCGGAGACCTCCCCGCCTTTTTTACTCTCAGCCAGCAGGCTCCAATCAAAGCGATCCTTGAAGCGGTAAACCCGGCCGCGAAGATCGCTGCCGATCAACATTTCCCCGTTTTGGAGGGTCGCGGAGAAAACCTTCTCGTCTGAACCAGCCAGAAGTATCTCTACAAAACCATCCGGCCCGACCTGAAAAATTCCCGAGGGCAAACCGTCGGGTGGTATGGATGGATCTTCCTCATCGGAATCGTTGTTTCCACCCCCTTTGCCGCTTTTATCGGAACGGTAGACCGCGATCCTCACGCCACCATCTTCCTGTGGAAAGATCGCGCGGACTTCGGCGCTGCCCAATTCGACTAGTGTTTCACTCTCTTCGCCGCGTTTTTGGCGGACCAGATGTCCGCCGGGCCCGCTCGCGTAGTAGAGGGTGCCATCCGATGTGTAGGTGAAGGTAGATATGTGTATGGAGTTTGCATCGACGACGATCTCGGGTTCGTCGCCCGGGGCAAAGTCTGCGTTGAGGCGATAAATACGGCCCGGTGCTCCGGCTCCGATTAAGAGTGCGCCGGGGTTCTCAGGATCCTCTTCGATTTGCCAGACATAAAGCGACTCCAGGTCGGCATAAATCTCAGGGAATCCGCCCTCCGTTTTGACCCGGTAAATACGGCCTTCTGGTGATGAGCCGGCGTAGAGGTTCCCGCTGTCATCCACGTGAATGGCGCGGAGCAGTGGCTCATCAGGATCGAGAATCTTCTTCATTTCGCCACTGGTGGGATCTAGCCGAAAGACAGCTCCGGGCCCACCGGTGGAGAAGTAAAGAACACCGTCCTCGGTGCGCTCGAGATCCCAGATCACCGCACCTTCCGGCGGGCGGATCCCTTCCTCGAGAACAGGCCCGATCCCCACGCCTCCGTCCCAGTGGACTGCGACTCCATCCAGTTCTCCATCGGAGAGCTCACCATAGCCTTCGAAAATGCGGCTGTCCGTTCGGACGGCTGGTAGTGACAAGGCGGATGCTAAGAAAAGAAAGGCAAGGTGCTTTGGGAAATGATGCATGGTTCAGGGCTCCGTTTGAAAGTTGATGCGAGAGTTGCCAGTAAAGACTCCGGGTACCGGGATGGACGTCTCCCAAGCGATGCTCTCGCTCAAGAATTGATCGCCGGGTTGTTCGAGTGTGGATTGATAGAGGCGCAGGACAGACGGCGGCAGTTCTTCGAGGTTTCGCCCCTCGAGTCGAAGTCCGGCCATCGGGCGTAAGAGTTGTATGTAAATCGAACCATTGTCCCGGAGCTGACGCAATTCCGTGAGCAGTTCGGAGAAGGGTCGGGTGGGATCATAGGTAGCGATTCTATCGAAGGATCGAATCGCGGAAGCATCGGCAATGTGTACGGAAAAATTGGATCCTGCTGGTGCATTGGGGAGTGGGATCTCAACAGTGTGGGTAGCTGTCTCCCCGTTTCGCTTCCGATTGATGATCGTGAGTTGGACGGATCCGCCGGCCTTGACCCGTGCGGTTTCGAGTCGAACGCTGTGGAGAATTTGGCGTTTTTCTCCCGGCTCGGTCTCGAAGCTTACATCAATGTTTTCCAAGCGTGGAAATTCCTGTGATCCGTTGAGAACCATATTCACCGCGTCGGCAAAGGAGAAAAGGATATCTACGGCTCCGGAAAATCCGATCCCGCGGCGGGTCAGTTCAAGGGGTTCCTCCTCGTCCTCAATGGCGATGCTGATTTTTCCTCGAATGGTAGCGTCCTCCGGACCCTCCGTTGCGGTGAGGAGACTTTGCGCGGCATAAGTGAGGGCCATGGAAGGGGTAAAATTTCTGTGCTCGGCCAGCTTCCCCGCGACGACCTTTTTGATCCCAACGTTAGACGCTACCTGAATTGGGATCATGTAAGGGATTCTGCCGAGTTCGCCCTGAATACCCGGCGTGCTATCCTGCCAGAGGGTGCCTGCTACCTCACCGATATTGGAGAGTTTGAAACTAATTCGGTAATTGGAAACGACATCGACAATTTCCGCGCCCCCGATCGGAAGTTCCACGGATCCGGATCCGAGCATGGGGTGACCGAAGGCAATCAAGCGGTCTCCTTCCCGGCGGGTGATGGTGCCGACTCCCCCGATCCTAAGGTCGCCCGAGGCGAGGATAACCGCGAGAGGCGATCCCGCAGTGAAGAGGTCCTCCCCCGAGGTGGCAACACCTCCCGCACCCCCGGCGGTGAGTCGTAAGCCGCGTTGGTCGAGCCAAGGCTGTATCACCCGGAGGACATCCACGGATACTCCTGATGTCAGGAGGGGGACGGGGAGAGCTTGCGGGCCTGATTCCTGAGACCCGCTGGTGGGAAGCGCTTCAAAGGAAGCGGGTAGGCCGAGCGACGTCGTCGCGGTGGTTTCGTTGGAAATGAACGGGGTTTCCCGATAGGGGCGATCCGGATACCCGAGCAATGGATTCATCCATTCGATGGGGGTGACGCCGATCAAGGTTTTCTCTTTGGACCAGGGGAACCCGTAGGCGTAGGCACCGGCAAGACGGCCATTGATATAGACGGGGCTGCCGCTCATCCCGGAGACTGGTCCGGTCATGGTGTTTTCCTCGTCCACCGCCCGACACAGAATTATGGGCATCCCCGGTCCGACGAAGGATTCGATGACTCCCACGACCTCGAGGGGAAAAGTCTGAACCTCGCGCCCGGAAACAACGGTGCGCCAGACCCCGGGGTCACCGGGTTTGATCTCCGAGATGGATATTGGGTCCTCGGAGATCTGGCTAAATGGTTGTGCGCAGCCAAGCAAGGGAGCCAGTAAAAGGAGCAGGGATAACCGTATCATTCAGATTGAGGCTCGATTTCAATGATTTCGACATCTCTCGGTGAGGCGTCGAAGCCTCCCGTCTGGGAAATGCTGGAGATGAGAATAAAGGTGGCGTAGAGGGCAAGTAGCAACCCGCCTTCCATGCGCGAAACTTTGCGGTGAGATACTATAAACCATGCGAAGATAAAGGTGAAGAGGATCAGCATCGGTATTTCAAGGTGAACCAGAGATGCCTCTACGGGGAAAGGAAGGGAGGTTCCGACGACTCCGCAAATCAAAACAATATTAAAAAGGTTCGATCCGATGATGTTGCCTACGATGATCCCGCTTTGCCGACGGACCGCAGCTGCGATAGTTGCCCCCAGCTCGGGGAGGCTGGTGCCGATGGCGACGACCGTGATGCCAATCAACGTCTCGTTGACACCCATGCGCCCGGCGGCCTCGGTAGCCGCCTCAACCAACAGGTCAGCGCCCAGCCACAAAAGAAGCCCTCCGGCTGCAATGAATCCAATGCAGAGACCAATGCTCTTGATCGGAGATGGGATCTCTTCCTCTATCTCTTTCTCGATTCTGGAGCCCTTGGCCGTGCGAGTCACAAAAACAAGATATCCCACGGTCGCCGCGATCAAAATCAAACCGTCGACCCGGCTTATACCTCCGCCGATCCAAGTCATCGCGGCGAAGAGGAGCGTGACAAAGAGGAGGATGGGGATTTCCCAGCGAATCAATCGATAATGAACTGCGATGGGGGTTATGAGTGCCGCCGATCCCAGGATGAGGCCCATGTTGGCGGCATTGCTCCCGATCACATTCCCGATCGCGAGACCCGGTTGCCCTTCGTAAACCCCAACCAGCGCGGTAAAAAGCTCGGGAGTGGAGGTGGCGATGGAAACGACGGTTAGACCCACGACAACTGGTGCCACATTCAGCCGGATCGCCAGGCTCGCCGCTCCCTTGCATAGCCAGTCGCCACCAACCATCAGGAAGCACAGTCCCACAACAATAATGAGGGCGAGAACCAACCCTGGGAGGTGGGTTGCAGAAATAATGGCAGCAAGTGGGCTCATGAGTCCAAGATTGCAATCGTTCCCGACCCTGAGGTGGAAAGCAAGAGATTCGTTGGCTGATCAATTGTGGTAAATAGCCGATGCATACTGCTCGATGCTCGATTGAATCGAATATTTTTTTAACCACGAAGGACACGGAGATCACGAAGGAGAAGAGTATTTGGGAGGGGCGAACTCCGTCTCGGCCGAAAGCTGGAGTGGATAGTATTGAAATTATCAGTCCGGTAAGCGGGATCAGTGGTTATTACAGATATCTGTTAATCTTTTCGTGTTCTTCGTGGCCTCTGTTGCGGAGGATTTTCTGGTTCTAAATCTGTCTGACCAGCACGAATCACAGCGGCACGGAGCACCGCCCTCTAAATCGAATATCTCCTATCCCAACCTCCGACTGCTCCGCATTTGGCGTTTGATTTTTTTGCCGACTCGAAAAGAATCTGAACCGAATGCCAACAGGCCCCTTTTCAATCCTGATTCCTTCGTGGAACAATCTTCCTTTCCTCAAGCTCTGTGCGGAAAGTATCCGGGCCCATTCCGCAGGGGAGCATGAGATTATTCTTCATCTCAACGAGGGGAGTGATGGGAGTTTGGACTGGGCTCGGGAAGAGAGGATACCTTTTACTCACAGCAAAGAAAATGTGGGCGTCTGCCAGGCCTTGAACGAGGCGTCCAAGCTGGCGACCACCGACTTCATCTCTTACATCAACGACGATATGTATGTTTTGCCGGGTTGGGATGACGCCCTACAGAAGGTCATCCAGAGCATCTCCCACCGGCGCTGGTTCCTTTCCGGGACCATGATCGAGCCCACGGCTTCGCGGAACCGCTGCGCCCTGGCACCACACGACTTTGGAAGGACTCCGGCGGATTTCCGACGCGACGAGTTGCACCAACAATTCCAGGCGATTCCGATGCAAGACTGGAACGGTGCAAATTGGCCACCCAACGTTGTGCCCCGCGCCCTTTGGGAAGAGGTCGGTGGATACTCGGAAGAGTTTAGCCCCGGGATGTCGTCAGACCCCGATTTTTCCCGCAAACTTTGGGAGGTGGGCGTTCGCCACTTTCAAGGGGTGGCGGCGAGTAGGGTGTATCATTTTCAGTCCAGTTCGACAGGGAGGGTCGTCCGGAATGACGGAAGACGCCAGTTTTTGGAGAAGTGGAGAATCACCCAATCCACCTTCACCCGTTGCTACCTGAAGTTGGGTGCCCCCTGGAAGGGTCCTCTCAGCAATCCAAGACCAACGCCAAAACTTCTGTACTATCTCATCAAATCGGCACTCCGACGCCGGTAAGTGGTTCGCTTTGATTGAGGCTGATGAATTGGATAGCCCAACTACCCTTGGGCCCGTTGGCGCTGGTAATAACCCTAGCAGTCGGCCCATAATGGATCGATCTGGACCGGGATCGACTTGGATCACCGCAATTTTTGCCAATGCTTTTCTAGATAGTGATTATTACTTACGATTCGACATTTCCCCAATAAAACCGTTTGATATCCAAACTGTAACGCTCCAGGCAATGGTAGGGAAACGTGAGAAAATCTGCAGATTGTCAGGCACTTCTCGATGGGACAAAGATCCCTGCGAGAGTTCCTTAAGTATTTGCAGAAACGAGGATGTAGTGGAAAGCGAAGTTAAAAAAATAGGAACATCAAGATGAAGATACGGCTACTCTCAACAGTACTATTTTTGGTCTTATCCGTCATCGAAATAGAGGCACAATGGGCGCTTCCAGAAATCGGAACGGAATATCATTTTGGGGAGGCAGATCCTCCAGGTCCCGTACCAACTCAAAATGATCCCGACGATCCATTCTCACCGAGATATTCGGGGATCAAGGCCTACACCGGTGAACCCGACATCCCTTTCACCTTGAAAGAGAGTACCTTTCGGGTTTCGCGGGTAGTCCCTGGAGCAGAGAGTCAAAAGATCCTTTTGGATTTCTATGAACTACTGGAGGAGAATTGGGCACAAATCCAAGGGGCACCGGAATCCACGAGAATGAGAGTTCTCCAAACTCTCGAACCGACACTCTTTCTGATCAACGATCATGAACCATCGCCTCCGGAGATTGATGGTGGCTCTGCCATGATCGCCTACCGATCTTCCGAACCAATTGAGATTGTCGATGGGATGTGGCTGACCCGCCCGATTCGACTTGCTGGTACGTATGAGTATACCAGTGTTTCCGGTGCGGGGAAAAAAGTTCTGCTGTACGAGCGTAATTCTAGCGGCGATGAAATTGAGCCGCTTACAAAGGACAGGTATCTGGAGCTTCTGAAAAATGGTTTCTCCTATCATGTGACGGAAATCAAAACCGTAGAAGTACTCAAAACAAGGGGTCGCACCGTTCGCAATCAAGACCCGGACGAATGGTATTATCCTCCGGAAGCCCCGAGGGGCTTGAAACAAATCGTTACCGAATATCTGGTAAAATGGTGAATTCTGCAGCCACCGCGCCGCGCTCTGGGAGGGACGAGCTACGTCTTGTCCGCAGCATTTTGGAAGGGGGTGCACTTACCCTTTCTTCTCTATCGCCCCTCAGGACGGCCCGAGACAAGCTCGGGACCCTACGGTTGGGGTCGTGGAAATTCCTCTACCCTCATGATGCCCTTCATTCCGCTCTGGAAATGGCCGGGGAAGGAGCAGAGGAAGGTATAGTCGCCGGTATCAGTAGGTGCAGTGAAGATTAGAGTGTCCTGTTCGCCGCCCCCGAGAAGCTCGGTTTTGGCGATAATGGAATCGCCGGAACCGGATGGGATGTAGCCATTAATCGCAGCATTCATCGCTTTTTCAATAAAAGATTCCGGATCCGTCGATTGCGTTAGGATCACCACATTGTGACGCATGGAAGCTTTGGGCATTTGTCCTATATTTTTGAGGACAATATGAACCCGTTGGCCCGGTTTTACAGTGAAGGACTCGATGTTGAACTTCATTTGATCGTTGGCTGTAATGACGATCTCCCGTCCCTCTTTGGAGGATTTGGAAGTCTGGGAAGATCCGGAAGACACTTGGTTCTGTTTCTCCGGGGCGGAACCATTGCCGCAGCCTGAAATACCAGCAATCAAAAGGGCGCATAGTGCGGTTGGGAAAATGGTTTTTCTGTTCATGTTACTACGTAGCATACCAGATTCTGTTTAGGGGTGAATGGATCAAGATTTTTTGTGTTGTGGGCATTTATCGCGGATGAATGGCCCTGATGTAGCCTCTCTGGTATGGGATGGGAGAGCTACGTCTCGTGCACAGCCAATTTACCTCATAATTCCTTGAAAGCATCCCATGCAACTTGTAGTGCCAACGAAAAACAAAAGTGCAATATGCATGCGGGGGCTTGACGGGCGGCCCGAGATAGGCGCGGGACCCTGCGGAGTGCTAATACCACTTATCTCTACTGTAGGGACCGGCGCTTCTCGCCGCGCAGCGAACTCGCTTTTCGTAGCGGATTTGCTTCCACCCCGCAGGACGGCCCGAGACAAGCTCGGGGCCCTACGGGTGGAGACGGCCCGAGACAAGCTCGGGCCACCACGAAGATGTGGCCAGCCACAAAAGTGCTAGGATTTAGTCCGTAGCGTTTTCGACGGCATCGCCAGCTTCTTCAGCAGCGTTTTCGACGGCATCACCGGTTTCATCAGCTGCGTTTTGAATCGCATCGCCCGTGCTATCTGCAGCATCTTCCATGTTACCGTCACACCCAGTCACAAAGAGGGATGTTCCCCCAATGGCGAAAAGAAGTGCGAGGAGTTGGAGTGGTTTCTTTATTTGTTTCATAATCGTTTTCTCAAGTTGTTGTACCATAGGTCTAGTAAATCACATTACTTTCAGGCCTTTTGAAAGGATATGTCCATCATCCTTTTAGTTGATGATCTTAATGGGACCGAATCGAAGGGTGTAATTAATCGTGCGGGGTGAACTATGGCGTCAGGCGGCAATCGCGCCATTCGACAGGCTCATGATCAATGACAAGCGCGAGCCCTGCTATGTTCTGTAGGGCCGCCGCTTGCGGCGTTGCCGCCGAACGCTTTGGATGGCCCGGAACGCCCGCAATTACTCCGTGGAAATAATTGTACCCCGAATCGAATACTCCGCCGAGAGATACAGGTAGCGAGGAGAAGTTCCTGATGGACTCAACGAAGGAGGCCTTTGAAGATCCGGGCTGTGGAAGCGAAATCAAAAGAAAGAAATACACCCAGTAGTGCCAAGCCACTCAAGCGATCCCTCTCTGTTTGGTTCTTTGTCGTCGCGATTCTCATCAGTTATCTAGCTGGTCTTCATGCGGATTTGACGGTGGTCGTCGAATCGAATGAGATGGATTCGGTTCAGGCGGAAGAGGTGATCGAAGAAATGGGGGCCGGGATCGTAGTCAGTAAGTCAGAGTCCAGGCTCTGGAAATTCGAGAATGGTGACACTGGAGATTTGAAGGGTGGAGAACGCGAGATCGTAAAAGTGATACCGGAGGATGGAGCCGGAGAACCTGTATACTATGACCTTAAGGTACTGTCCCATCGTGGCATCTGGTCCCTCTTTCCGGCCTTTGTTACGATCGTCCTTTGTTTTATCAATCGAGAACCCATTACCGCCTTGTCCGGGGGGATCATCAGCGGAGCGCTTGTTCTGGGCCTATTCAACATCAACGAGAGGGTTCTGCTTCCCGGGTTGGCTTCTTCCGGTGCGGGTCTCGTCATTCTTCTCTATCTTTTCTTTCTCGGGGGTCTTCTTGGGCTGTGGTCCAGGAATGGGGGTGCGTTGGCGTTTGCCGAATGGGTGACGAAACGCTTCGTCCGCGGTCCAAAGACAGCCAAGTTGTCGGCATGGTTTCTCGGGATCTTCTTTTTTCAGGGTGGAACGATCAGTACCTTGCTCGTTGGTACCACGGTGAAGCCGATCGCGGACAAGGAGAGGGTCAGCCATGAAGAGCTTTCCTATATCGTCGATTCAACGGCTTCTCCGATTGCCGTCCTCCTCCCGTTCAACGCTTGGCCGTTTTACGTGCAGGGTCTGATTTACGTGGGCGGTGTCGGGGTTCTCGCGACCGAGGCTGACCGTATCGGATTTTTCTTCGGGTCGATTTACCTCTACTTTTACGCGATCCTTGCCGTTCTCTTTACTTTTTTGATGAGTATTGATCGGCTGCCAATCATAAGTCCCTACTTTCGTTCTGCGATCCGCCGGGCTCGTGAAACCGGCCAGCTGGATCGACCCGACGCCCGCCCCCTGCAAAGTTCTCAAACGAGTGAGGTCTCTGTCCCCATAAGATACAAGCCGGTTGCGTGGGAGTTTTTCCTGCCGGTCGTTCTGATTATCGGGATTGCCGTGGGCACCTATCTCATAAACGACTCACCCGATGTCCTTTCCGGTTTCGGAATTGCAGTGCTCGTATCTTTCCTGGCCAGTCGCTTCCGTGGGATGCCGCTTCGTGATTTGATGAACGGTTTCCAGGCGGGTCTCCAGGGTGTGGTTGGTGGCGCTGTTGTTCTTCTTCTCGCTGTGGTTATCGCTCAGCTTTCGAAGGAGACCGGCGGTGGCCTCTTTCTCGTCGAAGCGATCGGGGATTCGGTTCCTTATTGGATTGTTCCCGCTCTTCTCTTCTTCGTCACGTTCTCCATCGCGTTTGCTACCGGAACAAGCTGGGGAACCTTTGCGGTAGCCTTGCCGTTAGTGATGCCGCTCGCTTGGGCGATTGCCGAAGCAAGCGGGCTCGGGGCACCTGTTTTCTTTTTGCAAATTTGTTTTGCCGCAGTGATCAACGGTAGCGTTTTCGGCGACCAATGCTCCCCGATTTCGGATACATCGATTCTCAGTAGCCTCGCGACAGGTTGCGACCTGATGGACCACATCCGCACCCAAATCCTGCCTTGTTCAGTGGCCGGTATTCTGGCGGTGATTGGTTGGACGGTAATCACATTTATCGCGGCGTAGTCCGGGTTTTACATACCGCGGAGACGGTTCTGTGAGGAAAGTACTCACCAAAAACAAAGCTTTTTCAGATGGATTGCAGGTTTTTCGTTCCCCGTGGCGTGACCGCTTGCGGACGCCAGCGTCGTGCTGCTGCCTTACTACTCCACCGGAGGCGCTCGCAAGCCCCGTCTTTGGTCGGTCCGCGAGAGTGCCGATTCACTTTATGAAATAAGTCGCTATTGCACTTTCTACTGAGATAGAGCAGTTGCATTCCATGGTAATAATCTACTAAATTTCGAAATGCCCAACAACCAGCCAGAAAACGAGTACGAACGTCTGATCGAGCTCACGGAGCTGGATCTGGATTACAGCAACTTGAAGGGGAATCTGGAGGATTTGACCAAGCTGGCCGCAAGGATTGCCGGCACCGAGATCTCGCTGGTAAACCTGATCGATAGCTACACACAGTGGTCAGTGGCGAATCACGGAATAGAGCTCCAACAGATGCCGCGCGAAGACTCGGTTTGACAGTATGTTGTGCTGGATGGCAAGTCCCTCGAGATCAAAAATCTGAAGGAAGATGATCGTTTTAACGATAAATCATACGTCACCGATGGGCCTAAACTTAGGTACTACTACGGAGTTCCACTAACAACTTCGAAGGGATTAAATATCGGAGCGCTTTGTGTCCTGGACAAACAGACCCTGGACATTTCTCCCGAGAACCAGGAGCTCTTGGTGATGGTGGCAAATCAGGTGATCCGTCGGCTGGAGGCCCTGAAAATGATTAAGACCTTGGAGGATAAGGTTGAGGAGCTGAATTTATCCAAGTGCAAAGTCAGTCATGACATCCGCAGCCCGATTAGTGGTATCATTGGTTTGGCTGAGATCATGAAAGGGGAGGTCAAGAACGCCAAGGTGGCTGAGATGATTGAATTGCTCGACATGATTCAAAAAGGCGGTGAATCCCTCCTCGAATTGGCGGATTCAATTCTAAATCAGGAAGAACGTCACGTGGAGCCCGGCGAAAACGAATTCAGTTGTGAAACCTTTGCTAAAAAACTGAAGGAGCTCTATGTTCCTCAAGCCAAGGCGAAGCAGGTTGCACTGGAGATCCAAATTTTTAAGGAAAGCAAAGCGATTTTCTTCTCGAAAAATCGGCTTCTGCAAATTGTCGGCAACTTGGTTTCTAACTCGATTAAGTTTACCCCGAAGGCAGGGAAGGTGAGCGTTGTGATTTCCACTGAAAGCAATGACGAGGAAGGTCTTCCAAATACTCTGATACTTCACGTTTCTGACACTGGCACAGGTATGACCAAAGAGAAAAAGCAGGAGATATTGTCGGGAAAAGCGGTCTCAGAGCGGGGCACTTCGGGAGAAAGCGGTTATGGGTTCGGACTGTCGCTTGAACTGCACCTAATAAATAAGGCGAAGGGTTCGTTGGAGATTGAATCGGACATAGGAAAAGGTACCCGTTTTGAGGTTCGCCTTCCGGTTTAGAGCTTCCTCGCTTACAAAATGATAGGAAATGGTCCTCTGAAGGTATAAACCAGAGAGGGTGACAGTGGCCTGCACAGGTCATGGTGATTCCAGCCTTGGATAGGTCCAGAATGCCAGAAGCCAATGTCGTGAAGAATACCATCGGGACCATTTAATACGTAGATGTAAAACCGACTGAGGTTCGTTACAAAGATAGCTGGGTTTTGTGCCGTCTGCCTTATGGTCGACTTGTCTGGTGGCTTTTACCGCCAAATCATTGTTCTGCTTACGGTTGCAAAGGAGTTCATTTTGGTTCCCTCACTGATTTGGAATTGGTGCAGTCGGATCATCCTGGCGTACCTCGTAAGAGTGACTGTGAATACCCTCCTTCGACATCCCTCGGACGATCTTGCCTGCAAGTTCCACTCGGACGCTCCAGGCGTCGATCGGTCCCTTGGTCCATACCGCCAGCCAGCATTCTATTGACTCACGACCCATTCCCATGATCCAGAATCTTGGGTCCTCGGTGCCCGTCCGAAACTGACTCTGCTTTCCCGCTTCGATTGCAATTGCCTCCACCTTGTCGAGGTCCGCTCCATAAGCCACGTTGAATTTTAACAAGGCCCAGAGAAGACCTTCCCGGTTGGTGTAGTTTATAGCCTCCTTGGTCAACATTCTTGCGTTTGGGACAACGTAACGTCGCCAGTCCCAAAGCTTGATGACAGTGTGGGTCGGGGTGATGTCTTCGATTGTCCCGTAGCATTCATCCATCAAAACGGTGTCACCGGTGCGGAATTGTTTGGAGAAGGTCACCACGTAGCCGGCAATCACATTTTCCAGAAGGGGGCGTGCCGCGACCCCGATGAGAACTGCGCCAGCTGCACCGAAAACGGAAATCATGCTCTTTGGGAACCCATCCAGAAAGGGGATCAGTGCGAGCACAAACCAAATGATGACGATCAACGAAAGGAGGGTCCGTCGAATGATGGAGAAGCGGGATCCAAGACCCTCCAACGCTGTGGCCCGTGCATTTTCGGTGTGGTTCTTTCCGGGTGCTCCCGAACGGACCGATTCAAACCGTTTGAGGTCTTGAATGCGTTCCGCCCTTCTTTTCTCCGTCCGTGAGAGGAGGGTGGTTACAAAATACCAGGCAGTGATACCTCCTATGAGAACCCCTAATAAGTAGATAAAATCGTAGTATTTTTCCATCAATTTTATCAGATCGTAGAGGAGAAAGAGGGTCAAACGTGATCTCCCCCTTGGAAATGGGTGTGAGGACCTATTTCAGAGCAAAAATCTACAGAAGGACTGGTGAACCGACTATTATGATTTTGCGTTTAGCTCTACCTGGATTTAGTCACGCATACTTTAATTAGTGACGAGTAATGAGTGAGAGCAGTCCTAGCGAGTTGAAAGAGAGAGTCAGCCTATTGGAACTTGCCATGTCTTCCACAAGCTGCGGTGTGACAATTGCGGATGCGAGCCAGCCCGATATGCCGCTCATTTATATCAACGAAGCCTTTGAACGAATTACTGGCTACCCATCGAAAGATGTCATTGGAAAGAACTGCCGATTCCTGCAAGGGGATACCCGGGACCCGGAACCAGCGGAGAAGATCCGTAATGCTTTGGATCATCAAGAGCACATAACCATCCGGCTAAAGAATTACCGGAAGGATGGTTCCCTTTTTTGGAACGAGCTCAACCTGTCTCCTATATTCGACAAGGATGGGATGCTTACCCATTTTGTAGGGATTCAAACCGATGTTACAGCAGAGGTTGAGGGAAAAATCAAACTGCACTCCAGTCGAGAGGCACTCAAGGATGCCGTTCAAGATCTGGAAGAAACGAACAGGGAAAAGGATAAGTTGCTGGGTGTCGTAGCCCATGATTTAAGAGGGCCGATCGGAACGATCCGGTCTCTGGTGGAGCTTTCGGAGAATGCGGAGGATTCTGAAAGGAAAGAATTTTTGGACTTAGTGTTAGAGACAGCGGATCGCTCTCTTAGCCTAATCAATGACCTGCTCAGCCATACCGCCATTCACACCGGTCGGATCGAATTGAAAAAAGAAGAGGTCGATGTTGAGGATTTCTTGGATCAATTCAGCAAAAGTGCGCGGATACGGGCCCGACAAAAGGATATCGAATTTCAGCTGAGAAAAGAAATTCAACTGAAGACGATATGGATCGACCCAAAGCGATTTGGGCAGGTGCTGGAAAACCTTTTTTCGAATGCGCTGAAATTCTCCAACTCTAACACTGCGGTCCAACTAGTTGTTACCAGTGATCAAGAAGAGGCACTGTTTCAAGTAATTGACCAAGGACAGGGGATTCCTGAGGAAGAGTTTAAACATCTTTTCCAGCCGTTTAAGAAAACAAGTGTCACGCCTACCGGCGGCGAAGCGAGTTCCGGCCTTGGTCTATCCATCGCCAAGCGCCTGGTCGAGCTTCACGGTGGTGAAATCAGCGTGGAGAGTGAGCCCCAGAAAGGTGCGACTTTTAGCGTCAGGATTCCCGTGCGAAGCATGCGGGCATGACTAAGACGCTAAACGGAGTAGGAACACCCGGGCTGATCTTTGTAGTGTTCAAGTTTGCCCTTTATGGATTGATGAACGAGTTCAAGAGGCACACGCCAATAAGGCTATCACCGATAGCAGCAACATATGTGTCTATGAGGTCGATTTCCTTGATCAAATCCAAACTCGTTATTCGGATCAATCAACCCCGTTAATCGTTTATGGTGAGTCTGCCGGCTTTTACGGAGCCGATATTGCTGCTGGGAAATTGATCAACACAATGGGACGGTTGGTATTCGTAAAAGAAAACTAAAGTCCAGAGGAGCAATCTCTTTTTTGGGGGCGCTTTGATTTCGCCACATTAAGGAGTGCGACACAGCTATTTTCCTGTTCTGTATAGAGAATGCAGAAAAAGTTGTTCAGTGAGCTCGGGCTTTCACCCGAGATTCTTCAGGCGGTTGCCAAAATGGGTTTTGAGGAAGCATCGCCTATCCAATCGGAGGCCATTCCTCCCCTGATGGTGGGGGATGATGTCGTCGGCCAGTCCCAGACAGGTTCGGGGAAAACGGCGGCATTTGCGATTCCGGCGATTGAAAAGGTGGATGTGACAGAGGCGGTGACGCAGGTGTTGATCCTCTGCCCGACGCGCGAGCTAGCCGTCCAAGTGGCGGAAGAGACAGCGAAGCTGGCAACCTTCAAGAAAGGTCTTCGGGAACTGCCGATTTACGGTGGCCAGGCCTACGACCGCCAGTTCCGTGGATTGAAGCAAGGAGCCCACATTGTCATCGGGACCCCCGGTCGTCTTATGGATCACTTGGAGAAGGGCACCCTCAAACTGCAGAACCTTAAGATGATCATTATGGATGAAGCCGATCGAATGCTCGATATGGGTTTTCTCGATGATATCAAAACGATCCTCTCGCAGACTCCGGACACCCGCCAGACCGTCCTGTTCTCCGCGACCGTTCCAAAACCGATCACGAACTTGATCAAGACCTTCACCCGCAACCCGACCTGGGTGAAGATTGAGTCGCAGTCCCTTACCGTTCCGGAAATTGAACAGGTTTGGTACGAGGTGCATGGTCGGACGAAGGTAGAGGTCCTCTGCCGACTGATTGACTTGGAGGATATTCGGTACGCCATTATTTTCTGTGCAACCAAGATCATGGTCGACGGTCTGGTAGAGCATCTCCTCGCCCGCGGTTATATGGCCGACAAGCTGCACGGGGATATGACGCAAGTCATGAGAGAGCGCGTCATGAATCGTTTCCGCAAACGCTCGATTGAGTTTCTGGTTGCCACCGATGTGGCTGCGCGCGGGCTCGATGTGAAGGACATTGAAGTAGTCTTCAACTACGACCTACCGAACGATGGGGAAGACTATGTTCACCGAATCGGTCGGACGGGTCGTGCTGGTAGCAAGGGTAAGGCGATTACATTTGTTGGTGGCCGTGAGGTCTACAAGTTGCAGAATATCATGCGCTTCACCAAGGGGCAGATTCGCCGGGAACGCGTCCCGACACTGGAGCAGGTTGAGGAACGCCGGGCGAATGTCTTTTTCGATACCATCCGCTCTACCCTCGAGGGAGGCACCTACAAACGCTACGACAACCACACGGACCGGTTGCTGGATCAGGGTTACGCTCCGACCGACATCATTTCGGCTTTGATGCATTTGCGTGAGCAGGAGAATCCCAAGGCTACCGGAGAAGATATCCAGATTATCGAGGAATCCAGCGGCAACAAAGGGCAAGGCTCACGCGGCAAACCTCCCCCTTGGAAAAAGGGGAAAGGAAAGAAGCCCTACGGGAAAAAAGGAGGTTCGCCTTACAAGGGTAAGGGCGGTGCACCGGGTGATTTCCCGAAACGGAAGAAAAAGAGTTAGGAATTCGAAAAGCTCTCGATAGAGGTTAGTTTATTTCTATGGTAAATGGTCGGTTGTGGTTCGTTTTGGCATTGCCTCTATTCCTCTGCCGATTTCAGGGATATTCGGAAGGCGAGGAGACCTTCTCATGGGCGGATGCGGACCGGGTCTTCAACGCTTATTGCTACGAGTGCCATGGGGGTTATGCGACCGATGCGGATCTGGATTTAATCAACGTTGACCAACAGGCGGATACAGCCGCCAACCCAGAGCGATGGGCGAAGGTGGTGCAGGCGCTGCGCACCCATTACATGCCGCATCCTGACGGGAAGGATATGCCGCCCGCTGCTCGCAAGAAGCTGATCTCCAGAATACAGCTCGAATTGACCAGTTTAACGATGGACTACGATCCGGCCTCCGCTTCCCTTCGAAGACTGAATCGTGCGGAGTTTAGCAACACCTTGAATGATTTATTTCTGACAGAGGGCAACTGGGCGGCTTCGCTCCCGGCTGACGATGCGGGCTACGGCTTCGATAATATCGCGGCCGCGCTTTCTTTCTCGCCGTTGCTGATAGAGCGCTACTTCGATGTGGCTGCCCAGATCGCTCTGATCGCTGTACCGCAAAAGCTACCCGAAAATGACTGGGCGCTTTCAGCGGGAAACTTTTCTGGTGGAAGCAGTCGCGGGCAGTCGATTGGGATCGTCTCATCCGGTGCGCGGAATGCCGCCCGGCATCGCATCTTTTTTCCCGGAAACGGAAGCTATGATTTGAGTTTGGAGCTGAGCGCTCAACAGGCGGGCCCCGAGGAGGCGCGCGCACAGTTGTGGATCGACGGGGAGCAGGTCGCCGAGCACGAAGTCACTGCGGGGGAAGGCGACATACCGGAGCTCCTAACGCAGACGATTTTAATTCGCAAACCCGGCGAGCACGAAGTGGAGGTTCGGTTTTCCAATGATTACTACCACAAAGACGAATCCGGAACAGAAGATCGTAATTTAATTTTTTATGGAATCCGCCTGAGAGGGCCAAAACAGTCGGCGGAAGATTTGCGGAGCCCGTTTTTGGATCGGCATTTTGGGTCACTCCCGGAGAGGCTCTCGATGGAGCAGATCAGTAACGGAATCCACCGTTTTGCCAGTCGGGCCTATCGTCGACCTGCTACGGTCGAGGAGGCCAATGCTTTGTGGAGTGTCTTTCAAGCCAATAGCTATGGTCCCGAGGGTGAATGGGATGTTCGGAACGGACTCTATGCGGTCATTGATGCCGTGTTGACCTCGCCGTCTTTCCTTTTTCGCTTCGAGAGAGAGTTGGGGAGCGTCCGGGAAGATAGCTTTGCGCTGGCCAGTTGGTTGTCCTACTTCCTCTGGAGTTCGATGCCCGATGACCGGCTCTACGACCAGGCTCACAGCGGACAGTTGCACACCAACCTCGAAAGTGAGGTGCAGCGCATGTTGGCCGATCCGAAAGCCGTCGCGCTAGCGGAGAACTTCGCCGGCCAGTGGTGGCGTTTTCGCGATCTCGATATTCACCGCCCGGATACCGCAGTTTATGAAACAGCCAACAAGCAGCTCCTTGCCGCGATGCGCGAAGAGACACGCCGATTCTTCATCTACGTTCTCGAAAATGATCGTTCATTACTCGATTTTCTCAGTGCGGATTATACCTTCGTCAACGAACAGCTGGCCACGCACTACGGCCTCCCCAATGTGAAAGGCAGAGAGTTCCGGAAAGTCTCTCTTGTGGACACTCCACGGCGGGGCGTCTGGACGCAGGGCGGTATCCTGACCGTCACCTCTTACCCCAACCACACCAGTCCTGTGCTGCGCGGGCAATGGATTCTTGAGAACCTGATCGGGCTCTCTCCACCGCCCCCGCCCGATAACATTCCCTCGCTGCCTAATACGAGCGGTAATCCCATTCCAGGTGATTTGCGCGCCAGCCTGGAACAGCACCGCCAAAATTCCGATTGTGCTTCCTGCCACGACATCATGGATCCATTCGGCCTGACTTTGGAACATTTCGACGGAGTGGGCGCGCTCCGGACGGTTGCCGAGCGAAGAGAACTCTCCGAAGAGACGCTTTTTGACGGCACGGTTATTCGCGGACCTGTTGACCTCGCGCGCTATTTGGAGGAGCAGCGCAGAGAGGATTTCGTCCGCAACGTCGCGCGCAAGCTCTCTATTTATGCCTCTGGTCGTGGGCTCGACTGGAAAGACGAAGCCACCCTCCAGCGCATCACTGATTATGCCAGCGAGCGGAATTTTCGCTTTTCTGCCCTGGTACAGGGAGTGGTGAATGAATTTGCACCGATCCCAATACCTGTTTCACTCGTAGAGAAGTAAATTTTTTGGGATTTAATATGAGTACCCCACCCAGCCCCCGTAACATGCCCCGACGCACTTTTCTCCGTGGAGCCGGCGCGATGGTTGCTTTGCCCTTTCTGCATTCGTTGCTGCCGCTGCGTGCACTCGGCAGCACTCCAACAGCGACTGCGCCTACCCGGATGGCGTTCATATACCACCCGAACGGCGTGATCCAGGACAATTGGAATCCGGGCGCGACAGGCCGCCTGACTTCATCACTCTCGCGCACGCTGAAGCCTCTCGATCCAGTCCGGCAGTACATCAACGTTATCAGCGGACTGGAGCATCAATACGCCAACGCCAATGGTGACGGACCAGGTGACCACGCTCGCGCCACTGCCACCTTTCTCACCGGCGTTCAGGCGAAGAAAACCGGGGGCTCGGATATCCATCTCGGCCGTTCCTTCGATCAAGTGGCAGCGGATCATCTTAGTGAGGGAAGCCGCTTTCGGTCGCTCGAATTTTCCGCTTCCAATTACCGCGCCAGCGGAATTTGTGACAGTGGCTACAGCTGCGCCTATCAGTATAATTTCTCCTGGCAAAACGAGCGCACACCGATCCCTCCTCAGGTCAATCCCCGCGAGATTTTCAAGCAAATCTACGGTGCCAGCGATCCCAGAGAACTCGCCCTGATGGAGCGACGCATGTCGCGCCAGAAAAGCGTGCTCGACACCCTGCGCGAGGATACGGTCCGACTCAACCGTAAGATCAGCTCCGAAGATCGCGAGCACCTCGAGGAATACTATACATCACTGCGCACCGTTGAGCGCCGCATACAAAATACCCGCTTCGAGCCCAACGAAACCCCTACCGATTTTGAACTACCTGACGGCATACCCGCCTCTTACAGTCAGTACTTGGATACGATGTACGACCTCATGCTCCTCGCTTTCCGCACCGATTCAACCCGGGTCATTACCTTCCTCCAGGCCCACGACGGTTCCAATCGCAATTTTCCTGAGCTGGGTGTAACCTCCGGTCACCACCAGCTCTCCCACCACAAAGGTGCGCAGGACAAAATTGAAGACCTCAAGGATATTGACGAGTTCTACCTCCAGGCCTTCGGTCGTTTCCTCGATAAACTTTCCCGCACCGAAGATGGCAGGGGGCGTACTCTGGCTGACAATTGCATGATTGTGTACGGCGGCGGAATTGGAGATGGCAATCGCCACAATCACGACAATCTTCCGGTAATTCTTGCTGGGGGTGCCGTTGAGGGCAATCGCCACCTACGTTTCGATGACGAGCCAATGTGCAATCTTTACTGCACCATGCTCGAAAAAGCGGGCGCCCCTCCTACCAGCTTTGGGGATAGCACAGGTGTGCTGCGCAGGTTGTGAAGGAAGGTTAAGGCTGCTGGCAGACAACTAGCCCGAGTAACGCCGATGCTCACCCACGAGTGGGGCTCGGATTTCCAGCCTCGTTTGGCATCCGGCTGGCGCTAATTTTTAAGGGAGCTACGCGTCGGGTGCTGCACCAGCTATGGCGAGCCGCAGCTCGATTTCATCAGCCACTTTTTCCGTGTTTTGGCCGGGTTTGATGCCAAAGTCACTGCGAAGGATCGTGAACGTGGACCGTACGACGAGTAAGTCGCCCTCTGCAGCCCCATTGCTACGCGCACCGAGCATGTCAGGCAAATAGGTAAAACTGACGGGCACCGTAATTTCCTTCGTCACACCCTTGAGTGTGAAGTCGCCGGTTAAATGAGCTGAAAACCCATCTTCAGCCGGTTCGATTTTAGAAATAGACTTTGTCGCAAAAGTTATCTGCGGATGACTGGCGGCGTCGAGCCAGCCTGCTCCAAGCATGTGCTCCCGCATCGTATCGTTAGTTGTATTGAGGGTCGCCGTTTCGACGGTGATTGTTCCCGAGATAGTTTTTGGATTCCCGGGGTCGAATTGGACAATCCCGCTCACGCCCTTGGCGTTTCCGTTAATCGATTCGAGGGGTGCGTCGAGCAGAAAGGAAACATTATTGATTCCTTTCGGATCTTTGAAATCAAATTCTTTCTCGGCGGCATTGAGCGTGACCGAGGCGATAAGGAGTGCTGCGATGGTAAGGCGGGTGGGTGCGAGTGAGTTCATAGGTTTTGTTTCGGTTAGGTTGATTATTCTGTAAAAGACGGGCTCTTATTGCGGCCAAAGAAAAAGCTAAGTCCCCAAAGGCCTACACCAGCAGCAGAGGCTACCGCCAGGTATTCCAGCCCCATGACGAAACGTTCTTCGTACTCGATGTATTCGATTTTGGTAATCGGATCGACTTTCTCGATTTCGACACGGTTTTTCGAAAATCCATTGTGTGCGCCCGTTTTGAGCCAAAATCCTATTCCACAGAGGAGTATCGTGCATCCCAGTATGCGCAAAAGGAGACGGAGTTTTTTTCCGTTTGAAGTAGCCGATTTGGAAAGACTCATATTTTTGGGAGATTATCGTAGGTCATACATCGGGCGTGCTCGCTATATGATCCGAACTAATAGCGTCATTTTATGTTTATTCAAACTTATCAGCCAAATTACTCGCCAATTCTCCCCGGTGGTTTAACGGGAAAATTGGATTTGAGGTAGAGATATGCTCAGGCAATCGCTGAAATGATCGTCGTTCCCGAACGCTCCCTTCGGGTGCAAGATGGATACCGGGTCAGTCGTTCTACGAAAATGGTGGCCCGTATCATTGAGTCCGACTCGGGTCGCTCACAGAGAGCCGCCGAGTAGGCTCGGGAACAGCAATAGAAAGGAAAAATTTTGTCCCCTTTTAGCCCTTCCATTTTTTATCTCAATTCGCTAGATTGATGTTACCTGAATCACAACTTCAAGTAAGAACGACGGAGAACTCTCCAAGTAAACAAACTAAAAATAGATAACATATCATGGCCGAAGAACTAAAAGGACTGAACAAACCAGTTAAACTCAAAGCGGACCTCGCTGGATTTCTCGGAGCTTCCGAGCTACCCCGTACCGAAATCACCAAAAAGCTTTGGGACTACATTAAGGAGAAGGGTCTCCAAACAAAAACCGAAAACGGTGCCCCGGAAAAAGCAGGCAAATACATCGTTGCCGACGCAAAGCTCCTCCCTGTGCTTCGCAACACCAAATCCACCAGCAAGTCTGGTAAAGTAACCGATTTCACCAATCTGAAAGAAGGCCAGACCATCAACATGATGCAAATGGCTGCAGTGGTTGGCGCAAACGTCGAGTAAGCCCTCAAACTACAAATTATTTGTAACAAAAACGGCTGCCTCTTGAGGCAGCCGTTTTTTTGGAGGAGCGGAGTCAATCGGGTGTCGTCAAGTCGCCAAGGCGAAGCATGTCGAATTTATCATTGAGAGATCGATAGATTTAGCGTCGAAGTCGGTGGCCTCGAATTAGGTTCCCGCGGGCCGAACCGACATGGGAACCTACCTGGAAAAGAGGCTGGGAGCGCCCGGGTCCGAAAGGTTTTTTTGGATGTAGCCAGGAACATCGGTGGTTATCGAGTCGGCTCCCCAGCTTTTAAAGCGTTTCGCGGTTTTTAAGTCATTTACGGTCCAGACATGATACTCATAACCTGCTTTAATGACTTCAGAGATGAAGGCCTCGTCAATCAGCTTCTTGGTTGAGCTGAAACCATCCGCGTTGATTTGCTTTAGAGTTGTCAGAACCGTATCCAGTGAGGGTTTGATTTTCCCGGATTTCTCCCTCTCGAAATTCGACAACCAACAGGCTTTGTATTGCGGTGCCGCAGCCTTCATCTCTTGAATCACTGCCCGATTGAAACTGATCACCACAATCTGATTATCTTCGAGGCCCGAATGGTCGATAGCCTGAAGTAGTCGCGTGATGATTTCCACACCGCTTTTGATTTCGATGTAAATCTTCTTCCCCTCCGGAATAGTCGAGAACACTTCTTGTATAGTTGGAATCAGCGCACCCCGAAAGTGCGGGCCGCGATAACTCCCAACATCCAGCTTGCGTAAGTCCGACAAGGAAGAAGCACTTACGATTAGCTTCTTTCCTGACACCCGTTTCGTGTCGGGGTCATGGATACATACGATCGCCCCATCGCTTGTAAGTTGAAAATCCCCTTCGATGGCATCGGCACCTTGCTCCCATGCTAACTCAAATGCAGGGATCGTATTCTCCGGCGCTTCCTTGGAGGCGCCCCGGTGGGCAACGATAAGAGTTTTCACGGACAAAACGGAATTGCAGGACAGCAGAAGAGAGGCGGCAATTAAGAAGAATTTCATAAGTCGGATTCCCTCGGATTCAACAGATTGGTAAATCAAATCATAGAAATTCCGATCCAACTATCAGGGCATCCAACCTACCGTTACTCCCAGGTCGAATCGACCTCTTGAACGCGATAGAAGCGGGGGCTGTTGATTAGGGGTGCGGATGGAGTCTGCGGTAAGCCATCGTCGACCCATTGTGCGGACCAACCCGATGCGATTATCGCTGGCAGAACGGTTTCCCAGATCTGCAGGGAATTTGAAAATTGAACGTAATACTTGCCTCCCGGTTTCGTGTTGAACTCGAGTAGGATGAAGTCATCGAAAGTCGGAAGGATGGAAGAAATTCCAAAGGGCAAGGCGTTGGGACTGTCGAGGCGGGCACCAGCCCCTCCGATAATCGGGGCCGGAACTTGAGACTCGTTGGAAATGAAATAATTCATCGAGTATTGCATCGAGGTAGGGTACTTCACTCCGTTGAATTCGAACGGGCAGACATCGTAAAATTGATAATCATTGAAATAATTTCCCGTGTAGAGGATGTCGCCGAAGGTCCGGCATCCGCCCGTGTCACTGCCATAGTAGTATAATCCAAGCAATGAAGCCAGATAGGCCGCATCGGTGACTGCGCACAAAGTGTTTTGGGTTGCGTTGGGAAGCGCCACATCGGGTGGGATAATGTCGTTCAGCGCGCATCGACCGAAATCAACATATCCTCGAGGGTTGTCGAAGGATACATTCTCTCGAAGGGTGATGTAGCGACTGCCCCCGTCGGTGTAAAAGATGTTTCCGCCACCGGATGGTCGTTTGTTGCTGGCGACGTTGCCCTCGATCAGCATCCCGTTCGCCAGGTCGGGTCCCTGGCGACCCAGTGTGTAAACCGCGCCACCATCCCATACGACCTCGATGAAATGCTCGATGCGATTATTCATCACGCGATTCTCGCGATTCGCCGTCAAGGTTGTGAAAGTTCCCCACTGACCCGGAAGGGCATTGGGTGCGCCTGGGTAGGTTGAGCCTTCAAATGGATCGAGTAGGCCCCATCCCCATCCCATGGCGATTCCAGACCATGAGGTGTGGGTGATCGTGTTATTGATGATGTCGGTGCGCACAGTGAAGCCGACAAAGATTCCGGCAGCATCGAAATAGTCTTTGCCCGTATGGGTTACCAGGTTGTTGACCACGGTATTATCGCTCGTGTATCCGGCCGTGTCTGCAGGGCGGGCGTCCAGTTTCTGCACGCCGCCAATCTGGATTGCCGCTGATGAGATGTCAGTGAAGACGTTGCTGTCGACGTTATTGTTCTGGCTTCCCCGCCCAAAGTCCAAACCGACGCCACCCATGTGTGCGATGATGTTGTTCAGAAACTCGATGTCGTGCGCGTAGCGGAAACTGAGATTGCCTGGTGTGCGCGTGACGGTTTCCACGTGGCCGCTGAAATTGGTTCCATTGGTGCTCCCGATGACGTGAAATCCACTCTGGTCACAAATGTAGCCTTCCCCGTTTTGGCTGGGTCCCAGCCAAGTCCCATAAGAAAAGGTCAGGTTTTCAAAACGAATATTGCTGACGGGCGAAGCGGCGGCGCCATGCCCCTGAACCAGCGTTTCCACAACGGGAAGCTCCGCATCGATCGAGTTGATATCCTCGCCAATGCGAGGGATGTAGTAAATCATGTCCGCAGTCTCATCCAGATACCACTCGCCGGGTTCGTCGAGGAATTGATAGGCGTTCTCGAAATAAGTCACTTCAAACATGCTCCAAATACCCGGTACTCCGATCGTGTTCGGATCGGTGCCTTTCCCCTTGGTACTATCACCGGCGTTGCGAAACATATTGGCGTTCCACCATCCGGGGGTTTGCATCGTGATGAGTTTGCTGCCGGGTTCGCCGTGTTCGGCGGGTTGTAGGATTCCGGGATCCTCAGTAACTTCGTCGATCAGGCAGCGCATGCTCTTCCACTGGGTGACAATAACCGCCTCAATTGCACTCTGGTTGGTCCATGTCGTTGGATCGCGCCACCGTTCCGGATTGAGAGGGTCGACAATGTACTCAATACCGCCGCCCCCGGTTACCGGGACACTCCGCGGAGCGCTGTTCCCAGTTGGGTCCGGCAAGGGTAACTGCGGCTGAAATTTCGGCACGAAGCTCGCCGGGTAATCGGCCGTGCGGGCTCGCACTGCGCGTTTCTCATTTACAAAAAATTGTCGGGATTGCGTACCGTCGGCAACCGGAGCGCCGTAAATGCCTAGACCTGAGTCGTGTAAGGTCCAATTTTCAACGGGAATCGAGCCAGTAATGACCGGCGTTTCACCCTCGACGGCTCGGTAGACCACATCGAAACCATTTCTGCCTGAGTCGTCGCTTGTCAGTGTCAGGGTGCTGTCGAGCCGATAGATACCACCGTAAAGGTTGACGTGAATATCCTGAGAATGAGTTGCGGGTAGCTCGCGAACAGCAAGCTTCGCCCGCTCCAAGGTGAGAAACGGTTCAGACTCCGAGCCGGGATCGCTGTCATTTCCCAGCGGGGAGACCCAAAAATCGGAAGCGATTAGGCTGCTCGTTGAAAGCGTGAGGACGATAGTCGTCAGGAGAATAAAGAAACTGCCACGGATCATTACATTCTAAGAGTGCGATTTTCGGTGAAATATTCCAGTTCAATGTGAATAGTCATCCTTGTCATTGTCCTTTTTCGTTGCTTTATCATCGACTGCGAGGTTTCTGGCAGAAGCAAGCGGCTTGATTCGCCAACAGGCAGTGCCCTAGTCGCAAGTGGGGTTTTATTTCCTCGACTGATTGTTCCCTGAGTTGTTTTGTTATCCATCAAATGAAAGGTTCACGGTTGCTTCTCTTTTTTACTCTTTTGGCTGTAGTAGTATTTGCCGGATTCTGGATCTTTACGAAGACGGACAGCTCACATGGAGAGGGTCAAAAGGCCGCTGATGCTGAGCATGGGCAAAAGGCGATGGAAAACAGCTCGGATGAAATCGAGCCGGCGGCTGATTCTTCTGAACCAGAAGAAGAAAAGACCAACGAAACCCCGGCGGATGGGGGCCAGCCTGGAGTTCCTGAGAAGTTTGTGGCGGCGAAGAGCCGAATCTCTCAAATCCTCGAAAAGGGGGAGTTGATTGATCAAGCAACCGTTTCAATTGATAGAGAGGGGGGATCGGACGATGAGAAAG
>Ga0222662_1000505_pt1 | contig 30935 bp, 24 predicted proteins | sample AntAcemetagen600_FD_179821 | JGI IMG/M metagenome (GOLD analysis project Ga0222662, IMG submission 179821) | Saline water microbial communities from Ace Lake, Antarctica - #600 | ecosystem: Environmental > Aquatic > Non-marine Saline and Alkaline > Saline | place: Antarctica: Ace Lake... | reverse complement strand
ATTGTGAATGCGCGCGGACTGCACGCACGGGCCTCTGCCAAATTTGTCCAATGTACCGAACAATTTGACGCTGACGTGAGCGTCAGCCGTGAGGGGCAAACCGTGAGCGGCACGTCAATTATGGGGCTTATGATGCTCGCCGCCGCGCCCGGCTGTACAATTGACCTGAAAGTTGAGGGTCCCGAGGCCCAGGCAGCCCTTGAGGCCCTTGAAACTCTGGTTGCCGACAAGTTTGGCGAAGGCGAATAGGGCCTCTGAGGGTAAACACTCTGTTTATCACGACATAAAGAAATCTTTATATGGCTCTTGAAGCCGCTCGCTGCTCTTGATATAGAAACGCATAGAGCCGCGCGGGCCCCGCCTGCTGTGGCGTTTTTGATCTATTCAGGAGCCACCTCATGAGCAACGACTATAAAGTCGCGGATATGTCCTTGGCGGACTGGGGCCGCAAAGAGATTGCCATCGCTGAAACGGAAATGCCGGGCCTTATGGCACTGCGCGAAGAATTTGGCGCAAGCCAGCCGTTGAAAGGCGCGCGTGTTGCAGGTTGCCTGCACATGACCATTCAAACAGCTGTGTTGATGGAAACATTAACCGCACTTGGCGCCACTGTGCGCTGGTCTTCATGCAACATCTTCTCCACACAGGACCACGCCGCCGCCGCAATGGCAGCAGTCGGCATTCCAACTTTCGCCTGGAAAGGTGAAACGGAAGAAGAGTTCTGGTGGTGTATCGAAGAAACAATCAAAGGCCCGGATGGCTGGACACCAAACATCATTCTTGATGATGGTGGCGACCTCACTCAGATCATGCATGAGAAATACAATGACATGCTTGATGATGTGGTTGGTATTTCCGAAGAAACCACAACAGGTGTTTTGCGCCTTTATGAAATGGCGAAAGCGGGCACCTTGCGTGTTCCTGCCATCAACGTGAACGACAGTGTCACCAAGTCGAAGTTCGACAATCTCTATGGTTGCCGCGAAAGCCTGGTCGATGGTGTGAAGCGCGCAACTGACGTCATGATCGCCGGTAAAGTCGCGGTGATCTGCGGCTTTGGCGATGTTGGCAAAGGCTCCGCTGAAAGCATGCGCAGCCAGGGTGCACGCGTCATTGTCACTGAAATTGATCCCATCTGTGCGCTTCAAGCGGCAATGGAAGGTTATGAAGTCTCAACGATGGACGAGATGGCAGCCGTTGGTGATATCTTCATCACTTGCACAGGTAATAAAGACATCATTACCGTTGACCACATGCGGGCTATGAAGGACCGTGCCATTGTTGGCAACATTGGTCACTTTGATTCAGAAATTCAGGTGACTGCACTGAAGAACTTCACGTGGCACAATGTGAAACCACAGGTTGACGAAATTGAGTTTCCTAATGGCAACCGCATCATTCTTCTCGCTGAAGGTCGCTTGTTGAATCTTGGCTGTGCCACGGGTCACCCAAGTTTTGTTATGAGCGCATCCTTCACCAACCAGGTGTTGGCTCAGATCGAGCTTTGGGAAAACCACAAGAACTACGGCAAAGAGGTGTATGTTCTGCCTAAGCACTTGGATGAGAAAGTAGCGACGCTGCATCTTGCCAAGCTTGGTGTGAAGCTCACCACGTTGAGCAAAGATCAAGCCGATTACATCTCGGTTCCTGTCGAGGGACCTTACAAGCCAGACCATTATCGCTACTAATTTCTGCGATTCGATTTGGGAAAGTTTTGAAAGCCCGGTGTTCGCGCCGGGCTTTTTTGCGTAATTCTAGAAAATTGAACCGGCTCCGCAATGAACTGTTGCGCTTTGGACTCAACTAAGTCCCAATGGCGCAGTTCATAGTTAATACGGGGCAATGAGTGCTATGGGCAAAGGCGAAGAAACGGGTGTAAGCTCTTCAAAATGAGGCAGTTTTTACTGCTCAAACTTGTATGGGTCACAAATGGGGGCATCTGGGTCGGGCAGATCGATCAGGATGCGAGAAGCAGCACATGCGGCTGGGAAAAACTGGGGCCAAGACCCCTTTTCAACGGGTAGATTCCCTATCAAAGTTAAAGTGGGGAACTTTGATCGCAACCGCGTCAATCGGGCAAGCAAACGCTGCACCGGGGGCTGCGCCAGGGGCTGCATTGGGCGACGAGGGGACGGCTATGCTGGATCCGGTCATGACGACCATTACGCCTGTTTTAGAGGCATTGGGCGTGTCTCCCCAGCTGGCTGGCGAGCCCGCGTTGGCATTGAATTTCGGCATTGCAATTATCGGCATTGGGCTTGGCGTCGGCTGTGCTTATTGGGCGGCTAAATCTGCAACCCGTCTTCGCCGCCTGCGCGAAACACATGCCCAGGAAATCGATGTGCTGGGCGCGCGCGTTGATACAGTTGAGGCTATTCTGGCGTCAGAGCCTGACGCTCTGTTGATTTGGTCTCCTGATACGCTGATCGCAAAACCTGGCACGCTTCAGTCAAGACCGCGCATTGCAGGCAGCACAGCGGCCTTGGCTGATCCTGCAACAGGTGCGGTGGATTATGAAAAGGTGCTCCGCCGATTGACGCCAGATGCGGGCAGTGCTCTGCGTGCCGCAGTCGATCGGCTGCGCTCACGTGGTGCACGTTTCTCCCTGACCGTGCAATCGACCGATGGGCGCACCTTCGAGGCGGAAGGCCGTCCAGCGGGCGCACAAGCGGTTGTTTGGATACGCGATGTTTCAGGGGAACGGGCCGAAATCAGCCGCTTCGTTGATCGGGCATCAGTGGCGGAACGCGCCCGGGATCAATTGATGGAGCATCTTAATGCTCTCACCATGCCTGCGTGGCGTCGCGACGCAGACGGGCAGTTGCAATGGGTGAACAAGGCATACGTTCAAGCTGTTGAAGCGGGCAGCGCGGAAGACGTTATCGAGAAAGGCACTGAGCTCGCCAGCGAAGAAGTGACTAGAAAAGCACAAGACTGTGTCGCGGCGGGCGAAACCTCGCGCGAACGCCTTCACGCCATCGTTGGTGGCGAGCGCCGTGCGCTTGAAGTTACTGAACTGGCCTTGTCGTCTGGTTCCGCTGGCATCGCCATCGATGTCACAGAATTGGACAATGCAGAGACCGAACTTGATCGTCATATCGATGCCCATGGTGGAACACTGGACCGGCTTGCGACACCTGTTGCCATCTTTGGAGCAGACAAGCGGCTGCGCTTTTTCAATAAAGCCTACCAAAAGTTCTGGGACCTGGACGGAGACTGGTTGGAGAACGAACCGAGCGACAGTGAAATTCTGGATGTGCTGCGCACACACCGCCGATTGCCTGAGCAAGCGAATTTCCCTGCTTGGAAAGCGCAATTGATGAAAACCTATCAAGCGCCGCAACCGGTGGAAGAATACTGGTATTTGCCTGATGGGCAGACGTTGCGGATGATCGCGCAAGCGCATCCTATGGGGGGTGTCATCTATATTTATGAAAACGTCACCGAGCGGCTAAATCTTGAAAGCGACTACAACACGGCCCTGCGTGTGCAAGGCGAAACGCTCGATAATCTGTTCGAAGGCGTGGCAGTGTTTGGGTCTGATGGACGCCTCAAGCTGCACAATCCCGTCTATGCGGACATTTGGCGTTTGACGGATGAGCAATTGCAAGGCGAACCGCATATTGGCGAGGTCGTTGATGCCTGTCGTGGGCTTTATGACGATGGCTCCATTTGGGATGAGTTGAAATCCTGCCTGACATCGGTCGAAGCTCGCCGACAATTAGTTCACCGGATGGAAAGAAATGATGGAGCGATCATTGATTGTGCAACGGTGCCGCTGCCCGATGGGGCGACCTTGGTGACATTTGTTGATGTTACCGATGCCTCGCGTATTGAACGGGCTTTGCGGGAACGCAACGAGGCACTGGAAACCGCCGACAGATTGAAGTCTGAGTTTATCAGCCACGTCTCTTATCAACTGCGCACACCGCTCACCAACATCATTGGCTTTGGAGAAATTCTGGAAGCTGAGATGTTTGGCGAACTATTGCCCAAGCAACATGAGTATACAGCTGGCATTCTGGAATCATCGCACGAGCTGCTGACGACAGTGAATGACATTCTGGATCTCTCGACCATTGAGGCGGGTGCCATGACGCTGGACCTTTCCGAGGTGCCTTTGGTCGAGGTTGTGAAGTCGGTGCAAATGTTTGCGCAGCAGCGCGCGCAGAAGGCCCGCATTTCCCTGATGGCGGATTGCCCTGCTGACATTGGCTCAATTAGAGCCGATGATAAGCGCATTCGTCAGATCATGATCAATTTGATCTCCAACGCCATTACCTTCACGCAAGCCGGTGACACCGTCACCGTTGGGGCCTCCCGCACCGCCAACGAGATGCAGCTTTTCGTTGTGGATACGGGCGATGGCATTAAGCCGGAACATCAAGCAACCGTTTTTGATCGTTTTGAAGCGCGCGCAGGATCCGACCGCAGGCGCGGCGCAGGGCTGGGTCTGTCGCTTGTGAAGAGTTTTGTGGAGCTGCACGGGGGCTGGGTAACGCTGGAATCTGAACCTGACGTCGGCACACGGGTGACCTGCCATTTGCCATTGGTTTTTGAAAAACAGGTCGAAAACGGCGAAAAAAAGCCAGAAATTCTCGTTGATCACTGAATGATCGCTCATTTTAGACGCCAAATTGGCCTTGATGGGCTTGTTAATCGCGGGTGATTGACCATATTCTGCCAAGGCAATTCACATAGATTGAATATTGCGGGACCGTGAGGTCGGATGGGCCGTTGAGGCAGAGGGAGCTAATTCATGACTATTTCCGTTACCATTAATGGCAATCAGCAGGAGCTCGATGTCGAGCCCGACATGCCAGTTTTATGGGTGCTACGCGACGAGCTCGGTCTGACGGGCACCAAGTTTGGTTGCGGTGTGGCCGCATGTGGCGCTTGCACTGTTCATGTGAACGGCGTGGCGACAAGAACATGCACGCTGCCGGTTGAAGCAGTGGACGGTGCTGAAATCACCACCATCGAAGGCTTGAGCGGAACGGGGCCGGACCTGTCGGCTTTGCAGCAAGCCTGGATTGAGCATCAGGTGCCACAATGTGGGTATTGCCAATCAGGCATGCTGATGGCGGTTTCTGGATTGCTGGCGGAAAATGCAAATCCAAGCGACGCAGAAATAGATGCTGCGATCACCAACATTTGTCGTTGCGGAACCTATCCGCGCATTCGTGCCGCGATCCGTTCGCTGGCAACGGCATAAGGGAGGGGACACTTATGAAACCGACACGCAGACAACTTCTCATTGGTGGCACCGTCGTTGGCGGTGGCATGCTTCTTGGTTACGCAACCATGGGCTCTTCCCGACCTGAACGCGCACAAGCGCTGGCCGCGGGCGAGGGGGAGCATTTCACCACCACATGGCTCAAGATTGATCCAGACAATAAAGTGACCGTCTATGTTCCTCACTCCGAAATGGGTCAGGGCGTGCACACGTCGTTGCCAATGATGGCAGCCGACGAAATGGAAGCTGATTGGGATCTTGTGCAGATGGTTCAGGCCCCAGCCGATGACGTCTGGGCCAATGGTCCGCTCGGAAAAGGCTACATTCTGGGCGAAACACCCATCCCCTCAATCTTGACGGGTGTGGTGAACGCCAGTTTCTTCAAGATTGCCGAAATCATGGTGGGCCAGATCACAGGGGGGTCAACATCTGTGCGCTTCACCGGTCAATATGGCATGCGTGTTGCGGGCGCTGCGGCAAAGGAAATGTTGATCCGCGCAGCAGCCGATCAGTGGAACGTGCCTGCGAGCGAATTGGTTGCGCGGCTTTCATATGTGCATCACGAGGCAAGTGGACGCAGTGCCAGCTTTGGTGAGCTTGCAGCCGCCGCCGCGGAGTTTGATCCGCCTGCTAATCCAGCGCTGAAAGAACGCAAAGATTTCACCATTATGGGAACGTCCAAACCGCGTTATGACATTCCTTCAAAGGTGGATGGCACGGCGACCTACGGTGTTGATGTGCAGCGCGATGGTTTGCAGATCGCGGCCATCCGCCAAGCACCTGTCTTTGGCGGCTCTGTCATAAGTTTTGATGGCACCGCAGCGCTGACGCAGCGTGGCGTAACCGCTGTCGTGTCCACAGGGGACGGTGTTGCCGTTGTCGCGGACAACTATTGGCGGGCAAGCAAAGCGCTCGAGCTGGTAGACGTTGAGTTTGATGCCGGTGGCAATGGGGATGTGTCGACGCAATCGATTTTCGCGACTTTCCATGACAATCTTGAAAATGGGGACGCGGAAGAAGATTTCGAAGTTGGTGACGCCGCTGCGGCCATCAGCAATGGCGGCGATGTCATAGAAGCCCGTTATGAAGTGCCGTTTCTTGCGCACACCTGCATGGAACCAATGAACTGCACCGTTGAAATTAAAGACGGCAAGGTTGAAGTCTGGGCAGGCGTACAAGACGGTCTGACCAGTCGGAACGTTGTTGCCGAAGTCAGTGGCGTCGATCCAGAAAACGTAACCCTGCATCCGCTCATGCTCGGGGGTGGTTTCGGGCGGCGCGGTCCAAGCGCGTCCAACTTTGTGCATCAGGCGACAAAAATTGCCATGCAGGTGGCAGGCCCGGTGAAGCTCGTTTGGTCACGTGAAGAAGACGTGCAGCACGATTATTATCGCCCCGCTACTGCCTCTCATATGTTAGCGACACTGGATGAAAATGGTCTACCCACTGCCTGGGTGAACCGCTACATCCGCAAAGACGAACCGGGCGAAGCAAGCCAAATTCCTTATGGCATTGCCAACCAGTCCATCCGCTATGTGGAAAGCCCTGTTCATGTGCCTTATGGCGCATGGCGCTCTGTTGCGCACACGCAGCATACTTTTTTCAATGAAAGTTTCATTGATGAATTGGCACATGCGGCGGGCAAAGACCCGTTTGAGTATCGCATGGGCCTGATTGCCGATAAGCCTCGCCATACAGCAGTGCTTGCAAAAGCAGGCGAAGCGGCCGGATGGGGCACGCCTCTTCCGGAAGGCCGGGTGCGCGGTGTCGCCCTTCAACAAAGTTTCGATACGATCGTGGCGCAAGTTGTTGAGGTCTCAATTGATGAGACCGGATCGCCGAAGGTTCACCGTGTAACCTGTGCGGTGGATTGTGGCGCAGTGGTTAATCCTGACGGTGCCCGGGCGCAGATCGAAAGTGGTGTGATCTACGGCCTGACAGCGGCTCTTTATGGTGAGATCACCATTGAAGATGGTGCGGTGGTCGAAGAAAACTTCCCCGACTATGAGGCGGTCCGCATGGCGCAATCGCCTGAGATCGACATTCATTTTGTTGAATCAGATGCAGCGTTCGGTGGCATGGGAGAACCTGGCACGCCGTGCATTGCCCCAGCTGTTTCCAATGCTCTCTTTGCATTGACTGGCAAACGGGTTCGTGAGCTGCCTCTCCGGAACCATGATTTCACAAGCGGTCCACGGTTGGCATCCGCTGCGGATTAAGCATCGGCAATGAGACATGCAAAAGGGCGGTTCTCTTTTTGAGGCCGCCCTTTTTGTGCCCGAAGAACACGTCTTTACTCGACCATCTCTTTCATGGAAATGTTTTCATCCGCCAAACGTTCAGCGGGGATTTTTGCTTTTGCAGCAATCAGGCGACGCGACATCATATGTTCTGGCGCCCGGTTGACGGTATCTGTGGCAATCAGTACACCGTCTTTGAGATAGAACACCGCAAACGAGCGCCCCTCGTCCGGGTTGCCGCGCACGACAGCTTCATCATATCCGGCTGACAGACCAGCGATCTGAAGTTTCATGTCGTACTGGTCTGACCAGAACCAGGGAATTTGCGCATAGGGTTTTTCTTTGCCGCAAATGGCAGCGGCGGCTGTCTTGCCTTGTTCCAAGGCGTTTTGAACGGACTCCAGCCGCAACCGATGTCCGAGCAATTTATTGGGGTGGTTGGTGCAATCGCCAATAGCATAAATGTCCGGGTCTTCAGTCTGGCAAAGCTCATCGACTTTGATGCCGTTTTCCACCGCAAGGCCCGCTTCCGTCGCAAGTTCCACATTGGGAATAATGCCCACACCGACAACAACGAAGTCAGCATCAAACTTCTTCCCGTCAGCGCAATCAACACGCTCGATTTTGCCATTGCCTTCAAAACCGGAAACCGCCACGCCTGTTTCAATCTTGACGCCCTCTTCTGTGTGGACGCGTGTGTAGAACTTGGAAACAATCGGGTCAGCGACGCGGGCCAGGACCATGGGCGCCATTTCAAGAACGGTAACGTCAATGCCCCGCTTGGCAGCGACAGCGGCAACTTCAAGGCCGATATACCCGCCACCGACGATCACCATTTTCCCGCCCTGATTGAATTTCTCCTGTAGCGCTTCAACGTCCCCGATGGTGCGCAGGTAAAAGACACCTTCAAGATCAAAGCCGGGCACGTTGATCTCGCGCACACGGCTACCTGTTGCCAAAATCAATTTGTCATAAGCGCGGGTGCTGCCGTCATCCAAATGGACAATTTTTTTGGCGCGCTCTATTTCCACAACCCGTGTGTTGAGCAGCATCTCGGCCGTTGAGATTTCATAGAATTCAGGAGGTTTGAAATAAACCCGGTCAATTTCAAGCTCGCCGGCGAGAAATTTTTTGGATAGGGGAGGCCGTTGATACGGAATGTAGGGCTCATCTCCAATGACTGTGATCGGTCCTTCATAGCCCTCTGCACGCAGACTGGCGACAGCCTGTCCCGCTGCATGGCCCGCACCCACAATGATCACGCCGTTAGACATGTTTGTATTTCCTCCCAGTGATCTCAACAAAAATGACGCCTGCGTCACTGTTTGGCTGACTTTGGCCTTTTTGCTCACAAAAATCAAATCAGAATGTGCGCGATGAAGCCATGAGACGCAAGGCTTGGGCTGTCAGATTTGCACTGTGCAGTTGACGGCATGGGGGAGCATGTGGGAAGAGCGAACGGAGTTGATTGCTGTCGCGTTTAAGGGTGAGCAGGAATAATTGGGGTGATCGAGTGACCGTGGACCAGGTTGAACGTAAAGCGCGTTTGCAGACTTTCTTGAAAGCAGCAGACTGGGCAAGAGCCGATTTTTGCCAGATCGCTGGCGATGCCTCGCTTCGCCACTATGCCAGGCTTACCCGTGGCAGTGAAACAGCCATGTTGATGGATTGGCCTGCTGGGCCCGATGCGCCTGTTGGTGAGGGGCATTCCGCCTATTCCAAACTGGCGCACCTGGCAGAAGACGTGAAACCATTTGTTGCCATCGGCGATTATTTGCGCGGTCGCGGCCTTAATGCTCCCAAAGTCATCGCCGCTGATCTGGAGGCAGGTTTTTTGCTGCTGGATGACATGGGAACCGCTGATTTTGGGGGCGCGATTGATGCGGGCAACGGCCCCGCCGGTGAAACATTGGACGACATGTACCGTGCCGGGCTTGATGTTCTCGTTGCGTTGCAAAGAGATGGCGCGCCTGCCCCGCTGCCCGTTGGGGATGGCAGTGTGCACACCGTGCCTGAGTTTGATGATGGCATTTACCGCATAGAAACCGCCATGCCGCTGGACTGGTATCTGCCGGTGGTGATGGGGCGCGAAGCAGGCGCCGATCTCACGGCAGAATATGCCGACATTTGGACAGACCTTTGGCCGTTGATCCAGGCAGGCCCGCGCACGCTCTTTTTGCGTGATTTTCACTCGCCCAATATTCTGTGGCAATCGGGCGCTTCAGGTCTCGCGCGCATTGGCCTCATCGATTATCAGGACGCGCTCATTGGCTCGCGTGCCTATGACCCGGTTTCATTTCTGCAGGACGCCCGTCGTGATGTGCCACATGAGCGTGAAACATCCATGCGAAGCTATTTCGTGGAATGCATGAAAGGCGAAGATGCAGGCTTTGATGCAGAAGAATTTGGGGCGGCCTATGCAGCACTGGGCGCGGAACGCTCTCTCCGCCTGATGGGACTTTGGCCCCGTCTGTTGAAGCGGGACAATAAGCCTCACTACATGGTGCATATGGCCCGCACCCACGACTATGTGAGGCGCAATCTCCAGCACCCGGCTCTGGCACAGCTTGCTGCGTTCGTTGAAAAGCATTTTCTGAAAGATGCGCCCAAGGCTGGCGAGATTGCGAATCACGCCCGATGACGGAAATCACAAAAGCGATCATCATGGGGGCGGGGCTTGGCACACGCATGGCACCACTGACCGACACGGTGCCAAAACCGTTGATACCTTTCATGGGCAAACCCTTGATTGATCATGCGCTCGAACGGCTTCATGATGTGGGGGTCAAAGAGGCGGTGGTCAACCTTCACTACAAGGCAGACCAGCTGGAAGCGTATTTGCAGGGGCGCCAGAACCCAAACGTCCTTTTCTCCGACGAACGGGATCTCCTGTTAGATACTGGCGGGGGCGTAAAAAAAGCGCGTCCTTTGCTGGGCAATGACCCGATTTTCACTTTCAATTCCGACAGCGTCTGGATTGAAGGCAGGCGCCCCACAATGCGCCGCATGGTCGAGGCGTGGGACCCGGCCCGCATGGATGCCCTTTTGATGATCGCAAGTGCCACCAATACAATTGGCGAAGTGCGTCGCGGAGATTTCTCGATGGCAGCGGACGGGCAGCTTTCCCGGCGACAGGAGCAAAGCGTTGCGCCTTTCATGTATGCCGGGGTGCAAATTATTGACCCGACGCTGTTTGATGAGGGGCCAGAAGGTGCTTTCTCGACCAATTTCGTATGGGACCGGGCCATTGAGCGCGGCCGGTTATTTGGTCTGCGCATGGAGGCCACCTGGATGCATGTGGGCACGCCTGAAGATCTAGCGGATGCAGAGCGGTTCCTGCGCGACCTCTAGGGCACAAGCCGCTACACTTGCGCGCATGGCAAAAGATTCTATCCCAACGCTGTTCACCATCCCTCCCGGGGCTCCTTTTCTAGAGGTGCTGGCGGAAGCGCTGGTGGCTGATCCGAGCCTGGGGGGCGCGCTGTCACACGTGGCAGAAGAACTTGCCGATCTGACAATTCTGCTGCCCACACGCCGCGCCGTGCGAGCGCTTTCAGAAGCTTTTTTGAGAGCCGCCGGTGGACGCGCCATCCTATTGCCGCGCATTCGCCCGCTCGGTGATGTGGATGAAGATGAATTGGCACTGACCGCTGACGTTGGAGAGGGGTATGCGAGCGCCCTGGAGTTGCCGCCTGCGATTGAACCGATGGAGCGGCAATTGCGCCTGTCGCGTTTGGTGCTTGCCTGGGGGCGTGGCAGCCCCTTTGGGCCAAAAGATGTGAGCCAGGCCGCAGCATTGGCAGCCGAGCTTTCACATTTGATCGATAGTGCGGAAACCGAAGGGGTCGATCTCACGCAGGTAAAGACATTGGTGCCAGACCGGTTTGCAGAGCATTGGCAGCACACGCTTTCTTTCCTTGAAATTGCGTTGGATTATTGGCCACAACAATTGGCAGAGCTGGGTCTGATCGATCCGGCCAAAAGGCGCAATCAGGCCATTCGCGCGCAAGTGCAATCATGGAAAGATCATCCACCGGCTCATCCCATCCTTGCCGCTGGGTCCACAGGGTCTATTCCGGCAACCGCAGAGCTTTTGTCACAGGTAGCGCGCCTGCGAAAAGGGGCGGTTATTCTGCCGGGGCTGGATCAGGCGTTGGATGCACGCGGTTGGCAGGCGGTGGGGCCGTCTCATCCACAATATGGCATGAAGCAATTGTTGAACGCGGTGGAAGTGCCCCGTGAGGATGTGCAGCCGTGGCCACACCATACTTCAACGCCCATTGCTGAAGCGCGGGCCAAATTGTTGAGCGAGGCTTTGCGGCCTGCTGAGACAACAGATGCGTGGAGCGGTGAGACGCGGCTGCCGGTGGATAGCGCTGTCGCAACGCAAGGCTTGACGCTCATCGAAGCGCTGACACCGCGTGAAGAAGCGGGCGCCATTGCTGCCGCCTTGCGTGAGGTTCTTGAAACGCCTGACCAGACGGCTGTGTTGATCACACCTGATCGCTCCCTGGCAAGACGTGTGGCGGAGGAGATGGGACGGTGGAACATTCCCATTGATGATAGTGCCGGGCAACCGCTGTCGACCGTGCTGCCATTTGGTTTTCTGCGGCTTGTTGCCGTCGCCGCGGCAGAAGGGCTTGCTCCCGTCGCATTGTTGGATGTGCTTAAACACCCCGTCACGGCTTTGGGGTTGAGCCCACATGAATGTCGCCGTCGCACCCGTCAATTGGAACGCGAGGTCTTGCGAGGGGCACGGCCTGCTGCGGGTATCAAAGGTCTGCGTCTGGCCCTTGGCAGTGCCACCAAAAGAGGCGAGCCGCTGGGACTTTTACACGATCTCATTGATCGTTTGGAAAAGGCCATCACGCCGTTTCTGGACCTATATGAGGATCACACAGTCTCGCTTCATCAACTGGCCACGGCGCACTTGCAGTGCGTTGAAGCGCTTGCCGTAAGCGACGATGAAGGCGGTGCCGAGCGCTTCTATAAGGGCGACGCGGGTGAGGCCACGGCCCTGTTCATGGAAACATTGCTTGCGACGTCAAACACGGTTGAGGAGATCAATCCTCTTTCTTATCTGAGGTTGCTTGAGACCCTGAGCGCCGGGCGCATGGTGCGGCCCCGTTTTGGCCAACACCCGCGACTGTCGATCTTGGGACCGTTGGAGGCGCGCTTGATAAGTGCCGACCTGGTCATTCTGGCTGGCTTGAATGAAGAGGTGTGGCCCGCTGCATCACCTATTGATGCTTGGCTGAGCAGGCCGATGCGCGCCGACCTGGGGTTAGAGCCTCCTGAACGTCGCATTGGCCTGTCAGCCCATGACTTCCAACAGGCGGCCTGCGGAAAAGAAATTCTTCTCACACGCTCGTTGAAGGTGGAGGGAACGCCAACGGTTGCCTCGCGCTGGTTGTTGCGTCTGCAAAGTCTCTTGAAAGGCATGGGGCTGGAAGAAGGTCTTGTGCCCGATCCACGTCTTCTCAACATTGCGGTTCACTTGGACCAACCTTTGTCAGTTGACCCCATTGATCCACCAGCACCGAGGCCACCCGTAGAGGATCGTCCAAAATCTTATTCCGTGACAAATATTGAGACGCTCATTCGCGATCCCTATGCCATCTATGCGAAAAAAGTGTTGGGTCTTTATGCGCTTGATCCATTAGATGCAGACGCAGGCGCCATTGAGCGCGGCATTGTTCTGCACAAAGCCTTGGAAGTTTTTGCAAAACAATACCCAACACGGTTGCCGGAGGATTTGCATTCGGCCCTTCTCGATGTCGGTAAAACAGTTTTTGATGAGGCACCAGATCGCCCCGGCGTGACAGCTTTTTGGTGGCCGCGCTACCGCGATGTTGCCCTCTGGTTGGCCACGTGGGAGCGCGATGTTCGAGCAGAAATGGATCGCACCCATGCCGAAGTGCGGGGTGAATTACCTTTGAAGGTGGGCGCCAGGTCGCTGATGTTGTCGGCCATTGCCGACAGGCTGGACGAACGCAGCGATGGCACTTTTGCGATCTATGATTATAAAACCGGCGCACCGCCTTCAAAAAAACAGGTTGAAGCAGGCTTGAGCCCGCAACTGCCGTTGGAGGCAGCGATAGCTGAGGCCGGTGGTTTCACCGACAATGAAGGCGTTCCTTTGCCAGGACGTGACATTGGACCTCTTTCCTATCTGCATCTGTCAGGGGGGGACCCAGGTGCTGCGGAACGTGTGGTGGCGCCTGATGGCAGCGCCGCTGCGGCCGAAGCGCTGGACGGGCTGTTGCGACTGCTTCACCACTATGAAAATGAGATGACGCCTTTTCTGTCGCGTCCCCGCGTGCAGTTTCAGGGCCGCGCCGGAGATTATGATCACCTGGCCCGTGTTCTGGAATGGTCAGCCGCCGATAGCGGAGGGGATGTTTGATGTCAGCCCCTCTTGAAATGAACTTAGGCGAAACAAGCCGTCTTCAGGCCGCCGCCGCTGATCCCCATGCCTCTGTCTGGGTATCGGCCAACGCAGGGTCCGGCAAAACGCACGTACTGATCAACCGGGTGATACGTCTCTTGTTGGCAGGCGCACTGCCTGAGCGCATTCTATGTCTGACCTTCACCAAAGCTGCCGCGGCCGAAATGGCCAGTCGTCTTTATGCACGCCTTGGCGAATGGGCCATCATGGACGAGCGCGATCTTGTTGAAAAACTTGAAGAGTTGGAAGGCACATCGCCAGACGCTGCGACCTTGTTGAAAGCACGTCTTCTATTCGCGCGCGCTATTGAGACACCCGGTGGTCTTAAAATTCAAACCATTCATGCCTTTTGTGAAAGATTGCTTGGCCGTTTTCCACTAGAGGCCGGGGTCTCTCCTCATTTTGAAATTCTGGATGAGCGCACGGCGGCAGAGCTGATGGGCGAAGCCCGTGATGAAATTCTGAGCGACATTGGCCTTCAGGAAACGCAAGTCGACCGTGACCCACTTTTGATCGCCTTTGAAACCGTCTCAGCGCTGGTTGGTGAATATGGTTTTGATGATCTGTTTAGCGAAATTGTGCGCAAGCGTGCGGCCTTGCGGGAAGTGTTGCAGGCCGGTGGCAGCATTGAAGCGGTGGTGGAAAGGCTGCGTGCCCGTGTGGGTCTGAAGGCAGGCGAGAGCGAAGCAGATATTATCGAGGCCGCTTGCGCCGCTGACGCTGTGCCAGAACAAGGCCTGTCAGATGCTCTGCCTCTCCTGCGCGCTGGCAATAAAACAGACATTAAGACGGCTGACGCTATCCAGAGGTTTTTGACCAACCGAGGTGGTGCTGCGGCTCTTGATGATTACGCGCCAACTTTCATCACGCAGGTTGGTGGCCCGCGAAAAATCACGCCAGGCATCGTCACCAAAAAGGTTCATGAAACCAGCCCCCATCTCCTTGATTTGATGGAGAGCGAGCAGGAGAGAATAATTGCGGTGGAAGACAAGCGTCGCTCCGCCCGGTTGGTTGCCTCCACAAAGGCCTTGTTCATTCTGGCAAATGCGCTGCTGAACAAATTTGAAGATCTAAAGCAACAACACGCAATGCTCGACTATGAGGATTTGATCCTGAAGAGCCGGGAGCTGTTACGCCGCGTCGATGCCGCCGCCTGGGTGTTGTATAAGTTGGACGGTGGCCTTGACCACATTCTGGTGGACGAGGCGCAGGATACGAGCCCTCCCCAGTGGGAAGTTATTGAAGCCTTGGCGGAAGAGTTTCTGTCGGGCGAAGGTGCACGAGACCTGACGCGCACCATTTTTGCCGTGGGCGATGAAAAACAGTCCATCTTTTCTTTCCAAGGGGCCGACCCAGCACGTTTTGCACAGATGCGGAAATACTTCGCAGAGCGTGTGGCGGGCGCTGGCAAAAAATGGTCGCCGGTTGATCTCCTGCTTTCCTTCCGGTCAACGCCGCAGGTGTTGAAGGCGGTAGATGATGTGTTTGCCACACCTCAGGCTTCAGAAGGGTTGAATGCGGAAGGCGAACCCCCAACGCATTTTGCTTGGCGTGAATTGGACGCAGGCCGCGTTGAAATTTGGCCGACCAGTGTGCCCGAAAAAATGGAAGAGGCCGTGCCCTGGGACGCGCCACTGGACTATCCAAGTTCTGTCAGCCCGGAAGCCCAACTGGCCACAAAAATCGGGGCAACAATCGCACATTGGCTGGACAGCAATGAAGAACTGAAAGGCAAGGGACGGTCCATCCGAGCGGGCGACATTTTAATTCTCGTTCGGCGCCGAAACCTGTTTGTAGAAGAGATGATCCGATCGTTGAAAAAACACGGTGTGCCGGTGGCTGGCACAGACCGGATGGTGCTCACCGACCAGATAGCCGTGATGGACTTGATGGCTTTGGGAGCATTTTCGCTCCTGCCGGAAGATGATCTCACATTGGCGACAGTTTTAAGAAGTCCCCTGATAGGGTTAAGTGAAGAACAGCTATTTGATCTTGCGCGAAACCGCAGGGGAAACCTGTGGGCCGAGCTTGCCGCGCGCGTCGATGAAAAAGGCGACGGGGCAAATTCCTTTTCTACGGCTCACAAATTGCTTTCCAGCGTTTTATCGCGCGCTGACCGCTTGCGGCCATATGAGTTTTTTGCGGAGCTTCTGGTGCGTGATGGGGGACGCAAAAAACTGCGCGCAAGGCTGGGTGCAGACGTTGATGACCCTGTTGATGAGTTTCTCTCGTTAGCGCTTGCCTATGAACGGACTCACACACCATCGCTTCAGGGCTTCTTGCATTGGGTTGAGGCGGGCCAGGCAGAAGTGAAACGTGAAATGGCCGAGGGGCGCGATGAAGTGCGCGTTATGACGGTGCATGGATCGAAAGGCCTTGAGGCGGAGATTGTCTTCTTGCCGGACACATGTTCCGTGCCGGGCGGACAGCACGACCCCCGTCTTTTCGCCGATGACGGGCCGGATGGGCCTTTGATGTTATTTCCCGGGCGCAAAATAAATGATGATGCCGTCAGTGCTGCTGCACGAGAGGCATTGCGCAGCGATGCGATGAAAGAATATCGCCGCTTGCTCTATGTGGCGATGACGCGGGCGAAAGACCGTCTTTACATTTGTGGATATGAAACGAAGACCAAGCCAAGCCCTGAGTGTTGGTATCAGATGGTGGAGCGGGCCCTGTTATCTCAGGCTGTTGAGGCGGCTGGTATTGACGGCGACCCTGTGTGGCGCATCGAAGGCGAACAAAAACGCTCAGTGTCTCCAGACGGAGCGGCTGTGCGTCGTGTATTGCCAGAGGCTGTGCCTGAGTGGGCGGACCGTGTTCCGCTGCCTGAGCCGACACCGCCACGCCCTTTGGCACCCTCACGGCTTGTGAGTGAAGCTGAGGAACCTGCCATCGCATCGCCCTTGCAGGCAAGCGGAGCGGATCGCTTCAAACGGGGTCGATTGATCCATCGACTATTGCAAAGTCTGCCTGAACTGGAACCACTGAACAGGGAGGCGGCGGCGAAACAGTTTTTGGCCAAACAAGGTTGGCAATTGTCGGACGAAGAACAAGAGGAGATCGGGCGCGCAGCGCTTGATGTCTTGGAAGATAGTCGTTTCGCCGCACTGTTCGGCCCGGGCAGTCGCGCAGAGATTGCGCTTGTTGGAGAAATCACGCGCGATGGTGAGCAGGTTTTTTTAAGCGGGCAGATCGACCGTCTATGCGTCACGGATGAGGCGGTCTGGGTGGTGGATTTCAAAACCAATCGACCGCCACCAATGGAGCTGTCCCAAGTGAGTGCGTCTTATGTGGCGCAATTGGCAGGATATTGTGCGCTCCTGGCAACGCTTTATCCAGATCGTGCGATTCGAGCCGCCCTTTTGTGGACAGACGGACCCAGGTTGATGGAAATTCCCGCAGAAATGTTGAAGAAATTCATGTGACCTCACGGCTGCGTGAGCAATCCTTGACGCTGCTTGAGTGGCTCCCTAGATTCCATGCAACGAAACATTCAGGAGCTCAAATCTGAGCTTTGAAACATTGATCGGGGCACTAAAGCCACCGACGTGAATAATTTGAAAGGCGAGTATCATGGCCACATCAAAAGTGACAGACGCGAGCTTCGAAGCTGACGTTATCGATGCAAGCCAGCCAGTCCTCGTGGACTTTTGGGCAGAATGGTGCGGTCCCTGTAAGCAAATAGGGCCCGCTCTCGAAGAAATTGCGGGCGATATGGACGGTCGGTTGACCATCGCGAAAATCAACATCGACGAAAATCCAAACGTGCCAACAAAATATGGCGTGCGCGGCATTCCAACCTTGATGCTTTTTAAAGACGGTCAAGTTGCGGCAACAAAAGTTGGCGCTTTGCCAAAAGGCAAAATCAAGGAATGGATCGAAAGCGAAATGTAATCGTTGTTCCATAACTGAATTTTTAAAGCCGGTTCCCTTGTGGGAGCCGGTTTTTTATGTGTGTGTTTTGAGCACGTGCCCGGCCAGATAGAGTGTGCCACAAATTAGAATGCGCGGCGGCTCGCCTGTTTCCGCGTCCGCGTGACCAACGGCGCGGCCAACAGCTGCTTCCAGGCTCGACATGGGTTCTGCATCAAGTCCCGCACTGCGGGCCATTTCCGCCAGTTCCAATGCAGGCACGGCTGCGTCCGCGCCAGGTGCCGCGAACGTATAAACCTGTCGGGCAAGCCCGCGAAAATTCTCGAAAAACCGGATGGCGTCTTTTGTGTGCTGCATGGCACAAATCAGATAGAGAGGCAGCGGGTGCTGCTCGTCAAAGTCTGCCATCGTTGCGGCTGCTACTTGCCCGCCTGAGGGATTGTGACACCCATCAAGCCACAGTTCTGCACTCTGCCCGGCGTGCCCAGTGGCATCAATCAAAGGCCCTGTCTTCAAGCGTTGCATGCGCGCAGGCCAGGTCACGTTGACGAGACCCGTGGCAATATTTTCGTCGGAAAGATTAAAGCCGTCTGCTTGGCGCAATGCAGCAATGGCGGCCCCCGCATTCTCCAATTGGTGCGCGCCGACAAGAGCCGGGAGAGGCAAGTCCAAAAGCCCGTCTGTGTCCTGATAGACAAACCGTCCATGTTCCTCAAAGGCCATCCAGTCCTGTCCACCAAGATAGATTGGGGCGTGAACTTTTTCGGCCTCGCGTTCAACACGCGCCAATATTTCGTTCATTTGCTGGGAGACAATGGCAGGCACGTCGCGTTTCAGGATACCGGCTTTTTCACCTGCAATCTCACCAAGCGTTTCGCCCAGAAAATGCTGATGGTCATACCCAACATGAGTGATGATTGTCGCAATGGGCTTATCGATCACATTTGTTGCATCAAAACGCCCACCAAGACCCACTTCAAGAACCAGCGCGTCGGCAGGTTCGCGACTGAAAGCCAGAAGAGCGGCAACAGTTGTAATTTCAAAATAGGTGATGGTCTCACCACCGTTCACCCGTTCGCATTCTTCAAGTAAGTCGACAAGAGCTGTTTCTTCAATCGCACTGCCGTTCAGCACAATGCGTTCATGAAAACGCACGAGATGGGGGGAAGTGTAGCGATGAACACGCAGGCCTGCCGCTTCAAGCATGGAATGCAAAAAGGCTGACGTAGAGCCTTTGCCATTGGTGCCAGCAATGTGAAATACCGGCGGTAAATTTTGCTCAGGATGGCCAAGCGCCGCCAGCAAGCGGTGTACGCGTCCAAGTGTCAGGTCAATCAGTTTGGGATGAAGCTGTGTCAGCCGGTTGAGGACTTGACCACTAGACGTTTCGTTGCTCACCGGCGCGCCGTCACTCTGCTGGTTGTGGAGGCGTGGAGGCGACCGCAGGCAATTGGTAAACTTCAGCGGCACCATGAGGTTTGTGCATCATCAGACGCACCACACGGCTCAGGGTCGCTTTAAGCTCGTGACGGTGGATAACCATGTCCACGACACCATGGTCCAAAAGAAATTCTGAGCGTTGAAAGCCCTCAGGCAGTTTTTCGCGGATCGTCTGTTCAATAACACGTGGGCCGGAAAAACCAAGCAGTGCCTTTGGCTCGGCGATATGCACATCGCCGATCATCGCGTAAGACGCCATCACGCCGCCCGTTGTCGGGTCAGTGAGCACCACCAGGTAAGGCAGACCAGCGTCGCGCAACATTTGGATGGCGACCGTGGTGCGTGCCATTTGCATGAGAGACAGAATGCCTTCCTGCATGCGCGCGCCTCCAGACGCTGCAACAAGAATGAACGGACATTTGAGGGCAATCGCTTTTTCAACAGATTTTACGATCGCCTCGCCGGCTGCCATGCCCAGTGAGCCGCCCATGAAGGCAAAGTCCTGCACAGCAATCACAACGTCACAGCCATCCATCTTGCCGTGTGCGCCGGTCACCGCGTCGTCGCGGCCTGTTTTGGCGCGCGCGTCTTTTAGCCGGTCCGTGTACTTTTTCTGGTCCTTGAATTTCAATGGATCAAGAGGCACGGCAGGAACGGCAATGAGTTCCCACTCGCCACGATCAAAGAGCATTTTCAACCGCTCTTCAGTGCCGAGCTTGATGTGATGGTCGCAATTGGGACAGACATTCAGCGCAGCGATCAGGTCGCGGTGGAAAACCATTTCCCCGCAGGCACCACATTTACGCCATAGATTGTCTGGCGTATCGCGTTTTTTGAACACGTTCTGGATTTTTGGCCGGACGACATTGCTAATCCAGTTCATTTCATTCTCCCAAAGACGCCAAACTCGGCATTCTTATCAGTCAGCTGCCTATGGACGTTTTGCACTGCGCACGCCATCGGCCAATGATTTTACAAATTCTAGCACAGCAGGCACCAGCTCAGGCGTGGTGACACCTGACTGATCCAAATTGTCCTTAATGAGATCCACAATCGCAGACCCCACAACAGCCCCATCAGCATGCCCCGCAATTGCGGCAGCATTTTGAGGGGTTTTGATGCCAAATCCGACTGCAACAGGCAAAGGTGTTTGCGCCTTAATGCGCGCAACAGCTTCTTCAACGCCGGTTGCTTCCGCAGCGGCTGCCCCTGTGATGCCTTTGACGGAGACATAGTAAACAAAGCCGCTGGTGTTTTTAAGCACTGCTGGCAGGCGTTTTTCATCTGTCGTGGGTGTGGCAAGGCGAATAAAGTTAATGCCTGCCGCCATTGCGGGCAGACAAAGCTCTTCGTCTTCTTCCGCAGGCAGGTCGACAATGATCAGCCCATCCACGCCCGCTTTTTTGGCATCCGCAAGAAAAGCATCAACACCGTAGTGATAGACCGGGTTGTAATATCCCATCAGAATAATCGGCGTGTCATTATCGTCTTCGCGAAAACGGCTGACAATGTTGAGTGTCTTTTTCATGGTCTGGCCGCCATTGAGCGCCCGCAAATAAGACGCCTGAATGGGCGGGCCTTCCGCCATGGGGTCGGTGAAGGGCATGCCGATCTCAATCAGATCGGTGCCGGCACCGGGCAGGCCTTTGATGATTTCCAATGATGTTTCAAGGTCTGGGTCGCCAGCTGTGACAAACGCCACAAAGGCCGCGCGCCCCTCTGCCTTCAACGCCGAAAAACGACGATCAATCCGTGTATCGGTCTGGGTACTCATGTCAATTCCACTCCCAGATGACCGGCAACCGCAAACACGTCCTTGTCGCCGCGGCCACACATGTTCATCACCAACAAATGATCGCTTGGTAGATCGGGGGCAATTTTCAAAACATGTGCAAGGGCGTGCGATGGCTCAAGGGCTGGAATGATGCCTTCAAGTTTCGTACAGACTTGAAACGCAGCGAGGGCTTCCTTGTCTGTCGCGTTGACGTATTTTACGCGGCCAATCTCACTCAACCAGGAATGCTCAGGACCAATGCCTGGATAGTCGAGGCCTGCTGAGATGGAATGGCCTTCCTCGATCTGGCCGTCGTCGTCTTGCAGCAAATAGGTGCGGTTGCCGTGAAGAACGCCAGGCGCACCCCCTGCAAGAGAAGCAGAATGCTCTCCCGTTTCCAATCCGTGGCCACCAGCCTCAACGCCAATGATATCGACGCTTGCATCATCCAGGAACGGATGGAACAGGCCAATCGCGTTGGACCCGCCACCGATGCAGGCCACAAGACTGTCCGGCAGACGGCCTTCGCGCTCCATCATTTGTTCTTTAGTTTCGCGCCCAATAACAGACTGCAGGTCGCGCACAATAGTGGGATAGGGATGGGGACCAGCAGCGGTGCCGATGATGTAGAATGTGTCGTCAACATTCGTCACCCAGTCGCGCAACGCTTCGTTCATCGCATCTTTCAGCGTCCCGGCGCCTGATGTGACGGGCACGACTTCTGCGCCGAGCAGTTTCATGCGGAAGACGTTAGGTGCTTGGCGTTCAATGTCTTTGGCGCCCATGTACACAACGCACGGCAGCCCAAACCGTGCGGCCACAGTCGCAGTCGCCACGCCGTGTTGGCCTGCACCGGTTTCGGCAATGATGCGCGTTTTGCCCATGCGGCGCGCGAGCTGAATTTGCCCAAGGCAGTTGTTGATCTTGTGACTGCCTGTGTGGTTCAGCTCGTCCCGCTTGAAGTAAATTTTTGCGCCACCGCAATGTTCCGTCAGGCGTTCTGCAAAATAGAGCGGACTTGGGCGGCCTGTATAATGTTTGGCGAGATCGTCAAGCTCGGCATAAAACGAGGGATCATTTTGTGCATCGCTATAGGCTTTCTCAAGATCAAGAATGAGTGGCATCAATGTTTCGGCGACAAAACGTCCGCCAAAAATACCAAAGTGGCCATTCTCATCGGGGCCTGTTCGGTAGGAATTAGTCACACTCACCTCACTGCGCTTTTTGCGGCGTCCATAAAGGCGCGAATGAGCGCCACATTTTTTTGGCCTGGCGCATCTTCAACACCAGAAGAAACATCCACCATGTGTGCCCCGGTTTGGCGGATCGCGTCCGCCACATTGTCTGGGGTCAACCCGCCCGACAACATCCAGGGCAGCTTGTGGGGCACGTTGGCTATCAAGGACCAGTCGAATGACAACGCATTGCCACCGGGCAGCGCGTTCGCCATAGATTTAGGCGGTTTGGCGTCAAACAGCAACAAATCAGCCACTTTTTCGTAAATATCCGCTGTCGCCACGTCAGCTGCATCTGCCACTGAGATAACCTTCATGACGGGCAGGCTTGAGCGCCTTTTGAGAGCGGCAACACGCTCAGGGGGTTCCTCGCCGTGAAGCTGCAACAGGTCGGGCCGCACGACCCTGACCACCTCATCAACGAGGGCGTCCTCAGCATTCACCAGGACCGCAACAGCTTCAACGGTTGCAGGCAATAGAGCGCGAAGACTGGCTGCCTGTGCAAGTGTTACATGGCGAGGGCTGCGGTCATAAAACATAAAACCCACATGAGAGGCGCCAGCATCAACGGCTGCGTGAAGCGTCTCAGGCGTTGAGAGCCCGCAGATTTTGACGCCGATAGGCGAGAGCGGGCTCATGACGTCGTGGCCGCGATCTCAGCCTGAATGGCATCGGCTGCGTCCGCCGGGTGATTGGCTTGGGTGATCGGGCGGCCGATCACCAGCACGTCGGCCCCTTTGGAGAGAGCATCGGCAGGGCCCATGACCCGCTTCTGGTCACCGATGGCAGCGCCCTTCGGGCGGATGCCGGGCACGATTAGCTTGAAGTCACGACCGCAGTCTTTGCGCAACATTTCCACTTCAAGGGGACTGCAAACCACACCGTCAAGACCAGCTTCCTGTGCATTTCCAGCCAGGCGTCGAACCTGATCTGCTGTAGAGCCGGAAACCCCGGCAGCGCTCAGGTCTGTTTCATCAAGGCTGGTCAGCACTGTGACGCCAACCACCAGCGGAGAGGGACCAGAGCCTTCCTGGGATGCTTTCTTGGCCGCGTCCATCATGGCGATGCCGCCACTTGTATGGATGGTCAAGATGGTCGGGTTGAGGGGGGTGATGGCCCGGATGCCACCGGCAACAGTGTTGGGAATGTCGTGGAGTTTCAGGTCCAGAAAAATTGGAATGCCGGTCTCAGCTACCGCTTGGTAGCCTGCTGGTCCATTGGCATAGATAAATTCCATGCCAAGTTTCAGCCCGCCCACTTTACCCACCAGCGATTGGGCAAGTGTCACTGCTTTGGTCACATAGGTTGTGTCCAGGGCGCAAAAAACCGGGTTTTTGAAGACTGTCTGGGTCATTTAAGCGCTTTCAGGAAAAGGATGTTCGGTTTTCCGGTTCGAAAGCGCGACCAGAAAACCAGCTCCGTTTGGAGCGGTATAAAGCATTTTCAGCAAAAGCGCCAAAGCCAGATTTTGGCTGTTTTGCGGTTCAAAAATGCGGCCTGAGAACTCAAGGAAAACAAAAGGGCGAAATCACTCTGTTTTATCAGCCGTCCCCGCCATAGGAACGGGCAGATTGTTGGGCTTTTCTGCGACTTCTTTGGACAGACGTTTGACCTCAAGGCTGGTTTGCCGGGCTTGTTTGCGCCACCGGCTCTGGCGTATCCAGGCAGAGGCCCCACCCAACAAGATACCCAAAAACACAGAAACCAGCACAATCGCAAACAGCGGAAGCTCTAGCGCCAGGGCGGGGTCGTCCGTGTTAAACGGATCAAGGCTGAAAAGCACGGGGTGCCGGTTGGCAATCGCCAGATACAAAGTGGCGACAGTCAGGGGCGGCAGGGTGATCCAGGATAGGAGTTTCATAGACCTGTCCGATCACTCAGCTGCTTGAGATTGCGGGACTGCGGGCAAACGCCCATTGATGACATAATCCAGAAGTTGCGTGACCTGTTCAGGCGTTTGCGCAACGGCCATGGCAGCCCCGTCGACTTCCTTCAGCGGATGCGTGAGGCTCGGGTCATGCAGGGTGATCAGGGATTTACCCAACGCAGACGCATAGCCCGCGTCAAACGCTGCATTCCATTGCTTGTATTTGTCACCAAAGCGTACAACCACAATGTCAGAGCGTTCGATTAACGTACGGGTGCGCATGGCATTTACCTTCGCCCCCTTATTGTCTGTCCAGAAAGCTTGGTCCTCAGCGCCCAAAATGCGCACGCCGCACTCATCACTCGATGCATGATCGGTTACAGGGGCCAGCAATTGAACGGGCAAGCCGAGCTCTGAGATGCCTTTGGCAATCTGTTCGCGCCAGTCACTGTGGATTTCACCGGAAAGATAGACGGTCCAGTCCTTGTTCGCACTCATATCTGTCTCCTTGGCAGGCGCATGGCGAACAGTCTGCAACAAGCGTCTGCGCCAAACGATGATGGGGCTTAACATACTCTACAAACGATAGTGAAAGAGGGGAGAGCTGCGAAATTTTCGCTCGCGCTCAGTCTTCATTCCACGAAGGTTCGTCGTCCAGGGGCGCCTCAGAATCATCGCCACCGTTTAGATGATCACGCAATTCTTTGCCGGTTTTGAAAAACGGGACGAATTTTTCGGCAACCTGCACGGGTTGCCCGGTGCGTGGGTTGCGTCCCACCCGTGCGGGGCGGCTTTTCACGGAAAAGGCGCCAAAGCCCCGCAACTCAACACGGTCACCTTTGGCAAGCGCCGCACCGATCTCATCAAAAATGGTTGAGACAATACGCTCAACATCGCGTTGATAGAGATGCGGGTTCGCCTGAGCGAGCTTGGCAACGAGTTCTGATTTGATCATGGCCAAACGCCCCCCTTCCGGCACTTGTTTTTATTTTGGTCACTTCGTTTCCGGCCATCAATGTTTTGCTCTCACGCTGGAGCGCTCAACAAGTGACAACCGAACTCAACGGGCCTGAGGTTGCCAAACACTGACCAGCCCGTCAAGCGTAAGTCCCTTTGTTGACAGTGTTTTTTCGCTTATCTGGGTGATAGCTGTGGCAATTGCATGTCCCAATGCTTGTCCGGTCAGGCTAGAAAAATTGGCGTCTTCCGACACACTCCAATCTTCTGTTGGAATTTCGCTATCCACATCATGCTCATCTGCAAGCCAGGAACGTGCGACCTCTTCGCCCCCAATTGCATCCACCAGGCCGTTTTCCAGCGCCTGCCAGCCTGTGAAAACGCGCCCGTCGCCCAGCGTGCGGGCGGTCTCTTCATCCATGCCGCGGCGGTCAACCACCAGGCCGATGAACCAAACGTAAGAGGCATTGATCATGTCTTGCATGGCTTGAGTGGCTGCTTCCGGCGTGTCTTCATACATATTCGGTTGTGCTTTAAGGGGGGCGGACCGGATGATGTCCACCTCAACACCAAGCGTTTCCATAAGCCCGGCAATTTTGGTGAACTCCGCAAGCACACCGATGGAGCCGGTAATGGTATTGCCACGCGAGACAATGTGGTCGGCAGAGAGGGCCGCAATGTATCCGCCAGATGCAGCAACTGTGCCCAGAACAGCGACCACAGGTTTTGTATCGCCCACTTTGCGAATGGTCTCAAAGAGTGCTTCTGAACCCGTTGTCGTGCCACCGGGGCTGTCAATGTAGAGAAGAAGGGCTTTCGCGTTATCGTCTTCACCGATTTCGCGAATGAGGTCTTGTTGCGCTCTATCATCGACAATGATGCCCGAAAGCGTCACACGGGCGACATGGTCGCCGGTCGGCCCGAGCCGCGTGTTTGGCAAGAGCGCCAAAAGGACAAGGCCAAGTGCAACAAGTGCAGCAAGACGCCAAAGAGAAAGGCGGCGCTTGAGACGCCGCCTGTCAATAATGGTTTCGATGTCGAGTGACATGAAGATCTCCAAGAGACAGACTGAACAGCAATGTTGCCCAGTCTATCTAGTTGAGACTTACTTGTCGCCTTCGTCGTCGGTTTTGTCTTTGTTAAGAGCCGCGCCAAGAATGTCACCCAGCGATGCGCCACTTGTGGACGAGCCATACTGTGCAACGGCATCTTTTTCTTCTGCAATCTCAAGCGATTTGATTGACAGAGAGATACGACGTGATGCGCGGTCGATATTGGTGATGCGGGCATCAACCTTGTCGCCAACGGCATAACGCTCTGGACGCTGCTCGGAACGATCACGGCTGAGGTCTGCACGGCGAATGAACGCTGTAAAGTCATCATCGCCAACGTTTACTTCGATGCCAGATTCCTGGATCGCTGTAACCGTACAAGTGATTGTTGCACCCTTGGCCAGACCACCAACAGATTCGAACGGATCGCCATCAAGCTGCTTAATGCCGAGAGAAATACGTTCTTTGTCTGTGTCCACGTCGAGAACAACTGCGTTCACAACTTGACCCTTCTGGTAATCCTGAAGGGCTTCTTCGCCCGCGCGGTTCCAGTCTAGATCGGAAAGGTGGACCATGCCGTCGACTTCTTCGTCGAGACCAATGAACAGACCAAATTCGGTGATGTTCTTGATTTCGCCTTCGACTTTAGTGCCCTGTGGGAAGCGTTCAGAGAAGGCTGCCCATGGATTGTCCATGCACTGTTTGAGGCCAAGCGAAATGCGACGCTTAACGGGATCAACTTCCAGAACCTGCACTTCGACTTCTTGCGAAGTAGAAACAATTTTGCCTGGGTGTACGTTTTTCTTCGTCCAGCTCATTTCAGAGACGTGGACAAGACCTTCAACACCTGGTTCCAGCTCAACAAATGCGCCGTAATCGGTGATGTTCGTCACGCGGCCCTTGAAGCGGGCTTCCAGTGGGTATTTGGCTTCAACGCCTTCCCATGGATCAGCTTCAAGCTGCTTCATGCCAAGAGAGATACGCTGTGTCTCTGGGTTCACCTTGATAACCTGGATCTTCACCGTCTCGCCGATGGTGAGGACTTCGGTTGGGTGATTGACCCGGCGCCATGCAATGTCGGTAACGTGCAACAGACCGTCGACGCCGCCAAGATCCACGAACGCACCATAATCGGTGATGTTCTTGACCACACCATCGCGGATATCGCCTTCTTTGAGCGTCTCGATGAGCTCCAGGCGTTGTTCTGCACGTGTTTCTTCCAGAACAGCACGACGTGACACAACAATGTTGCCCCGACGCTTGTCCATTTTCAGGATCTGGAATGGCTGTGGAATGTTCAAAAGCGGTGTGACGTCGCGCACAGGGCGGATGTCCACTTGGCTGCCAGGCAAGAAAGCCACGGCGCCATCGAGATCGACGGTGAAGCCGCCTTTGACGCGACCGAAAATGTGGCCTTCCACACGTCCGCCGTCTTCGAAGGCAGTTTCCAGGCGAACCCAGCTTTCTTCGCGCTTGGCTTTTTCACGGCTGAGCACAGCCTCGCCCATCGCGTTCTCGATGCGGTCGAGGAACACTTCGACTTCGTCACCGACAGCAAGCTCGGCAGGTTTGCCGGGTGTTGCAAATTCTTTGAGTGGAACGCGGCCCTCGGTTTTGAGACCGACATCGACGATGGCTAGGTCGTTTTCGATGGCAACGACACGGCCTTTAACGACAGAGCCTTCAGCTCCTTCGTTCGCCGAGAAACTTTCTTCTAGAAGCGCGGTGAATTCATCGCGCGTTGGGTTGAGACTATCGACCAAAATTGGTTCTCCTAATGTCTTTGTCTATTCCTGCCGACGGTTGGCTCCGGCGGTCTTGCCTACGGGTCTGTTGATGCGCCCGCATGGCCTGTGGAAACGATGGTGAGTGTCGATGTAACAGCCGTTTTTTACGTACGCCAAAAGGAGGTCATTCGCCGCCTTCCAAAAAATCCCGAAAGAGTTCTCAGAAAACGCCTAGCCCCTGGACGTATCGATAAGCACGACAGCTGCGTCGAACGCCGCTTCTATAGACAAATTAGACGTATCGAGCAAGTGCGCGTCGTCAGCTGGGCGCATGGGAGAGCTGGCACGGCCCGTGTCACGGGCATCGCGGGCGATCACATCCGCTAGAACTTGTGTCTGGGACAGGTCAGACCCCGATCCCTTGAGTTCCAGCCAGCGTCTGTTGGCACGAACTTCCGGGCTCGCTGTGACATAAAGTTTCACGTCGGCCTCAGGGCAAACCACCGTTCCAATGTCACGTCCGTCCAAAATAGTGCCAGATTGCCCTTCTGGGGGATATGACGCAAAACGGCGCTGAAAAGCCAGAATCGCGGCGCGAACTGTGGGTATTGCAGCGACAATCGAGGCGGCGTCGCTCACCTCAGGGGTTCTAATGGCGGTGAGGTCAATGTGGGCAGGATCAAGGGTTTTGGCGGCTTGTAAGGCAGCCGTCTCGTCTGCCGGGTCAGCGCCTGCCAACAAAACCGCGTGCGCAACGCCTCTATAGAGGGAGCCTGTATCGAGATAAGCAAAGCCAAAGTGCGCGGCCAGGGCGCGTGCAAGTGTGCCTTTGCCAGCCGCTGCCGGGCCATCAACAGCGATAATCATGTGTTGCTCGCAGATTGCAGATTGGCACCCAATCCCCGCATCAGAGGGACAAAGTCAGGAAAACTTGTGGCAATCATCTCGCCTTCGTCAATGGTGACAGGTGCCTCTGCCCCGAACCCGAGGATGAGAAATGCCATGGCGATCCGGTGGTCCATATGGGTGATCACGTGTCCGCCACCTGGAATGCGGCTGCCCAAGCCTTGGTTAGCTGAGCCTTGGCCTGTCCCGCGCACGGCCAGGCCATCGTCAAATTCTTCCACATGCAGGCCATTGACCCGCAGACCGGCCACCGTTGCCGCCACGCGGTCGCTTTCTTTCACCCGAAGCTCGGCAGCACCACGCATAACGGTCGTGCCCTCTGCATGAGCGGCCGCAACCGCCAGAATGGGATATTCATCAATCATGGACGGTGCACGCTCCAGAGGCACCTCCACGCCCTTCAATTGACTGGAGCGAACACGTAGGTCGGCCACAGGCTCTCCGCTTTCTTCGCGCTGGTTCATCACCTCAATGTCGCCACCCATTTCCATGAGCGTTGTATAGAGACCGATGCGGTGGGTGTTCATCATGACGCCTGTCACAACTATGTCCGATCCCGGTGTTGTGAGGGCGGCAACCACGGGAAAGGCGGCTGACGAAGGATCTGCGGGCACGATAACGTCTGTCGGTGTAAGCTCGCTCTGGCCCGTGACCCGAATGACGGTGACGCCCTGAGGGCCCTGCTCTACGCTCACTTCGGCACCAAAGGCGCGCAACATGCGCTCCGTATGATCGCGCGTGGCGTGTGGTTCAATGACAGTCGTCTGGCCTGGCGCGTTGAGCCCGGCCAACAGCACCGCAGATTTCACTTGAGCTGAGGCAACGGGCAATGGGTAGGTAATCGGCAGGGGTGAAGTTGCGCCTGTGAGTGTCAAGGGCAGGCGTCCGCCCGCGCGGGCATGGAAGACAGCCCCCATCTCCGTCAGCGGCGTGATGACCCGGCCCATGGGGCGTTTGGACAGGGAGGCGTCGCCCACAAATGTCGCCGTAATCGGGTGGCCAGCGACCAGTCCCATGACAAGGCGAGCCCCCGTTCCGGAATTTCCAAAATCAAGTGCTGTTTCTGGTTCCCTTAATCCACCAATCCCCACGCCCTGCACCGTCCAGCTGCCTTCGCCGGTTTGGGTCACTGTCGCGCCGAGCGCGCGCATGGCGTCTGCGGTGGCCAAAACATCCTCGCCCTCCAGAAGGCCGCTAATGTGAGTGTCGCCAACCGCAAGCGCACCGAAAATAAGGGCGCGATGAGAGATCGATTTATCGCCGGGAACCGTTATGTGTCCGTTCAGGGCGCGGGAGGGGGCTGCTGTGAGGGTCATGAAACTGCTACAATGACAAATAGAACGAATATCGCTCGATTTGTCATTGATATGTGTCCTTTCAACTCGCCCAGCCAAAAAAAGGGCTAAAGCGTCAATTGCATTGCGATTAGGTTTTGACAGTCGCGCCGGATCGTGGCAATGGAAAAATTAGAACTTAGATAACTAGGGGATTGCCTTGTCTAATCAAGAGTTGGGAACAAAGCGGGTGTGTGCCGATTGCGGCGCGAAGTTCTATGATTTGAACAAGAACCCGATGGTCTGTCCAAAATGCGGCCACGAAGAAGCTGTGCCCGTAACAAGGGCCAAACGCAAAGCAGCGGCAGCGCCTGTCATTGTGCCGGAGCCTAAGAAGGCGAAGGTAGAGGAAAAAAACGACGAAGAAGGCGATCTCGTCGTCGGTGCCGAAACTTCGCTTGAAGAATTAGCAGAAAAAGAGCGTGCCGCCGACGGTGATGATGATGTCGATGAAGATCTTTTGCCCGGCGATGACGAAGACGACGATCCATTTTTGCCAGACGATGACGAAGATGATGATGACGTCATCACACTGGTTCCTCGTGTTGGCGGGAGCGACGACTAACGCAATTCGCGCGGAGACATGAAATTCGTGCGCTTAGGATCAAGTTTTCCTTGATCCTGGCGTGCGGGCGACATAGTTTCCGGCACCCGGGCGACATCACTGCTGTTTCGTCCCTGCGTTGTTAGAGACGCAAAAATATTCGGCGCTTTTAGCGCCGCCAAGGTTAGGGGCCATAGCTCAGTTGGGAGAGCGCTTGCATGGCATGCAAGAGGTCGTCGGTTCGATTCCGTCTGGCTCCACCACCCTCTAGCTAACTCATTGTTATCGCTAGTCTTCCT
>Ga0222662_1000504_pt1 | contig 31033 bp, 30 predicted proteins | sample AntAcemetagen600_FD_179821 | JGI IMG/M metagenome (GOLD analysis project Ga0222662, IMG submission 179821) | Saline water microbial communities from Ace Lake, Antarctica - #600 | ecosystem: Environmental > Aquatic > Non-marine Saline and Alkaline > Saline | place: Antarctica: Ace Lake... | reverse complement strand
CGGAGGAAACAGGAAGCTCTGGTCAGGAGTCCACGAACGGTAACGCTTTCGTCCCATTCCCCAAGCAGATCACGGATCTGCTTCCGGGTCGACCCTCAGCACTCGCCTATGCGCTCCAGGCTCCTAGGGCTCGCTAAGGGTAGTCGAGGTCCAGCACGCCGCCGGGCAGGATGGTTGTGTTTGCCGAGCAGTAGCCGGTCGCGATGGCTTCCTCTTGCCCCGTGGGAGCAGTGAAGTCACCGATAATCTTGAGTGAGCGGCCGGGGCTCTCCTCTTCCAGCATCGTGAAGCGGAACACCTGTCCATCGTCCGAGACGATGCCGTAGCCCGTCGAGGTGCCCCGGGTCACCACGAGGATTCGACCGTCGAAGGTCCACTGCTCGGTCCAGTTCGGCGCGCTCGTCCAGGGGCCACCGCAGTTGTCGCCGTGCACCGTCGCGACGACCGCGTAGCTGCCCGCGCGATCGACGGCCGCTGGGGCAGCGTCGCCCTGACAGCCGTACCAGGCGAACTCGATCCCGATCTCGGCCTGATTCAGGGTGTCGTTGTCCGCTCCGAGACCGGTCAGACACGTGCGGGACACCTCACCATCGGCGCCACCGAGGAAGTTGCCCTCGATCGTGATCCAGAAAGTGTCTACGCCGGGCAGCGCCATCTCGCCGGTGACCTCGAATCGCTGCTCGTTCACCACGAGCGGTCCCTGCCAGAACCATTCATCGCCGGCGGACGTCGTCAGGTTGGCCTGAAACACCGTGCTAGAGACGTAGATCTCCATCTCCCCGTCGATGACCTGGAAGTCACCGGTGACGTCGTTGCGAAGCTGCACGAGCCGGAAGTCGAAGGAGTTGAGGAAGACCGGGGGATCGTTCGTGGCGTCGTCATCGTCCCCGGCGTCATCGTCATCGGCCCCGCTGTCGTCGTCGTCGGCGGCGATGTCGTCGTCGTCGGCGGTGTCGTCGTCGTCGTCCCCCTCGAGGCAAGCCGGCAGCGCGAACGCCGCCAAGCCCAGCAGACAGAGCAGAAAGGTCATCCAGAAACGTCGCATAGGGGCACTCTCCTCGGGGGCACGATGACACGGGCTTGCCGTCGAGCGATAGGGCACCGAGCGACTCTGTCAGGGCTCAAGCAAGCTTCTTGGCGTCATCCTCAGCGCTGATCTTGCCCTCATTGCGGTGCTTCTCCTCGCGCAGCTGGTCCTTCCACCCGGCGACCCGCGCCTTGTTCCCCCAAAACTCGGCGGTGTCCTTGTCGCCGAGCCAGACGTAGATCTGCGACAGCGTGGAGTAGCCCGTCACGTCGCCCGGGGTCAGCTCGACGATCTGCTTCGCGGCGACGATCGCGTCCTGCAACAGAGCGACGTCTTCCTCACGACCCTCAAAACACGCACGCGCGATCCCATGAAAGGCGTCCACGTAGGTCGGGTCGGCAGCTGCGGACTCCTTGAACTTCGCGACGGCGCCGCGCCAGTCCTGCTCCGCAAAGAGATCAAGGCCATCAAAATAGAGATCCTCGGCGTCCATCAGTCCTCCGTCCCGGCTCTGGCCGGGCACGTAGGATATCGCGACTGCGGCAACTCGCGACTACACTGCGCGTCGGCGGGCTCTTTGGCCCCCCACGGTGGAGGCTTCATGGCGACGCAGGAAGAGGTCATCGGTGCGCTACGCACCTGCTTTGACCCCGAAATCCCGGTGAACATCTACGACCTCGGCCTCGTGTACGACGTCGCTGTCGACGACGGAGTCGTAGACATACGCATGACGTTCACGTCCGACTCCTGCCCCTCGGCACGGGAGATCCCGCTCGACATGCGGACAAAGGTCGGCAAGCTCGACGACATCAAGGAAGTGAACCTTGCTGTCGTGTGGGATCCGCCCTGGCATCCGCGGATGATCTCCGAAGACGCTCGCAAAGAGCTCGGGATCGACGAGGACTCGCTCGAGGATTGAGTGAGGCTGGTCGGCCGCACTCCCGGCCTGCCCGTGCTCCCAGAACAACGAACCCCGGCCGCCCAATCGGGTAGCCGGGGTGTATCGCTTTGCGCGCCCGACCGAGTCGCGGGCGCTCATCGCATCACCTACACGATCTTGAAGTTCAGCTTTCCGCTGTTCTCATCAATGTAGGTCGCGGGTGAGCTGAAGCCCGGGTCACCGGTGATCTGCAGCATCTCCCCGACGGTGAAACCGGGGTCTTCCGCCTTCACGCTCACCAATCCGTCCCTCGTCTCGCCGTCCGCGCCCTCGATCTTCGGCTCACCGTTCTTCGAAACAACAACATTCGTCAGTCGCATGGAACCTCCCCAGGAGGCAGTCCGGCCCCCGTCGTTCGGGGACGATAGGCAGGCCGTCGCCTCGATGCCAGAGATACTTTGGGGGTAGTCAGTTCGGGGGACGGGTCCCGGCCTCCCCCAAGGACAAAGCCCCGCCGGGGTCTCCGACGGGGCTTTGATGGTGGGCGATACTGGGTTTGAACCAGTGGCTTCTACCGTGTGAAGGTAGCACTCTACCGCTGAGTTAATCGCCCTCAGGGGACACAGTGTGTCCGGGCCGACGTATGTACCTCCGCTCCGATTCCGAGTCAACCCGCCCCGGAGTGCGCGGGTCGATCTGGAGCGAGTCGGGGACGCCAGGGACAAGTCCCCGACGCCCCCAGCGGCTCAATCAACCGATGAGGTCGGACTCGCTGAAGAAGAACGCGATCTCGTTCTTCGCGTTCTCGAGGCTGTCGCTGCCGTGGCATGCGTTCCGGCCGATGCTCTCGGCGTACAGCTTGCGGATGGTGCCCGCGTCGGCGTCCGCGGGGTTGGTGGCGCCCATCACCTTGCGGTGCACGGCGACTGCATCCTCGCCCTCGAGCACCTGCGCGAAGACCGGGCCTTCGGTCATGAACTCGACCAGCTCGCCGTAGAACGGGCGGGCGGCGTGCACCGCGTAGAACGCCTCAGCCTGAGCCTGGCTCAGCTGCGTCTTCTTGCAGGCGACGATGCGCAGACCGTTGTCCTCGAAGTGCTGAAGGATGTTTCCGGCGTTGCCAGCGGCAACGGCGTCGGGCTTGATCATCGAAAGAGTGCGCTCGATGGCCATGATGGGTCTCCTGGTGACGGAACGATGTCGTCGGGCTCCACCAAAGATGAAGCCGTGGGTTGAGTGGTCTGCGACGCGCCGCAAGAGCGTGGCCGTCGACGGCGCGCCTTCTAGCAGGTTGGCGGGGCCGGGGCAGCGGACTCGGGGCGCCCGACGTTCTCGCCGGGCGCCTCGAGTGCTCCCAATGCGCTAGGCGAGGGCTTCCTCGAGGAGGCCACGCTCGGTGAGCAGGCGCTTCATCGTGATGCCCATGTCCGAAGGCGACTCCACCACGGCGATCCCCGCCGCGCTCATCGCCTTCATCTTGCTCGCCGCCGTGCCCTGACCGCCGCTGACAATGGCACCCGCGTGACCCATACGGCGGCCCGGGGGCGCCGTCTGACCTGCGATGAACCCAACGACCGGCTTGGACACGTGCTCAGCGATGTAGGCCGCGCCTTCCTCTTCGGCCGAGCCACCGATCTCACCGATCATGATGAACCCGATGGTGTCGTCGTCGGCCGCGAACAGCTTGATGACGTCGAGGAACTTCGTGCCGATGATCGGGTCTCCGCCGATCCCCACCGCGGTGCTCTGGCCGAGGCCGAGGGAGGTGAGCTGGCCCACCGCCTCGTACGTCAGCGTGCCGGAGCGCGAGAGCACCCCGATCTTGCCGGGCTTGTGGATGTGGCCGGGCATGATCCCGATCTTGCACTCCCCAGGAGTGATGACGCCGGGGCAGTTCGGACCCACGAGCTGGCAGTCGCTGCTCTCGAGCGCTCGCTTCACCGCGAGCATGTCCTTGACCGGGATTCCCTCGGTGATCGTAATGATCACCGGGATCTCGGCGTCGATGGCCTCCAGGATTGCGTCCGCCGCGAAGGGCGGAGGCACGTAGATCGACGTGGCGTTGGCGCCGGTCGCCGCTACAGCCTCACGGACCGTGTTGAAGATCGGCACGCCGTGGCTGGACGTCTGGCCGCCCTTGCCGGGCGTCACGCCACCGACCACGACCGTGCCGTACTCCATGGCCTGCTTCGTGTGGAAGCTACCGTGCTTGCCGGTGATGCCCTGAACGAGCAGACGGGTGTTCTTGTCGACGAGGATGGCCATGTCTACGCCCCCACCGCGGCCACTGCCGCCTTCGCACCGTCGGCCATGCTGTCCGCGGCGATGATGTTGAGCCCGGACTTGGCGAGCATCGCCTTGCCCTTCTCGACGTTGGTGCCCTCGAGGCGAACCACCAGGGGCACCTTGAGGCCGGTCGTCTTCACGGCTGAGATGACGCCCTCGGCGATGACATCGCACTTCATGATGCCGCCGAAGATGTTGACGAAGATCGCCTTCACCGCCGGGTCACTCGTGATGATCCCGAACGCCAACGCGACCTTCTCCGCCGTCGCGCCACCGCCTACATCGAGGAAGTTCGCCGGCTCGCCGCCGAACAGCTTGATGGTGTCCATCGTCGCCATCGCCAGGCCGGCGCCATTGACGAGGCAGCCGATGTTGCCGTCGAGCTTGATGAAGCTGAGGCCGTGCTTGCCAGCCTCCACCTCGCTCGGGTCCTCCTCGTCGAGGTCACGCATCTCCACCACGTCCGGGTGCCGGTACAGCGCGTTGTCGTCGAAGTTGAGCTTTGCATCGAGGCAGATGATGTCACCGCTGCCGGTGACCACCAGGGGGTTGATCTCCGCGAGGCTGCAGTCGTACGCCATGTACGCCTCATAGAGGCCGCGCATGAACTTGCTGGCCGCGCGAAGCTGCTTCTTCTCACCAAGACCCAGCGCAAAGCAGATCTGCCGCGCCTGAAAGTCGCCAAACCCGATGGCCGGGTCGATCCACACCTTGTGGATCAGCTCCGGTGTCTCCTCGGCGACCTTCTCGATGTCCATGCCGCCCTCTGTGGACGCCATGAGCACGAGACGCCCGTTGGCCCGGTCGAGCAGCATGCCCACATAGAGCTCGCGAGCGATGTCGCAGCCCTCTTCGATGTAGAGCCGCCGCACCTTCTGGCCCGCAGGGCCGGTCTGGTGAGTCACCAGCTGCATCCCGAGGATGGCCTCGGCGTGCTCGCGCACCTCCTCGAGACTGCGCGCCAGCTTGACGCCGCCGCCCTTGCCTCGACCACCGGCGTGGATCTGCGCCTTGACGACCCAGATGGTGCCGCCGAGCTCCTTGGCTCCAGCGACGGCCTCATCGACCGTGAACGCCACCCGCCCGTCCGGCGTGATGACGCCGAACTTCCGCAGGATCTCTTTCCCTTGATACTCGTGAACCTTCATTGGATCTCCTAGAGGTCGAGGCCGGCGACGAGCGTTTGCACCGCGCCTGCCGAGGCTGCGAGAGCCGTGGTCTCATCGTCCGAGAGAGGGGTCTCAAGGATCCGCTCGATGCCGCCGGCGCCGATCACCGTGGGAACGCCGAAGTAGAACCCGTCGTAGCCGTACTCACCGGACAGGTACGCGGCGGCCGGCAAGACCTCCTTCTTGTCCTTGAGGTAGCTCTCCGCCATGCGGATGGCTGCGGCAGCCGGGCTGTAGAACGCCGAGCCGTTGCCGAGGAGGCCGACGATCTCGCCGCCCGCCTTGCGGGTCCGCGCCACGATGGCGTCGAGCGTCTCCTTGTCGAGGAGCGAGGTCACCGGCACCCCGCCAGCGTTCGCCGACGAGAGGAGCGGGACCATCGAGTCTCCGTGGCCACCGAGCACCATCGCCTGGATGTTGCGCGCAGCGACGCCGATGCCGTCCGACAGGAAGTAACGCAGGCGAGCCGAGTCCAGCACGCCGGCCATTCCGCAGACCATGTTGGTCGGGAAGCCAGTCACCTTCTGCATCGTGTAGACCATCGCGTCGAGCGGGTTGGTGATCACGATGACGAACGCGTTGGGGCAGTGCTTCTTCAGGTTGCCGGCCACGTCCTTGATGATGCTCAGGTTGATGCCAACCAGGTCATCGCGGCTCATGCCGGGCTTGCGGGGCACGCCTGCGGTCACGATCACGACGTCCGCGCCTGCCACATCGGCGTAGTCCGAGGTGCCGGTGATCTCCACGTCGAAGCCATCGATGGGACGGGACTCCTGGATGTCCAGGGCCTTGCCCTTGGCGGTGCCCTCGGCTCGCGGGATGTCGAGCAAGACCACGTCGCCGAGCTCACGCTGGGCGGCGAGCAGGGCCATGGTTCCGCCGATCATGCCGGCGCCGATGAGAGCGATCTTGTTGCGCTTGTAGGAAACGGTCATTGGTAGATCTCCTGGGATTCTCTGCCGTTAGGCCATGTTCGCGATGATGGCGTCGCCGAACTCGCTGCACCGCAGCTTGGTCGCGCCGTCCATCAGGCGGTGGAAGTCGTAGGTCACGGTCTTCTTCGCGATGGCACCTTCGATGCCATTGACGATGAGCTTGCCGGCCTCGGGCCAGCCGAGGCGGTCCAACATCATCACCCCGGACAGGATCACGGAGCTCGGATTCACCTTGTCCTGGCCCGCGTACTTCGGCGCGGTGCCGTGGGTGGCCTCGAAGATCGACTGGCCGGTCTCGTAGTTGATGTTGGCGCCGGGCGCGATGCCGATGCCGCCGACCATCGCCGCGAGAGCGTCCGAGATGTAGTCGCCGTTGAGGTTGAGCGTCGCGATGACGTCGTACTCGGCGGGGCGAAGCAGAATCTGCTGGAGCATGGCGTCGGCGATGACATCCTTGACCACGATCTCGTGACCGTCGGCCACGATCTTGGTCCAAGGGCCACCGTCGATGAGCGTGCCGCCGAACTCCTCACGCGCCACCTCGTAGGCCCAATCCTTGAAGGACCCCTCGGTGAACTTCATGATGTTGCCCTTGTGGACGATCGTGACGCTGTCGCGCTTCTCCTCGATGGCGAAGCGAATCGCCGAACGCATCAAGCGCTTCGTGCCCTGCGCGCTCACCGGCTTCACGCCGATGCCGGACGTCTCGGGGAAGCGGATCTTCTTGACCCCCATCTCGTCCTGCAGGAACTTGATGACCTTCTTCACCTCGGGCGTGCCCGCACGCCACTCGATGCCGGCGTAGATGTCCTCGGAGTTCTCGCGGTAGATCACCATGTCGACCTTGCCGGGCTCCTTCACGGGGCTAGGCACGCCAGTGAACCAGCGGACGGGCCGCACGCATGCGTACAGGTCGAGCTTCTGGCGCAGGGCCACGTTGAGGCTGCGGATGCCGCCGCCGACCGGCGTGGTCAGGGGGCCCTTGATGCCCACGAGGTACTTCTCGACGGCGGTCAGCGAGTCCTTGAGGAGCCAGCGATCCGCGGTGTCCGTGCCCTCGGGCATGTCCTTGCCGAACATCTCGAAGCACTTCTCGCCCGCGTAGATCTCCATCCAGGAGACCTTGCGCTCGCCGCCGTAGGCCTTCTCGATCGCCGCATCAAAGACACGCACCGCAGCGGCCCAGATGTCGGGCCCGATTCCGTCTCCCTCGATGAAGGGGATGATGGGGTTGTTCGGGACGTTGAGGCTGCCATCGGCGTTGATGGTGATTGCCTCGCCGGCCGGCGGGGTGAGATGCGTGAACTCCGACATGGGCTGAGAGCGCTCCAGTGGATGGGGGATTCTGAGAAGGGCGGGTGGCCGCGGCTTCCGAAGGGCTCGCAGGCGCGCGGAGGATAAGGGTCTGCCCTGGCTGCGTCAATGGAGCCGCCCGCCCGACTGAATGACCGTTCAGCTCCCGAACCGGGCCCGAGCCGACGCCAGAGCAACCCCAGAACGACGAAGGCCGACGCCAGGAGAGTCCCTGCGCGTCGGCCTTCGAAAACGGCGGGGAATCCACCTGAGGGCACGCAGGGTACTGAAATGCCTCCTGTCGCCCATCGGGCCCCGGCCTTCGGCCGAAACCCGCCCCTTCGGGCTCGTCCCTGGCGGTGGCTCGGCGCACCCTCGGCGACGCAGTCTACGACTGCATCACCGCCCCTTCGGGCTTGTCGGTCACCTGCCTCGCGTGGCACACGATTGAAGAGCAACGACGGAGCCAGGTGGGCCGGTCCGCGGGGCGACCGACGCAATTCGCCCACCCCTGCTAGAGCAGCACCGAGCGGAGCGAGTCGACCATGTCGGTCTTCTCCCAGGTGAACCCTTCGCCGGTACGACCGAAGTGGCCATACGCCGCGGTGGGGCGGTAGACCGGACGCAGCAGGTTGAGGTGCGCGATGAGCGCGGCGGGCTTGAGCGGGAAGATCTCCTTCACCGCCGCCGCGATCTTCTCGTCGTCGACCTTGCCCGTACCGTAGGTGTCCACGAACACGTTCATGGGCTCGGCGACACCGATGGCGTAGGCCACCTGCACCAAGGCGCGGTCAGCGAGCCCGGCCGCCACGATGTTCTTCGCGACGTAGCGGGTGACGTACGCGGCCGAGCGGTCCACCTTGCTGGGGTCCTTGCCCGAGAACGCACCGCCGCCGTGGGCGCCGTGACCACCGTAGGTGTCCACGATGATCTTGCGCCCGGTGAGGCCGGCGTCCCCCATGGGGCCACCCACGACGAAGCGGCCCGTTGGGTTGATGTAGTACTTCGTGTTCGCGTCGAGCATGCCGGCGGGGAGGGTCTTGAGAATCACCTCCTCCTTGATCTGCGCGACGAGCTCGGCGTGGGTCATGTCCTCGGCGTGCTGCGAGCTGACCACCACCGCGTCGATGCGCACGGGCTTGTTGTCCACGTACTCGATGGTGACCTGAGACTTGCCGTCCGGGCGCAGGTGCGGGAGGCGGCCGTCGCGGCGCGCGTTGGTCAGAGCCTCGGTCAGGCGGTGGGCCCACCAGATGGAGGCGGGCATCAGCTCCGGGGTCTCGTTGACCGCGTAGCCGAACATCATTCCCTGGTCGCCGGCGCCCTGCTCCGCGTGCAGGCCCTCGCCAGCGGTCACGCCCTGCGAGATGTCCGGGGACTGCTCTTCCACGGCGTTGAGGATGGCGCAAGTCGCTCCGTCAAAGCCCATGTCGCTGTGGGTGTAGCCGATGTCACACACGGCCTTGCGCACCAGCGATGGCACGTCGAGGACGGCCTTCGTGGTGATCTCGCCGGCGAGGAGCACGAATCCCGTCTTGACCGCGGTCTCGCACGCGACGCGCGAGTTCGGGTCCTGCGCGAGGCAGGCGTCGAGAATGGTGTCGCTGACGACGTCGCACATCTTGTCCGGGTGACCCTCGGTCACGGACTCGGAAGTGAAGAAGAAATTGCGCGGCATGAGCTCTCCAGACAGCGGTCGATCCGACGATCTACTAATGATTTCCTGGGTTCTCCGGGTCAACAGCCCCCCTCGCCCCGAAGATGGCGGGGATACTAGCCGCTGGGAAGACCGATGCAACACAGGGCGGGAATCCCGCTATGGCAAGGGTTTCGCGGGCTGCGTCGGCGACTGGGAGCGGCCGAGAGGCGCGACGTCAGCGCTGCCAGTCCACGTCGATCGGGGCGTCGTCCGCCTGAGCCATCTTCTTGAGGCCCTCGCGCAAGGTGCGCACGCGATCCGCGGCCCCGACCATGACGACCCGCACAGTGCGCTCCGGGTAAGGCTCGAGCTCCGGCTCTCCGAGCTCGGAGGGGTCCGGCGGGGGCGGGGCCTGCTCGGGCACATGACCCGCGACCGGACGGCTGGCCGGGGCCGCATCCATCCCCTCCGACGTCTCGGTCTCGTCTCCAGCATCGGCGGCGACACGCACGCGCGCCGCCTCCTCCGCGCGACGCTCTTCTTCCCATCGACGCCGCGCTTCGAGCAGCTCCTGGCGGCGGCGACGGTGCGATGCGGCCCGCTCATCGTTGCGCTCGCGGGCCTCCAGGGCCGGCAGATACGGCGGATCCGAGAAAGCGTCTTCGGGGTAGCTGTCGGAGAGAGCGTCGAGGAACGTCACCATCGCCTCGTCCGGCTCGAGGTGCCCACCTGCGACCTCGTCCAGGTCCACCGCAAACGCATGCAGCCCGGCCAGCGCGACTTTGCCCGCGATGCCTTCGAGCGCAGCCTTGGCGCGCTCCTTCCCATGATCGTCCTTGCGACCCATCCCCACGAGGAAGAGGTGCGTGTACGGGAGCCGGCCCTGGGTGTGCACGAGCAGCCAGTCGCCCGCCTTGCCCGAGAAGCGCTCCTGCAGCACGAGCCGGCTCAGAAAGCCGTTGAGGCGCCAGTCCGCCCGCGCCGCGAGCCCCCGCAGGGGCCGCTGATCCTGCCAAACCACCGCGACCGCTCCATCGATGCCTTCGATGCGCGCCGGGTGTCCCGTCTCAAACGTGACCTGGACCTTCACCGTCGTCCCTTGCTCGAGCCCGAGACCCCCAGGTTCCGGGCGATCCGGTCGAGGATTCCGTTGATGAACTTGCCCGATTCAGTCGTGCCAAAGCGCTTGCCGAGCTCGATCGCTTCGTTGATCGACACGTTGGCGGGGACGTCGTTCAGCGCGATGAACTCGAACACCGCGAGACGCAGGATGTTGCGGTCCACCAGCGACATCCGCCGGACCTTCCAGTTGATCGAGGCCTCGGAGATCAGCTCATCGATGCGCTCGCGCTGCGCGCTCGCTCCCTTCGCGAGCACGGTCGCGAACTCCACCACGTCGTGGTCGGTCTCATCGTCCTCGTCCTCGGTGTCCCAAAAGAGACGCAGCGCATCGTCGATCGTCCGGAGATCTCCGTCGACTTGATAGAGCAGCTGCAGCGCTTGCTCACGCGCCTGACGACGACCGCCCATTCACGCGCCCCCTGGGAGCTGCCGCAGCAACCCCACCATCTCGATGGCCGCGATCGCCGCCTCGGCGCCCTTGTTGCCCATCTTCGTGCCCGCCCGCTCGAGGGCCTGCTCGATGGTGTCCACCGTGAGCACGCCAAACGACACCGGCACCCCGGAGTCCAGGGCGATCTTCGCCACGCCGGACGACGCCTGGCCGGCCACGAAGTCGAAGTGCGGTGTGCCCCCACGAATCACGCAGCCGATCGCGAGCACCGCGTCGTAGTTGCCACTCTCTGCGAGCCGCTTCGCCACGAGAGGGACCTCCACCGCGCCGGGGCACCAGGCCACGTCGATGGCGTCACGATCGCCGCCGGACGCCGCGATCAGCTCGATCGCGCCCTGCACCAGCCGGTCCACGATCAGTTCGTTGAAGGCGCCTGCGGCAATGCCGAAGCGCATCCCGGTGGCAACGCGGCCACCTCGCCAAACAGTCCCCATCAGCTTCGCCCTCCCCGCAAGATCGCCAACTCAGCTGGCGTGTCGCCTGTCGGAACGGAGACCCGTTCGACCACCTCGAGGCCGTAGCCTTCCACACCAACGAGCCTGCGCGCGCTGTTGGTGAGCAGGCGAATGCGCCGCAGCCCCAGCTCACGCAGCACCTGCGCGCCGAGCCCATAGTCCCGAAGCCCCGTCGGGTATGGATCCGCGAGACGCGGCACCGGCGGAATCTCCCCGTCGATCGTGTCGGCGTGGGAGACGAGCCCGCGCAGCACCGAGTCCGCGTCGAAGGGCCGCAGGATGTAGAGCACCACACCGCTGTCTGCCTCCTCGATGATTCGCATCGAGCGATGCAGCAAAGGACCGCCGTCGGTCCGGAAGGCCTGGAGCGCGTCGCCCCAAATGTCCGAGGAGTGCACGCGCACCAGCGTCGGGGTGTCCGCGTCCACGGTTCCCTTCACCAGCGCGAGGTACTGCAGATCGTTCACGCGGTTGCGGAACACGTGGGCGGTGACCGCCCCCATCGCGTCGCTGTGCAGCTCCGTGCTCACCACGCGCTCGATCTGGCTCTCGTTGCGAAGCCTGTGTGCGATGAGGTCCGCCACGGTGAGGATGCGCAGTTGGTGTTCACGAGCGAACGCCACGAGCTGCGGCAGACGAGCCATGGTCCCGTCGGGGTTCATGATCTCGCAGATCACCCCTGCACCGCTGCAGCCAGAGAGGCGGGCCAGATCGACGGAACCCTCCGTCTGCCCTGCGCGAACCAGGACTCCGCCCTCGCGAGCGCGGAGCGGGAACACGTGGCCGGGCGACACGAGGTCGGCCGACGTCGCGTCGGGATCGACTGCGACCTGAACGGTGCGCGCCCGATCGGCAGCTGAGATCCCGGTCGTCACGCCCGTGGACGCTTCGATCGACACCGTGAACGCCGTGCCGTACGGCGAGTCGTTCTTGCGCACCATCATCGGAAGCTGGAGCTTCTCGATCCGGTCCGGCGTCAGGGTGAGGCAGATCAGGCCACGGCCATAGGTGGCCATGAAGTTGATCGCATCTGGCGTCGCCCGATCCGCCGCCATCACGAGGTCACCCTCGTTCTCGCGCGACTCATCGTCGACCAGAATGACCATCTTGCCGCCCGCGATGTCATCGAGGGCGGACTGCACACGTACCTTGGAGTCCGTTGGGAACGGCTCAAATGTAGACATCTGTTGCTCCGGGGCCGACACCTACGGTCCCCCTCGTCCCGGGCGCCGAACCGGCGCCAATGTGTCTACAAGAGGGAGCGAAGTCAAGCGCCCCGGGTCCATCCTGGGTTCCCCCCCAGGCGCGAGCTCACGGCAGCGCGCGGACCTGCAGGCGCCAGACGTACTGCGGGCCAGTGCCGCCGTCGCCGTCCCTGACTCGCAGGAACACGGGCCCTGAAGCAGTGGCGGTGTACTGCAGGCGCTGATCCCCGTCGTAGACGTACTCGCCTTGCGCGATCTCCGCGCCCAGGGCATCCAGAACCGACAGCTCAATGGAGCCCCTCGCTCCGAGCCGCTGGTTCCACACCTGGACCTCGTAGGTGGCCCCGAACGTGGCGTCGAAGCGCGCGAAGTCCGCGTCGCCGGCGCTCTCGATCTCGCCGCACAGGACCTGACCGGCGGCGAATGGGTTGGCACCGCCCAGCGCGTCATTGCTGCCGAACTCCTGCACGTCGCAAGGCGGCACCGCCTGCCCCACTCGGATGGCCGAACGCGCGAATCCACCGGGTAGTGCCATCTCGACCTGCATCCAGCCCCAGCCCAGGTCCACGGGGTCGGTCACCGTGACCTGAACGTCGCCCCCGACGATGGTGGCCTCGAGATCGCTGTTGCCGATGCTCACCGTGTAGGGGAGCGACGGGTTGGCGAGGGCCGGCTCCGGCGTGAACGTCAGCGTCTGTCCCGTGGCGATCTCGCCCGGCTCCGCATCGGCGGGCCGAAGGAACGAGTCGGTCGTGCCGAGTTGCACGACCTGACCGATCAACCAATTGCCTGACATCAGGACCAGCGATGGGTCCTGATCGACGCGCACGCGCACGTTCCGCTGGTGGAAGAACGGGGCCCCTTCCGCGCCGATGGGCGGGAGGTCTGCCGCGGGAATCGAGAGAGCCCCGTTGGTCATCGCCCAGGCACGGGCGCTCGTCTCAAAGCCGGTGAGCGTGAAGATGTCTGGCTCGATAGGCGAAGACGGCGTCGCGGTGATCGCGATCCCTTGCCCTGGCTTGAGGAAGAGCATCGGTCCAAGGAGACCCTCGCCTGCGAGGGTGGGCCGTCCAGGGATTGGCTCCGCCTCGTGAAATCCGCTGTACGGCCCTGCACCCGTGAACTGGGCCGTCCACTCCGACCCCACCTCCACTTGCCCCGGACTGAGGTCCAGCGAGCCCCACCCACCGTCAAACTCCTCGGTCAACGGCAGCGACACACCATCGACGAGCGCGAACAGCCCGTCGGTCTCGAGGCCGTACGGACCCTCGTACTCATCAGGCTGCATGTCGCGAAACCCATCAGCCGGCGCAGTCGTCGCCAGGGTCACCTCGGTGAGCTCCTGAAGCGCGGCCTCTTCAGCCGACGGCGTGAGCACCTGATCCGCGAAGACCGCAGCCGTCACCGCGCCCGTGTCGACCCCCTCGAACCGCACGAGCAGCACTGCTCCGTTCGCAGCCTGATCCACGGGGAGCTCAGCGGACGTCGCGTCATCGTCATCGGCAGGCGCCGAGTCGTCGTCGTCCACCGTGCTGTCGTCGTCGTCCACGGCCGCCGAGTCGTCGTCGTTCCCGGGCGGCGTCCACGCGAGGCAGCCACCGAGCAGGCACGCGATCCCCACCCACGCGGGACTCGATCTACGCACGATCAGGGACTCAGGCGTCCAGGTAGAGGCCGGCCCACAAGATCGCCATCACGACGAGCAAGAACCCGACGGTCAAGATGTAGACGTACAGCGGCACGGAGCGTCGATCCGACCCAACCGGGGTCTTGCGCGCGCTCACCGCTGGCGAACCAGCAGCCCCACCGCGGAACTCCACGTCCAGGATGAAGTCCTGGGGAACGAGAGTGTCCATGTGGGTCGCGCGCACCGGGATGCGCACAGTGCGACGGGAAGCCGCCTTGGGCGTTCCGATCCGCGACACCACGTAGCCCGACAAGTCCGGAGCCACCAGCTTGACCTGATGTCCCGAGTGCTCAATGCCGACTTCCCACGCCTCAGACTCACGTCCGAGCGCGTTGATCGCCATGGTCTTGGTGAACGAACCCTGCCCGCCCTGGTTGGGCTGAGGCTGCTGCTCCTGCTGCGGCGGCGGCTGGGGCGCGCGCATGCCGCCCGAGCTGGGCACGTTCCGGATAGAACCAGAGCTAGGCACGTTCCGAATGGAACCGGAGCTGTGGCTGTTGCCTCGAGCGAAGCCACCGACGCCACGGATCGAGTTGGAGCTCGGCACGTTGCGCATGGAGCCGCTGACCCTGGCAGGGTCCACACGACGCGCACCGCTCGGCCTGGCCTCGAAGCCCGCGCGACCGCCCGCCATCGGCCGACCCCGCTGCGGAGCCCGATGGGCAGGTCCACGAGGCGAGGACGACGGCCGGCGAAGGCTCGTTGCCGACGCAGGACCGGAGCGCCGATCCGAAGCGACGGGCCCGCCGCTGTGCAAGGGCTGCTCGTCCTGGGGGACGTCTCCGACCTCCTGGTCGAAGTCCATGTAGGGCATCGTGTGGTCGTCGGAGTCGATGTCCGCGAACGCATCCGGGGTGCGCCAACTCTGGTCGCCGTACACCGGGTTCTGAGGCGGGGCCTGCCGCTGCGACTGCCGCTGCTGAGGCTCGGAACGGAACGATCCGCTCCCGCCGCTCGCACCAAAGGCCGGGCGAGCCGAGCCACCTGAGCCGTACTGCTGCGGCTGCGAGCCGTACTGCTGCGGCTGCGAGCCATACTGCTGCGGCTGCGAGCCGTACTGCTGCGGCTGCGAGCCATACTGCTGCGGTGCAGCTCGCATGCTGCCGTGACTCGGGGGGCCGCTCCGCGCTGCAGGCAGCGCCTCGTCGACTTCCCAGCCGCCACCGGCGGGGTTCACCTCGGTGCGATCGTCGCTGCCCAGGTTCGGCGGAGCGTCCCAAGACGCGGGCGCCGCGGGGCCCCGCTCCACGCTCACCGCGGTGACGTCATCCATGTCCTGGCTCTGCTCATGCATCGCCCGGGCATCGTCGTACGTTGTCCCATGGGCCACGGTCGACGCCGTGTTGCCCTTCACACCCGGTGCGCTCGCAAGCTCGGTCCGGAGCTGCACGGCGACGGTGGCCGTCAAGCGCTGGAGCGCCTCGAGCACACCCTGGCCGCGGATAGCAGAGGCCGCGAGGTAGTTGCTGCCAAAGCGGTTGAGGCGGTTCTCGAGCAAGCGGATCTCGAGCGCGTCGCGCAGATCTCGCTTGTTGTACATGAACACGATCGGCAGATCGTCGAGGCGCCGCCCACAGGATCGGGACATCCGATCGAGCTCTTCGATGGCGCTCAGGTTGGCGTTCAGCGAGTTGCTCGCCGAGTCCGCCACAAACATCACGGCGTCGGCTGCGGCCAGCACCGGACGCACGAGATCGACGTCCATCTGCCCGGGACAGGTCACGAGCCGGAAGCTCAGCTGGTACCCGTAGACCATCTCGTGGTCGTGGGGGCGGTAGTCGAGCCGCAGGAGACGATCGTCCCCCTGCTGCAACGGCGCCACCTTGCCGTGCGTTCCCGGTGGCAGATGCCGCGCGAGGGCGTAGAGCGACGTGGTCTTACCGGCACCCGCGGGCCCGTAGAACAGCAGGACAGCGGTAATCCGCTTCCGTTCATGGTCGATGTTTGCCATCTAGGTCGTGCTCTCCAGAACGCGGTCCGAACCGGCTGGCGTCACCGGGGGCATCTAGCGCCCGGGTCCGGTGATGAGCGCGCCAACGTCGCGCTCGAGGTCGTCGGGATCGATGTCATCTCCGTCATCGTCGAGGAGCAGATCATCATCCAAGTCCTCGGAGTGGGATCCGAGCACGTCTTTTGGAAAGGGCTGCGTCGGGGGATCGCCCGACTTCAACTTCCGCGGAGCGGGCTTGGGACCCGGGACCGTCGCCGGACCCGCGGGGGGGATCGTCGGATGCTTCGCCGCGGCCAACGCTGCAGCGCTGATCGTGCTCGCTGGAGCGGCGACGACCGATCGGGCCGTGCCCTCGGCCGGCAACGACTCCATCACCATCAGATGGGTGATCGCGCCCTTGTTCAACGCCACGTAGGCGTGGGTGCGATCGCGATGCACCACCTCGGTGAGGTTGAGGAACGGGCGGGGGTCGTTCAGCACGTCCTGGACGCGGCTGCCCGACTCCAAGAGGTGCACGTAGCCCTCATAGTCCGATCCGTCGGCACGGATCGCTACGCGAACCTTCCGCACCTGCGCCATCTCGGTGATTCCACCGGAGAAACCCGGGCTGCTCATTCAGTCTCGCTCCAAAGGTCGGCTGCGCGGCTCTGTCGCCTGCGCCCAGTCCAGCGGCAATCCCGCCGATTCTATCACAGGCTTACAGGGCCCTATCGGCGGCCCCTCGGATGTTGGGGGGCGAACCCCGGGCCCCGCAAGCCCGGCCCGAAAGATCGCCCCCGAGAAACCCCCTTCTCATCCGCTGGTACACTCCGGCGGCTCTGGAGGAGGCCGTGAACGAAGGGCTGCATTGGACCGACTGGCCCGCAGCCCGAGCCCCCAAGAAGGCAGTCTTCGCGGCGTGCGTGATCGGCCTGACAACGGTCGGCATCGTCGCGATGGACTGGCTCCTGGGACTCATCGGCACGCTCCTGCTCTTGAGCTCTGTATCGGACTTCCTCTTTCCAACCCGCTTCGCCATTACGGGCGATGGGGTGCAGGTGCGGAGCCTCCTCCGGGTGGCCAACCGTCCCTGGGATCGACTCGGCGCGTGGCGCGCGTTCCCCGGGGGCTTTGTGGTCTCCGGGAGCTCGCCCAGCAAGCTGCTTCGGCGGCTGCGCGGAGTGGAGCTGAGGTGTCCGGGGCAGGAGTCCGAAGTGGAAGCGCTGCTGATGCAGTATTTGAGCGCCGCGAAGTCGGCCGCAGAGGAGTAGCGAGCGTGGCCAGTCCCTTGGAGCCAACCCAGGAGCAACTCGACGCGATCGATCACGTCGCTCGCTTCATCGTGCGCTTCGGGATGACCGTTCCCGCCGTGCTGGCCATTGAAGGCATGCGGCCCCTGGGCTTCGTCGGCTCTCAGTTCATGCACATGTTGACCCCGTCCATCGGGGTGTTCCTAACCACCGACCAGTGGAACGCACTGGCGTTGCTTCTCGAGAAGCGCAGCGGAGTGGACGTGATCCTCAATCGAATCGAAGAGCTCGACCGGGCTCGACAGCAAGCTCAACGGAGGGCTGGATGAGCGAGTCCCCGGCGCCCAAGGCTGCCGTTCGATCCGTGCTGGCCACGGACTGCGGCAGCACCACGACCAAAGCGATCCTCATCGAGCTGACCGACCAGGGCTGGCGACAGACCTGGCGGGGTGAAGCACCGACCACCGTGGAGGCTCCGTTCGAGGATGTCACGCGAGGGGTGCTGAACGCCGCCATGGAGGTCCAGGAGCTCAGCGGGCGCCAGCTCGTCGAGGATGGCGGGATCAAGACCCCCGAGATCGATGGCCAGGGCGTAGACATGTACATCTCCACGTCGTCAGCGGGCGGCGGACTGCAGCTGGTCGTCGGCGGGGTCGTGTTGTCGATGACCGCCGAGTCGGCGATGCGCGCGGCGCTGGGAGCGGGCGCGATCGTCATGGACACCTTCGCGAGCAACGACAAGCGCAAGCCCCACGAGCAGATCGAGCGCATCCGTCAGCTCCGCCCCGACATGATCTTGCTCGCGGGCGGGATCGACGGCGGGACCCGCAAGCATGTCGTGGCGCTCGCTGAGATGGTCGCGGCCGCGCGCCCCCGCACGAGGCTCGGTGGCGGCTTCAACCTGCCGATCATCTACGCAGGCAACCAGGCGGTGATCCCAGACATCCAGGAGCGCCTGTCTGCGCTCTCGGATCTGGAGGTCGTCCCCAATGTGCGGCCGGTGATGGAGAACGAGAACCTCGGGCCCGCGCGCGACAAGATCCATGACCTCTTCATGGAGCACGTCATGGCGCAGGCCCCGGGCTACGACAAGCTCATGGGCTGGGTCGGCGTGCCGATCATGCCCACGCCGGGCGCGGTGGGCCTGATCATGCAGACCATCGCGAAGCAGAAGAACATCAACGTCGCTGGCGTCGACATCGGCGGTGCGACCACCGACGTCTTCTCCGTGTTTGACGGGAAGTTCAACCGCACGGTGAGCGCGAACCTCGGGATGAGCTACTCGGTCAGCAACGTGCTCGCGGAAGCGGGTCTGCCGTCCATCCTGCGCTGGGTTCCGTTCCACATCGACGAGAAGGGCCTGCGCAACCGGATCGGCAACAAGATGATCCGGCCGACGACCATCCCCGAGACGCTGGAAGAGCTCAAGATCGAGCAGGCGATCGCCCGCGAGGCCCTGCGGCTGGCGTTCATTCAGCACAAGGAGTTCGCGGTGGAGCTGCGCGGCGTCCAGCAGGAGCGCACGATCGCGGACGCGTTTCGGCAGAGCGGCAGCGGCGACACCCTGGTGAAGCTGAAGAACCTCGACCTCATCGTCGGGTCGGGCGGGGTCTTGTCCCACGCCCCGCGGCGGTCGCAGTCCATGAAGATGCTCATCGACTCGTTCGAGCCCGAGTGCGTCACGGAGATCGCCGTGGACAGCATCTTCATGATGCCGCACCTCGGGGTGCTCTCCACCGTCGATCCTGCCGCCGCCACCGAGGTCTTCGACCGCGACTGCATCGTCTACCTCGGAGCGTGCGTGGCGCCGGTGGGCGACATGGCCGTGGGCAAGCCGGTGATGAAGGTGGAGCTGACCCTGCCCGATGGCCGGACGGAGTCCAGGACCATGAACGCCGGCGAGCTGTGGAAGGTGCCGATGGAGCACGAACCCGCCGCGAAGGCGACGATCACCCCGCTCCAGTCGGGGCTCGATGTGGGCGCCGGCGAGGGCAAGCCACTGCAGACCGAGCTGCGGGGCGGCGTCGTGGGACTCGTCTTCGACACCCGCGGGCGTCCCATCCGCATTCCCGCCGAGCAGAGCGTGCGCGTCCCCCTGCTCGAGACCTGGGTCGCGGCGATGGACGAGTATCCAGACTCTGAAGGATCCGGAGGGAACGCCTGATGGCCGCAATCTTCACCCCGGGCCTGACGGTCCGGGAAGAGCACATCGTGCAGAAGACCCGCCAGCTCCCGCTGGAAGGCGAAGTGACCGTGAAGGTGGGCGACGTGGTCTCTGCCAACGACGTGGTGGCGAAGACGTCGCTGCCCGGCAAGGTCTTCCCCGTGAACGTGGCGAACCAGCTCGGCGTGGACCCCGGCCGGATGCCGGGCTACATCCGCAAGAAGGTGGGCGACCGGGTGGAGAAGGATGAGCTGCTGGCGGAGACGCCGGGCATCCTCGGCCTCTTCAAGAGCGAAGCCCGCGCGGTGGTGACCGGCACGATCGAGACGATCAGCAAGGTCACCGGAACCGTCATCATCCAGGCGGAGCCCATCCCCGTGGAGATCGACGCGTACATCAACGGGCGCGTCGTGGAAGTCATCCCCGGCGAGGGCTGCGTGGTGCAGGCGATGGCGACCATGGTGCAGGGCATCTTCGGGCTCGGTGGCGAGACGAAGGGCGACATCGCCATGGCGGCGTCGCACCCCGACGAGATCGTCGGACCCGAGCACTTCAAGGCCGAACACCGAGGCAAGGTCGTCATCGGGGGCGCCTACGTCACCATCGAGGGCCTCAAGCGGGCCATCGAGGTCGGCGCGGCCGCGATCGTGACCGGCGGCTTCGACTACGACGAGATCAAGGAGCTCCTCGGCTACGAGGTCGGCGTCGCGATCACCGGCGGCGAGGAGCTCGGAACGACCCTCATCGTCACCGAGGGATTCGGCCAGATCGGCATGGCGCCGGCGACGTTTGCGCTGCTCAAGAGCCGGGTCGGCAAGCGCGCCTCGGTGAATGGAGCCACGCAGATTCGCGCCGGGGTGATTCGCCCCGAGATCGTGGTGACGCTGGATGACCGCGACGTTCCGACAGAGCGAGTCGCGAAGCCCGAGCCTGTCGGGATCAAGGAGGGCGACCTGGTCCGCGGGATCCGCGCTCCGTGGTTTGGCCGCATCGGAACGGTGGCCGGCCTGCCGGTGCAGCCCATCAAGGTGGCTTCGGAGACGACTGTGCGCGTGCTTGAAGTGGACTTCGGCGACGGGGAGACTGCGCTGCTCCCCCGGTCCAACGTCGAAAGGATCGAGCGATGAAGCAACTCCTTTCGTGGATGGCCTTGCTCGCGCTGCTGGTGGCACTGCCGGCCAGCGCCGCGACGGTGACGGTGGAGGTGCCGCCGGACAACGACGGCCTCAACCTCAACGTCGTCTGGGACGAGGCGACCGACCCCCTCGGCTGGGCGGTGCTGCGGGCCGACGGTGCATCCGGCGAGGACTGGACGGTCCTCAAGATGCTGCCGGGCAACGCGCGCAAGCTGTCCGACAAGGTGACGACCAACGTCTGGGAGCACCCGCCGCAGGACACCTACCGCTATCAAGTGGTGGCCATGCGCTCGCTCGTCCTCGTGGATGAGATGGAGGAGGCGGACAGGACGGCCGCCGTACTGGCAGCCGGCACCGCGTCTGCGATCGCCACCGGAAGCCCCAGCGCAGCCTGGATCCGCACCGGCATCGGGGCGAAGCAATACGGCCCGCTGGTCATGCTGCTGATCATCCTCGCCGTGGGCGTGATGATGTGGAAGTTCGCCAACGATGTGCGCGCCGGCAAGCCGGTGTTCATCCGGCGCATCCCCGGCATCGACGCCATCGAGGAAGGCATCGGCCGAGCCACCGAGATGGGCCAGCCCATCCTGTACGTGCCCGGCATCGATGAGCTCCAGGACATCCAGACGATCGCGTCCATGTTGATCCTTGGCCAGGTCGCCGAGAAGGTCGCCGAGTACCAGGCCGACATCATCGTCAGCTGCTGCATCCCCATGGTGCGCGAGGTCGCCGACGAGGTCGTCAAGGCCGGCTTCTACCAAGCGGGCTTCCCGGACGCGTACAACCCGCGCAACACCCGGTTCATCAGCTCCGAGCAGTTCGCGTTCTGCGCCGGCACCAACGGCATCATTTACCGCGAGAAGCCCGCCACGAACATCTATCTCGGCCGGTTCTTCGCCGAGTCGCTCATCCTGGCCGAGACCGGCTTCGTCAACAAATCCATCCAGATCGCCGGCACCGCGGAAGCCACTCAGCTCCCGTTCTTCATCGCCGCCTGCGACTACACCCTGATCGGCGAAGAGCTCTTCGCCGTCGGCGCCTACATGAGCCGCGACCCTCGACTGGTCAGCTCTCTCAAGGCGTCCGACTGGGTGAAGCTGTTCGTCGTCATCTCGCTGCTGCTCGGCACTGTGCTGACCACCCTGGGGTTCCCCATCGTGAACAACCTCTTCGCCATCTCGGGAGGCTGAGCCATGCGCAGCACCATCCCGTTGGTCCTCACGTTCCTCGTCGGCATCTTCATGGTCGGCGAGTACTTCATCCCTCACTGGCGATATCACCAGTGGACCGCGGTGCTGCTGGAGTGGGGGCTCATCCTCGCCGCAGCCGCGTTCCTGCTGGGGCTGTTCAACCTGGTGCAGGTGAACCTGCCCAAGGTGATGAACAAAGAGGAGGACTGGGGCTACAAGCTCGTCATGCTCGTCTCGCTCGTCGGCACGCTGGTGGTGGGGTTCATGGGCAACACCGATCGCCTCAGCGACGGACAGGCCTACAAGTGGCTGTTCGACTTCGTGTTCGTGCCGCTGAACGCCACGATGTTCGCGCTGCTGGCGTTCTACATCGCATCGGCTGCGTTTCGCGCCTTCCGCGCACGCAACCTCGAGGCGACGGTGCTCCTGGTCGCGGCGATCATCGTGATGATCGCCCGCGTTCCCATGGGCGAAGACCTGCCGCTCATCGGGGAGAAGCTGCCCCAGTTCATGAACTGGATCATGGACGTCCCGAACATCGCGGCCCGACGCGCCATCTTCATCGGGGCGGCGCTGGGCGCGGTCGCGACGGGCTTGCGCGTCATCCTCGGCATTGAGCGAAGCCACCTGGGAGCCGACTGATGAAGCTCGACACCCTCATCAAGTTCCAGAACATGGACCGCCGGTGGATCTTCCTCGGCATGGGCATCGCGATCCTTCTGCCGCTGCTGTTCCCCATCACCTTGTCGTTCAACATCGACGAGCGCGTGCAGTCGCTCTACGACTCGGTGGAGGAGGTCCCCGCGGGGAGCACGGTGTTCATCAGCGCCGACTTCGACCCGGCGTCGCGGCCTGAGCTCGAGCCATTCTTCCGGGCGAACCTGCATCACCTGCTGCGCAAGGACGTCAAGTTCGTGGCCGCGACCCTGTGGCCCTCCTCGCCGCCGCTCGTGATGCCGATCTTCGAGGAGATCACGGCCGAGTACGGCAAGGAGTACGGCAAGGACTGGTGCTTCCTGGGCTTCAAGGACGGCAAGGAGCTGGCCATCAAGGCCATCGGCGAGAACATCCCCGAGACGTTCCCGACCGACATCAAGGGCAACAAGATCGCGGACCTCGCGGTGGCCCGGAGCTTCAAGCAAGCCAAGGACTTCGCGATGATCATCAACGTGTCTGCGGGCTTCCCGGGGACCCGGGAGTACGTGCTGCAGATCCAGGGCCAGTACGACCTGAAGATCGCCTCGGCGACGACCGCGGTGTCCGGGCCCGACTACATCCCGTTCTACAAGGCTGGCCAGCTGACTGGGCTCAGCGCCGGCATGCCCGGCTCGGCGCAGTACGAGCAGTTGGTGTTCCCCGACGGGCCCAGGGAGGGTGAGCGGTTGATGGCCACCCAGGCGGTCAACGTGCTCAACGTCGGGCACCTCTTCATCATCGTTCTGATCCTGCTGGGCAACATCGCGTTTTTCGTGACGCGCAGGGTTGAGGAGGCTGCACCATGAGCGGCATCGAACTGGTCGGCGCGTGGGTCAGCATCTTCCTGACGGTCTGTGTGCTCTCGTTCCTGTACGACGACAACCCGGTCTACAAGCTCGCTGAGCACGTGTTCCTCGGGGTGTCTATCGGGTACGGAGTGATCGAGATCTACTTCGGCGTGTTCAAGCCGAACCTGCTCGACAAGCTCATGAATGACGAGCTGGGGATGCTGCAGCGCTCGCTGTCGATCGTCCCGCTCATCCTCATCATCATGCTGTTCAGCAAGGTGGTGCCGAAATACAGCTGGCTCGCACGGATCCCGATCGCGTTCATCGTGGCGGCGTACGCGGGTGTGAAGCTGACGGGAGAGCTCAACGCGAACCTGATGACCCAGGTAGCCCAGTCGATCCCCAACCTCGCTGAGGTCTGGGAGAAGCACGGGTTTTGGGACTGGTCGGCGGACGGCGCGGGCGTGTTCAGCTCGCTGTTCCTCGTGCTCGGGTTGGCGGCGTGTCTGCTGCACTTCTACTTCTCGGCCCCGCAGAACAAAGCGATGCAGCAGATCTCACGCTTCGGCGTGCTGACCCTGATGCTCTCGTTTGGCGCGTCGTTCGGGTACACGGTGATGGGGCGCATCAGTCTCGCCATCGGACGGGCCCAGGAGATGCTGGGCCTCGACCGGAGCGCCGAGCAGGTCGCGCAGATCCACCCGCGCACCGCCTCGTTGATCTGCATTCTGCTGGTGGTCGGCTACCTGGTGGCCTGGCGCAGGAAGCAAGGCGACGACTACACGCCGGGGAACTAGCGCTCGTTCCCGTCCGGGAATGCCCGATCCACCCGATCTCTTCGTCAAACTTCGAATCTGCGTCGTGCGGCGTACATGAGTACGCCTCCTCGCAGTCCCTCGTTCTCCTCGACCTCGGGCGCCTCGCGCCATCCCCGAACTGGGAACGACCGCCAGTCCACATCCGGCTTTGCCGGACGGGAACGAGCGCTACTTGTTCACTTCTGTCGAGCAGGTCGAGCTCAGCCGAACAGCGCGTAGAGGATCAGCCCGAGGCCGATGACCCCTGAGACCGCGCCGACCACCACCAACCAGCGGTTGGTCTCGCGCACGCCGTCGGCGTCGGGGATCGAGACGCGCCCCATCAGGAAGTCGTCGGCGTCGCTGCCCTCGGTCCCGTCGCGGGGCGCACGTGGCGCAGGCACAGTGCTGGGAGCCGGGGCGGTGATGGGCACGAGGTTGGGCGCGGCCGCCCGAGGCTCAGCCTTCGCAGGCATCTCGCGGGTGGCCGAGACCGGCTCATCGGTCTCCGGCATCGAGGACGTACGACCGCTCGCGGGGTACGAGCCGTCCCACCCGATCGGCGCTGCCTCCTCGATCGTGTCCGGGATCTCGGTCACCCCCGCCGCCACCGCCCGCGGGACGGGCACGAGACGGGTCGGTCCGCCCGCGAACTCCTCGGACCGCACCGGAGCAGCGTCGAGCTTCATGACCGGGATGGCGTTGTACGAGCGCTGGAGGTCCATGGAGACCGGAGCGTCCTCATCGAAGAACTCGTTCTCGTCCTCGACGGTCACCTCGATCTCGCTGCCGGGTGACCACCTCGAGGTCCCGCTCAGGTACGGAATGCTGGGCCCCGGGGCATCTTCGGCCACCGTCACGGCGCCATCCAGGTCCGTGATCGGAGGCTCGGCGTCGGTCCCGCCCCGCATCATGTCCATGGCGGCGTGCGTGGCGAGCAAGCCGTCGTCCTTGAGGATCGAGATGGCATCAAAGGTCGGCAGATCCGCCCCGATCACGGGTGCGGCGGCCGGCTTTGGAGGCTCCCCTGGCCCGATCTGCGCACCCCCGCCGTCCGGCGCCAGCTGCGCCAGCTTCTGGGTGGGCATGGAGAGCTGGTCGCCCGTCGCCTTGCGCGGCCCCTGCACCGAGGGAGTACCGCCGATCGAGATCGAGTCGAACGTCGGCAGATCCGAGAGCCGCTCCCGCGCCACCCGCTCCATCGGCGCCACCGCCGGGGTCCCCCCCACCGAGATCGCATCGAACGTCGGCAAGTCCGCGTGACGCTTCACGACCGGGGCGATCTCTGTCTCGCCCCCCGCGAGCGCGGGCGGGCGCACCGGCAGGACTTCGTTCAGGACACCACAAGACTGGCAGGGGCTCAGCGCGCCGAAGCCGGGCACGACAAAGGAGAGGGTCGCCGAACAGGCCCCGCACAGGGTCGGCGAGCCGACCTGCACCTTGCGCAGTTCCTGTCGGCCGTGCTCGCGCACCTTGAAGAGGACCGACACGTCCGCCACCCGAAACGCACCCCGGCTGCCGAGACCCAGGGGCACCTTCCAGCCGGCGCCACCCCGGACAGCGAGGCCCTCATCGAGCAGCTCATCGTTCCGCTTTGTCCCCTCCGCGACGCGCAGTTCGACCGCCATTCCGGGCTGGAAGTACAAGACTCCACCATCGGAGTAGATGCGCAGGAGTTCGTGGTACTCAGGGAGGTCCGTGTCGGGGAGCGACAAGACGGCCGACGGGCTCGCCCCGATCGACACCATCGCTGGCGGTCGAAACGTCGCTCGATACGCCCAGTCCTGGCCGCGGATGACCGCGATCTCCAGTTCCAGGCTTGCTGGCAGGTCCTCACCCATCGTCGCGAGGGTAACCCATTCCTGTTCCAGGCTGCCTGCGGGGCCCACGCAACAAGAAAGATCGCCCCCGACGACCCACCCCCGACCCGGTTCCTGGCGGGGCCCGGTCCATCTGATTGTTCCGGAGGTGATATGTTTCCAGCCCGTTGTCGCGCGGTTGGGGGACCTCCGGCGACCCGCAGGAGGAAGACCGTGAACGCCCATCGCAACCTGCACATGGTGATTGCAGGACTGGCACTGACCCTCGCCAGCCCCGCCGCGATCGCTGAAGAGACCACCGACACAGCCCCTTCGATCCGCAAGGTCGCAGCTGGCGTGCACTCCGGCGATGCCTTCGGGCCTCGCGTGCGCCCCGACGGGAAGTGGATCGCCTACGGAGTGCGCGAAGAGGACAAGGGCACCTTCGTCACGAAGTACTACGCCCGGTCGCTCGTCGAAGACGGCGTCTTCCGCTCGGTGTGGCCCAACCAGCACCCCAGCTTCGGCGAAGGCGAGGGGACCGCATCCTTCACCGACCTCGTCGGGTTCGAGTGGGCGCGGGACGGCCAGTACGACCACAACGCCATGGTCGCGGTGCACAAGAGCCTCGGCGAAGAGGTCTTGATGGAGACCATGGACGTACGCAAGGGCGGTCCAGGGCAGCAGAACCAGCCCGCGGTGGCCCCAGACGGCAGCCGCATCGTCGTCGCCGCCGAGATGGGCATCAACTCCGACCTGTGGGTCGCGGACACCCGGGACGGGGCCGACTGGCTCCAGATCACGTTCACAGAGAAGGACAACGAGTCCAACCCTGCGTGGCACCCCAAGGGCAACAAGATCATCTACGAGCGTCGCAACCGACTGGGCTCGGACGTGTACGCGTTCGACTTCGACTCGTTTACCGAGGCTCACCTGACCCGCGAGGGCACCTCGAGCGAGGTCGCGCCGAGCTACTCGCCTGACGGCGTGTCGTTTGGCTACCTGACGGACGGGAACTCGGGGGAGCGGGTCCAGTGGGACCTCATGGTGAAAGCCGGCGACGGCGCGCTGCCCAAGGTCGCCATCCCGAACCTGCGGATCTCCGAGAAGAGCCGCGGCTACGCCTGGGGCCCCTTCGGGCGCTTCGTCATCGGAGTGCTGAACGACAAGGAGGCCGGCTACCCGCTGGTCATCGCGCCGGCCGATGGCAGCCGAGCACCGGTCAAGCTCGCGGACAGCGTGGACAACGCCGACCCCGAGGTCGTGGCGTTTGGCCCCGCGGTGCGCGTGACCTGGGTCGCGAAGGACATGGAGAAGCCCGAGGATCGACGCTTCCGCGTCGTGATGGTCGGTGACTTCGACGTCGCGGAGCTGCGCAAGATGCTCGAGGCGAAGTAGGGAGTGCGTCTGGCGGGCGTCTCTGGAGCCTGGCTCTCGCTCGCCGCCGCGTCCGCTCTCGCCGCCGCGTCCTCGATCGCGCCGCTGCACGCAGCCCCGGCGCCCACCGGCACCCTCACCCTGCACAGCGGGGACCGCGCAGTGCGCGCTGGCGACACCCTGGCGCAGGACGAGGCGCTGACGTTCCACGTGGAGGGCAGCCCGGGCCGCTACCTGTACCTCCTGGAGACCGGGGACGGCTCCGTCGCCATCATCCACCCCCATGTGGGGCAGGTGCTGCCATCCGACGAGCCCGCGACCCTCGTCCCGCAGCCGACATGGCTGACCGAACAAGACGAGGAACGGACTGGCTGGACGCCCGAGCTCAGCGGCCCGATCACCTACTTGCTGGTCTCATCTCCGGCACCCCGCGACGCTCCGTCGGACCTACGCCTGCGCTCAGTTGAGCAGCTGCTGGAGCCGCCGCCCTATGTCGCGGGGCCCATGGGAGGCAAGGCGGTCGTCGTGGCCACGGTCCAGGTGCGGCGGGACGAGCCACCGGACGAGTAAGGGCTCGTTAAAGAAAGGGCCCGAACCCTAATCAGCGCTTCCCCTGCGCCTCGAGCGCCCGCAGACCGTCGCGAATCTGGGCTGCGAGCTCGTCGCGGGAGCGCGCGGCAGCCAGTGCGCTGCGCCAGGTCGACGATGCCTCGGCGATGCGTCCCTGGGCGGCGTACACCTGCCCCAGGTGCTGCAGGAGCTCGGCGTCATCGCGCACGTAGCGGTTCGCCTTCTCCAGAAGCTCGGCGGCCTCGTCGAGGCGCCCTTGTCGGTACCGCAGCCAGCCCAGTGAGTCGATCACCGCGCCGCTGAAGGCGCGCTGCTCCACCGCAGCCAGCAGGTACCGCTCCGCGTCGTCGAGACGGACGTTCGCGTTCGCCAGCGTGTACCCAAGGAAGTTGAGGGTGTCCGCGTTCTTCGGCCGGATGACCAGCACGCGCTCTAGGGCCGTCGCGGCCCCAGCGACGTCACCGGCGTTGTCGTGGATCCGGGCCTGCTGCGTCCACAAGCCCACCCGCTCCCGCTCGATCCGCGCGGCGATCGCCACCGCAGACGAAGGGGGGGCGGCGGGGATCTGCGTTGCCTCCTGCCGCGCCAGCTCCGCTTCCGCGTCGCGCAGCACCGCGAGGGCCTCATCGAACAACCCGCTGTGCGCAAGCACGTCCGACAGCGCGATCGCCAGCGCGTCGTCACCAGGGTCCCGACTCAGCCGATCCCGCAGCATGGAGGCCGCGCGCTCCGCTTTGCCCTCGGCGAGCAGAAGGGCCGTCCAGGCTGCATCGGCCCGGCCCGAGTCCAGCCGCTCCAGCTCGGGCAGCAGCTGCCGGGCTCCGTCCAGATCCCCGAGCCGAACTCGCGCCAGCAGCGCAGCCTCCTGAAGACCCGCGTGAGCCTCCACGTCCCGATTGGCGACCACCGCCCGCGCCGTGATCGCCGCGCTCGCCGCCTGGGCCTCTTCTCCCCGCGCCATCAACAACCTCACCTGATCCTGGGCTACCCGCCCGTACAGAGCGTGGGTTGTCGGCACTTCGCCCAGAGCACGCAGCGCACCATCGAGCTCCCCAGCATCCTCCAGGGCCTGGGCCCTGAGCCGCAAGAGCGCTACCCGATCGTCGGGCAGCACATCAGGGTTGGCGAGCGCGTCGTCGATGAGCCGCCCCGCCTCGGCGTTTCGATGCTGCCGGATGAGAAGCTCGATCCCCGTGCGGTGCAGGGATCCTTCGCGCTCTCGGCCCAGGATCTGCACGAAGCGCAGATGCTCCGACGCCCGGTCGTAGCGCCCCATACGCCGGTAGAGCGACATCAGGACCCGGTGCAGTCGCGAACGTGACCAGTCCCCGCGCAGCACCTCTTCGAGCCCCGCGACCGCATCGGGCAGCAGCACCGCGTCCTGCCAGGTCCACGGCGACTCCGCCGTCAGACCGATCCGGAAGGTGTCGAGGTAGACGCCCAGCGCATCCTCGCTGCCGGGCGCCCGCTGCAGCGCAATCAGCGCCGCCACCCGCGCCTCGTCCAGCCGCCCATGCTCCAGCAGCAAGCGCGCCTTGAGCACCGTGGGATAGGAGTCCTCGGGGAGCGCCGCGATCCAGCCATCCAGCGCGGCCAGCGCGTCGTCGGGACGGCCCAGCTCCCGCAGCACGAAGTACAGGTAGTAGTGGGGTAGATGAGGGTCATTCCCTTCGATCCCCAGCTCTGTGGAGACCCGCAGGTGCTGCTCGGCCTCGTCGAGCTCCCCCAACCGATGCAGCAGCTCGCCGAGCATGTACCGGGACCGTGCGTCCTGGGGCCTCAGCACGACCGCCTGCCGCGCCGCGCCCGCCGCCGCTCCGTAGTCCCCTCCCCGCGCGCGGGCCTCCGCCAGCGCCTGCCACAGCTCCGGCACCTGAGGATCGAGGGCCAGCGCTTCCTGGATCAAGTCGGCAGCCAGGCTCGCGTTGCCGTCGGCTCCCTCGCCCTGCGGCGCGGCCAACAGCACTTGCGCGGTCAGGTAGCGGGTCATCACCTCGGGATCGAAGCGGACCGGCGCGCTCGGCACACTCGAGGTGCTTGCTGCGGGAGGAAGCCGGGAGAGCGCGGGCGCGCAGCCCATGCCCACGAGGAGCACGGCCAGCGGCAGGAACTGAAGACGCGCTCTCACCTACCCAGTGTAGATCAGGTCACCGATGCCTTGAGCCACTCGCGCTTCATGTTGGCGATCACCTTGATGGAGATCTCCTTGGGGCAGACCGCCTCGCACTCGCCGTGGTTCGAGCAGGGACCAAAGCCCTCCTCGTCCATCTGCCGCACCATGCCGAGGGCGCGCTCCTTGCGCTCCACCTGGCCCTGGGGCATCAGCGCGAGCTGGCTGATCTTCGCGCCCACGAACAGCGACGCCGAGGCGTTCGGGCACGCGGCCACGCACGCCCCGCAGCCGATGCAGGTCGCGTAGTCCATGGCCTCGTTGGCGATGGCCTTGCCGATCGGAATCGCGTTGGCGTCCGGGGCGGAGCCCGTGCCCACCGAGATGTAGCCGCCGGCCGCCTGGATACGGTCGAACGAGCTGCGGTCCACCACCAGGTCCTTGATGACCGGGAAGGCACCCGCTCGCCAGGGCTCGATGGTGAGCACGTCGCCGTCCTTGAAGGTGCGCATGTGCAGCTGGCACGTCGTCGTCACCGACGGGCCGTGGGCCACACCGTTGATGAACAGGCCGCACATGCCGCAGACGCCTTCACGACAGTCGCTGTCGAACTCGATGGCCTCCTCGCCCTTGTTGATCAGCTCACGGTTGAGCTGGTCGAGCATCTCGAGGAAGCTGGCGTGGGTGTCTGTGGCGAGGGAGTAGTCCTCGAGCTTGCCCGGCGCATCAGGACCCGCCTGGCGCCAGACGCGGAGCTTCACGTTGATCGTAGACATCGTGTCTCCCGTCCTACTTGTACGACCGAGTGGTCGGCTTCACGTAATCGAATTTGAGCTGTTCCTTGTGCAGGTCGTGGGCCTGGCCCTCGCCCTTCCACTCCCACGCAGCGGAGTAGCTGAAGTCGGCGTCGTTGCGCTGGGCCTCGCCGTCGTCGGTCAGGTACTCCTCGCGCAGATGCGCGCCGCAGCTCTCGGCCCGGTTCAGCCCGTCGCGCGCCAGGAGCTCGGCCAGCTCGAGGAAGTCCGCGACGCGGTTCGCCTCGGCGAGGTTCTGGTTGAGCGTGTCCTTGCGACCCGG
>Ga0222662_1000501_pt1 | contig 31083 bp, 28 predicted proteins | sample AntAcemetagen600_FD_179821 | JGI IMG/M metagenome (GOLD analysis project Ga0222662, IMG submission 179821) | Saline water microbial communities from Ace Lake, Antarctica - #600 | ecosystem: Environmental > Aquatic > Non-marine Saline and Alkaline > Saline | place: Antarctica: Ace Lake... | reverse complement strand
ATTGAGAAAACCACAAAGGCAATAATGGCCCCCACAGCTGTACCAACCACAGCCAAGCTCAACCCATGTGCGGTGAACATGATGGTAGGTAGAAAGTCTACAATGGGGGGAAATCCATCAAGCCCAAAAAACAGCGCGAACAAAAGCGTCGCAACGCGCATCCATGCCAGCAGTACCAGCATAAGCAGGCCACCAAGAAATGCCAATTGCGCCGGAGAGGCTGTCTTGACGAAGAGAACGTCGCGAAGATGCACTGGCTCACCCGCTTCTAATCGACGACTAGCCTCATAGAGTCCCACCGCCATCATCGGCCCAATGAGCATAAAGCCAGCCGCAAAAGCCAAAACAACAGAACTCAACTCCGCAACAAACAAGGTCGCGGCAAGTGTCAGTGAGATGAGAGAGAAAAAAGCACCGTAAGCCAGACTAACGGTGGGCATCGCCCACATGTCGCGCCATCCGGCCGCAACCCAGCGCCAAGGATCATCCAATGTCAGACGATTAAATTGCAATTTGGTTTTGCCTGGGACGGCAGAATTAGACGGATTCCCAGCGGTAACTGACATTCATTTCCTCCTCAAATCCGACCACTGGCACGGATGCTAAAGGTGCAAAGACCCAACAGCAATGGCGAGAAGCGGCCAAATTTGCCGAACAAGACAAACAATGTTTCAAAACCACTAAAATCAGCTCAAGTGCGATGCGGCAAACTAACGCAGAATCAAAAAATAATTGTGCGCCAGTTTGATGAATTTTTAGTATTATTGAATAAATACAATGGCTTATAGAAAACTACTACTGACTATTTTGTATGTAAAATTTTTGCAACGCACCATTTTCATTATTGACAATCTGTCACGCCGACGTAATTATCCTCCCCGAAGAGCCCAGCCGTACCTCCTCCCTCGGCTTTTGGCTTGATAGGCCGCTTGCACACCTCCTCCTCCCCCCGTGTAAGCGGCCTTTTTCATGCCCGCATCACAGAGGACCCACACGCAAGCGCCCGACCGCGCCGACACACGCCAGTTCCAGGCAATTGATAAGAGGATTGCGCCGAAAGACTATTCGGCTGGCGCAGGCTCTACCGGATCTATTGTGGGTGCAGCCTCAGCTGGTGCAACAGGCGAAGTCGTAGTCCCATCAGGGATCAACCGAACACGGCCAAGTTCATAGCCACGTTTTGTATCCACAATAATCACTTCCGCCACGCCATTGCTGCTTGTCACGATAGACAGGCGATCCTCAATGAACGTCGTGCCCAAAAGAGAAGTCCCATCTGGCACAGCCACATTGATCGCGCCAAATTGACCACGAGCAGCAGCGACGGTTGCTTCATCGGGGGAAGCAGTCAGCCGATAAATGATCGTACCAAACACAACGACGACACCAATGACAATCAAGGCCCCCATGACAATGACAGATGCCAATAGAACCGGGCGTTCCTTAACGGCAGCCATTTGTGCTGCAGAAGGTGATTCCATGCTGTCGTCAGTTTCGCTATTGTCCGGCATGACTTTAAATATCCCAAAAAACGATGAAGAAACGGGCGACACCCGTCACACATTGACTGTCACCGACGCTGACACTGGCCTTCGGCTTGACCGTTTCCTAACCACAGCACTCAGCCACCTGGCTGAACCGCCCAGTCGCTCCCGCATAAAGGTTCTCTTTGAAGAGGGCCGCGTGTCTGCAGGGGCACCTGATGGATTAGACGCGGGGCGGACGATAAGCGAGCAATCCTACCGGGTCAAACCAGGCGATGTGTTTTGCATCAATCTACCGGCCCCGAAACCAGCCACGCCAATGGCTGAAGATATCCCTCTTTCCATCATCTACGAAGATGAGCACCTGTTGGTAATCGACAAACCCGCTGGCATGGTCGTGCATCCAGCACCTGGCTCCCCCGATGGCACACTTGTGAATGCACTCCTCGCCCATTGCCCACAAGATTTCACAGGCATTGGTGGCGAAATGAGACCTGGCATCGTGCATCGCTTAGACAAGGAAACCAGTGGTGTCATGGTGGTTGCTAAAACAGAAAACACCCTCAAAGCGCTGCAAAAACAATTCGCAGATCATGGGCGTGATGGAAAACTGGAGCGTGCCTACACCGCCTTCATTTGGGGCAAGCCACAATTGTCCAAAGGAAAAATCGACGCCCCCTTGGCCCGCAACCGCCATAACCGGCTGAAAATCATCGTCACGCGAACACCAGAAGCCCAAGGCGCTCGAAATGCCATCACCCACTACAAAGTAGTGACCAATTTTGGTGATCCCGATCCCCTGGTGAGTGAAGTTGTCTGCCATCTGGAAACGGGTCGCACGCACCAAATCAGGGTCCACATGACCCACCTGGGCCACCCGATACTGGGCGACCCTTCCTATGGCACGGGACAACGCAACAGGGCTGTAAAACTGTCAGAAGACGCCCGTGACGCCTTAAATCAACTGGGTCGACAAGCCCTCCATGCCCACCTTTTGGGCTTTGAACACCCTGAAACTGGTGAAAAACTGCGATTTGAGAGCCCATTGACCCCTGAATTGGCCAAACTGCGCCAAACATTAGAAGATATGTAAACTATCCGTGAAGCCCTTTTTTCAGCCTCAATCCACCCCTATATGTCGTGGAGATAAGATGCTGAAACAACAGCATGTAAGGGGGTCAATATGGCGACGACGACAACAGGTAATACAAGCAGCAAAATGCCGAGCGCAACGCCGGAACAATCGCTGTCGCGTTATCTCCAAGAAATTCGCAAATTCCCAATGCTTGAGCCGCAAGAAGAATACATGCTGGCCAAGCGTTTCAAAGAACATGAAGACCCAGAAGCTGCGGAGAAGATGGTCACCAGCCATCTGCGTTTGGTGGCAAAAATTGCCATGGGCTATCGCGGGTATGGCTTGCCGACCGGCGAAGTTATTTCAGAAGGCAATGTTGGCCTGATGCAAGCCGTAAAACGCTTCGAACCAGAAAAGGGCTTCCGCTTGGCCACCTACGCCATGTGGTGGATCCGCGCAGCCATTCAGGAATACATCCTGCGCTCTTGGTCACTGGTCAAAATGGGCACCACGGCAGCGCAGAAGAAACTCTTTTTCAATCTGCGTAAAATCAAGGGCCAGCTACAGGCATTTGAAGAAGGTGACCTCAAACCAGATACAGTCACCACAATTGCGACGCGCCTGGGCGTCACAGAAAAAGAAGTGACGGATATGAACAGACGCATGTCTGGTCCTGACAATTCACTGAACGCGCCCATTCGCAATGCCGAAGCAGACGGTGGCGAATGGCAGGACTGGTTGGTCGATGATGACGTCGATCAAGAAGTCGAACTAGGTGACAAAGAAGAGCTGACGCTGCGCCGCGACATGTTGAGCGCCGCAATGCAAACCTTGAACGAGCGGGAAATGCATATTCTCACAGAGCGTCGTTTGAAAGACGATCCCTCAACGCTTGAACAACTAAGTCAGGAGTTCAACATCAGCCGCGAGCGCGTCCGCCAGATCGAAGTTCGTGCCTTTGAAAAACTGCAAAAGGCGATGAAAGAAACCATGGCCGAACAAGCAGCTGATCGTCGTGCAGCACGGGATGAAGCCCTGAGCTAGTCACCGCATATAAACAACGGCCCGCACTGCTCGATATTGCCAGCACTGCTCGACAGTGAGGGTGCGGGCTTTTTGTGTCTGCTCAATTTTGCGAAATCGAGAAGAACTGATCTTCAGCCGCCACCATTAATCTCAAGCGCGCAACATCAGGGATCTCGATATGCCCATATCTGCGCACAAGAAGTCCCTTTTTCTCTAGCCGCGCAAGCGCCTTGCCGGTTGCCACACGAGACACGCCCAACATGAAGGCCAGATCTTCGTGGCGGCATTCAATTGTCTCACTGCCTGCCTCCTCATCAACCGCGATCAGCAACAGCCGTGCCACGCGCGCTGGCATTGAAAACCGGCGTTGCGAATCCATAAAGTCCATCATTTCAAAATTGCGCTGCAACGTGAGCCTCATCATGCCGCGCGCAATCGAGGGGTCTTCATCAAACAGTTTCATGAACCTCTTGGCGGGCACATGAGTGATTTCGGATTTACCTTGGGACCACAAAGTATGCGTGCGCGGAAAGCCCGCAAAAAGAGTGAACTCTCCAAATGTCTCCCCAGGGCGCAACAGGGCCGAGGCAAGGAAAGACCCATCCATTCCAACATTGCCGCCCACAACCTGCCCCGCCTTGATGATAAAAAGCCCTGATTGCGCATCACCGCGCTCCTGAATGATCTGTCCGTCCGAATAAGAGCGTGACGACCCCGCCGTTAGGATCTTTTCCATGACATCCGCAGCCAATATATCCCGCAGTGTTTTTGACTTTGCGCGAAGAACTTTCATCACAACCTCAAAATGTAACTTGTTAGCATTCTACGTCCAAAACCCTCGCTAGTGTCAAAGGAACGTTGGATGAAACAAACAAATACTGGGAGTGCAGATCATGAAAGTCTGGGGTGTTTCCGTTTCCTACTACACAGGAAAACTAGAATCCTATCTGAGATACAAGGGCATTCCCTATGAGATGGAACACCCTTTCGCAGATCAAAAAAGGATTCGCGATCTGGCGGGCGCCATTCAGGTGCCGATCCTCGAGCATACCGATGGTCGTTGGATGTCGGACAGCACGCCGATCATCCAGCACATGGAAAGTGAATTTCCCGAAAGGACAATCATGCCGTCCGATCCGGTAGTCCGCTTCATTGCGCTACTTATTGAAGACTATGCAGATGAATGGTTGTGGCGGTCTGCCATGCACTATCGTTGGAGTTACGAGCACGACCGTGAACTTCTATCACGCATTCTCGCCGACGAAATCACTAACCACCTCCGTGTCCCGCGCTTTCTACGCCGGCACATGGTAAAAAAACGCCAGCTCACCCGGTGGGTGCTGAATGATGGTGTTACCAACGAAACAAAGGAACATGTTGAGACAGGTTTCTTCAACGCCATGCGTGCCATGCTGCTGATGCTGAAAAACAGGCTTTACCTGCTTGGCGACACGCCATCGATTGCTGACATTGGCATGATGGGGCCTATGTTGCGCCACTTTGCTCAAGACCCCACACCAGCAGCGATCATGCGCAACGAATGGCCAGAAATTGCTGAATGGGTCGCGCGGGTTTGGAATGCGCATGCCACCGCGGGAGAGACGAGCCTAGTTGATCAAATCACAGATGATGCAGCGCCCCTGCTCAAGGAGATCGCAGAAACGCACATGGTTCAGCAAAAAGAAAACGCCCTCGCCTATGGCAATGGACAGACGCATTTCGAAATGACGGTGCAGGGATGCCACTACAAGAAACTGCCTGTGTCCAGGTACAGAGTCTATTGCCTTGAGCGGTTGCGCGAAGAGTTCCAAGCGCTCGGGGCCGAACACAAAGACAAGGTGACGTCACTTCTTCCTCACTCTGAATATACTTTAATTTGGGACGACACAGTTGCTGCCAACTCTGACTACGACGTGGAGCGCCAAGCCCCGTTCAATAAATCAATCAATGTGTTCTAAGGGGGCAAAACGCAAGGTCCTTCAGATGCAAGAGAGAGGTATTTATGGTAGGTGAGAAGAAAACATCTTACCAAATAACTCGCTCAAACGCGCAAAGGTCAACATCCCATGGCACAACTGATCACCGGCGGCACCAAAGGCATCGGCCTTGCGATTGCAAAGCGTCTCTCCAAAAATGACGATGACATGTTCCTCGTCTACCACAGCGATGACAAAGCAGCACAGGCAGCAAAAGTGACACTGGAAACGTCCAGCACAAAAGTTCACCTGATAAAGGCGGATGTCGGTACCATTGAAGGCGCACAGACCATATACGCTGAGGTAACAAAAGCAGGTGCACAGCTCACCGGCATTGTCCACGCTGCTGCCATGATTTATCCAACAAACCTGCTCGACACAGATCTGGAAAAGTTCACCCGTGCCGTGGAGACCAATGGCCTGTCGCTTCTCTATCTCGTGCACCAATTGCGCCCTGCCATGGACCGCGGCACCAGCATCGTCTTCATCTCCTCCATGGGTGCACGCATTCCTTCCCCGTTCTACGGCGCGCTCGGTGTCGGCAAAGCATTGGCGGAAAGCGTGCTGCGCTATCTGGTGGCGGAACTTGCCCCCAAAGGCATTCGCATCAACGCCGTTGCGCCCGGACTTGTGGAAACAAGCTCGGTCGCAAACATGGTGGGCAGCGAAGAGGCTGCCCAAAAGGTTTTTGAAAAATCCGCCAAGACAAATCCGTCAGGGCGCTTGTCGAAAGACAGCGACTATGCATCGCTCGTGGAATATCTCATGACGCCAGAAGCAGAATTCATCCAGGGCCAAGTGATCGCAGCCACAGGTGGTGTAGGGGTCATCGGATAGAAATACTCCGAAGGCAACAATAAGCCTCCGGTCCACTTTTTACTCCGCCGCATCCACACCCACGCCGATCGGACAGCTCACGCCCGTACCGCCCAGGCCGCAATAACCGTTCGGCACTTTTGCCAAATATTGCTGGTGATAATCTTCTGCGTAAAACAGCTCTGTCGCGCCAAGAATTTCAGTTGTGATGGCACCATAGCCCGCGCTCAACAATTGCTCGCCGTAAGTCTTTTTGGATGCTAGTGCCGCTATCTTTTGCCCTTCAGAAAAAACATAAATACCGGAACGATACTGCGTGCCCTTATCGTTGCCCTGTTGCATGCCCTGGGTGGGGTTATGGGATTCCCAAAACACTTTCAGCAATGTTTCATATGAGATCTTGCTTGGGTCGAACGACACAAGCACAACTTCATTGTGACCCGTCTCACCCGTGCATACTTCTTCATACGTCGGATTGGGTGTGAAGCCTGCTGAATAGCCCACCGCCGTCAGTTCAACATCTGGCAGCTCCCAGAACTTACGCTCCGCGCCCCAAAAACACCCAAGGCCAAACATCGCCTGCTCATGACCCGGGGCCAATGGCGCTTGCAATGGCTTGCCATAAACGAAGTGCGTTTCTGCTGTCGGTATCGCAAACGGACGCCCCTGCAATGCCTCAGACGGATCAGGCATCACACCTTTTTTCTTCAGTCCAAACATCTCGCACTCCTCATTCAATCAAAAATCAATGGTTGTAGCATGCCACAAACGCAGGCTATCTCAAGAATTTAGGCAGTCTGATCCAGCTGACCAACCCCACCGCGGACAATTCTTCTTGCCTTTCTGTGAACTTCCCCATAAAAAGTGAATATGGTTTACATTTTTGAACAAAACGGCGAACACTCCGCCGTGGTCAGCCTCAACAGGTCTCGCAAAATGCGGGAAATCCTGAACATAGCCTTGACCCTGGCCTGCGACGGCGGTCTCGACAATTTGACCCTGCACCGCCTCGCGGATCGCATGGATCGCTCAGTCGCGGCCGTGTACCGCTACTTCCCCTCTCGTGAAGCGGTGATATCGGAGCTTCAACGGGTGATAGCCACCAACATCGCGCTCATCACGTCAGATGCCCAAAATCGCATAGACGCATGGTCAATACGGGAAAACATCGCGCCCAGCGACGCAGCACTGGCTAAAATTCTTGCCGCAGCCTTTGTCTATGATGAGTTTGCCAAAGCAACACCCGAAGAACTGGGACTGGTCACCCGCTACCTCTCTACACCAGATCACGTTTTGCCAGAGCGCGACGCTGCCCATGTGTTTGAAATGACCGGCAGCAGTCTGGACGCTCTAGCCGCTTGGATCTCATCTGCCGAACAACTTGGCGCGCTGTCGCCAGGCACACCGCGCGACCGCGCCATCATGCTTTGGGCAGGACTGCAGGGCACGATCAATGTTCTGAAAGTTGTGCTCAGAGGGGGCTGGACGCCAGATCCAAATCTGACACGAGAAATGGTCATCACAAATTTGATCGGCTGGGGTGCCAACCCGGAAACCTTGAACAAATTGGCGGACACAATTGTTGATGAAGGCTTCTTGGCCATCAACCGCACGACCAAAGACTTACTGAGCAAAACTGACAATCGGGGATAAACGCACCACGCCACGCCATTGGCCGGCTGGTTGAAGGAGGAAGACATGAGCAACACACAGACAACGCACGATATGATTATTCGGGGTGGAAAAATTGTCGATGGCACAGGCGCGCCCGCATTTTCTGGCGACATTGCCATTGATAACGGCATCATCACCGCCGTTGGAACCATTGAGGGCTCGGCAAAACAGGAAGTCGATGCCAAGGGTCTTCTCGTTACACCCGGTTTTGTGGATATTCACACGCACTATGATGCGCAAGCCACGTGGGACCCTTACCTCACCCCCTCATCGCTGCACGGCGTCACCACTGCCGTCATGGGCAATTGCGGCGTTGGCTTTGCGCCCGTGAAACCGGAAGCCCATGCGCAACTCATCGACCTGATGGAAGCCGTTGAAGATATTCCCGGTGCGGCGATGCACGAAGGCATCAAATGGGAATGGGAAAGTTTCCCGGAGTTCATGGATGCGATTTCCAAACGCTCCTACGTCATGGACATTGCAGCCCAAGTGCCCCATTGCTCGCTGCGCGTCTATGTCATGGGCGAACGCGGCATCAACAATGAACCCGCCACCCCTGAAGACATCAAACAGATGCACGACCTAACGCTGGAAGGCATGAAGTCCGGCGCACTCGGTTTTTCAACATCGCGCACAGACTTGCACAACACATTGGACGGTGACCCGGTGCCCGGCACACTTGCAGCCAATGATGAGCTAGACGGCATTGCCGATGCGTTGAAAGAATATGGCTCTGGTGTTTTCCAGATCGCCGCCACCCATCGCGACATGGATCAGGAATTCAACTGGATGCTCGACATCGCCAAGCGCACCGGCCGCATGGTGACGTTCAACCTGCAACAGGTTGATGAGCGCCCAGACCTATACAAAAAAATGCTCGGTCTTTTGGACGAGGCCCGCGCCAAAGGCATCACCAACATCCGGGGACAGCACTCTGGCCGTCCCGTGGGCATGCTCATGGGCTGGCAGTCATCCGTTCACCCGTTCCTGGCGTTCCCGGAATATGCTGAATATAACCTCATGCCCTTTGAAGAACGTATTGAGAAACTGCGCGACCCGGCGGTGAAGGCAAAAATCATCGCAGGCGACAACATTGAAGGCCTGGGTGACTTTGGAAACTTTGTCACCAAGAGCTTCCACAAAATGTATCCCATGGGTGAAAAGGAAAACTATGAGCCAGCACCCGAAGACAGCATTGCCGCCATCGCGACACGCAAAGGCGAAAGCCCGGCGTCGGTCGCCTATGATGCCATGCTGGAAAACGAGGGCAAGGCCTTGCTCTATTTCCCGCTCTTTGGCTACTCCACCAATGATTACACAGCCATTGAAGAAACATTGCGCCATCCCCAAACCGGCCTCAGCCTTGCCGATGGCGGCGCTCATGTAGGCATGATCTGTGACGGCGGCACGCCAACCTTCATGCTCACCCACTGGACGCGAGACCGCACGAGGGGTGAAAAATTTCCCATCGAAGACATCGTTCGCATTCAGACCAAAGACACAGCAGAGCAATATGGTCTTTTTGATCGCGGGGTTTTGAAACCCGGCATGCGCGCAGACATTAACGTCATCGACTATGACAATCTCGCCATGCAGCAACCTGAAATGGTGTTTGATCTGCCAGCCAATGGCCGCAGGCTCCTGCAAAAAGCCACAGGTTATAAAGCCACCATCGTGGGCGGCACCATCGTCTTGAAAGACGGGGAAGCAACGGGCGAGCTGCCGGGTAAACTCATCCGTGGCGTTCAGGCGGTACCACAAGCCGCGTAAAAAGCAACACGTCAATACGGGGCGCTGCTGCGGGCAGCGTCCCTTTTTGTTTCAACTGAAAGCTAAAGCCTTGTCCGAATTTCTGACGATCTTTGTCGACGCCGCCCTGCCATGGAACGACATGGCGCTTGCCGCTGCCGCGATCTTTTTTGCAGGTGCCCTTCGTGCCTTTGTCGGTTTTGGTTTTGCGCTCGCAGGCGTGCCTTTGCTGGCACTCACGGTTGGCCCTGCCGCCGCGGTGCCGATGATCTTGGCGTTGGAAATTATGAGCGGGCTGCAAATGCTGCCCAAAGTGCGCAAGCAGGCAGACTGGCGCTCGATCTGGCTGATCTTGCCTGCGGCCATTGTCGCTGCACCCTTTGGCATCTATCTGCTGGATGTACTCTCGGCTGACAATCTGCGCATCTTGATCGCTGTCGCCTTGTTGGGCGCTGTGGCGCTCATGGCGAGCGGTGTCAAAATTCCAGCGCAAGTTCCAATACCCGCATCCCTTGCCATTGGGGGCGCATCAGGCTTGCTTGCGGGCAGCACTGCCATGGCCGGACCACCTGTGTTGCTCTACTTCCTCGGGCGGGCCGACACGCCTGCCACCGCACGGGCCTCCATGTTCATGTATTTTTCCATGACGGGAGCGATGACCTTGGCCGTAGGCTTCTTCTCAGGTGTCGTAGCGATAGAAACACTTCTTCTGTCTGTGATGATTGTGCCGGCCCTCATCGCCAGCAACATCATCGGCAGCTGGGCGTTTCACCGGACGGGCGACCACCACTACCGCCCCATCGCCTTGACCCTGCTCACCATCATCGCGTTGGCAACACTGTGGCGGGCGATATCCACGTAATTACGGAATGCAATTTTGTGTCTGCGCCTGTAGCAGCTGTTGGTTGAGCAGTGCCAAGTTTGTCAGACTTGCTCCCGGGCCATTAACCGTTAGGAGAGTACCCGGCTGGAAAGTCGAATTTAGGAGAGGAAGAAGGTTGTTTCCTAAAACTGTACAGGCAACTGGCGCAGCGAGTTGAACTGCAAAGAGATTCCCCGAAAAACTAGAATCCACAACATTGCTTATCGGTCCAAATCCGCCTCCAAGTGGAGTAACAAAACTAGAGGAAAAGTCCAACCCAGACATGCCACCATCGGTAGGAAGCGTTAGGAATACACCTTGGATCGTCGGGCGAACACCGTTAGGTGTCGGCAACCATATGATCGTTTGACCCGTGATTGGGTCAACGAACTGGAACTGCGCATTCTGTGCGCCAACAACAGTTTGGCCAGATTGCACTACCGCACCGGCCGCGCTAGTGACTGGTCCGTTAGAACCGTCTATAATCACAATAGACCCGGGACCAGCGGCGGCAAGCGCTGCCCCGAGATCATTACTTCCAGAAATGATGGTCGCACCTTGTACTGGTGCCCCCTGAAAAACTGGCGCCACTGGTGTGCTCAAACCGCCACCCGCCACAACGTCAATGTCGCGGACAACGGGATCAACCATGCGTTGATCCAAAGCACTCAGGCTATTTGATGTGTCATTGCCAAAAAGCGGCACCCGCAGGCGCGCAGACAAAAACCCTTGTGTATCACGCACATCATCATGCTGGACTTCCGCACCAAAACGCATCTGCGTGCCAGAAGGCAAAAAGCCCTCCCACAGATTGTTGAATGCAAGTTCGGCTCGAACACGTGGTCCGGTAACCGGATCAAAGTCCGACCGACCAAAATGAAATCCGCCCACAAAGCCAGACAGGGTTGCATCATCAAGGCCGAGTGGAATGACGCGCCCTACTTCTGCATCGAAGCCGGAGTAAGCGCCTTCCAGATTTGATTGCACGAAAATTTGCGTTCCCGTTTGCGTGACGACACCGCCGCCAACCGCGTTCAGGTCCTTTTCAGCGAGATACGCATTACCACGCACAGTCCACCTATCTGTTAGAAACTCCGCGCCAAGTGTGATCTGATTGTAGGAGTTATCAGTCGCAGTCCTGCGGTGATCGTAAAAGGCATACCCACCCAGAATATAGGAACCGTCAATAATCTCGCGGTAGCCGAGGCCGACATTGCCTTCAAAACTATCTTGATCGTCGATACGAGAAATCAGATTTCCGAAAAACAGACTTTCATGAGATTGGCCAAGGGGAACAAAGACACTGACTTCGCCGAGATTACGGTCCGTGCCGAGTTTTCCCTCAACATCCACGTAAGCCGACCACTTATCGCCTTCGGCGGCAACCGCAGCCATTGGACCGCCAAACGCAAGCACAGCACTCAGAAAAACTCGATCAAACACTTTGTACACCCTCTACTTCCCCGATAGAGGTCACAAGAGCCCAAATAGCCTCAAAAAATCAACCTTTTTGTGTGAACCAGGCCTTTCGTCTATCTACAAAAAGGCGGGGACATGCCCCGCCCTGAAACGCTCTGTCATCCCGGACTTGATCCGGGATCCATTGGAGCGTCAGTGTTTTCTCAAAGTTAGTGTGGCCCCCGGATCAAGTCCGGGGTGACACCCTTGAAGATCAAGTCCGAAAGAAAGCCCCCTAAAGCGCCTCGTTAGACTTCTTCAGCGCGTCCACGTCGCCCTCTTCCATGTAGAGCTTGCCGCCGGAATTATTGAACTGGTCGGACATATCCGCCATGCCGCTTTCGGCATACTCGCGCACTTCCTGCGTGATTTTCATCGAGCAGAATTTCGGCCCGCACATGGAACAGAAATGCGCGACCTTATGTGCTTCCTTCGGCATTGTCTGATCGTGGAAGTCTTTTGCCCGCTCTGGATCAAGTGCCAGATTGAACTGATCTTCCCAACGGAACTCAAAGCGCGCCCGTGACAGCGCATCATCACGCGCCTGTGCCGCGGGATGGCCTTTTGCCAAGTCTGCCGCGTGAGCTGCGATCTTATAAGTAATCACACCTTCTTTCACGTCGTCACGGTCTGGCAGCCCAAGATGCTCCTTCGGCGTCACATAACATAGCATGGCACAGCCAAACCAGCCGATCATAGCAGCACCAATGCCAGAGGTGATGTGGTCATAGCCGGGTGCAATGTCCGTGGTGAGTGGCCCAAGCGTATAGAAAGGCGCGCCGCCGCATTCTTTCAACTGCTTGTCCATGTTCACTTTGATCTTGTGCATCGGCACATGGCCCGGGCCTTCGATCATCACCTGACAGCCTTTGTCCCAGGCAATCTTGGTGAGATCGCCCAATGTTTCCAGCTCAGCAAATTGTGCTTCGTCGTTGGCATCTGCAATTGAGCCCGGGCGCAAACCATCACCCAGCGAGAATGACACGTCGTACTTGCGCATGATGTCGCAAATGTCAGCGAAATGTTCGTAGAGGAAACTCTCTTTGTGATGGCTCAAACACCATTTGGCCATGATCGCCCCACCGCGAGAGACAATGCCCGTCACACGGCTAGCGGTCATCGGCACATAGGCCAGGCGCACACCCGCATGGATGGTGAAATAATCCACGCCCTGCTCTGCCTGCTCAATCAATGTATCGCGGTACACTTCCCATGTGAGGTCTTCTGCAACACCATTCACTTTTTCCAGCGCCTGATAGATCGGCACCGTGCCAATGGGCACAGGTGAATTGCGGATGATCCATTCGCGCGTGTTGTGAATGTTGCGACCGGTGGACAAGTCCATCACATTGTCCGCGCCCCAGCGTGTCGCCCACACCATCTTGTCAACCTCTTCCGCTACGGAGGAGGAGACTGCCGAATTGCCGATGTTCGCATTGATCTTCACCAGGAAATTGCGGCCGATGATCATCGGCTCAAGTTCCGGGTGATTGATGTTGGCGGGAATGATCGCCAAGCCATCGGCCACTTGTTGGCGCACAAATTCCGGAGTGACGAATTCCTGTACGTCGGCGCCAAAGCTCTCGCCCTCGGCAATTTTGTGCGCGCCATTTTCCATCGCCCGCTTGTGCCCAAGGTTTTCACGTTCAGCGATATAGATCATCTCTTTGGTGATGATGCCGGCATTGGCAAACTCATATTGCGTCACGGGGCCAGTGCCATCGCCCTTGAGCGGATTGTTCGTCACTGGGAAAGCGCGGGCCAGATGTTTCTCGCCTGCGTTTCCGTTATCCTCGGGTCGCACGTCGCGCCCAACGTAGCTTTCCACATGACCGCGCTCTTCCACCCATGCTGTGCGCGGGCGCGGCAGGCCTTTTTCAAGATCGATGGTCGCGGTCGGATCTGAATAGGGGCCAGACGTGTCGTACACACGAACCGGCGGCTCCATCGCAGATGGATGAAGTTCAATCTCGCGATGCGCAACCTTCACATCCAAAGCCGCTTCCGGCGTCGTGAAGACTTTTGTGGAAGCTGGCAAGGGGCCGGTGGTGACGGTTGGTTTTGCATGAATGTTCATCTTGAGCGCGCCTCGGTTATGGGCAGCGGGACAAAGGAAGGGCGCAAAACACGCGTGAGCGCCAACAAAAGCGCCGTCCGTCCCTTCGCCGGCATGACCCGGATCAGGTTCTAAGGGTCCAGCGTCCACATCGCATGAACATTGCTGTCTCAGCCCACCCACTAACCACGGCAGACACCCCTCGGATGGCCGGAGTGTGCACCTTTCGGCTGACCCCGTCAAAACCATAACGCAGCAGCCAAAAAGCCGGAAAATTGCGGCTCAATTCCGCCAATTCAACACATGGGGTGGGAGCGATCTCGCGACCCCCTCGCCAAACCTTGCGCAACAGGGCATGATTCCCCCTTACCCGGCTCAACCGGCCAAAACCTCTGGGGGGAAACTTAATGTCTATCGAACTATCCATGCTCATGTGGAGCGGCGTCCTGCTGCTCGCTCTAATTTTATGTTCAGCCACAGCCAACTCTTTGGCGATGGGCCTGCCATGGGGCCTAAGCAACCGCGACGAGCCTGCCTCAACCGAAGGTTGGCGCGGCCGCCTCAAACGGGCCTATGCCAATCACACCGAAAACACACTGATCTTTGCCGCCATCGTGATCCCCGTCAGCCTCGCGGGCATCAGCAATGAAATGACAGTGCTTGGCGCACAGATCTTCCTGGTATCGCGGATTGTCCATGCGATTACTTATGTCGGTGGCATCACGCTTCTGGCCCTGCGCACACTCGCCTATTTTGGCGGCGTCATCGGCACAGTCATGATCCTGCTGCAAGCCGTTTAAGGTTTTACGGGGCGGCTCAAAAGTCGCCCCCATTTGCACGTCGAGAGGAGACCCACATGACCCTGGAACTTTGGATGCTGTTTTGGTCCTGCGCGCTGGGCATTGTGCATCTCAGCGCCTCCAGTTTTAGTTACAAGGGTCAGGAGGGAAATGCCTACACCGTCGGCGCACGCGACGAGCATCGCCCGCCGACAGGACTTGCTGGACGCTTTATTCGTGCGCAACAGAATTTCAACGAAACATTTCCCTATTTTGCGGCACTTATATTGATGCTGCATGTGCTGGACCAGAATGGCTGGTGGAGCGCCTGGGGCGCTCAGGTCTATTTCTGGGCACGGCTTGGCTATCTGCCCGCCTATGGCATGGGGCTGCCATGGGTCCGCACACTCATCTGGCAAATCTCCATGGTGGGCCTCATCGGCGTTGGCGCTGAGCTGTTTGTCTGAAATCGAAAAAGCCCGATCACCATGAGAGTGACCGGGCTCAATTTTTCATTCAGTGAGCCGAAGCTTACTGCATATCGGCAGCTTCCTCAGATGCTTCTTCGACAGCAGCAGCCCCGTCCTCTGCTGCTTCTTCTGTCGTACCAGCGGCATCGTTCATCGCATCACCAGCAGCATCCATCGCATCTCCGGCTGCGTCTACAGTCGCGTCGGCGGCGTCACCGGCAGCATCCAGAGCATCCTCAGCAACATTTTCGACAGCATCAGCAGCGCTGCTCGCGGCTTCGCCAATTGCGTCAGCAGCTTCATCCGCCGCTTCTGTGCTTTCTTCCAAGAGGGAAGCCGCTGGTTCTGGCGCACTTTCTTCTTCCGGCGCAGATTGATCATCGCAGGCAGAGATAAGCATCGCCCCTGCAAAAGTAAGCGAAAGCGCAAGTTTCATTGGTAAACTAGACATATGACACATCCCCTAGGTTGAGATGCCGTACTGGCATCTTTCTTTGTACCCCACAAAAACAGACCACATAAATGCAGTCCACGACAAGCACCCATTCTGTCACGAGGCAGCCCTATAGCTTAACCCCTAATCCGCAAACGGGTCTTGCATCAAAATCGTATCATCACGCTCTGGCGAGGTTGAAAGAAGCGCCACAGGGCACTCGATCAACTCTTCCACGTAGCGCACATATTTTACCGCCGCTGCAGGCAGATCAGCCCAACTGCGCGCGCCATATGTGGTTTCCGTCCAGCCTTCCATCTCTTCATAGATCGGCTTGATACGGGCCTGAAGGGCTGGCGTTGCGGGCAGATAATCAATCCGCTCCCCATCCAGCTCATACGCCACACAGATTTTGAGCGTCTCAAAACCGTCCAGCACATCGAGCTTGGTCAGCGCAATGCCGGTCATGCCATTGGTCTTCAGCGCTTGGTTCACCAGCACCGCATCAAACCAACCACACCGACGCTTGCGGCCTGTAACGGTCCCAAACTCGTGGCCGCGCTCGCCCAAACGTTGACCATCCGCGTCGTCAAGCTCAGTGGGAAACGGTCCCTCGCCTACACGGGTTGTATAGGCCTTGGTAATGCCGAGCACATATTCCACAGCTGATGGCCCCATGCCGGAGCCAGTTGCTGCTTGGCCAGACACAACGTTGGAAGACGTGACGAACGGATATGTGCCGTGGTCAATGTCGAGCAACGTGCCTTGCGCGCCCTCAAAGAGAATGCGTTTGCCCTCTTTGCGGGCTTGAGCCAGATAACGCCACACGGTGTCCATGTGTGGCAGAATTTTTGGCGCAACTTGCGCGAGAGCATCCAGGATAGGTTGTGCTTCGAGCTCGTCCTTGCCCAGGCCACGACGCAAAGCATTGTGGTGGTGCAGCAGCTTGTCCACTTTGTCCGGCAGGGTTTCCGGGTCAGCCAGATCCATCACACGGATCGCACGGCGCCCGACTTTGTCTTCATAAGCAGGACCAATGCCCCGCTTGGTAGTGCCGATCTTCGTGCCTTTATTAGAGGTCTCGCGGATCACATCCAGTTCTGCATGAACAGAGAGAATGAGGCAGGCATTTTCTGCAATCTTCAAATTCTCAGGCGTTACCACCACACCCTGCTCCGCCAACTTGGCAATTTCAGCCATCAGAGCCCAGGGATCGATCACCACACCATTGCCCAGCACCGACATTTTGCCGCCGCGCACAATGCCGGATGGCAAAAGCGAGAGTTTGTAGGTCACGCCGTCAATGACGAGCGTATGGCCAGCGTTGTGCCCTCCTTGAAAGCGCACGACAACGTCCGCGCGTTCAGAGAGCCAATCCACAATCTTGCCCTTGCCTTCGTCGCCCCATTGGGAGCCGACGACCGCTACATTCGCCATATTGTTCACCGATTCTGAGGGCCACCTTTAGGAAAACAGGGGGCCGTAACACAAAGAAAGCCCCCGCGCTGTTTCCAGCTGGGGACTTTCATAGCTTTTACCGGTTTAGGAGACGTATGGGAAGTAGAAACAGTCAGCTTTACTGGTATGTCTCATCGTGGACGGGCGCTATTTCAGGGCTAAAGAACACAAGCAGCATCTCAGGCGTGAGAACCTGCCTGGTTTCACCTGTCTCAAAATCATGAGTCCAGATCGACCAATTTTGTCTCCTCGTTGCGTCTGCACGGAATACGACAATATCAGCATTTCCAGCAACACTTGCGCCGGCCATATGCGATTGCAACGACGTTACTTGAGAGACTTGGCCATCAACGGACCGAAACAGATCATAATTAAAGCGATCGTTGACCGGACTGGAAATAAACGTACGGCGTCGACCATCTGTCCGCGCAGAAAGTGAATTCATGGGATGGAGAACATTTTCCGGCAGAAGTTCCAACCTCCCATCCGCGTGATACTCATAGCCCAGAAGGTCATATTTACGCCCCATATCATCGACAATGGATTCAAGTTCGCCTCCATGTGGGACAATCGCCGAAAAAAGAATGGAACCGGTGCCAGAAAAGCTACCAGGGAACACCCCTGAAAATCTAGTTGGAGCCTTCTCCGAGGGAAACAATCGTTCTTCATTCCTCGATCTCAAATCAACTCTCGCCATCCCAGAGAAACCCATAAGTGCAGAGTCCCGCTGCTCATCATCCCACGGAAGCCCCCTCGCAAGGAAATCATCCCTCCATGCTATGGCATTTTCTGTGTAAAAAACAGACTGTCCATCAGCAGAAAAAATGGGAGACTCCCTCATAAATTCTCTTCCGGACGTCACAAATTTTAGTGGACCCTCGACAACATCCAAGATTGCAATCTGGTAGGCAAACTCACCCGGCTCACAAGCATCATAACAGTAAGTCTGAACTGCCAGTTTTTTCCCATCAGGTGAAAACGTTGGTGATTTCACCAACAAATGGCGAGGTTTTTCTATCGTTCGTAAAGTTGAAGTTGGAATGTCGAACAGCACAAGCTGGTTATCTTCAAATTGCCGCCCATACGCGAATGCGATCGTTTTGCCATCCGGAGACAGACTAGGGGTACCGATCGAATACCCTGGCGGTTCCTCCCTATACGGCATTGCGCAGCCGAACGCCCCCATAATCAACAAACCAACAGCAGACCAAGTACCCACCCGTTTCATTGACTCATCCCTCACCTCGACCCACTACACACCTCATCGACATTATCATTCCACCTTACAAATCAGGCACAAAAAAGGCCCCACGAAGGGACCTTTTGCATTGTTGTTCTTCAAGGCCACGACGGTGGCCCGGCCAGTTAGGCCGCGCCCGCACAGAAGACGCGCAAAGCGCGTCTACCGTGAGCGATTAAAACGCCAGTGCTTTCGCCTGCTTCACGTGAGGCAGCGCTTCTACTGCTTTCAGGCAATCCGCACTGAGGTCCTGATCCAATGCCACCAGCGCAATCGCATCGCCACCAGCAGCTTCGCGACCAAGACGGAAATTGGCGATATTGACGCCGGAATTACCGAGGGTCGTGCCGAGCGCCCCAATGAAACCAGGCTTGTCTTCATTGGTGACATAAAGCATGTGCGGTCCAAGTTCCGCTTCCATGTCGATGCCCTTCACCTGAATGATCCGCGCGCGACCGTCTGAGAAGACAGTGCCTGCAACAGAGCGTTCCTGACGTTCCGTTTTAACCGTCAAACGAATGTAGGTTTCAAAGGCACCGCGAGGTTCTTCGCGCTTCACTTCTGTCAGCTCAATGTTGCGCTGCTTGGCAATCACGGGAGCAGACACCATGTTGACGTCTGACAGTAGAGGCTTCAACAAGCCACAAAGCGCTGCATTGGACAGTGCCCGTGTATTGAGACCAGAAACTTCGCCCTCATATTCGATGATGACTTCTTCAATGCCCGATTCAGTCAGTTGGCCTGCAAAGGAGCCGAGCTGCTCGGCCAGTTTCACATAAGGAGCCAGTTTCGGCGCTTCTTCCGCCGTAATGGACGGCACATTGATCGCATTCGTCACAGCACCCGTCATCAGATAATCAGCCATCTGGTCAGCAACTTGAAGGGCCACATTTTCCTGGGCTTCAGAAGTAGACGCGCCCAGGTGAGGTGTGCAGATCACATTGTCCATGCCGAAAAGAGCATTCTCTTTTGCAGGCTCTGTTTCATACACGTCCAGCGCCACACCAGCGACCTTGCCGCTTTCAAGGGCCGCTTTAAGGTCAGCTTCAACAATGAGACCACCGCGCGCGCAGTTGATAATGCGCACACCGTCTTTCATTTTCGCAAACGCCGCAGCGTCCAGAATGTTGCGTGTCTTGTCCGTCAAAGGCGTGTGAAGCGTGATGAAATCAGCACGTCTCAGCAGTTCGTCCAGCTCTACTTTTTCAACACCGATATCGGCAGCACGTTCTGGCGTGAGGAAAGGATCAAACGCCACAACTTTCATGCGAAGACCCAGCGCGCGATCAGCGGCGATGGACCCGATATTCCCACACCCAATAACGCCAAGTGTCTTGGCCGTCACTTCAACGCCCATAAATTTTGATTTTTCCCATTTGCCTGCGTGGGTAGATGCATTGGCCTGTGGGATGTCGCGTGCCACAGCCATCATCATGGAAATAGCATGTTCGGCCGTTGTGATGGAGTTGCCGAACGGTGTGTTCATGATAATGATACCAGCGGCTGTTGCAGCTGGCAGGTCAACATTGTCAACGCCGATGCCGGCACGACCAACCACTTTAAGGTTCTTGGCAGCCGCGATCACTTCCGGCGTGACCTTGGTGGCGGAACGAATGGCAAGACCATCGTAATCACCAATGATTTCAATCAGCTCGTCTTTGGTAAGACCAACTTTTACATCCACCTCTAGCCCACGATCCTTAAAGATCTGGGCAGCTGCTGGGCTCAATTTATCGGAAATAAGGACCTTCGGCATGAAATGCCTCCTGAACTTGAAATAAAATGGGAAATGAAAGGGGGGAGCAAACAAGCCGCTCCCCAAAATGCTTAGGCTGGTGCCAGTTCGCTGCAAGCCTGCTCAAAGGCCCAATCAAGCCATGGCGTCAATGCTTGCAGGTCGGACGCTTCAATGGTCGCACCTGCCCAAATGCGAAGGCCCGCAGATGCGTCACGGTAGGCGCCAATGTCGTAGGCAATCCCTTCAGCATCCAAAAGCGATACGATCTTTTTGGAAATGGCGCTCTGCACATCTTCAGGCAATGCCGTCACACGTTCGTCCACCACTTTCAGGCAAACCGATGTGTTCGAGCGCGTCGCCACATCAACGTTCAAGAAATCAACCCAGCCTGTGTGGCTGACCCAGTCAGCAACAACGGCAAGGTTCGCGTCAGCCCGGCCTTTAAGGCTCCGTTGACCACCAATGGACTCTGCCCATTTCAGCGTGTCGAGATAATCTTCGACACACAGCATGGAAGGCGTGTTGATCGTCTCGCCCTTGAAGATACCTTCAATGAGCTTGCCGCCCTTGGTCATACGGAAAATCTTCGGCATCGGCCAAGCTGGCGTATAGGTTTCAAGCCGTTCCACAGCGCGTGGGCTGAGGATCAGAATGCCATGAGCCGCTTCGCCGCCCATTACTTTCTGCCAGGAGAAAGTCGTCACATCCAGCTTCGACCAGGGAAGGTCCTGAGCGAAAGCCGCTGACGTTGCGTCACAAATGGTAAGGCCGGTGCGGTCCGCATCAATCCAGTCACCATTTGGCACACGCACACCAGAGGTCGTGCCGTTCCAGGTGAAAACCACGTCCCGGCTGAAATCCACAGCGCCAAGATCTGGCAGTTCTCCATATCCAGCTTCAAGTTTGCGGACATCTTCGAGCTTCAGCTGTTTGGTGATATCCGTCACCCAGCCAGAACCAAAACTTTCCCAAGCCAGCATATCAACACCGCGTTCGCCAAGAAGCGACCACATGGCCATTTCCACAGCACCGGTGTCAGAAGCCGCGACAATGCCAATGCGGTAATCATCAGGCACGCCGAGTATGGTGCGCGTGCGATCAATCGCTTCGGCAAGTTTAGCTTTGCCAGGCTTTGAGCGATGGCTACGGCCCAGACAGGCATCTGATAGGTTTTGGAGATTCCACCCTGGGCGCTTGGCGCAGGGACCGGAAGAGAAGTTCGGGTTTGCCGGACGCTTGTCAGGCATATTATTTTTCATAGTCATTATCTGTATCTATCCTCACAGATAGTCGCCTCTCGGTGGGGAGAGGTGGCCCACCGCCGATATAGGCGCGTGAGTAGCCCGTGTCAATCTCTTTCAATTTTGACCATCGAAAAGTTCGATTTGACAGAAAATTTAGACAAATCAACCACTTAACTTCCCATCAACAAATCACAATCAATATTTCCCGATATTGAACTCAAGAATGAAACAAGTCGTATTGAAGGAGACTCGAATGGCCGAAGAACTGCGATACATTATGGTATCAAATGAAGATTTCCTGTCCGGCGTACAATCCTATCGCAGGACGCATACTGATTTTTTGCCCGCAGGAGACCTTGATAAGTGGGCGCTTGGAACAGGTAAATCAGTGGATATTACAATGACCGTTTCCGGTGGATCCACAAAAAACCAAATGACTTTTAAAATTGAAGCACAACATGTAACTGAAATTCTGGTTCGATTTTGCATTGAAAATAATATTCCAGTCCCGCTCGCGGGCATCAAAGATTGGTTTGTACGGAACGACAAAATTGCGCTCCGCATTTTCTTGAACGCAGAGGAGACAACCTTCGCTTATTCGGATCTTGAGGTTCTGGCCTAGGGATTACGCAGAAGTGTATAAAGCGAAGTAGCGGTTGCAGTTCATCGGAGATGACACCACGGTGCCCTTATGCTCACTGTCCACCGTACAAAAAAGTTATTTCGGATCAAACCATGTTGTCTTGCCAGCGCTCGCTCTTCGATATTCCACACGACGTCGCCTATCTGAACTGCGCTTACATGTCATCCCTGATGAACAGCGTGGTGCGCGCAGGCGAGGAAGCGGTGCGCGGCAAAAGCCAGCCTTGGGGCACGACCTCACAAGATTTTTTCACACAGTCTGAGCATACCCGCGCACTCTTTGGCGAGCTTATCGGTGGCGGCGCTGACGATATTGCCATTGTCCCTTCCGCTTCTTACGGTATTGCCGTTGCAGCAGCAATCGGCCGAAAAACAAGAAACGCTAACTTGCGCGCTCCGCATTTTTTGGGAGTGCGCTTTCCAGATGGCATACCAGAGAACTTGCTAAAAAAGTTGGCGAACAAAAACGTCTACGTCAGTATTCGCGGCAGCTCCCTGCGCGTAACCCCGCATCTTTACAATACCGATGATGACATTGATCGCCTGTTTACCGCATTGGATGCCTGCTTATGAGAACCGAGATTACATCAGCGAAACACACCGCTGCTGACTATCGCGATTTAGGCCTTCTGGCCGTTCTCTGGGCAGGTGCTTTCGCCTTAACTGACATCGCCGTCGAGAGTATGACGCCCGCATGGTCGGTCTCCATTCGCATGCTTGTATCTGCGGCAGTGCTTGCACCCTTGATGATCATCAAGCGAGAACGTTTTCCGCACAGCAAACAGATGTGGGGCTGGCTGACAGCGCTCGCCCTTTGCGGCGACCTCATTCCGTTCTTTCTGCTCTCATGGGGCATAGCACTCATTGATTCCGGACTTGCCGCGATCCTCGTTGGCATCATGCCCCTGATCACACTTTTGTTGGCGCGCATATTCGTGCCCGGCGAAGTCCTTACAGCAATGCGCATTGCAGGCTTTGCAATCGGGCTCATCGGCATGATCATTGTGATTGGCCCCAACGCACTCACCGCCACATCTGAAGACGGGATTCCTTTGCTCGGCGAAATGCTTGTCCTTGGCGCCGCCTTCTTTTTTGCCGTCAACGCGATTGTCGCCCGCCGCGCGCCACCCGCCCCGCTTTACACAAAAGCCTGCCTGACAACCGGGCTTGCAGGCGTTCTCATGTTCCCTCTCGCCTGGGCACAGGCACCGCTGGAGATTTCCACCATCTCAACAAATTCGTGGGCCGCTGTTATTATCTTGGGCGCATTACCAGTGGGTTACGCCACTGTCGTTTACTTCCGCATCATTGAAAGCGCTGGTCCCTCTTTCATGGCGATGACCAACTATCTGGTTCCAGTTCTAGCGCTGGCATTGGGTGTCATCTTCTTGGACGAGAAAGTTACCTTTCACGCCCTTGCCGGGCTCGCCGTCATTTTGGGTGGCATTGCACTCGCCGAACTCAAACGCTGATCGTGCCCTTTAGGTAGTCGGCCGCCCGCCCACGCATGAGAATGCGATCTTCCTGTACCGTACAAAAGAGCGTACCCCCGCGTTTTGATATTTGCCGTGCTGTAACATCCGCCTTGTCTAACCGTTTCGCCCAAAAAGGCACGATAGTCGTATGGGCGGACCCGGTGACGGGGTCTTCCGGTATCCCGACGTTCGGCGCAAAGAAACGCGACGCGCAGTCCCAGCCCAAACTCTCATTTCCCGGCGCGGTTGCAATAACACCGGCATCCGCTTCCCGACAAAAATGCGTTAGACGCGCAAGGTCCGGTTGCAAAGCGGCGACATCGCGCAAATCTTCAAAAACGCAAAGATAGTTCTTTGCCTTCAACATCATGGAGGGACGGGCCCCAAGCGCTTCGCACAGCGCATCAGAGGTCATCGTTGGTTTCGCAGGATTGCCTGGAAAATCCATTACATAGAGATCATCTTCACGACCAACACTCAGCTCACCACTTTTCGTTTGAAACCTAATTTCAGAACCGCTGTAACCCAAATGGGTGAACAGAACATGGGCAGAGGCCAAAGTCGCGTGGCCGCACAGCGGCACCTCTACAGCCGGTGTGAACCAGCGCAGTTCATATCCCTCATCGGTGGCAACAAAATAGGCCGTCTCCGCCAAATTGTTTTCAGCTGCAATCGCGAGCAACATCTCATCAGGCAACCACGCTTCAAGCGGCACCACCGCCGCCGGATTGCCTTCGAACGGCTTGTCAGCAAAAGCATCAACTTGAAATAGAGATAGGTCGGTCATCACTTCACTCCAGTTTGCGAAGACAGTATTTAGGCGTGACAAATGATAGATACAATACTTATATTGTCACCATGACATATTGGAACGACTCACTAAAAAATGGATCCGGCCCGGCCTACCACCGGCTCGCCGATGCCATAAATCAGGCCGCAACTGACGGCACGTTACTGCCCGGCACCCGCCTGCCCCCACAAAGGGAACTGAGCTTTCAGCTCGGTGTCAGCATTGGTACTGTCACACGCGCCTATGATTTGGCAACAAGACGCGGAGACGTTCGGGCGATTGTCGGCAAAGGCACCTTTGTCGCCAAGCCAAGCGATAAAGGCCCCACCAACCTGCGTATCAATTTGCCAGCTGACGTAGGTCAGGGTGTAGAGTTGGCAGAGGCTCTCTCCCGCAGAGCGGCTGACGAGTTTCTCTCTTACATACCCTTTGGCGGCTCACAGGCCGACCAGGAAGCAGGACAATGTTATTTGAAGCTGGGGGGAGCCGACAATCTCCCTGGCGATCTGATCGTCACTGCGGGCGGACAACATGCCTTCACCACGGCTTCGATGGTCGCGACCAAACCCGGAGACCTCATTCTTTGTGAACCTTTTAGTTTTGGCGGTTTCCTGGATTTCGCAAAAGCCACCGATCGGCGTGTCATGGCTATTCCGGCGGACAATAAGGGCATCAAACCGGCAGCCTTTGAACAGCTCTGTGCCAAGCACCGGCCCGCCGCAGCCTTTCTCATGCCCACAGCGCAAAACCCGACCGGCACGACACTGCCGCCCAATCGGCGCAAAGCCATCGCGAAAAGTGCCATCACTCACAATGTCATGTTGATCGAAGATGGTCTCTATGATCCCTTCGCCGAGACACCGCTTGCGCCGCTCATCACGCTCGCACCTGAGCACACTTTCTACATTGGCTCGCTTTCAAAAACACTCGTACCGGGATTACGCGTTGGTTATTTATCCTGCCCGCCAAAAATGCGCGACGCGGCCAATGACCTGCAACATCTGCTCGGCATGGGGCCACCCCAAGCGATGGCGAACATCGCAACAGAGCTGATGGAGAGCGGTGCAATAGCACGCCTTGTCGGCAAACAACGTAAAGAAATCTCCTGGCGGCACACTCTCGCAAATGAGGTATTGGGCCAACACCCGGCGAAAGGAATTGTCGCCGCACCGCACTATTGGCTACCCCTGCCCAAATTTTGGACCCCAGAAGCATTTGTCGCAGCCGCAGAAACCGAGGGTGTCTTAATCTCTCCCGCGTCCCATTTTGCTGTGCAGACGCCAAGTGCTCACGTGCGCCTAGCGCTAGGCGCTGCACCCAACAGGGCCATATTGGAAGAAAAACTCAAAGCACTCGCCGGGTTGCTGGCGCACCCTCCCTCTCGAACGGGCCGTTCTGTCTGAAACGCAGCTCAATCCTGGCTTTGAAAAGGACCTACATGATTGAGGGGACCATGGCCTTTGCCAAATCCAGGCGCGGTCAGGATTGCCTCATGCACATAATCACGTGCAATCGACACCGCATCCCGCATCGGCGCGCCCTGGCTTAAAAGAGCCGCAATCGCGGACGCCAGTGTGCATCCCGTGCCATGAGTATGAACAGTTTCAAGCCGCGGACTTGTCATCACTTCAATGCTCTCCTCTGTGACGAGCACATCATGAATTAGGTCACCCTCACCGTGCCCGCCCTTGATCAGAACGGCCTTTGGACCCAGACCGATCAGAGCATCTCCCGCACGCTTTTGATCGTCCAATGTTTTGACAGGCTGACCCGTAAGCGCTTCAGCTTCAGGCATATTGGGCGTGAGCAGCACAGCTACTGGCACCAGTAAATTGCGCAGGGCAACCATCGCGTCCTCTTGCAGAAGGGACGCACCGCCCTTTGCCACCATCACCGGATCAACCACCAGATCAATGCCAGACCGTGCATCAAGCTCTGCAGCCACCGCCTCGATTACGGCCGTGGAATGAAGCATACCGGTCTTCACAATATCAGCACCGATATCATCCAACACAGCTTTCATTTGCGCCACAATCAGGTCGGGCTCAAGCGGCATCACGTCCAAAACACCAAGCGTATTTTGAACTGTAATCGCTGTTACAGCCGTTGCTGCATAAGCCCCCATCGCCGTAATTGCTTTAATATCGGCTTGTATGCCAGCCCCACCGCTGCTGTCCGATCCAGCGACACTCAGCACCCTGCCCATGCGGCTTTGGGTTTCGAGCAATCCATCGGGAAAATCATTGTCGTTCATGAAATTCAGGCAGCCGCTTGATCAATAGCAGTGGCAATGTCGTCAACGACTGCCTCTACAAGTGTCGGGTCATCACCTTCCGCCATTACACGGATCAAAGGCTCGGTGCCAGACTTGCGCACAACAATACGCCCGCTCGCACCAAGTCGCGTTTCACCATCTTGAATGGCTTCCCGCACCAAAGCGCTTTCCAGCGGCGCACCAGACTTAAAGCGGACATTCTTCAACAATTGAGGAAGGGGCTCGAAGAGGTTACAGGCTTCACTGACAGGCTTACCTGTTGCTTGCACAACGGCTAGCACCTGAAGGGCCGCGATCAATCCATCACCCGTGGTCGCAAAATCCGAGAGCACGATGTGACCTGATTGCTCTCCACCAACATTGAAGCCATTGGCGCGCATATGCTCCACCACATAGCGGTCGCCCACTTGTGTTCGAGCCAGCTCAAGGCCAATGCCTTGTAAATAGCGCTCAAGGGACAGGTTGGACATCACCGTCGACACAATACCCGGTCCAGACAGCATTTCCTGTTCTTTCCAGGACTGCGCAACAAGGCCCATGATCTGGTCGCCATCAACCAGCTCGCCCTTTTCATCGCAAATAATCACGCGGTCGGCGTCACCATCCAATGCAATGCCGATATCAGCCCGGCGTTCGCGCACAAGCTCACACATCCGCTCTGGTGCTGTAGACCCACAGCCCGAATTGATATTGGTCCCATCTGGGTCAACGCCAATGCTCACAACATCAGCACCAAGTTCCCAAAGCGCTGTCGGTGCGACTTTGTAAGCTGCGCCATGGGCACAATCGACAACAATGCGCACACCATCAAGGCTCAGATGTTTCGGGAAAGTACGCTTGGCAAATTCAATGTAGCGCGCCTGGGCATCATCGATACGTTTCGCGCGGCCAATGGCTTCAGGTGCGGCAAGATGATCCATGATGCCATTATCCATCCGGCGTTCAATCTCATGCTCCACCAGATCAGAGAGCTTATAGCCATCCGGCCCGAACAGTTTGATCCCATTATCTTCAAAGGAATTATGGGAGGCCGAAATCATAACGCCAAGATCAGCACGCATGGAACGCGTCAACATCGCAACAGCAGGTGTCGGCAGCGGGCCAAACTGAAAAACATCCATCCCCACTGAGGTGAACCCGGCAACCAGAGCATTTTCGATCATATAGCCAGACAGGCGTGTATCTTTGCCGATAACAACCCGGTGACGATGATCGCCACGCGTGAAAACACGCCCCGCAGCCATACCAACCCTAAGGGCCATCTCCGCGGTCATGACCGATGCATTGGCCGTGCCTCGAATACCATCTGTGCCGAAATATTTACGCGTCATCGACGAATTGTGTCCCAAAAAAAATGTTCCCCACTTCCGGGGATTATAGAACCGAACATTTGCAAAAGGAGTTAACGAATTGTGTCGATTTCTTACGCGGTTAACGCCGCTGTCATCAAGCCTCAAATCGCCAAAATCAGCCCTTTAGAGCCTGCCAAATGGCGAGCGCCTGTTTGAAGGGGGCCGGTTCATGGGTGCGGATCATATCAGCACCCTGCAAAACGGCATAAAGTTCAGCCGCCACACTCGCAGCGCCCGCTCGTTCAACAACCACGCCAGACAGTTTGCGCAAAAAGCTTTTGCGAGAAACCGACACAAAAACAGGCACGTCAAAGCGGGTTTTGAGAACAGAAATGCCATTCAAAATTTCGAGTGATGGCTCTGGTCCATTGCCCAAGAAAAAACCCATCCCAGGGTCAAGAATAAGCCTGTCGCGGGCAACACCCGCCGCCTCAAGAGCCGCAAATCGCGCTTCAAAAAACCGCGACACATGATCAATCATGGCACCCGCAGGCGGTGCCGCCCGTGTCGCCGGGCCCCGCCCTTGTATGGAATGCATGACAATCAACTTGGCGGAGGCCTCTGCCAGCTCCGGGTAGAAGCTCTCATCGGCAAATCCCTGAATGTCATTGAGATAGTCCACACCCGCCGCCAGCGCCCACGCTTGCGTCTCTGTTTGAAAACTATCAATGGAGATCACAGCGCCCTCTGCCTGAAGGTTCGGCACCACCGCGCCAAGTCGCGAAATTTCGGCCTCTGCGGTCACGGGCGCACTGTCCGGGTGGGAAGACGCGGGACCAATGTCCAGCACATGCGCACCTTCAGCCAAAAGCTGCCTGCCGTGCGCGAGCGCCTCAGGTGGGGCCAAAAACTGGCCGCCATCAGAAAACGAGTCTGACGTGATGTTGAGAATGCCAAAAATCAGAGATGTCTGTTCCATACCTATCTCTATCACTCTTGAGACCCCACAAAAAAGCCCCGCCGGTTATGGCAGGGCTTTCTCAAATCATTCGAACTCTAATCAGGTGCCCTGAGGCTCTGGATCAATACCGCCCATGCCGCCAGCAGGTTTGCCACTGCTAGGCACAGACGAGCTTGGGCCCGACGTATCCTCAGGCTCGCCGCTGTCACGGTGAGGCACTTCACCTCGCAACAGGCCGTTGATTTCATCACCCGACAGTGATTCATATTCCAGCAAGCCGTTGGCAATTGTATGAAGTTCATCAATATGGTCGGTCAAAAGCTGATGCGCTTTATCATACCCGGCTTCAACGATCGATTTCACTTCTTCGTCAATCTGGCGCTGCGTGTCTTCAGACATCGTCTGCGAGCGCGAGACGGAATGGCCGAGGAAAACTTCCTCTTCATTCGCGTGATAGGCGAGAGGGCCAAGCTTGTCGCTCATCCCCCATTGCGTCACCATCGCTTTGGCCATGCCGGTTGCCATGGAGATGTCAGACGAAGCGCCCGATGTCACCATGTCATGGCCAAAGATAAGCTCTTCCGCGACGCGGCCACCCATGGCCACGGCAAGGTCCGCATGCATTTTCTTGCGGGTCATCGAAAGCTGATCCCGCTCTGGCAACCGCATCACCATGCCCAGCGCACGACCGCGCGGAATGATTGTCGCCTTGTGAATGGGGTCAGATGCTTCCATGTGAATAGCAACCAAGGCGTGACCGCCCTCATGATATGCCGTGAGCTTGCGCTCTTCTTCTGACATCACCATGGAGCGGCGCTCCGCACCCATCATCACCTTGTCTTTGGCATCTTCAAATTCTGCCATCGTGACAAGGCGACGTCCGCGTCTGGCAGCAAGAAGGGCCGCTTCATTCACGAGGTTCGCCAGATCAGCGCCAGAGAAACCAGGCGTGCCCCGTGCGAGTGTGCGCGGGATCACGTTTGGCGCCAATGGCACCTTCTTCATGTGCACTTTCAAAATCTTCTCGCGACCCACAATATCTGGGTTTGGCACAACGACCTGACGGTCGAAGCGACCAGGACGCAACAGCGCCGGATCAAGCACGTCGGGGCGGTTGGTCGCAGCAATGAGAATGACATTTTCATTGGCTTCAAAACCATCCATCTCAACCAGCAACTGGTTCAATGTCTGCTCGCGCTCATCGTTACCCCCCCCAACACCGGCACCACGATGGCGGCCAACGGCGTCAATCTCGTCAATAAAGATGATGCAAGGAGCGTTCTTCTTGGCTTGCTCAAACATATCGCGCACACGGCTGGCGCCGACACCAACGAACATTTCAACAAAGTCAGAACCTGAAATGGTGAAGAACGGCACATTGGCTTCACCCGCAATGGCGCGCGCCAACAGTGTTTTACCGGTGCCCGGAGGGCCCACAAGCAAAACACCTTTTGGAATATGTCCCCCAAGACGCTGGAATTTTGAAGGATCGCGCAAATAATCAACAATCTCTTCGAGATCGTCTTTTGCTTCATCAATGCCCGCAACATCGTCAAACGTCACACGACCGTGGCGCTCGGTTAGAAGTTTGGCTTTTGATTTACCAAAGCCCATGGCTTTGCCACCACCGCCCTGCATTTGCCGCATGAAGAAAATCCACACACCAATCAGAAGCAGCATTGGGAACCATGAAACCAGAACACCGATCAGCGAAGGAGACCCATCATCGGCAGGTTTGGCAACGATCTCGACGCCGCTACTGTAAAGCCGGTTAACAAGCGTTGGATCATCTGGCTTATAGGTGAAGAAAGCGCGTTGATCCGTGAAATGTCCATTGAGCGTATCACCGGCAATGGTCACGTCGCTCACATTGCCCGCATCAACTTCTGCAAGCAGTTGAGAGAAACTGATCTCATTTGACGATGCCCGTTCAACGGGGCTCTGAAATAGATTGAAGAGCGCCACCAATAGCAGTGCAACAACAGCCCAGAGCGCAAAATTCTTAAAATTGGACAAGGGTCTCTTTTTCCTGTCTTCGCCAAAATCAGCCGACACATGCCGACTGTCACCTATTGGCTGTTTGGATTGGTTCTAAGTCTATATACAAGAT
>Ga0222662_1000499_pt1 | contig 31201 bp, 19 predicted proteins | sample AntAcemetagen600_FD_179821 | JGI IMG/M metagenome (GOLD analysis project Ga0222662, IMG submission 179821) | Saline water microbial communities from Ace Lake, Antarctica - #600 | ecosystem: Environmental > Aquatic > Non-marine Saline and Alkaline > Saline | place: Antarctica: Ace Lake... | reverse complement strand
GGAGTCGTACCGTTCCTTGATGAGAGCTTCTACCTGCTCACGCTCTGATCGTTTCATGCGGACCGTTATGATCCTCGCAATCGCGATCGTCAACAGAGGGTCGCCCTTTTATTTCTGGACGACTCCTTAGCGGCAGCAGGCGAGCCCGGGGTCTGGCGCGAAGCCAGCGGACTGCTCGCGGCGACGAATGGCCGGGGTCACCGTGCCCCAGTCGGGGTCGATGCCCAAGGCCACGAGCTCGTCCCGGAATGCATAGCGCAGCTCCACGCTCGCCAGCGGGCTGGGGTCCAGCTCAAAGCGGGTCCACTGCACGTCGTGCTTCGTCCGCGAGCCCATCCCCGTCGCCGCGCGCTCTTCCTTCTTCGGCGACGGCGCCGCGACCGCGCCTCCCCGCCTCGACGTCGTGGCTTCGGCCTCGGCCACATCCGCACTGGACGACGGCTTCTTTGCCTTGCCGGCCTTGCTCTCCCCGGAAGCCCGCGCCGACCCCGACTCGTCCCGTCGCCCGTCTCCCTGCAAGGACCCGGTGGCGTCGTCTCCGTACCCGGAGCGCCCGTAGGGACGGGGACGAGGCTCAAAGCAGCAGACCTCGTCGCTGCGCTCGGCGAAGAACACCGCGGAGACCACACCGAGGTTCCGACTGTCACCGATCCAGGCTCCGTACGACTTCTCCTCGCTGGTGAACAGGAACTTGCGCGCGTGCCCGTCGTCCACCTGCCACCCCTGGATCTCCGCGGTCTCGTACGGCGAGAGAACCCACTTCGCGGCGGCCTTGGCCGAGGTGTGCTTTGCGTCGATGGTGTTGAGCCCATCCACCGCCAGCGCCACCGCGACTCGGCCTCCGGTGTCGTTGCGCAGCCGGATCGTGTAGTTGCGATTCTTGCGGGCCTCAACGTAGGTGCGGCCGTCGTTGCGCAGCTCGGCGAGCGGTCGCCCGTCCACGAGGACCTCCATGGTCACGCCGTGATTCGAGCCCGCGCTGGCGGACAGGGGAACAGCGAGCAGAGAGAGTGCGGCGGCGACGAGCGCAGAGGTGTGCAGGGACATGGGGCTTCTCCGGGGGGCCATGGTGGCCGGTACACAGTGGGACCGCGGGGCGTGCTCGAGGTTCCCGATTTCTTGCTCGGTCTGCTACATGGCGGCTTCATGCTGCGCACTACGCTCTTTGTCGCGACCGTCCTGTTGGGTATGACCGGCTGCGCGCCGTGTTCGGACATCGACCGCCGCATGGCCCCGGTCCTCATCGGGACGCCGGATCCCTCGGTCGACCAGTTCGTCCTGCAGGCCTCGGGGCTCGGGCTCACCGCGGGAGTCAACGATTCGTTCACTCCTGGGGCGATCGAGTGGGATGGACGCAGGCTGGCCTGGGAGACGTTCGCCGTCCGGCTCAGCTCGACGGGCTCCCAGGCGATGGTCGGCGTGACCCTGGCGAGCGAGCAGTCGGTGATCGGCGGCACGCTGAGCTTCCCGGTCAGTTTGGTGACCCATCGGACCGACGGCGGGTTTCGGGTAGGGCTCGTCGCGGCGGGCCCCAGCGCGCTCTCCCTCGCGGGCGACGCCCAGGCACCCGGCGCGGCCCAGGTGCTCACCCCCCTGCGCGCTGCCTGGCTCGACAGCGCTCCCCTACTCAGCTTCACCGGCTGGTACCGCCCTGGCGAGCGGCTCCCGATCCGGGTCACAGACGCGGTGTTCAAGGGCGGCGTCGTTCGGGTGACCGGCAGCACGGCCCTGCTGGCCTTGGCCGTCGCGACCGAGGAGCGAGCGATGCGGCCGGGCATGTCTGACGACTTCACCCTCGCGGTCTCGACGTCACTGCTCGCGGCCCTCGCCCGGGGGGGATGGCGTCCAGCGAACGGAGCCGCTGGCGCTGCCACCACCCCGCTGCCCGAAGGCTGGACCGTGACGGCCCTGGCGCCTGAGCCCGGAGCGCGGGGGCTGGTCGTGCCCGTGCTGGCGCGCAGCGAAGGCGCGTGTCGGTTCGTCGAGCTCACAGCTCCCACGGGACCGCTGATCCGCGACGCCGCGTTCGCCTGGAAGGACGCCGGTGCCGTCGCCGTGACGGCCCAGCGCGACGCGGAGTCCGTGGACCACAACTCCCTCGCCAACGCCGCGCTCCGCGCGCTCGCTCAGCCTCTCGCCCACCCTCCCCTGGCCGGGCCCCGGGGCGGCGCGGTGGTGCGCATCGTGAGAAACAGCGACACCGCAGTGCTCCTGGACGGAGTCCTGGGACCGCTCACGGTGCGGATGATGGCGCCGCCTCCCCAGGTGAGGGGCCTGAATGCGCCACCAGCCAGTCCTTGACCTGAGGGAACACCTCCTCGAACGCCCAGTCGCCCAGCAGCAGATCGCCGTGACCGTAGTCCTCGCGCTGGCCCCAGCCTCGCCCCATCGTGACCCAGGACTTGTCTGCTGAGCCGACCCTGTCGTACGCAGCGCGCACCGTCCACGGCGGGGCGATGTGGTCCACCGACCCTGCCACGAACAAGACCGGGGCCTGCACGCTGCCCAGCCCCGCGGTCCAGTCCGTGCTCCCATCCGCGCTGGTCAGCGAGCCGCCCTCGGCCCACGCGTCGAACTGCTGGATCACCTGGCCACCGATGTTCTCCATGCCCACCGAGGCGAAGTTCGCCGCTGCGTCCACATCGAGATTGGCCGCGTTGAACAGCATGTGAAACAGCGGAGCGTCGGGCCCCACCCGCAGCGAGCCCTTGCCCAGAGCCGCGAGCGACCTCATGCCGAACTGGCCGTTCTTGGGGGCGAGCCCGTCCAGGCCGGAGATCCGGCGCGCGGCGTCCGTGGGCTGGGCGAACGCTCCGGGCGAGCCGATGGCCACGAGCCCACGGACCCGCGGGGCGAGGCTCGGTGACTGCAGCGTGATGTATCCGAGGATCCCGCCCAGCGAGTGCCCCACCCACAGCACGTCATCGCGGCCCGTGGCGGCGGTGATGTGGTGCAGGATGGCAGGCACGTCTTGGCTGGCCATGCGGTCCACGTCCCAGTCGCCGCGGCTCCAGTGCGCTGCGGTGGGGGGCTGGCTCGTCCGATCGCCCCGAAGCTCGGCGATCCACACGTCGAACCCCTCCTCGCTCAGGTAGGTCGCGAGATCGCTGCCCTTGAGCATGAAGGTGAGGCGGTTGGTCGCGGTGCCGTGCACCAGCAAGACGGGCGTGCCCTGGTGCGCCGAGCCTGTGGCCACGGCGGGGACTCGAAACATCGACAGTCGCCATCCGTCCGCGGTCTGGGCGAAGCCGTCGAACGCAGGCAACGCGTCGGGCTGCGCGATCCGGGCGGCCGTGCAGCCGGTCAGGAGCACGAGGAGCAGAGACAGCAGCGCGCGGCTCACGGCAGGTCCTTGCCGGCCAGCCAGGCCAACACCAGCCGGTCGAGGTCGCGCGCGGAGTGGCGGGAGATCAGCATCCCCAGGTGTCCGTACTCCTCGCGGTGTCCGTTCGCCCGGGACAACAAGCGGTAGTCCACCCCGATGCGAGCCGACATGCGGTCGAGGCCCGGCAGCACGTCTTCCGGAGGCGCGACGGGGTCGGACATCCCAGCGACGAGGAGGACCGGCCCCTGCACGGCGTCGAGCCCGCGGCTGTAGTCCACCCAGCCTTTGCGGCTCGTCATCGTCCCCGTGTCGAGCCAGCGGAGCACGTCCCTGAGCACCTCCACCGGGGGCTCGCGGTACAGGCTGCGGTCGTAGAAGCGATAGAGCGTCTCTTGCAGGTCGCCGTCTTGGTCCAGATCGGCCGGAACGGAGCTGGCTCGTGTGCCGACGCCGGGCCGCAACCCCGTGAGCAGCGTGTTCTTCTCGACCGGTGGCAGCGGGCGCTCGCCATCGATGAAGGCCGTCAGCCACTGGCGCCATCGCGGCGCAGCGACCCGCCAATCAAAGCGCGTGCCCAGGGCTACCCACTGGTACTGCAGCGCGGTCCCCCGGGGGTCGGCGGCGGCGGCGACGGGGAGCAGGCCGCACAGGCCGTGCCCTACGAACGTCACCCGGGCACCTTCCGAGACCGCCTTCACCTTGCCCATGATCTGGGGGAACGCCTCGGAGACGACCCCGTCGAAGCCGTCATCGCTGGCCATCGATGTGTTCCATGGGTCCACGAGGAAGACGCGGTAGCCAGCCTGGGCCAGCCGGGGCGCGAGCCCGCCGCCTCCGCGCGACAGGAAGACGTCGGGACGCAGGCCGAGATCCGGGCAGAGCACCACGACATCGGCGTCCGGTCCCGCGGGCATGCCAGACACCACCGGAACGAGCTGCACGGTGTCTTGAGCGAGGGCCGCCGGGGCGCCGCAGAGCAGCAGCGGCAGCACCAAGAGAAGCGCCCGACAGAGGACGTGGCAGCGGGACGGAGTGGATGTCATCGAACCCTCAGGTGTGCTAGAGAGCGGCCCTGAGGCCTCGACTCCGCACATGCAAATCAATCTCTTCGGACCGAGGGACACCCCGCGGCCCGACCCCAAATCGTCGCCCGAGCCCGCCGCCGACGCACCGCCGGCGGTTGAGCCCGTGGTGGAGGCGAAGCCGCCGGAGGACGCGCCTGCGGTGACGGTGAAGGAGCCAGCGGCGCCAGCCGAAGTACCGGTCGCCGACGAGGTAGCGGAGCCGGAGACCGTCGCCGCTGTCGAGGTGAGCGCGCCGGAGCCCGCTGCGGTTGTGGTGGTGGAAGAAGAGGTCGTGGTTGAAGAGGTCGAGGTCGCGCCCGAGCCCGATGGCGCGCCGCCGGCTGAGCCCCCTGCTACGCCGCCTGGCGGCGGGGGAGCGCCCCCGGATCCTCCAGGAACCGTCTCCCTCGCACGGGCGGCTCGTGAACGGTATCTGAACTACGCGCTCTCCGTCATCACCGCCCGCGCCCTCCCCGACGTGCGCGACGGGCTCAAGCCGGTGCAGCGCCGCATCCTGTACGCGATGTACGCCAACCTGCGGCTCACGCCCCAGGCCCGCTTCCGCAAGAGCGCCGCTGTGGTTGGCGCGGTCATGGCCAGCTACCACCCTCATGGCGACCAGAGCATCTACGACGCCATGGTGCGCCTCGCGCAGTCGTTCTCCCTGCGCGCACCTCTCGTCGACGGACACGGCAACTTCGGCTCGCTCGACGGCGACCCCCCGGCGGCCATGCGATACACCGAGGCCCGGCTCCGCCACCTCGCGCTGGAGATGGTCTCCGAGATCGACCGGGACACGGTGCCGTTTCGAGCCAACTACGACGGCACCACGATGGAGCCGGTCGTCCTGCCCGCGCGGATCCCCCAGCTCCTCGTCAACGGCGCCATGGGCATCGCGGTCGGCATGGCCACCAACATCCCGCCTCACAACCTGCGCGAAGTGTGCCGGGCGGCGGTCGCCCTCATCGACGACCCGGAGCTGACCACGCCCGGGCTGATGGCGTACGTCGAGGGCCCCGACTTCCCCATCGGCGGTGAGATCCTCAACAGCCGCGAGGAGCTGCTCAACATCTATGCGACGGGCCGAGGTCCGGTGCGCTTGCGGTCTACGTGGGGCGAAGAGAAGGCCAACCGGCGGCGCTACATCGTCATCACCTCGGTGCCCTGGGGCCGCAACAAGGCCTCGCTCATCGAGAAGGTCGGCGAGCTCATCCGCGACGGGCACGTGCCCCAGCTGACCGATGTACGGGACGAGAGCACCGACGACATCCGCATCGTGCTGGAGCTACGGCGACGCGCGTCCGCCCAGGTCGCCATGGCGTTCTTGTTTCGCCACACCGATCTGCAGATCAACATCCACGTGAACACGACGGTGCTGCTCCCCACGGACAACCCCGAGGTCGGCGCGCCGGCGCAGGTGGGTCTTCGCACGCTGCTGCGCCAGTTCCTGGACTTTCGGTTCGAGGTCGTCGGGCGTCGGTTCCAGTTCGACCTCAACAAGCTGCGCGCCCGCATCCACATCTTGGAGGGCTTCGAGGCCGTCTTTGATGCCCTGGACGAGGCCATCAAGCTCATCCGCAGCAGCGAGGGGAAGAAGGACGCCGCCGAGCGCCTGATCGCCCGCTTCGGGCTCAGCCCCGAGCAGACCGACGCGATCCTCGAGCTCAAGCTGTACCGACTGGCGAAGCTGGAGATCCACGTCGTGCGCGCGGAGCTCGCAAAGAAGCGGGCCGAGGCGGAGCGCATCGCCGCCATCCTCGGATCCCAAGAAGCGCTGTGGGGCGAGGTCCGAGGGGAGCTGCTCGAGGTCGCCGCCGAGCACGGTGACGCGCGGCGCACCCGCATCGTGGGTCCCGGCGAGGAGCTGGAGTTCGATCCCGACGACTACATCATCGATGAGGACACCTGGGTGATCGTGACCCGCAAGGGCTGGATCAAGCGCCAGAAAGGCTTCAGCGAGCTCGAAGCCATCCGCGTGCGCGAGGGTGACGCCGTGGGCTGGGCGATGCAGGTCTCCACCCGCAGCACCGTGACGTTCTACTCCGACAACGGGCGGGCCTACGTCGTGCGGGCGAGCGACATCCCGGCGACGACCGGGTACGGCGAGCCCATCCAGCGGCGGTTTTCGCTGGACGACGGAGCGGTGCTGGTGGGCGTGGTGCCGAACGACGAGCGCCTCGCGCCGGCGTACGAGCACTTCGTGCCGGTGGAGACCGTGCCGGTGGAGACCGTGCCGGTGGAGACCGACGGCTCCGACGAGGCTCCTGTCGCGGACCCCGAGCAAGCTCATGACGAGGACGAGGACGAGGCCGCCCCGGAGCCCGAGCGCATCGGCGCGATCGCCGTGGCGATCACCCAGGCGGGCAAGGGGCTCCTGTTCCCCCTGTCCAGCCACTCCGACCCGTCCACGAAGAACGGTCGCCGCTACGTGTCGCTGTCCAGCAGTCGCGACGACGCTGTCGTGGCGGTCCGAGTGCTCGACGACATCGAGAGCAAGGTCTTCCTCGCCACGCACTCTGGCCGCGTCATCATCTTCGCTGCGGACACGCTCAAGCTCCTGCGCGGCACCGGCAAGGGCGTGAACGCGATCCGCATCCCCAAGACCGACCGGGTCATCGATTTTGCGCTCGGCGCGGGCGCCCGGGACTCCTTGCCAGTGGTGACGTCACGCGGCCGAGACGTCAATGTGAGCGAGCGCAAGTACGGCGTCGTGACCCGCGGCGGCAAGGGCCTCGAGGTCATCAAGCGCGGCACGCTGGCGGCGGTGGAGCCCCAACCCGTGGTGCTCGCGCCCACCGACGACGAAGAGATCGAGGATCCCGACGAGCTTGACGCCATCGCCGACGAGCTCGAGGACGCGATCGACGCCGAGTCCATGGAGCCCGAGGCCGGAGGCGACGACCTTCCAGAAGCCACCGAGGAGACCGAGTGAGCGCCGGCTACACAGCAAAGGACATCCAGGTCCTCGAGGGCCTCGAGGCGGTGCGCAAGCGCCCGGGCATGTACATCGGCGGCGTGGGGCGGGACGGCCTGCACCACATGCTGTGGGAGATCGTGGACAACTCGGTGGACGAGGCCATCAACGGCCACGCCAGCTCCATCTCCGTCGTCCTGCACCAGGACGGCTGCTCGGCCACGGTCATCGACAACGGTCGCGGCATCCCCGTGGACATTCACCCGAAGTACAACAAGTCGGCCCTCGAGCTCATCCTCACCACGCTGCACGCGGGCGGCAAGTTTGACAACAAGGCCTACGAGACCTCCGGCGGGCTGCACGGGGTCGGTGCCTCCGTCGTCAACGCGCTCAGCTCGTCTCTCATCGCGACCATCAAGCGCGACGACGGCCAGTGGGTACAGAAGTTCCGCAAGGGCGCCGCCCTGGGAGACCCGGAGCTCACCGGCGAGAGCCGCGGCACCGGGACCTCCATCTTCTTCCGGCCAGACCCCTCGATCTTCCCCGAGATCAACTTCGACGCCGAGATCATCGCTCGGCGCCTCGACACAAAGGCCTACCTCAACGGCGGCCTGCGCATCGTCTTCAAGGACGAGCAGGGCAAGACCAACACCGTCTTCCAGCACGACGGCGGCGTGGCCGATCTCGTCGCCGCCACCATCAAGGAGCGCGGCTTCGAGCCGCAGATCGAGACTCCGTTCGTGGTGCGCCGCACCGAGTCCGGCATCAAGCTCGAGTTCGCCATGACCTGGACGAGCGCGCCCCGAGAGACGGTCGCCAGCTTCGTCAACACCATCCCCACCCGGGATGGCGGCACTCACGAGCAGGGGTTCCGCGACGCCATCGTCAAGGCGGTGCGCGGCTACATCGACCTGCACGAACTTCAGCCCCGGGGCGTGACCATCGGCGCCGAAGACATCCGCGAGGGCATCGTCGCGGTGATCTCGCTGTTCGTGAGCGACCCGCAGTTCCAGGGCCAGACCAAGGACCGACTGAACAACCTCGAGGTGCGCCAGAACCTCGCCGGCATGCTGCGGCCCGCCCTCGAAGAGTGGATGCACGCCAACAGCACGGCGTCCGAAGCCGTCGTCGCCCGCGTCATCCAGTCGGCCCGCGCCCGCGCCGCCTCGCGATCCGCCGCCCAGCAAGTGCGCCGCAAGGCCGCCGTCTCGCACCGACTGAACCTGCCGGGCAAGCTCGCGGACTGCACGTCCACGGATCCCGCCGCCTCGGAGATCTTCATCGTGGAGGGCGACTCCGCCGGTGGGTCGGCCAAACAGGGCCGCGACCGCGTGACCCAGGCGATCCTCCCCCTGCGCGGCAAGGTGCTCAACGCCGAGCAGGCCAGCGCCGGCAAGGTGATCGCCAACAAGGAGCTCGGCGACGTCGTCAAGGCGCTCGGCTGCGGGCTCGGGCCCGACTTCGACATCTCCAGGCTGCGCTACCAGCGGGTCATCCTGCTCATGGACGCGGACTCCGACGGCCACCACATCGCGACCCTGCTGCTGACCTTCTTCTTCCGCTACCTGCCCGACCTCATCCGCCGCGGACACGTCTACCTCGCCCAGCCCCCGCTGTATCGCATCGTCGCGGGCAAGGACACGCACTGGGCCGGATCCGACGACGAGCGCGACCAGATCGTCTCGCGGCTGCGCGGCAACGTGAACCCCGAGATCACGCGGTTCAAGGGCCTGGGCGAGATGATGCCCAAGACCCTGTTCTCCACCACGATGGATCCCGAGTCGCGCTCCATCCTCGAGGTGCGCATCCCCGATGGTGAGTGGTGGCGCACCGACGAGACGATGTCCGACCTCATGGGCAAGGACGTCAGTCGCCGGTTCGAGATGATCATGGACGGCGCCGGTGAGGTCGCGGCGCTGGACGTCTGACGGGCCTGGGGCCACTCTTTGCCTGTGACGCGCACTCTCGCCCTCCTCGTCGCCCTGCTGTTGGCTGCCTGTTCGGGCACGCCGTCGAGCGGTTTCGGCACCCCGGAGCCTCCCACCCCCGAGGTGGACCCCGACCTGCTCTGCACTCAGGAGGGCGCGACCCGCTGCGACGACAACCGCTTCCAGTCCTGCCTCGGCGGGTCGTGGACCGCGGGGATCTCCTGCGACACGCCCACCCCGTTCTGCGACGACCGCGACGGCTGCGTGCAGTGCGCGGCGGGCACGGCCTACTGCGAAGGACGGGACGTCTACGAGTGCTCCCAGGACGGCAGCGTGGCCACGTTCATCGAGCGCTGCGCGGACACCGAGTCCTGCCTCGCCGGCGCCTGCTACGACGCCTGCACCGCCGCGGAGTCCCAGCTGAGCTACCTCGGCTGCAGCTTCATCGCCGTGCCCACCGCGAACCTGCTGGGACCGTCCTTCGCCAACGACTTCGCCGTGGTCATCGGGAACCCCAACGACGTGCCCGCCGAGGTGGTGGTGCGGCACGAGGGCAGCGCGTTCGACGTGGTGGAGATCCCGGCCGAAGACAGCCTCGCCATCACCCTGCCGTTTCAGCAGCAGCTGCAGATCCGCACGGCGACCACCCGAGTGAACGACGGCGCCTTCGAGCTGCGCACGTCGGTCCCCGTCGCGGCGTATCAGTACAACCCGCTGCACTTCCGCGCGCCTCAGGACCCATCGTCGTTCAGCTTCACCAACGATGCCTCCCTGCTGCTGCCCGAGCACGCGCTGACCGGCAACTACGTGGTGTCTGCCTGGCCGAGCCTCGGCATCGGGGATGCGCCGGCCACGAGCTACGACTGGACGCCCGGCTACGTGGCCATCGCGGCCACCACCAACGGCACCCAGGTCAGCATCACGTCCTCGGCGGAGACGACGGGCGGCGCGCTGCCGGCGCTGCAGCCGGGCGAGTCCACCACCCTCAGCCTCGACCGAGGCGACGTGGTGCAGATCTTCAGCCATCAGCCGAGCGAGGACATGGCCAACCCCTGCACCCAGCTCGAGGGGGAGCAGACGCAGGTCGGCCAAGCGGACATCTGCCTGAGCGTGACGTCGGGCGATCTCACGGGCACCGAGATCGTGGCGAGCTCGCCGGTGGCGGTGTTCGCAGGCCACGTCTGCACATTCGTGCCCTACTACGAGTGGGCGTGCGACCACCTCGAGGAGATGATGGTGCCGCTGGAGACCTGGGGCAGCACGCTGGCGGTGTCGGCCCCCACCTACCCCGGCGGCTTCGCCCGCGCGCCGACCCGCGTGCGCATCATCTCGGTGACCGACGGCAACTTGCTGCGCTTCGATCCTGAGGTCGTGCCCGACCAGTTCATCGACAAGGGGGACATCCTGGAGTTTGAGACGTCCGAGCACTTCGTCGTCACGGCCGCGGCGCCGGTGCTGGTGACCCAGACGATGCTCGGGCAACAGGCGCTGGGGGCCGACCAGGGGGACCCCGCGATGGGGGTGGCCGTGCCGAGCAGCCAGTGGCGCGACCAGTACGACTTCCTCACGCCCGACAGCTACGTGTGGAACCACATCAACGTGGTGGCACCCGACGGCGCTCAGATCTACCTCGACTCGCAGCTCCTGGGCGAGTGGGAGCCCCTGGGCGACTCGGGACTGTCCGCCACGCGGGTGCGGCTCGAGGCTGGCGCCCACGTCATCGAGAGCGTGGACGCGGTCGGCTTCGGGCTCGTGAGCTACGGCTACGCAGACTTCACCAGCTACCTGCACCCCGGCGGGCTCAACCTGCTGCGCTGACTCTGAGAGCCCCCATGCTGCAAGACATCGCCGACCCCCACTCCGCACGGATCGTGCTCACCGTCTGCACGGTCGCCAACACTCTGGAGTGCCTCGACGACCTCGACATGGAGCTGTCGCCGCGCCCGCGCAAGCACGCCGAAGGGATCCTCAAGATCTTCGGCCCCGCCGCGGTGTTCACCTCCATCCTCCAGGCCGCCCCTCCCTTGCAGGCGAGCGAGCGGGTCAGCGGGTTCGTCGATGTCTTCGTGGACGCGGCGATGCGCCGGCGCACCGAGCTGCTGGCGGCCCTGGAGCCGACAGAGCGCAGCGCGGTGCTCGCCCACGAGGAGACGCGATCGGTCCCCCCGTCGCGGGTGATCGAGATGTTCCAGCAGGCGCTGCAGGGCAGCAAGCTGCCGGACTTGATGCAGCGGATGACCGACATGGCGGCGGTGGATCGGATGGCCGATCGGGTCGCCGACGTGCAGGCCGGGCAGGCCGGCGGGCCCACGCAAGACGAGGTGGCCGCCGCCGCCATTCCCCGCGCGGCCTTGGCACAGCTGGGCGCAGCTCTGAGCGACGCGGGCATCGACGAGGATGCGCTCGCGCGAGTGCTCGATGGGGTGCTGCCTCCCTTGACGCCCGCGGGGTTCACCCACGACGGCGCGGGAACGCTGCGCCGCCAGCAGCCGAAGGCGGGCCGGAACGATCCGTGCCCTTGTGGTTCGGGGCGCAAGGTCAAGAAGTGCCACGGGCGGGCCGGGGTCTAGAAACCGGTGCCCGCGCCGCCGCGTTGCCTCTGAGGTAGGATTCCGCCCGCTTGGAGACTCCACGATGAAGCGTTCTCTCGTATTCGCCCTTCTCGCACCCGCCCTGGCTCTGTCGGGCTGCCCAACGTCGGTCCCCGACGTCACCTGCGCATTCAGCTTGCCGACCGCAGGACGGGTGAGCTCGACCGCCGGCTTCAACCTGCTGGTCAACGTGACCGGGACGTTCACGAGCGCCGACCTGCCCGCGGTGCACTTCTTGTCCAGCGTCGAGGCGGACAACCCGCTGTACCCAGACGGGCTCCTGCTGGAGTCGGGCATCAACACCGAGGGCGACTGCGCCCTCGAGGGCTGCCCCGCAGGCGGACGCCTCGAGACGCCGATCACGCCGGGCACCCACGAGATCGTCGCCCAGGCGCTGACGCCTCAGGGCAACGTCGCGTGCGAGGCCAGCGTCACCATCGAGGCAAACAGCCCCCCAACGGTGAGCTCGGTGACCATCTCGCCCGCCGCCCCGGTGACCGGCGATGAGCTCTCGTTCACCTTTGAGGCGTCCGACCCCGAGGGCGACACCGTGCAGGCGAGCGCGTCGTGGGCTGGCCCCGGCGGACAGACCGTCGCTGGAGAGACCGTCGCTGCGTTCAACACCGCCGCCGGTGACGAGTGGACGGTCACGGTCACGCCCCGCGACGGCCGAGACGTCGGGCTCGCGGTGACCTCGAGCGTCGTCATCGCCAACACCGCACCCGACGCACCCACGGTGATCATCGGGCCCACGCCGGGACGGGACAACGCCCCCATCGCCTGCGCGGTCACCGACCTCGACTCGCTCGACCCCGACGATGCCCAGACCCTGACGGTGGGCTGGTCCTGGACGGTGGATGGAGCCGATGCAGGGATCACCGAGTCCTCGGTTCCGGCGAGCGCCCAGGAGCCTGGCGAGGAGTGGGCGTGCACCGCGGTGGTCAACGATGGCGACGCGGACAGCGACCCCTCCACCGCATCCACGACGGTCGTCGATGCCCTCACGGTCCCCAGCGACGTAGCGCTCGAGAGCCTGCCGGCGATCGAGGGCACCGGCCTTCAGCGCCTGGGCGAAGGCGACAAGATCTCGTCGCCGGGCGATCTCGACGGCGACGGACGCCCCGACTTCCTCGTGCTCGAGAACTCCAGCGTGACGGTCGGCGGAACGGGCCAGGGCATCGGCGAAGGCCACGCCTACTTCTTCTCCGGTGCGAACGTCGATCTCTCGACCGCGCCGTGGACCGTGGCTGACGCCGACGCGGAGTACGTCGGCCCCACGGGTCTGCGGCTGAGCAACGCGTATGGAGCGGGCGACATCAACGGCGACGGCGCGGACGACCTCATCGTCGGCTTCAAGCACGTCTCCCTGCCCAACACATCCACCGGCACCGGCGTGTTCATCGCCTACGGCGACCCCACCGGCATCCCCGCTCTCGTGGATCTCGAGACCGACGCGGTCGTGGTGTACGGCGGCGGCGAGGAGGTCGGCCAGGTCCCCTGCCCCGTCGGCGACCTCGACGGTGATGGCTTCGCCGAGTTGGCGATCGCGTCGCCGAAGGCCGACGGCCTCACCGGCGCCGTGTACGTGGCCTACGGACTGCCGGCGAGCTTCGCCAGCGGCCTCAACCCCGACGCTCTGCAGCCCGGGTTCCAGATCGACGGCAGCACGGGCGGGCAGCAGCTCGGCACGTCGTGCGCCGGCGTGCTCGATCTGGACGGCGACGGATACAACGACATCGCTGTCGGGGCACCGGGCGCCGGCTCCTCCGGCAACGGGCGCGTCATCGTCTACAAGGGCGGCGAGTTCCGGTTCGACGGTTCGCAGACCTCGGCCACGGCCGACGTCATCATCGACGCTGGCCCGTCCAGCACCGGAGGCTTTGGCATCTCCATGGCCGCCCTGGCCGACTTTGACGGGGATGGCCTCGACGACTTCTCGGTGTGGGCCAATGGCCCCGACGGCGGCGACTCCGGTGACGGCGCTGTGTACATCGCCTCGGGCGGCGACGCGGGCTTCGCGGGCGCCATCAGCTCCAGCGACCTGCCCTACACCATCGTCGGCGGCGCAGACCTCGCGTTCTGTCAGATCCAGGCGGGCGGAGACGTAGACGGCGACGGACTGGGCGACCTGCTCTGCGGTGACCAGAGCGCATCGGCGGCCGAGGACGTGTCCCAGCACGTAGCCGCGCGCCTGTACCTGGGCTCCGGCACCCCCGCAGCCACCCGTACGTGGACCGACTTCGACCTGCAGCTCAGCGCAGGCGATGAGGGAGACCGGCCGGGTGCTTCGCTGGCGATCACGCCCGACCTGGACGGCAACGACTACAGCGAGGTGCTCATTGGAGCACCGGACCGCGATCTGGTGACCGGCACCAACGGTCAGGCGACGTCTGCGCCGGGCGCCGTCTTCTTGCTCGACCTGACGGACTGAGCCTCCTGCGCGGAGACCTGCGACGGGTCCTCTTTGTTGGCTGGACGCTCCTGGCCAGCTCGCTCCTGCTCGAAGGGGTGCTGCAGATCGGGGCCTTGCTGGCGAGGCCGGAGGCTGCGCCGACCTCCGGAGGCGACGGGAACCTGACGATCCTCGCGGTGGGTGACTCCTGGGTCGCCGGCGCTGAGGCTGACCCTGGCGATGGCTTCGTCGAGGCGCTGGCCGACGCGCTCCCTGCCGCCGGGGTCCCAGCCCGGGTGGTGAACCGAGGCCGAAGCGGGGCGAACTCCGCCCACGTCGCGCTGACGGTCTGGGACGAAGCCGAGGAGCTCGGCGCCGACATCATCCTCGTGCTCGTCGGGCAGAACAACTCGACGAACTTCGCCCGGGTAGCTGACCTCGAGGACCGCATCGCCGCGAGGGACCGGGGCCGGGCGAAGGCGGGGCCCCGGGTTCAGGTGCGCACGCTCAAGCTGGCGAGGCTCATCTGGGCCAACCTGCGCGGCGGGGAGGGCTACTCAGCCCAGCTCGCGAGCGCTCCGCTGCCTCCCATCCCTGCGATGGAGTTCGACAACGAAGGGGTGCCGCTGTGGTCCGAGCCCCTGCTCGACACACGATCTGGCGAGGCCTACGCAATGCGGATCCTGGATGGGCCCATCCAGGCGGACTCGCCGCTCGACGAAGCGGCCTTCAGCGTGCTGTTCGCTGCGGCCCGGCGAGAGCCTCCCTCCAAACACGATCTGACAGTCCTCGCGGGTCCCGACGCGCAGGGGTCGGTCCTGGCTCGGTATGCGCTCCTCCGCCACGCCCGCGAGACCGAGCATTGGCGGGACGTGCAGAGCCACGGGGCCGCCCTGGCGGCCCTCACCCCCCGGGGAACCCTGACCGACCTCGGGGCCGCCGAGGATGCGCTGCTGCGCGGCGACTGGCGCAGCGCGCGGGCGCTCCTGACCGCCGCAGCCCACCGAACCCCCGGGTTCGCCGATGTGCAGGACTTCGCGTGCCGCTTCCCGCCCGAAGCTGCCGACCTCGCGGTGCAGGAGGCCTGCGAGTTCACGCCGCGGTCCCCGAGCCCGCTCAACCTCGCTCGAATCGCCGACGGCTCGCTCGACCCGGACGGCGGCGCTCGCTGGCGCACCCAGTGGCTGCAGCGCGCCCCCCATGATCTCGCATCCCGAGCGGACGCTGCCCTGTGGCTCGCCCACACGGGCGACATCGCCGGCGCCGACGCCCTGATGGGGTACGCGGGCCCCACGGACGAGCCCCTGCCCGTCCCCGTGCGCCCCGAGCCTGGTCACTGGCGATACCGACTGCTGCGCAACGCCGAGCTAGGCGATCCAACGATCGCCCTGACCGGGGCTGACGACGCCCTGGCCGCCCTGTCCACCGGCCCCCCGGACGCCGCCTTGCTCGGGGCGATCGCCCAGGTCCTGTCCGAGTTCGCCCAGTGCGACCGGCTCCTGGAGGTGACCGAGCGCTGGTACCGCGTCCGTGGAGACGCCGCCGGCGCCGCGCGGCTGCTCGGGGCTTGCGTGTCGCCCGCGGACGCGGCCCGCTCGGTGGCCGGATGGCGCGCTGCGTGGGACCCCAGCCCGGCGCCATCCTCGTTCGAGGCCTTGGCGAGAGCGGGGAATCGATCGTTGGCGTCGCTCGAGAGGGATCTGGATCTGGTGCACGAAGAGGCGCGACGCATCGGAGCGGAGCTCGTGCTGCTCGACTACCCCAACCCGTCTGACGATCACGCCGCGCTCGCCCAGCTCATGGACGAATACGCGGCCAGCCGCGGCGTCGCACGCATCCGCTTGCGGGACGCCTTCGCTGCGACTCTGAGCGAGGCCGAGTGGAGGTCGGAGCTCGGCCCCAACGGGCACTGCAACGGCACGGGGTACGCTCGCATGGCGTCCCTGGTGCAAGACCACCTGCAGGGCATGCCTCAGATTCAGGAGATCACCCAATGACCGGCAAGCGACTCATCCTCGCGTCCACCTCCACCTGGCGCGCGGACCTGCTGCGTCGCTTGCAGATCCCGTTCACCCAGGTCGATCCCGAAGTGGACGAGGATCCCTACAAGGGACGGGGGCTCAGCCCAGAGGATCTGGTGACCGAGCTGGCGATCGTCAAGGCCCAGGCGGTGGCGCGACTGAACCCCGGCGCCCTCATTCTCGCCGGCGATCAAGTGGCGAGCATCGACGGACACATCCTGGGCAAGCCAGGCACCGAAGCGAACGCGCGAGCGCAGCTGGGACTGATGTCCGGTCGCACGCACCAGCTGATCACGGGCACCGCGCTCCTCGACGGTCGCAGCGGCGATCTGCACACCGCACTCGACATACACGCCATGCACATGCGCCCGCTGAGCAGCTCCCAGATCGCGATGTACGTCAGCCGCGAGAAGCCGCTGGACGCCGCCGGCAGCTACTACATCGAAGGCCTGGGCATCGCGCTGTTCGAGTCGCTGCGTGGAGATGACTTCACCGCCATCGTCGGCCTGCCGCTCACCCAGGTGGTTCGCCTGTTCACGGCGGCCGGGATCGACGTGCTGGACCCCCGTGGTTGAGTCGAGGCCCCTAAGGTGACTGCATGAGCCGAGTCGGACTGGTCATGAGCGGAGGGGGGGCCCGAGCTGCCTATGCGGCGGGCGTCCTGCGGTACATCACCCGGGAGATCAGCCCTCTGCTCGGCGATCGGGTGCGCTTCGACGTCATCACCGGAACGTCCGCCGGCGCCATCAACGGCGCGTTCCTCGCGTCCATGGCCGACGATCTCCCCCGGGCGGCTGAGGCCCTGTGGGAGCACTGGGACCAGCTGACGATCAATCAGGTCTATCGCTTCGGAGCCCGCCAGCTGTGGCGCGTGCCCCGGTCCATCTTGTCTGACAGCTCCGGTCACCCCTGGGGCGAGGTCGCGCTGGCGGACGTCAACCCGCTGCGCAAGATGCTCCGCGAGAAGATCGACTGGGCGCGGCTCCGTCGCTGCGTGAAGCGCGGTCACCTGGAGGCGTTCTCGGTGACCGCCACCGAGCTGGCGACGTCGCGATCGGTCGTCTTCCTCGACGGAACCCCTGCGGGCCACCCGGTGCTCAACGGGCGCAACCCATTCTTCGTGCCCCGCCGCGCCCGGATCGGCCCCGAGCATGTGCTTGCGTCGGCTGCGATCCCCATCCTGTTCCCGCCGGTCAAGGTGGGCGGGCGCCACTACCTGGACGGCGGGCTGGGGATGAACACGCCGCTGCGTCCCGCGCTGCGGCTCGGCGCCGACAAAGTGCTGGTGCTCAGCCTCCGCTTCAACCGCTCCGTGAGCGAGGGGGAGTCGGTCGCCCAGCAGTTCGGCGGAGCAGATCCCACGTGGGCCCAGGTGGTCGGCAAGACAATGTCGGCGGTCCTGCTCGATCGCGTATCCCACGACGTCGCTCGTCTGGAGCGACAGAACCGGCTCATCCGCTGGGGCCAGGAGAACTGGGGCGATGAGTTCGTGGAGAAGCTCGATGCGCTGATGGAGGGCGAGCGCGGAGTGCCGTATCAGATCATCAAGCCCCTGCTGCTCGCGCCCAGCGAGGACCTGGGGCGGATCGCGAGCACCGTCACCGACGATGAGCGCTTCGGCGAAGGGGCCGATGAGCTGACTCTGCGTGCGCTGCGCTTCCTCTCTGGCGCGAATGAGTCCGGCGAGAACGACGCGATGAGCTACCTGCTGTTCGATCCGGTGTTCGTGCGTCAGCTGCTCGCTCTGGGGGAGCAAGACGCGGCCGCGCGACGGGACGAGCTGATCGCGTTCTTCGAGGACTGATCCTCCCCACCGTGGAGGCCGCACCGCCGTTCAGCGTGCTCTCGACTGCCTTCTGTGGCAGTCGGCGACGGCCGATCGTCGTGGGAAATTTCGACTCTCGGACGGCTCTGCGTCCTCATGGGACGCCAGTGACGCGTTCGGGAAACGTGCGGTACTTGGCGCCAGGATTGTCCACATCCCTGTGGATATTGCATTTCCCGATCTGTGGACGGACGCTCAGGACGCAATCAGCCACTGCATCTTGGGGGAGAGGTCCATCCACACCACAACATCTTGTGTTTTTGTATTGACGCTGTGGAACGGCTCTCAGTAGAGTCAGACTCCGAAGGCCGGGGCGGGAATTTGCGCCAACCATGGCGCAGGCCTCGGCCAGCGGGACAATCAAACGACTCCGAGACACTCAGTGTGCCTGACGGCGCAGGTGCACCTGTGTGTCTTATGCAGAAGCAGAAGTAGAGCGAACAACCATCGGGCTTTAGGCCCGAAGCTGGGACCGACGGGGTGATGATGTCGGTCCCACCAAGGAGCGAGATGACGCGGCAGCGGTACTACACGCGGGAGCAGAGCGACGCCTACGAAGGCATCAACTTCGAGACCCGGAAGAGCGAGATTCGGAACCCGGATGGTTCCGTTGTATTCCTCAACGAGAATGTGGTTGTCCCCGAGAGCTGGAGCCAGGTCGCCACCGACATCATGGCCCAGAAGTACTTCCGCAAGGCGGGAGTGCCGGCGGCCACCAAGAAGGTCACGGAAGCTGGCGTGCCCACGTGGTTGCAGCGCAGCGAGCCCGACCTGGACGCCCTGAGCAAGCTCCCCGCCGAGGACCGGTTCGTGGGGGAGAACGACAGCCGCAAGGTCTTCGAGCGCCTCGCTGGCTGCTGGACCTACTGGGGCTGGAACAGCGGCCACTTTGACAGCAAGAAGGGCAAGAAGACGACCCGCGACGAGTCTGGCGCCCGCGCGTTCTTCGACGAGCTCCGCGCGATGCTGGCCCGCCAGGCATGCGCGCCGAACTCCCCGCAGTGGTTCAACACGGGACTGCACTGGCAGTACGGCCTCAGCGGCCCTGCCCAGGGCCACCACTTCGTGGACGAGCGCACCGGCATGGTGCAGCCCAGCACCTCGGCCTACGAGCGTCCCCAGCCGCACGCCTGCTTCATCCAGTCGGTGAGCGACGATCTCGTCGGTGACGGCGGGATCATGGACCTGTGGACCCGGGAGGCCCGCCTCTTCAAGTACGGCTCGGGCACGGGCAGCAACTTCAGCAGCATCCGTGGCGAGGGCGAGCCGCTCTCCGGCGGCGGGCGCAGCTCGGGGCTGATGTCGTTCCTCAAGATCGGCGACCGCGCCGCGGGCGCGATCAAGTCTGGCGGCACCACCCGTCGCGCCGCGAAGATGGTGATCGTCGACATCGACCACCCGGACATCGAGACCTACGTGTCCTGGAAGTCCCGCGAAGAGCAGAAGGTCGCCGCCCTGGTGACCGGCTCGCGGCTCAACAACAAGCACCTCAAGGCGATCATGGCGGCCTGCCACGACGACGACGCCGGCGTGCACGGGGACGATCGCTTCGACCCGAAGAAGAACCTGATCCTGAAGGCGGCCATCAAGGCAGCGCGCAAGGTGATGGTTCACGACAACTACATTTACCGGGTCATCCAGTTCGCGCAGCAGGGCTACGTCGACATCGACATCCCCGTGCTCGACACCGACTGGGACGGCGAGGCCTACGCCACCGTCTCCGGCCAGAACAGCAACAACTCGGTGCGCGTCACCAACCGGTTCATGGAAGCCGTGGAGCGCGACGAGGAGTGGACTCTGACCCGCCGCACCGATGGGTCGGTGCACAAGCGCCTCCGAGCCCGCGAGCTGTGGGACCAGATCGGCTACGCCGCCTGGGCCTGCGCGGACCCCGGGATCCAGTTCCACGACACCGTGAACGACTGGCACACGTGTCCCGCCGACGGACCGATCCGCGGTAGCAACCCGTGCAGCGAGTACATGTTCCTCGATGACACGGCGTGCAACCTCGCCTCGCTCAACCTGATGACCTTCTACAACAAGGCCACGGGCGAGTTCGATCTCGAGCGCTTCTCCCACGGCGTCCGCATCTGGACCCGCGTCCTCGAGATCTCCGTCTCCATGGCGCAGTTCCCGAGCCCGGCCATCGCGGATCTCTCGTTCAAGTTCCGCACCCTTGGTCTCGGGTTCGCCAACCTCGGCGCGCTGCTGATGGTCATGGGCATCCCCTACGACAGCAAGGAAGGCCGCGCGATCGCCGGCAGCCTCGGCGCGCTGATGTGCGGCGAGTCCTACGCGCAGTCCGCCCGGATGGCGAAGCAGCTCGGACCGTTCGCTCGCTACGAGGCCAACCGCGAGAGCATGTTGCGGGTCATCCGCAACCATCGCCGCGCGGCGTACGACGCCAAGTCCGATACGTACGAGGGGCTGAGCATCCTGCCGGTGGGCATCACGCCCGAGCACGCACCGAGCACCTTCCTCGCTGCTGCCCGACTCGCGTGGGATGACGCCCTCCAGCTCGGCACCGAGCACGGCTTCCGCAACGCGCAGACCACGGTCATCGCGCCCACCGGCACCATCGGGCTGCTCATGGACTGCGACACGACGGGGGTGGAGCCCGACTTCGCGCTCGTGAAGTTCAAGAAGCTGGCCGGCGGCGGCTACTTCAAGATCATCAATGAGTCGGTCCCTCCGGCGCTGAGCAAGCTCGGGTACACCGAGGAGCAGGTCAAGGCGATCATCGACCACTCCCGTGGCCACGGAACGCTGCGCGGCGCGCCGGGCATCAACCACGAGTCGCTCAAGGCTCGCGGCTTCACCGACGCGGTCATCGCCAAGGTGGAGGCGCAGCTCGAGACGGCGTTCGAGGTCAGCTTCGTCTTCAACCAGTTCACGCTGGGCGGCGAGTTCTGCACGGAGACGTTGGGCCTCGATCTCGCGGCCATGGCCGACCCGTCGTTCGACCTGCTCGGCGCCCTGGGCTTCACCGATGAGGAGAAGGAGGCCGCCAATCGGTACGCCTGCGGATCCATGACGGTGGAGGGTGCGCCGTACCTCAAGGACGAGCACCTGGCGGTGTTCGACTGCGCGAACAAGTGTGGCCGCGATGGTGCGCGCTTCATTCGCCCCGAGGCGCACATCTACATGATGGCCGCGGTGCAGCCGTTCATCTCCGGCGCGATCAGCAAGACGATCAACATGCCCAACGAGGCGACGGTCGCCCAGGCCGGTGACGCCTACAAGCTGAGCTGGCGCCTGGGCATCAAGGCCAACGCGCTGTACCGGGACGGCAGCAAGTTGAGCCAGCCGCTGTCGGCGCTGTACGCCGAGGATCTGTTCGCGGACGACGAGGACGCAGACGACATCATCGCGTCCATCGTCGACCAGCCGGCGGCCATCGCGGCGAAGAACCTGACCGAGCGGGTGGTCTACCGCTACCTGGCCAAGCGTCGGCGCCTCCCGGACCGGCGCCGTGGCTACACCCAGAAGGCGATCGTGGGTGGGCACAAGGTCTTCCTGCGCACCGGCGAGTACCAGGACGGCATGTTGGGCGAGATCTTCGTCGACATGCACAAGGAGGGTGCCGCGTTCCGATCACTGATGAACTGCTTCGCCATCGCCGTCTCGGTGGGTCTGCAGCACGGAGTCCCGCTCGAGAAGTTCGTGGATCTGTTCGTCTTCTCCCGCTTCGAGCCGAGCGGGATCGTGCAGGGCAACGACCGGATCAAGATGGCGACGTCGGTCATCGACTACGTCTTCCGTGAGCTGGCTGTGTCCTACCTGGGTCGCAACGAGCTGGCCCAGGTGCAGGAGGAAGACCTCATCCCGAGCAACACGCACCGGGACGAGCCCGAGTGGAACGAAGAGGAGATCGCCCAGGAGCAGATGATGGACTTCATGCATGCGTTGGACGTCGACGCGCCGCCCGCTGGGAGCACGGGGTTCTCGCGCCGTGGTCAGAGCGGCGCATACACGGCGGTTCCGGCCGTGCACGTGGCGGTTGCGCCGACCGTGGCGAGCACCGCGACGAGCAACGGTGGAGGCATGCAGATGGCGAGCAACGGCGGCAGCAATGGCGCCTCGACGGTCGGGGTCGCCTCGGCGGCGAAGGCTATTCGGGCGTCGCAGGCGCAGGGCTACACCGGGGACCCGTGCCCCACCTGCCAGAGCCTGACGATGGTGCGCAACGGCTCCTGCCTCAAGTGCATGACCTGCGGCGGAACCACCGGCTGCTCCTGACCCTGGCGCCCGATAGGGCGTCCTGATTGGGAACGACGAGACCCCGGGAGTCCATTGGCTCCCGGGGTCTCTCCCTTTGGAGATGAGATGACCGAGACCGCGTCGCGACCGAGCGTGCACACCATCGACTGGGCGACCTGGACCCCCCAGGACGTGGCCACCCTCCTGTTCGTGATCCGAGACGGGCAGACCCTGCTCATCCGCAAGAAGAGGGGCCTGGGAGCCGGCAAGATCAACGCTCCCGGAGGGCGCCTCGACCCCGGTGAGACGGCCCTGGAGGCGGCCGTACGCGAGGTCCAGGAAGAGCTGCTCATCACGCCGACGGGGATCCGCAAGTGCGGCGAGCACCGGTTCCAGTTCGTCGACGGCTACTCCCTGCATGTGCACGTGTTCGCCAGCGACGACTTTTCCGGCGAGCCCACGGAGACCGACGAGGCGATCCCGCTGTGGTTCCCGCTCGATGGCATCCCCTACGAGGAGATGTGGGCTGACGACGTGCTGTGGATCCCGCTGATGCTCGCCGGTACGCCGTTCGACGGTCGCTGGGTGTTCGATGACGACGCGGTGGTCGACTACATCCTCGACAGCGAATAAAGCACCTAGGCCGACTCGGTCCGGGCCGCGAGGCGCATCGCGACGAGGCCCGCCACGAACGCCAGGCCCGTCCACGCGGCCCCCTCGGCGGGCGAGTGAAGCAAGAACGCGCCAGGGGCGAAGATCGCCGCGACGAGCCCCACTGCTCCCGCGAGCCAAGCGGTCGCCAGGGAGAGGAGTCCCCAGCGGGCATCCTCGGCGCCAAGCCCCCGCGCCGCGCGGACCGGTCCCCAGGCACCCGGCGGGTTCACCCGGGAGTGGAACTCCACCAGGGTGTCCATCGAGGGCGGGCCGAACCAGGCGATGCAGGCCAACGACCCCGCGGCGCCCGTCGCGATGGCCACCGCGAGCACCGTCTCCCAGCGCGCGTCGGGCACGAGGAGCGCCGCGCCCACCGCCACGGCAAAGGAGCCAGCCGCGCCCGCCATCTCAGCCTGTGCGTTCACCCGCCACCACAGCCATCGCAGCAGCACCGGCAAGCCCATTCCCGACCCCAGCGCGGCCACGAACTTCCATGCCTTCTCCACCGAGCCGATCTGCGTCGTCACCGCGATCGCTGCGAGCGCGAACACCACCGTCGCCCCCCGCCCGACCGCGACCTCCTCCTCGGGAGAGCATCCGGGCCGGACTCGTTGAGCCCAGAGATCGTGTGCCACGTAGCTGACGCCCCAGTTGAGGTGCGTGTCCACGGTGGACATGAACGCAGCGAGCAGCGATGCGACCAGCAGCCCGAGGAGCCACGGCGGAAGCAGAACCCCCGCCAGGACGGGGTACGCCATCTCGCGGTCCTCGGCCACCAGCGCGCCGGCGGCGTACAGGGAGCTCTCCGCGCCCGGGGGGAAGAGCACCAGGCCCACCAACCCGACGAGCACCCACGGCCACGGACGGACGACGTAGTGCAGGGCGAGGAACACGCCCGCAGCCGTGCGCGCCTCGCCGGGATCGCGGGTCGAGAGCAACCGCTGGGCGATGTACCCCCCGCCATCCCCCATGGGGTGCGCCCACCACCGCATCAGCACGTAGACCGCGAACGCCTGGAGCGGCAGGAAGCCCAGTTCTTGGCCCAGGGGGTGAAACGCCAGCACCTCGGATGCGCGCACGGAGCCCAGCTGCTCGTTCAGGCTCGCCACCAGACCCGACGGTCCCCCCACCGCGTCCAGCGCCACCCAGGCCAGCGCAAAGCTCCCCACTCCAGCCAGGGCCAGCTGCACGAGATCCGTCATGACCACGCCGCGCAGGCCGCCCAGAGTGGAGTACCCGGCCGCGAGCGCGACCAACACGAAGATGGTCAGCGCCTCATCGATCCCGCCCAGCGGCGTGTCCACGGGCCAGCGTTCGGCGAGCGCCCCGTGCAGTCCCCCGGGGAGCCAGTCCTCCCAGCGAGCGAACGGTGCCGCGATCTTCTGCATGGCCCGGATGACCCAGCCCAGCACGATGGCGTTGTAGATCAGGCCGAAGAACACAGCCTTCATGGAGCGCAGCGCTGCGCCGGGGCGGCCTCCGTAGCGCAGCTCCGCGAGCTCCGCGTCCGTCACCACCGCGGCCCCGCGCCACAGACGCGCCCAGAAGAGGAACATGCCGACGTGGGCGATGCCCATCGACCACCAGAACCAGTTCGCGGCCACCCCCTTGGTCGCGACCATGCCTGCGATCGCGAGCGGAGTGTCCGCAGCGAACGTCGTGGCGACGATGGAGATGCCGACCAGCCAGCCAGGCAGGCTGCGGTCGGCCACGAAGTAGGACTCTGCGCTGCGCCCGGCCCGACGCGAGGCCCACACGCCAGTGGCCAGCGCGACCAGGAGCCAGCACACGACGATGACGAGGCCGGATGTGCCGAGGCTCACCGCGCGATGATAGCGTTCGCGCCGTGCTGGAGCCCTCCCCCGCGACGGCGCTCGCGTCCGTCCGCTTTCGCGCCCTCGCGGTGCGCCACGGCCTCGATCTGGAGCCCGAGCTCCCCGATCCTGCGCCCGCGTACGTCGATCCCGAAGGCGCGCTGCACCCAGCGCTGACCGAGCCCCTCGCCGCCATGACGCTGCACTCGTGGCCAACGCCGGCCGCCCGGGCCGCGCTGGTCGCCCGGGCGCTCTCGGAGCCGGGGCGGTGCGATCCATCGGATCCGGCCGATCCGTTTGTGCGCCTGGCCCGCTTCGCCGCGCGGGAGTCGATGGAGCCCGAGGTCCGCGGCGCCCTCAGCCTCGTCCTGCTCCGGGGCCTTCTCGCCCAACAGCAGCGCAGCCACCGCCCCTCCCTGCCCGATCCCGAGGCCATGCTCCTCGACCCATCCCTGGATGCGTTCCGACGACGACGGGCGCGCCTGTCGGATGCTCCCGGGTGGCGCGCTCTGCTCGACAAAGCCCTCGCCGCAGCGCAGACCGTGGGAACGGACCGCGAGCTCGCATTCGAGCGGCTCGTGGTGCTCAGCGCGGGCCGATGGCTCCCCGCCTACGCAGCGTGGGTCGACGTGATCGCGGCGTTGGGATCCGACGAGACGATCCCAGCTGACCCCGCCGCCCGCGACACCCTGCGCGAGCAACTGGACCAGGTCCACGGCGCGCTTCGAGCGATCAGCGGGGGGGCCAGCCATGGAGCAGCTGGTGTTCTGGGAGACTGCCTGGAGGAGGCGTTCGCGGCGGAGGGTCGCTTCCTCGACCTCTGTGACGCCCGCCCCGATGGGCCGGTACAAGCACGGTGGATGCTCAACCAACAGATTCGGTCGATGCGCGACCTGAATCGCTTCACGCGGCCTCGCGCCCTGGCCCTGCACCACGCGCTGCGGGAGTGCGACGCCTTGCGCCTCGCCGCCCACCTCGCCTGGCGGGCCGCCGCCATCGCGCTGTGGCTCAGCGATGCCTGCGGCGACGACACCGTCGCGATCGAGGATGAGCTTGTCGCGCTGCCCGACCCGCCCCACGCGACGACGCTCGGCGCTGGGCTGGGGCGGCTGCGGGGCTTTGTCCTGCTGCGTCGCTTGCGTCGAGGCGGCGGCGACCACGGCGGCGTCGATCTGGCCCAGGCGGCGCTCCGTCTGGCACCCGAAGAGCTCGCCATCCGCATCACCGCGAACGACCTGCGCTTCGCCGCCGGGGATCGCTCGGCTGGGCTGCTCGACTCACTGCGCCAGGAGCACTCGCGCTATCGCTCCATGTCGGCGGCGTTGATGGGGGCGCGGGTCGCGGACGCCTCGGGCGACGCCGGGCGGGCGCGATGGTTTCGTGAACAGCTGATGGAGACCGCCGGCCCTCCCAGCACCAGCGCCCGATGGCTGCTTCACGCGACCCAGGAGCTGCGAACCCCGGCGCGACATCGCAGCGCGAGGACGAGCGAAGAGCTGCTGGCGAGCGCCCCCGCCCCGGATCAGGGCGCGGCCCCGCTGCTGGCCTTGCTCGGAGCCGAGGACGACGTCGCAGCGGCGATCGACGATGCCCGAGCTGCCCTGACAGATGCCCTGCACGAGGCGCAATCCCGCGACGCCACCCGGCGCGCCGTCGCCGAGCGCGGCGGCAAGGTCCCTGGCTGGCAGCGCGTCGGCCGACGCAAGCTCCCCTCCCCCGGCTCCGATGGCTTCGTGGCGGCGGTGGCGGACGCGGTGTCCGATCTGCGCGCGGCGGCTCCCGCCCTTCGGTCTCCACCGCTGTCGTCTCCCCTGCGCCGGCTCTTCGCTGCAGTCTCCCGGGCGGCCGATCTCCCTGGTGTGTCCCTGTCCTCGCACACCCACGAGGCGCTGGCCACGGTGGTCCCTGGGCTCTTGAACGCTCTCGCCACTGCTGAGGAGTCCGGTCCGGTCGCGGAGCTGGTCGCCGCCGCGACGCGGCGGGTCGAGGCCGACTCTCGAGCCCCCCGGATCGCTGCCCTACGAGACGAGTTCGCGGTGCTGCGGGCGCGCTGCCGCGCCGAGGCCATGCCCGATGCAGAGGCTCGGTGCGCGGACGTGGCCCGAGCGCTGGCCCAGGCGCCGGGCGCCGCCGACCCCGACGCGGCCCTCGACGCGGTGGACGATCTCCTCGGCGCGCTGCTCACCCCACAGGAGGCGGCCCCCGACCCGGCGTCGAGCCCGCTGATGAGCCTGCACAGGGACTTCGACCGGTTCTCGCTGGACACCCTGGGCATCCGACCCGACGCGCTGCGCCGAGCAAAGCAGCTCGTGTCGCTGTTCAACGACGCGGACGGCCAGCGCGATCGCAAGCGGCTCCATGGCGACGGGGGCGAGACACTGTTCGAGCTGCGCCATCGCACCCAGCACTTCGGGGGCCTGCGGGTCTTCTACCGGGCCAGCGGCCCCGGCTGGGAGGCGCTGGCCGCCATGAGCAAGTACGACAACCGACCTCAGCGTGCCGCCATCGCGCGGATCCTCGACGCGTTTGCGCCCGCCGACGACGCGTCGCTGTGCTAGCACAACGGGACGCCAGCCCCGGTCGCTCCTTCTGCCAGGAACCCGCTTGAAGCCACTCTCTCCACTGCTGTTCGCCCTGCTCCTCGGCTGCGGCTTCCCCACCCCCGACCCGGGCCCCGTCATCATCCCCGACGACGACGACGTCAGCGATGACGACGACTCCGCGGCAGACGATGACGACGCGGTAGGAGACGACGACGACCTCGCCAACGGGCCGCTGCGGCTCTGGGCGGTCCTGAACCAGACGGATCTGCTGGGCTCCGGCGGCGTGGTCAGCGAGAGCCAACGGTTCGCGATCGCGTCGTTTGGCGCGGGCACCGCGCTCCCCTTTGGCAGTCCAGGTGGCCTGGACGGACTGCACCTGGCTGGCTCGATGCTGCACCCGGAGCGGGCCGGTGAGCTGGACCTGTGCGAAGACCTGAGTTCCGACGACGGCGTGGACCCACTTCCGGCGACCCTGGACGTCGGCGCCACGGTCTCGTTCGTGCCGTCGTCGGCGGCAGCGACCCTCGTTCTGCCCCGGACCGGCGGGGTCTATTCCCTGCAAGAACAGGGCACGCTGGACACTGCGGTCTGGTCCATCGACGTACCGGGCGGCTCGGACTGGCCGCCGACCACCTTGAGCTCCGCCTTCACGCTGCCGGCCCCGGTGACCTCGCCGCTGCCTGGCCCCGGCAACATCGGAAGCCTCACGACCGTCCAGATGCGTTGGCAGGCAGAGAGCGCCCCCGCCGGCGTGGAGATCGTCCTGTTTCGCTGGCTCACCGCCAATCAGACCGCCTGGGCGGCCGTGCGGTGCTTGAGCACCGACGACGGGGAGATGTTCGTGCCGGCGGCGCTGCTCGCGCCTGGAAACGGCGCGATCGTCGTCACCCTAAGCCGCGGTTCTTGGACCACGACCCCCATCGAGGTGGGGGGAGCGGACGCGGCGCCGCACCTCGGCGCGGTGCACAGCGTGCAGTACCTGCTGACTCCCGGCTGACGCCCTGGTCCGGCGAATCGCCCGACCCACCCTGGAATTCGGCCGCACCCGGACCGATGCTGACTAAGAGATGTCAGTGTCAGACACAGTCAGCCTGCGGATCGACGACGAGGGGATCCTCTCGGACAACTCCTTCGAAGGCGGGCTGCGCATCCTGGTGATGCTCAACCTGTTCGACGCCCTGGCGACCCTGTTCTGGGTCGAGGCAGGCCTCGCCACCGAGGCCAATCCGGTGATGGCCCAGGCCCTCGACAGTGGACCGGCCCTCTTCATCCTGAGCAAGGTCGCGCTCGTGTCTCTCGCCGTCGGCTTGCTGTGGCGACTGCGCGCCGAGCGCTTCGCCCGGATCGCGGCCATCCCTCTCGGCGGGCTGTACGCCCTCGTCGCCGGCGGCCACGTGGGCTTTGGGATGCTCGCGGGGCTGGTGAGACTCCTGCCCGCGGTCGGACTCTGACCCGTCTGCGTTGATAGACTCGGGCCATGCCCGACGACCAACTCGGCCGCCCCGACCTCGCCGGCCTCCGCGGCCCGCGCTACGACCTCGGAGAGGTGCTCGGCCGCGGCGCCAACGGAGTGGTCCACCTCGCCGGCGACAAGCGCCTGGGCCGAACCGTGGCGCTCAAGCTGCTGAACTCCGAGAAGGAAAAGGCGGACAAAGAGGCGCTGCGCTTCACCCACGAGGCCCAGGTGACGGGGCAGCTCGCCCACCCGTCCATCGTGCCGGTGCACGATCTGGGGAACCTGCCCGACGGGCGGCTCTACTACACGATGAAGCGTATCGAGGGTCAGTCCCTGCGGGAGATCTTCGTGGGTCTCAAGCGCAAGGAGGAGGCGCTGCTCGACCGGTGGACAGAGAGCCACCTCGTCTCCACCCTGCTCCGCGTCGCGCAGGCGCTCGCGTTCGCCCACGATCGAGGCATCGTGCACCGCGACGTGAAGCCCGCAAACATCATGGTGGGCGACTACGGCGAGGTGCTGCTGCTCGACTGGGGCGTCGCGCGGGTCCTCGGCCCGGATGGCACCCCCATCGCCCAGGCCGACGACGACGCACCGCCGCGGCCGGTGGCGACGTGGCGCAGCCTCTCCGACCGAGACCCCACCATCGACGGAACCGTCGCAGGGACCCCGGCGTACATGCCACCGGAGCAGGCGCGGGGAGACATCGAGGCGATCGGACCCTGGTCCGACGTGTATGGCGTGGGCGTCATCCTCTACGAGTTCCTGGTCGGTGCGAGGCCGATTCGCGGCCGCACGGTCGAGGAGCTACTCCAGCGCGTCATCAGCCACCCCATCCTGCCGCCGAGCCAGCGCAACCCCGACGTGCGGATCTCGGCGGAGCTGGAAGACCTGGTGATGCGCTGCCTGTCCAAGAACCGGGCGAAGCGGCCTCGCAACGGCGCCGCCCTCGCAACAGAGCTGGAGCGGTTCCTCGAAGGGAGCCGGCGCCGTGAAGAGGCCCGGGATCTCAGTCGCCGTGGGCTCGCGCGCTCCGCTGCCTATGCCAAGGCCGCGGAGGCGACCGCCGAGACCGAGGCGGCGGCGAGAGAGCTGGCGTCGGCGACGCCGCCGTGGGCTGACGACCAGGCGCGCCGGCAGGTCTGGGCGGCTGAGGCCCGGTATCGCGGGTTGCGGCGCCTGCGGGACGATACGTACGACGAGTGCGTCACCCTCCTCCAGGCGGCCGTCGAGCGCGACCCGGACCTCCTGCCGGCCCGGGACGGCCTGGCGGGGCTCTACCTGCGCCGCATGGATGAGGCGGAGGCCCGCGGGGAGGTCGCCGCCGCAGAGTTCTACAAAGCGCAGGTCATGCGCTACGACACCGGCCGGCTGGCGAACGTGCTCCTGGGCAACTCCGTGCTGGCGGTCAACTCGCTGCCGGTCGGGGCGCCGGTCTATCTGCACGCGCTCGTGGAGCGCGAGCGCGGCCTCGGCCCGGACGAGGGCAAGTACCTCGGCACGACCCCTCTCAACGACATCCCCCTGCCCGCCGGGCGCTACGTCGTGCGGGTCGAGGTCTCGGGCCATGATCCGGTGATCGCGCCGGTCCACGCGACGCGCCCGACACCGCACAGCGTCATCGCCGCGCCACCGAACCACCTCCTGCCGGGGTTCGTCTACATCGCGGGGTGTGCGTACGTCCGCGGCGGCGACCCCATGGCTCTCGACGCCGCCGACCGGGACATCGTCGACCTTGGCGCCTTCGCCATCGCGCGGCACCCGGTGACGCTGGGCGAGTTCCAGCGGTTCTTGGCCGAGTCCGGCGAGGCGCAGGGGTTCTCGTCATGGAAGGGCCCCGACACCACAGCGGAGCAAGACCGAAGCCGGCTCCCCGCCCTGGGCATCACCTTCGACGCTGCGCGGGCTTACGCCGCATGGGCTAGCGAACGCACTGGCCGCACGCTGCGCCTGCCGAGCCACGATGAGTGGGAGAAGGCGGCCCGAGGCGTCGACGCGCGGGTGTTCCCCTGGGGGGGGCCCTGGGAGCCGAGCTTCTGCAACGGCCCGGACGCCCTGCCGGGGGAAGCCCGCCCAGAACCGGTGGGCAGCAGGCCCCGCGACGTCAGCATCTACGGGGTCGCCGACCTCGCAGGCGGCGTGCATGAGTGGGTGCTGGGCGCAGTGCCGCACCGCCCCGACCGACGCTGGGTGCGCGGCGGCTCGTGGAACGGCCATCACCGGGCCGCCCGGATCTGCAGTCGCCTGGTGATGCCAGCGGCGAGCCGAGGCGGCACGCTCGGGCTCCGGTTGGTGCAGGAGCTCTAGTTCCCGTCCGGGAATGCCCGATCCACCCGATCTCCGCGTCGACCTTCGGTCCCTGCTTGTGCGGCGCACCGGAGTGCGCCTTGTACGTTCTCTCTCGTACAGAGTTGCGGGTAGCCAGCAGTTGCGCCTTAGGCCATGAGCCTGTGCGGAGAAGTGGCCCCCGCCCTCTT
>Ga0222662_1000497_pt1 | contig 31283 bp, 19 predicted proteins | sample AntAcemetagen600_FD_179821 | JGI IMG/M metagenome (GOLD analysis project Ga0222662, IMG submission 179821) | Saline water microbial communities from Ace Lake, Antarctica - #600 | ecosystem: Environmental > Aquatic > Non-marine Saline and Alkaline > Saline | place: Antarctica: Ace Lake... | reverse complement strand
ACCGAGCTGACAGCAAATCAACTTGAACACGTATTTTCCAAGAAAAAGCAAAAGGAATTTGAAAACGATACTTATCGGATAGTACGATTGCCCTTGGAGCGTGGGGGAGGGAAAACTTGAAGATAACAGGTGGTGTAAGGAAATTTATTTATGAAACCGAGCCGGGAAACCAAAGCAGTCTTAACAGAATACGACAGAGCTATTCGGCAGATGTCCGATGAGGTGTTGCGAAAGAAAACACGTGAGTACGAGAAGTATATCAACACTCATATTTCTCCATTGAAGCAGAAGTTGGGTATTCTTCGAATGATGCAGACTGTAAAAGTATCTTGGAAAGAGGGGCAATGGGTTGAAAATGTAAAGTGGAAGCCAGAGTCAAAGGTACTTCGTGATAAGATTCAGGCGCAGGTAGACCTGCATTATGAGATAGCAGAGAGTAGGTTTTGGGTGGATTACGAACATTTAAGGCCTAATAGTTGATATGGATGAACATAACTCTGAAATTACCGAAGAGAGCTTTTCAAATGATGCTATTGGTATCATTCCATTTATAAAACAACAAAACGAGGAACGCAATGAATAAAATAGCAGTGGTCAGCAACAGGTTGGTTATCGCACCTATTTCACAGGAAAGAGAAAAAGGTGGTATCATATTGCCTGAATCGGTTCACATGGACGAGGCAAACGGTATAGTTCATGCAGTTGGCCCAGATGCCGATAGCCGTATTAAACCAGGTACACCCGTCGTATTTGATCCGAAGGCAGGAACCAAGGTGAAACTTGAAAAAATAGAATACTATGTAATGAGGGATGTTGATCTGCTCTACTTTTATGAAAAGAGTGAACAAATTCATAAAGAACAGCACAACTAATTTCAGATTTTTAAAAAAATAAGTTACATTAAAGTGTCCATTAGGATTTAAATCCTGAACCGGCGCAGGGAATACCCTGCATGTACATATTACTTGGGTCTCGGAAAACCCGTTTTTACACTCTTAAACATAGTTTAGGCGTGTAGAGGCGGGTTTTTTTTATGTCTAAAGTTTTTAAAACTATGTTTGAAAAAGTCATTTGCCTACTTGAAAACGGAAACGCCTATCTATGTAAAAAGGCGAGATCCAAGTTTGGTTGTTTTATCTACACACGGCCAAACGGTAACGTGATCTACTCCGATAGCATAGTTCGTGAATACAGAATAGGATAAGGGCTGGAAGCCAACGTTAACCTAATACTACAATCATGGCACTATCCACAGCATTGATGCTTGCTCCTACTGCCCTTCGTACAATCAGCGATCTTACAGGCATTGGTAAATCAAAAAAATCAAAATATGAAAAGGAGCTGCTTAACATGGCTGATATTTTTGGTAATGAAGCCAAGGCGCCGGTAACGCAGTCCAGAGCGTTTCAGTCAGGCAAGTCAGAACTTGATGCAAGAGATAAGAAAAACAGACGGGCAATCAATAATCAGTCCGCTGTTTTTGGGGCTACAGACGATGCTAAGTTGGCGACGGTTCAAAACTCCAATGAAAACTATAATTCAGGCCTGAATCAATTACTTGCCTTTGCCAGTCGGTTGAAGGATGTAAATATGTCAAGATACCTAAATACAATGGGCGCAGCCGAAGGAGCACGTCAAGGCCGATTAGCAAAAGATCAAAATGCGTGGGCAAACATCCTTAATCCATTAAGTCAGGCGGGGCAAGCTTTGGCCATGTCTAAGCTTTATGGTAATGAAGCGGAGGGTTAAGATATGATACAGCCAATCAGAACACTTCGAGACCATCCGAACGTATTTGAGCTTCCCAACAGGGATCAGATAAACCAAAGGCGTGGTATAAAAGCTGATCCTCCAACCGATGATGACGATCCGGTATTAAACAGTGCTTTCGAAAATGTCATGGAAGCTATGTCCGGGCGAAAGGTGAATATTGATGATTTTCTTCTCTCAGATCCAAAGAGACCAGAGATTGATAAGAAGATGGTTAAAAAAAACCGTGCCATGACAAAGAAAATGGCATTGCTTCAGGCTATTGACTCTATTGCCAGTGTTGCAGGACGTCATGCGGCAGGCGAAGAAGCCATTAATACATCTGCAAGATTTGACAGAACGGGTTTACAAGCTTTAAACAATCTGGCCAATATTGACCAGGAGCATAAACTTGATCTTCGTCAGTTCAACCAAAAGAAAGACAGGGTTGAGGAGTATAACAACAGACTGGGCATGAATAATGAGATTCGCAACAACGAAATTGATTATGAGGTGGCCAGAACGGAGTATGATAGCCTGCTTAGCCAAAAAACCGCAGAGGCTCTTGGAAAGGATAAAGAGAAAGAGCGAATGTATGAAGCAGGATTGAGAAGTATTTCTCAGGGCGACAAAGTAGCAGCTGATTTCTATTTGTCTCGTGCGGGATTGGGCTCTGAGGAAATAAAAGCTTTAAGACAGAAGGGCAAAGAAAGCGAAGCAGAGGATGGCTCTCTTGTAGCCGGAGTAAAAATAGAACCAAAACAACAGGCTTTATACAGTGAATATCAACACTATTTGGATCAGGTCGATGATTCGCAGTATATGCTTGATGAGAGGCGACAGCCAGACTACAGCAAACCCAAACCCGGTACCGCTGCATGGCATGTGGATAAGTTGTTGAATCAGATGGGCGATGATTTCTATGTGATCGATCATGCCATGAGGCCTGAGAGAGAGCAGATACAGCAACAGACAAGACAAAACCAACAGGAGCGGGCCAGTGCAGAATTGCAACAGTCTCCACAGATACAAAGGGCGGTCAGGCAATCTCGTGTAACCCAACAACAGATTCTTGAAGATGAATTTTTCAAAACAAGGTCTTTTGAATCGCAACAGGATATTGCTGCATTATGGCTGAAAAACAATCGTGACCTATTGATTGAAGAGGGTGTGCCTGAAAATCAGATAGATGAACTCAATGAGCAAATGTTCTTAAAGGTCTTAGAATCGAAAAGATCAACCGGTGGTGGTTCTGCTCAGCAAGACCAGAGTTCACAGCAAAGCGATTCTTCTGCAACTAATCAGAAGCCAAACAGGCGAGAGTCTATACCGGCGCACTTACGTCAGACCTATGATGTTGGCAATAAATATCTCGAACAGAAGCATCGTCTTGATGAGATGAAGCGAAACAATCCGGATGCAGACCTTTCTGTAGGCCAACGTGAGCTTGAGCGCAGACTGCAAGAGCTGAAAAGAAGGTTCAGCACCTTGGCTAAAGATGAGGATCGCAAAGCACTTGAATCAGCATTAGGTATAAATCCAAACGATCTATAAATGAAACAGGATAGCACCGATCCAACAAAGTTGCAGGCCAAGGATATACTTACCCGGAACAGGCACCTATTGCCTTCGGAGATTGTCGACTCTGATCAGCAAGGAGATCCCCCGGCTCCTACCGATAAGTACGATGTTAATAGCCTTATTGACAAGATTTACGGAGGTGGTTTATCAGCAGAAAAGCCAACAGATAAGGCACCAAGTAAACCTATACAGGGTAAACAGCCAGAGTACAGTGAGGATCAGCAGCGTTATGCTGAACTATCCACGAAGCGGCAAGAATTAACACGTGAGCGTTCACAGCTTAAAAGTGAGGGAACCGGTGTCAATTATCAGCAGATAAGTGATATATCTGGTCGATTAAAGAGTATTGAGGGTGAAATAAAAGATTTAAAACCATCCGGCGCCGGTGTTCGGTTCCTCAATGGTATCAATAACTTTGTTCAGGGAGCAAGTGAGGTGCCCGTTGGGTTATTGATGGGTATTGCTACCACAGCAAAATGGCTTGATGAAACTCTTGGAGTGGACTTTCAGCCTGGTGATGTTGATGAACAGTTTACTTATCAGCTTGGACAGAGATTAAGAGCATTGGTCAATGAAAACTTTAAAACAGATCCAATCCTACAGGAGGAGTTTTCACAACAGTTAGCCGCAGGCCTTGGTAGTTTTTTAGGGTTTGCAGGTGGTGGCGCTATTACAAAGATGTTGACAGGGTCTATGAAAGCAGCTCAGGCGTTTGCTTGGGTTACAGCAGGGTTTGGTGGTGCGGGTCGATCTTATGAAGAGGCCAAGGAGTTTGGTGCATCTGAGGACGATGCACAGATGGCGGCTAAGTGGGGATTTTTACCCGGTATTGTTCAAGTGTCGAATACGGCGCTCAGAGTACTTAACAGGTGGGATCGGGCATACGGCGGCCGACTGGTTGAAGGGTTGGCAAGGCGTGTTCTTGAAAGTGGTAAATCAGGTATCAATGAGGCTCTTGTAGAAACTTTGGGTCAGGTTGGGTTTAATGCCATAGCGAAAGAACTTTATGATGCTGAGAGGCCATATATGGAGGGTTGGGCTGAATCTGCTTCGGTGGGTGGTGGGGCAGGATTCTTGTCTGATATTATTCTTACAGGCCTTGGCGGTCGTGCTGCAAAGATGGCCGGAAGAACAAATGCGGGTGAACCACAGAATCAAGAAAGACCTGGGCCAATAGTTGAACGTGAGCCGGTTACCGTTGGAAAGTATAAAGATCAAGACGTTAAAGTTGTTGGAGAAGATGAGGCAGGCGACCTGTATATAGAGTTTCCAGATGGCAAACAAAAGCTTGTGGATGCGGATGCTATCAGTGATTTAGTAGAAATTACTCCACAGGAGCAGGAAGCAGCTGAAAGGTCAATGATGGAGATCGATGAATCAGAGTCAAATGATGCCGAAGCGCAGGAAAATGTTGTTGTTGATCCTGATACTGGTGATTTCCTCTATCCGGGTGAGGTTGGTTATGAGGAAGCAGTGGCAAAAATTGATCGTGTTAGCAACAGAATAACCGAATTAACCATAGGCCAAGGCAGAAACCGTCAGATAGTTGACCTTCAAGAGGGCGCAGACGGTAGTTTCAATGTTCTGAACACAAAAATAGCCGACGGTGAGGGTGGTATCATTGAAACGCCAATATCAGAGTTAACCGGCAAAGAGGTGAATGATATTGTTAATGATCTTACCGAAGAGCTCTCCGGTCGTGGTTCTGAATACACAATAGAGGCAATGCCAACGGATCCAACAGATCCATTTAGCAAGATGCAGATATTGGTAATGCCTTCTGATAGTCAATTAGGAAAAAGCATTAACAACAAAAGAAAGCTTGGCCAGTACAGTATTGAGGCAGACGGAGCAGAAATTAAGGTTATCAATCCGGACGGAAAAGAAATAGGCAACAGAAGCAAGTACTTCTTACCTAAACTTAAAGAGTTTTTTGAGCAATCAGCAGATGAATATTCTAAGATGCCTCGCCTTACCGATGATCCTGATTCAGGTGTCAATGAAGGTAACTTTGTGGGGGAAGTCTCTCAAAGAAGTGAAAACCCGGTTGAAATTGCTGAGGCTTATCAGCAGGCCATTCAGACGCTTGATGAGCAATCTGATGGAAATTACAAAGAAATGATTATTGCTAATGATTTAGCATCATCACGACTACCTTCATCCGATCTTGATGGCAGGGGCCTTGATGGGGCTATCTACTATGCTCAATACGCCTCAAAGAGGGCTGATGTAGATTTAGGTATGAGGGCTGATTATTTGAGCGATCAGGCAGGCATGGATATTAGTGTTGATGATATCATGGATTTTATACGAGCTAATCCTGGTGGGCCAAAAAATGTCATTAATAGAAAGCCTGAGATTATTCAAAGGCTTGAAGATCAATTTCAAAAGGTTACAGGAATTGATATCAATATTGGCGTTGCAAATGCCTTAACAGGTTCTCAGGGTATAGAAAGAAGGCAAACAAGTAAAGAAGAATTTTTAAAGGATTTAGATAGTGATTTAAACTCTGATGAAGATTTATCTGCACTGGGTATTAAAGATGATTCTATTGAATCGGTTAAACGTGAACTTGAAAATGAGGGAGTAAGTAAAGATGAAATCGAGCAAATTGAGCAAGCAGCCAGCCAAACAGAGCAAAGCATTGAGGATCTTGAAACTGCGGTTACAACTTCAAAAACTGAGGAAGAAACACTCGCAGAGTTAGAGAACTTCTTTGACGGGCTAACAATAAAAGATAAATCTGCAAAGCCGGTTCAGGCAAAAACCGAAACAAAACAAGAAGATACCGATGGAACAATTACAGAAGTGGCGCAAGAGGATCCGGGAATATCTGAGGCGACTGAAAAACCCAAGACTGGTGCTGAGGTAGAAAATGCTACGAAAGACGAAAACGAAGGGTACTTTCCTTCTAAAAGCTTCGATAAAGGGGATGTAATAGAGAGTCAAGACGGTGTTCGATATGAAGTTCTGAATCCTAATAAGAAGGGACGTGCAGAACTTAAAAACCTATCTGATTCTACAAGACCTGGTGAAATAACAGATTATAATGCCGATATACTGTTTTTTAAGCTTTCTGATAATCAAGATAAAAATCTTCCTAAACCTGAAAAGAGAAAGGTAGAATTAAAGAACCCAACAGAATTTAATGCCTTTAGTGATTACTTGGACTATAAGCGTGCTGTCTATGAGACAGAGGGAAAAAGAAAGACTGAAATCAAACATCTTTTAGAGAATCAGGATTCTCATAATTGGAGGACTACTCATAAAAAACAGGATGAAAATAAAGAGAAAGAGACACCAACGAAGTCTAAAAACCCTTATGATCGGTCGAAGTCTCCTCTTGAGTTTGCGAAATCATTTCTTTATGCCCGTGTAGAGAGAGGCGACACCCTTGATAGCATGAAAAGCTACAGCGGTCGTGGTGGTAGTGGTGGCAGTATTCAGATTGGTGGCTATGTAGATGGTAAAAAATATCCAAATACTAAGGTTATTGTAAGTGAGCATAAAGGCAAAAAGGTTAATGAGGTATTCAGTGTAAAAGATATTTATGATAGCATTAAGGACGATTTAGAGGGGGGTGGTTTATTTAATCAAGGCGAGACTGTATCGGACGCCAAAGAAACCAAGGCAGAAATCTTGAAATCCAAAGAGGAGAAAGCAAAAGAAGAGCTGAACTCCTTGTTTGATGAGTTTAATGATCAAATTAGTGGACAGCTCAATACAGGCTTTGATCCCAAGTTGATTGAGTTAAGTATCAAAATCATCGGCAAAGGCAGTGAGATCGGCTATATTAAGTTTCAGCAGTTTGCTGATTTTGTTATTGCTCAAAAGGGGGAGCCATTCTTTCGAAAGATATTTAAAAACTTTAAAGCTGCTTATATGGGCGCTATGGCTCTTGAAGGCAATAAGCATAAGGAAGATCTAAATGTTCTGGCTCTATCAAATGCAGACGATTTTATAAAGCCAAAGGATACTGCAGAGGGGACGATTAATAACCCGGTTAAAGCTGAGAAGGCCAGTGATATAAAAAAAGCAGCCAAGCAGACCGATACTGAACCGACAGATCCGCAGAAGGAGGCAGGTAATTATAAAATGGGTCATATCAATGTTCAGGGGCTTAATATCACCATTGAAAACCCAAAGGGAAGCATTCGAAGAGGGAAAGCCTCCGACGGTACTGAGTGGGAGGTTAAGATGCCTGCTCATTACGGATACATCAAACGATCAGAGGGCGCAGATGGAGATCATTTCGATGTAACTATTGGAGATTCACCACAGTCTGATACGGTTTTTGTAATCGATCAGATAGATCTTGATGCCAAGTTCGATGAACACAAGGGGTTTATAGGCTTTAATACACGTAAAGATGCTGTTCAGGCATATAACGATAGCTTCTCTGATGATAGTGGCCCAAGTCGAATGGGTGCTATTACGGAAATGTCAATGGATGAGTTTAAGAGGTACCTGAAAGGAGATACTTCCAGCGCTCTATTGTATGGGAAAAAGGGCAAAGGTACAGCAGATATCAGTACCCATCCGATTATGAAGATGCGAAATAACTTCCTTCGAGATCTATATGAGTCTGATCTTCCCGGAAAAGGTGTTAGTTATGCCCAAGTGCCTTCTAAAGGTGGGTTTGATGTTACCGTGTATGTGCGAAGAGAAGGAAATATGCCCGGTAATGCAAAATTAACCGATCCGGAATACTCTGTGCCAATTGAACTTTCTTTGGGAGTCAACACTATTACTGCAAAGATAGATCATCCAAAACCAGACTTAGATCAAGTTACTACAATGATTGATGCAATGAGCGATGTTGCATCCAAAAGTGGTATTGAGTTTAGTACTGATATAGTTCAAGAATCTTCCCAAGAAAATATAGGCGATACTCAGGACAATATTGTCCCGAAAGAGGGTTGGAGAGATAATCTGATCAAGGCGCGTCAGTATGCCAATGAATTGAAGGTACCCGGGCGTGCTGATGTGTGGACAGATAAGGAGGCTCTTGTTAGTAAGATTCAAAGTTTTGTGGAAGGTGATTCGGCAGAGGCGCCGGTGGGAGATATTCAAGGCCTTAGAGAGGCATTAAGCGATAGAGGGCGAAAGTTTGAGTCAAATATCATTAGCGGTGTTGTTGATATGATGGCTCCGAAAGAAGGAGCAAGGGCATTTGCAAGTGTCTCAGGTAGATATATGAATGAAAATAATGCCCCAGGCAAAGGAAACCCGGTGATCAATTTTGATTGGGTAAATGATTGGGCTTATGATCCGGCTACCAATACCATATATGCTCATATCATTCCTACAAGAGCAATGGATGATCCACAGGGTGGAACGAAGAATTTTAAAAGTGATATTCAGGACAGCCAAGAGATTATTAGTAAGATAACGAAGCTTGGCCAGCAGTCTGAAACAGACCAGGCTGATTTATTTGGTCAATCTGCGCAGACAGCTAAACCCAATAAACCGGCAAATAAAAAGGCAGAATCAGAAAAACCCAATGAGATAACATCTGATGAGGTTGGTTTCATTGCCGAGATAAAATCAAATATCAAAAAAGGAAGAGTACTCTCTAAATCACAGCTCAATGCTCTGGCCGATAAACATGAGGTAGAGGGTGGAGATAAACGGATCAAAGAGCTTGCTGAATACGCTATAGTATCTCAGGCAAGGCAAATCGTTGAGTCTAATCCTTTGGCCGATGATGCTTACAGCGAAATGGTTGATCTTTACACATCACAGCCAAACCTAACCGCACGTACAAGTAGCTCTATTGAACTACAGCAGTACAGTACACCGGCGCCATTGGCCTACATGATGGGTAGGTATGTGAATCTTCACAATGGTGTTGCAGGGTTTGAACCAAGCGCAGGGAATGGTCTTTTAACGATAGCCGCGGGTAAGTCGGTAAAGAACATCATTGCAAACGAGATTGACAGCGACAGGCTTGATACGCTTAATCAGCAGGGTTTTAATCGTGTAACCAACCAAGATGGATCAAAAGAATTTACTGGTCTTTTAAATACACAGCAGGCTATTGTGACCAATCCTCCATTTGGAGCTACTGATGCACGATTTGGGTATACAATCGATGGCAGGAATGGAGAGATGACAAAATTGGAGCACGTAATGAGCGCAAGAGCGCTTCAAACAATGCGTGACGATGGAAAGGCTGCTATTATAATTGGTGGTAATGACAGTTTTAACGATAACGGAATGAGAACCGGTCAGGATGGAGTATTCTTCAACTGGCTATACCACAACTATAATGTTGAGGATATAATCAATTTAGACGGGGCTTTCTTCCGTAAGCAAGGGACAAGCTTTCCTACTCGGATCATATTGGTCAATGGGCGTAAAATGTTACCGGAAGGGTTTGCGCCATTGCATGAGATTCCCCCAAAAGTAGTTGATTCATTCGATTCTTTTTATCAGATTATAAATACTAAACTAAGTGAGGCTAACCATGAAGCTGTTTCACAACCACAACTGGATTCCGGTAGAGGTACCGATTCAACTGTTTCTGATAAAGGTTCAAGATTCGGATCAGATAACATCGGTGGACAAACTGATTCCATACCTACTCAGGGATCTCGAAACGATAATCGCTCAGGAAGAAAACCCGGCGCAGATAATCAGGGAAATGATGCCGGAGCTACAAGGGGAGATATCGCAGACGGACAGTCCGGATTATTTGGCGAGCCTGCTTCTCAGCAGCAATCTCTATCAGACACATCTAAATCTGATCAGAGAGCAATTGGCCAACAATCAGAAGGAGAATCTTCACCAGGACAGGCCGAGCAACAACGAACTCCAAGATCTACACCAAGAGAGAAATCTGTACTTGATTCTCGAATTACTGCAAAGGATGTCTTAGATAATGATGGTGGCAACCTTGACTACGCACCATTAAGTAATTCAGGAGTTATTCAGACCGAAATGCCCGCAACAATGGCCATGAGTATGCGCAATACTCTTGAGGGATTGGCTGACCGAGTGGGCAATGTGGATGCTTTTGTCATGGATAAACTTGGCTATGACAATGTGGACCAACTCTATGATGCCCTTGCCGCTGAACAGGTCGACGCCGTTGCATTGGCAATTGCGCAGATAGAGAATGGTAAATCGTTGATCGTTGGTGATCAGACGGGTATTGGTAAGGGTCGTGTAGCTGCTTCTATGATTCGATATGCCAAGAATCAGGGTATGACACCGGTGTTCTTTACAGAAAAGGACAATCTTTTCACAGATATGCACCGAGATCTGGTAGATGTAGGATCATCATTTAGACCATTCATTGTAAATTCAAGCACCAATATTGAAGATCAAAGCGGAAAGGTTGTATTCAGGACAGATAAAACAACACGTCACAACAAAGTTTTAAAGAATCCTTCTCTTGCATCTGAATATGATTATGTGGCGGTAACCTACTCTCAGATACAAAGTGAAAACTACTCCAAGAAAAGGGACTTTATTAAGGCGCTTGCTCCAAATGCCTTGATCATAATGGATGAATCTCATAATGCTTCCGGCAACAGTAATACAGGTGAGTATATGATGGAAGTCATTGGTGAGGCCAAAGGTGCCGTGTATCTGTCTGCCACGTTTGCAAAGAGACCGGATAACATGCCCGTGTATGCTATCAAGACTGATATCAGTGATGTTGCGATGGACACAGACGAAATGATTGAAGCCATTGAAAGGGGCGGTGTAGCTCTTCAAGAGATTATCAGTTCGGATTTGGTTAAATCAGGGCAAATGGTACGCCGACAAAGAAGTTTCAAGGGCGTTAAACGTGAATTTGAAGTAATGGGAACCAATGAAGATGGTACTCTGAACAAAGATGGGCAGGCGCAGAGAAAGCTTTATGATGAAGCATCTGAAGTTATGAGAGACATTATTGATTTTCAGAACGTATATGTGTCTGAAATTCTTTCCGGAATGGAGAAAAGCCTGAAAATGGAAGCCAAAGAAGCTCTTGGCCAAAGAGGCGTTAAAAAAGCAGGCGTTGACAATCAGCCCTTTGTATCACGTATTCACAATATTGTGGACCAGCTTCTTTTTTCAATCAAAGTAGATGCGGTCGCCGATGAAGCTATTCGAATTATAAAGAGTGATCGTAAGCCGGTTATTGCTGTAAAAAGCACGATGGAAACTATTTTAGATGATACATTCACAACCGGGGAAGGTGTTGAAAGCCTGAACTTTGGTATTGTCATGGAGCGTGCTTTAAAATCAGTCATGAAATATCGTGTGAAAGATGCTATATCAAAAACAGAGGACGCAAAGCAGCTTACCCGGGAAGAGCTAAGCGATCATGGCAAACGAGCCTATGACAGGATTGTTGAAAGATCAAAAGGCATAACCACAGACCTGCACCCTTCTCCGCTTGATTATCTTGTCATGAAGATTGAAAAAGCAGGCTTTAGTGTTGGAGAAGTAACTGGCAGGAGCCGAAAGATTAATCTAAATCCGGATGGAACGGGTGTACTGCAGAACAGAACTAAAGCTGAAAAGGATAAGACAACACTTTACAGAGGCTTTAATGAGGGGGATCTTGATGCTCTGATTATCAACTCTTCCGGCGCTACAGGAGCCAGTGCACATTCATCTGAAAAGTTTGGGGACAGGCGGCAAAGGGTAATGATTATTCATCAACCTGAGCTGAATATCAATACCGAAGTTCAGAAGTGGGGCAGAATTTTCCGTACAGGTCAGGTTGTATTGCCTGAATACAAATATATCACTTCATCGATTCCTGCTGAGACCCGGTTGATGATGGTCTTAAAAAAGAAGATTAAATCATTGGATGCCAATGTCACATCTTCTCAAAAGACAAGTAGTGAGTTTTTGGAAATGGAGGACTTTATTAACAAATACGGTGACTTCATTGTCACTCAATACCTGAGAGAAAACCAAGACCTTCATCAGAAAATGCAAAATCCGATCGGTAAAGAGGATTGGCAAAAGGTGTTAGATGGAAGCAAGGTATCGGTTGCGGATATCGCAATGAAAGCTACCGGCCGTATTGCATTGCTTGACTCGAAAACTCAGGAGGACTTCTATGAAGTAATTTCTGAGAGATATGCCTCTCATATTGATATGCTCAATGAATACGGAGAAAATGAGCTTATCATGGACAGTTTTGATCTTCAAGCGGAAACTGTTAAAAAGGATCTGCTTGTAAAGGGTGATAATAAAAACAGTGTCTTTGGTGGAGACTCCTATTTAGAAACTGTTCAGGCGAAGGTATTGCGAAAGCCAATGAAGAGAGAGGAGCTTGATAAGATCATTAATGACAATCTTGGTGGGAAAATACCAGAAGTTTACAGCAATGAATTGGCTAAAGAAGCAGAATTTTATATTGATTCCTGGTTAAGTGAAAAGAGATTGGATATCTCCAGGAGAGAGCTGACAACAGAAGAACGTATAGAGGTTAATTCAAGAGCGCATGACCAAGCAGCAGAATGGAAGAGAAATACGGTTAAAAGGCTTTTTAATAAATTTAAACCAAGAGACGTCTATGTTATTCCGGCAGACAGCAGGGCGGTAAGTGGTATCACAAAAAATGCGATCTTTGTCGGTTTTGATATAAACCCAAAGAGTCGAAACCCCTTTGCCCCTTCTGCAATCAAGCTAAAATTTGTTACAAATGATACCCAACGAAGCGTGACGGTTCCCGGTAGTAATGTGGCCTTTATCAATAGCGCTATTGCTGACACCGGTCATTTAAGCCAGTATGCAAGAAACGATATTTATCAGAACTGGGATAGCAAGCTTGACAGCAATAATTTTGAAACTCGTCTAATTGCCACAGGAAACATCCTGCAGGCTATGGGCAAGCTTGACGGAAAAGGTCAACTGATTCAGTTTACTACCAAAGACGGAAGCATTAAGAATGGCGTGCTTCTTCCTAAGAACATGAAGGAAGCTGAATTGAAAAAGTTAAACAAGGTTCGTGTTAAAGCTGTTGAGGCAGAGAAGCAGGTATTTGACCTAAGAGCCGGACATAGTTTGGAAATGACCAGCGGGGTTTCATTTGAAAGAGATTGGCATGGTACTATTCGATTGAACGTTCAAAGTTCTAAGGTTAAAGGGGGTAAGTTTTTCCTTGATACTGACTTGAGAGATCTTGTGGGTGACTTTACCAAGCGTGGAAGTAAAATGAAGGTCGATGTACCATCGGAAAGCGTTAGCAGGGTGTTGAAGATTCTTACCGATAAGTTCAGTGTTTATGCAGAAGTACCATTGGAGAATATTCAGGAGGGGGAAAGCGTGAGAATGCTGTTGAGTGAATCGGCAACCGAAGAGAGCCTTGCTGCTGTTAAAAGTCCGAAATGGAGGCAGTCAATAAAAGATGAAATCAAAAAGGTTACAAGCAAGTGGGCCAATGATGATTTTGTTCATGTTGTAGATACGGTCGATGATTTGCCTGTTGGTTTGAAACGGCAAATTTATACAAAAGGCACAGAAAGAAAGGTTCTTGGCGTGTATTTAGATGCAAGGGTTTATATCGTGGCCGATAACGCAAAGTCACCAACAGATGCGATTCGTACACTGGCACATGAGGCGTTTGGCCATTTGGGTATTCGATCGATGGTTGCGGTCAATAGTAGCAACAAAGATGTTTTTGAAAACAGGATGAATAAGATCCTTCAAGAGATTCATGATAGCTTTTCTGAGAGCGATCGCTATAAACATATTGTCCGCAAGTATAATTTAGACACCAGTACAGCTGAGGGGCGAAATGTTGCAGCAGATGAGTTTCTTGCCAATGTCGCAGAGGGAGATCTAACCCCTACCATGTGGGATAAGATTGTCAAGTTTATTAATGATCTAATGAAATCTGTCGGCTTTGATGTCAACTGGACTCGGGCTGATGTTCTTTCGTTCCTTCAAAATGCTAAAAAACACGTTGAAGGGGATCAGTTTGCCGCCATTGAATTAGATAGTAGTAGTATACCAGAAAATCTATTTAAAATAGTTCATGCTTTTGAAAATGAGGTGTTCGACAGGCAAAGATTGGATGAAAGGTTAAAGCAAGAGGGGTATAAAGCAGTTGTTGAGCCTGTAGACGGAAAGGTAAGTCAATTAATATCTATTAATGAGAGTATATCCAAACAATTATCCATTAAGCTCACTGATACTGCAAAAGAGAATCTTAGTGATGCCGTTCCGCTATTTAAAGTTGAAGATTCACAGCCAGAGGTAAGATACCGTCTTGGTGGTGGCCATAACCTTTCAGATTACAAGTTTGCTTATTACAGAAAGTATGATGAGTGGGTACGCCGGTTACATGATAGAGGTATTGCTGGGCAACGTCTGATTGAGGGTGTTACCCGGGATGGTGGCCGTGTAACCGATCAGAGTGATTTTAAGCAGGATGATGAACTCAAACGTGGCCGGGTTGAAATACAGCTTAATCGATTTGAAAATGGCTTGAAGAAGGAATATGTACAGATCATGCAACAGGGTAATAAGGGGATGGGTATTACCTATGAGGATTATCAGGACTTTATAAAAGCACGTCATGCCCCAGATGTTAATAAGAGATTTGAAGAGCTTACAGGCGAAAAAAACCGAAGCGGCCTCTCCAAGGAAAGGATTGATGAAATTAATGCCAAAATTGACAACAACGGATGGAGAAGTCACATGGAGTCTTTTGGTGATGTTCATGATCAAATCATTGACAAAAACCTAAAGGCACAGGTGGCTTATGGATTAATTACGCCGGGTATGTATGGCAAGCTTAAAAAGATGTACCCAAAGTATGCACCAATGAGGGGCTTTAAGGACTTTGAGGGCGTTGATCCTACCATGTATGTCATGCCTGAAACCCAAGAGGGGAGATCTTCTGAGCCGGGAGACGTTATAGGGTACACGATCGCACTGGTTGAGTCAAATATCATTAGAGGAGAGACCAACCTTGTTAAAGAGAAGATCTTTAATTTTGCTGCTGATAATCCGGATTTTCAAAAGGTAATGAGGATCAAGAATATCTATTGGCGAGATACCGGAAAGATTGACGCTGATACTGGTAAAAAACGATATATAGCAGAGCTTGATAAACCAACCGCAGAAGAGCTTCTTACCGGTGTGGTTGTACGTGACATAGATCCTAACCAACATTTGACAGAATGGTCTGAAAGAGATAATCCATTCACAGAGGGGGCAAGGAACCTATTTCTTATGAAAAGGGGAAAACCTGCATTTATTGAGTTTTCGGATCCGCATATAGCAGAATGGATGAAAGGCCATGATATGGATATAATGCCAGAGGCTATGAACGCTCTTGGTAAGTATATGAGGTTTTTACGCAATGCCTACATTACATACTCTCCGGAATTTCCTTTGAGAAACATGGTTCGAGATGGTACAACCGGTGTATTGCACATCGCAACTGATTTTGATACAAAAACCGCCATGGCCATTGGTAATCCGGTTAGATTAGCAAGATTGATGAAGCCTATTTGGAGAGCTTTATACAAGGATGAGTTTGGTGGGGATTTTGGTAAGAACATCAAAAATTTCATCCATCATGGCGGCATGAGTGGTTATTATCAATTAAGTCCCCTGAAGAGATTGACCAAGGATCTCACAGAGGCTATCGATCAGCATGGGAGCAACTGGTATAAGGTTAAAAAAGCGGGTAAGGCATTTCACCATATCATGCAGTCCTATACATCGACGGTTGAAAACCTGATTCGGTTAAGTGGGTACGACTATTTCATGGAGAATAAGGTTCTTAACCCTAAAACAGGACAGGCATTTACGCCAAAGCAAGCAGCAAGATACTTTAAGTCTCTTACTGTAAACTTTGATAAGAAAGGAAGTTGGGCAGGTACGATGGGTAATATTTGGATTTTTTATAATGCTACGCAAAAGAACGTGGCCAGGTTGGCAGAGCCGTTCTTGGAGGGTGGCAAAAGAAGGCGCACACGTGCAGCGGCTGTACCATTGATTATGGGATCTGTTTCCTATGCGATGGCAGACCTGTTGCGAATAGGTTTGGGGGTTGATGAAGATGATGAGTTTCGGTTCGACAAATTAAACAACTTTACCGTAGCACACAGGATTATGATCCCCAATTTCGCGAGTGACGATCCTGATGCACTGATATCTGTTCCGTTACCCTATGGTCAAAATGTTTATTGGGCAGCAGGTGTCTATGCCAATAAAGTGGCAAACAATGTAATGACTCCGCAGGAAATGGCGTTTAATCTTGCCAGTATATCATGGCAATCATTTAACCCTATTGGAGGGCAGGCAACCGATGCCGGTATAGTTCAGTCTGGCACTAAATCATTGCTTCCCACAATCTTTGTTCCTCCCTTTGAATTGGCAACCAATGTTGATTTTAGGGGAATGCCGATTATTCCTGAACAAAGATATGGAGACAGGCATATTCCACAGCACAAGAACTACAGATATTATACTCAGCAATGGGCTATTGATACGGCTAAAGCGCTAAATCGAATATCAGGTGGAGACGATTATACAGAAGGGTTGATTGAAATGTCTCCTAATGCCATTGAATTTCTTGTAAGTAACTACCTGGGTGGGGCCGGTTACTTTGCAATATCCTCAATGAACGCAGCTCAAAAAGTTGTTGATCATTTAGTTGGTGATAATCTACTGACGGAGGAGGACATCATGCGGTTTCCTGTCGCAAGAGTATATTTTGCCAAAGTTCCGGCAAGTGGATCTCGAAGAAGGTTCTATGAAAACCTTGATGCACTTAATGAAATTGAATGGAAATATGATCAAATGATTGCAGACGAAAGGTTTGGTGAGGCTGATAGATTTGCAGAGGATAATGCAAACCTGTTTGATTTAATACCTTTCAAAAACTCTACACGTGTGTCTGTTACGAATCATTTCAGTGAACTGAACAAACTTCCAACTGACCTTGATAATTATGATCAGATCAGTGAAGAAATTTTAGATCGGATTCAGCGGTTCTATAATGAATTTAATAGTGAATACAATAGAGCAGCCGGAACATCGGCATCGCAGAATCCCCCTTCTTTGACAAGAATATTGAACCCAAGCTTAACCAACATACTTGAATAATCATGGAACAAAAACTGCCTAAATTAACCGAAGAACAAAGGATAGATAACATAAAGCGACTTGAAAGGGCACGTCTGGCTTTTGATGATACCATGCCCATCCGTGAGGAAAGAGAAAGGAATTTCAGGTACTATGTCGGAGACCAGTGGAGTGATCTGATGAAAGATCCCGACACGGGGGAAATGATCTCTGAGGAAACCTTTATCCGAAAACAGGGAAGGATTCCGGCAAAACAAAATCTGATTGGTAAGACTATTCGAAATCTTGCAGGGCAATTCAGGACAAACTACCCTGATCCTGTAGCGTTTGGACGTTCAAGAGGAAACGCCTCAGCAGGGGAAATGATGACAAGTGCCCTGCAGTATGCTTTGGATATCAATGAAGCAAATGAGCTGGATGCTCAGAACATGAAGGAGTTTTCCGTTGGCGGTGTGGTTGGATGGAAAGTTGGTTATAAATGGTGGAGTCAGTTAGACCGTGAAGATCTATATATAAACAACCTGGATGCTACACGAATATTTTATAATGCGGATGCAAACGATATTCGTGGAATGGATATAACCATTATAGGGGAACTGCATGACCTTACCCTGAATGAGATAATGAGTAAATTTGGATTCAGTATTCGTGACAAAGAGAAGTTATTATCCATATTCCCGGATGCACGTGCAGATGATTGGGAAATCAATAATTTTCCACAGCATATTCAAAAGTTCAGAGACTTTTATATCCCTGACAATCCGGATAAACTCAGGGTTATTGAGGTATGGGAAAGGGGCTATGAGGACATGGATTTTCTTCATGACTATAAAGACGGATACTTTGAGCCAGTTGATAAGCAGTTTTTTATTGATAATGGATATGATCCTGAAATTATTAATAGCTACTCTCTCGAAGAGATTGTTCAGCTATTGAATCAGGCAAGAGTAGATCAGGCAGCTGCCCAAGGTGTGGGAGAGGATGCGGTTGCCAAAATGGAGCTTCATAGCCGTTATGAGGAGTGTTGGAGGGTGTATTATCTGAGTCCAAACGGCGATCTGATTTTATCCATGAAGTCACCGTATGATCATCAAGAGCACCCTTATGTGCTTGGCCGGTATATGATGGATGGTAAAGTGTTGAGTCTTTGCAGTTCAATTATTGATCAGCAACGTCATGTAAACCGTTTGATTTCTATGATCGATGCAAGTCTTGGCCGGTCTTTGAAAAAGGTTATGATGGTTGATGTAGACAGCATCCCGGCGCAGTATAAGGGCAATCTTCAAGAGTATGCCGATGATATGGTTCAGATGAATGGTTTTGCTTTTTATACTTCCCAGGGTGGTAAGCTGAACATGCCTAAAGAAATTCAAAGCGCATCATTCCCGGTGGAGGCCATGAGTCTTTTGAACCTTCAATCTGAGCTTCTAAAAGATATCAGTGCCGTTACGGATGCGGTTCAAGGTAAAGAGCCAAGCAGGCAAACACCGGCATCGTTGTACGCACAGCAGACCTTAAATGCGAGTATTACCAATAAAGATATTTTCGATTTTTATTATGGGCTGATTCGCAAGAGAAACCGAAAAGTAGTTAAAGTGATCAAACAATTTTACTCTGAACCGAGGTATATTAAAATCAGCGGAACCGGATATGACAGTGGTGTAGACAGTATGTATGATCCGGACGAGGTACGAGATGTTGATTTTGATGTGGTAGTTGGAGAGGCGCAACAAACTCTGGCTTACCGACAAAATGTTGACGTTGAATTGAAAGAGTTTTTGTCAGGTCAGTTAATTACTTTTAGAGAATATCTACAGACAACGAGCATGCCATATGCTGATAAACTATTACAGCTATTGGATAATCGTGAAGAGAAACAGCAGGAGGATGGTCAGCCTCCTGTTGGGCTTACCCCTGAGCAGATGCAAAGCATGGCGGAGCAGGGCGGTTTAACACCCAATCAGTAAATTTAAATTGAGAAACAGATGGCGAGAAGGATTGATGAAAATATTTCACCAAAAGGTGTATTAACACAAGATGGATTGTTTAAAGCCACAAACTTTATATACGATCTGTTAAGGCCCAAAGATAAAGGTAATGGATATCGCAAGAATCAGGTTACTTTTATTCGTGATCCGGAGACCGGGCATATTGTTGAGGTGGGTACAGGAAAGAAATGTGAAGTACAATATTTAGAAGATAATTAGTATAAATTTGATTAATTCTAAAGATTAATTAAATTGAGTTGTCCATAGGCGTTCAGCACAGACGCCAACCGACGTGCGAAAGCACATGTACATATAATAAAGCTATCGGAAAGGCTACTATAACGGCATAGAAATATGCGGTCATAGTAGCCTTTTTTTTTGGCTTGAAAACAGGAAATCGGAAGCCTGGTAATTCTTTGCAAATGCAGGGAGTGCCAGGCTTTTTTTATTTGGAGGAGATATGAAAGGCAAGGAAGAAGAAGTTGTTGAGACTGTTGAAAGCAAAGAGCATGCTGACTATAACGGAAAGCAGAGCGATAAAAGCCCATTTGAAATTCTTGATGAAGTGGAGGCAGGTGGTGGTGTCTCTTTTGCTGATGTAGCTGATGATACCGAAAGAGAGTATGAAACCGAAGTGTCCAAGGCTGAGGGGGGGGATGAAGAAACCGGGTTAAAGTCAGATAAGAAAAAAGCTGAGGCCGAAGAAGATGAAGATGATGAAGCCATAAAAAAAACCGCTGAAAACAAGGAAAAGGATGATGATTCTGAAAAAGAGAAATCTGAAGAAGAAAAAAAGGCTGAGAAGGAAAAGGAAGATGCTAAAAAAGAAGAGGCCGAAAAGGTCTCTGAGCAACCTGAGTGGTTGGTTAATAAACTAAAAGAAATTAATCCTGAGCTTGATGTTGAAGATCCTGAGCAAATTCAGAGTGCTATTGATGAAATGGCCTCCTATAAGGAGCAGGTTGATCAGGCTAAAAAGGATCTTGAAGCCGAGAGAGAGAGCAATCTTTCTTTTTACAATCTACTTGAAGGCTCTGAGGATCTTCGGGAAGTAGCACGGTTTATGCACGTTCATGGGGCTGATCTAAATACAGCTCTTTCAGCACTTGAAATAGATCCGGCTGTTGATATGGATGAGCTAAAGAAAACGGATCCGGATGCTTACCTGGAAGCTGTTAAAAAAAGAGAAGAGCGTGAGGCCAAGGCCAAAGAAGCTCAGGACAATGAAAAGCAGAGACAGGAAAAACTTGAAAAGAACGCAGACAAATCTGCCGAGTATGTGAGCGAGTTTAAAAAAGAATTTGAGGTTGATGATGAACAGTTTGAGAGTCTTGTGGCTGAAAGCATTAATCCGGAGATAGACAACCTTGCTAATGGTTTAGTCACCAAGAATTTTTTGAGCATAGTATTTAAGGGGCTGAATTATGAGCAAGCACTTCAATCAGAGTATGAAAAAGGGCTTACCGAAGGAAAGAACATGAAAATTGATGAGCAGAAGGGCAAAAAGAAGGGAGATAAACTGCCTGCTTTGGACACTTCTGCTCCCAAGAAGGCTGAGAAGGAAGAAGGCGACATCTTTAGTGAGGCGCTAAAGCCAGTACGTCGAATAAGTGAAATCCAATAACCATAAAACAAACAGTTAAATGAAGATAACAGCAAAAATCCTTCAAAGCTTAGCAGGTGTCATGTGGCTTATGCTTTTAGCAGTGAGCTTTATGGGGCCTGAAGTTCTGGCTCAGTTGCCTTACGCAAGCCCCGAATTGATCACGTTTCTATTTGGAAGTTCTACCGGGGGCGTATTGCTTGCCGTTGGTGCTCCTTCAGGTAGAATTGATACCGATACTACTGATGATGATCGTCTTGTACGTGATGTCAGTAAGGATCTTACCGAACATAAACCGGAGGTGGCCAGATTAGATACGGCTCTTCGAAAACTTAAATCTGCCCCCTTAAAAGCAAAATTTGCCGAATGGGAGGAAGTAGGTCAGTTTCCGAGAATCGCAACAATCGATCCTGCCGCTGATATTGCCGGCGCAGCTGAGGTTGAAATTGACTTGGCCAACACCGGAGAAAGCAAGTACTTCATCAAAGACGATATTCTTCGTGTTTATGATGTAACGACAAACCTGGATCATGCCAACTTTACGGGGATCCGTTTGTACGTTAAGACCAGAAACGATGTTGATAACACCGTAACTGTTCGTGCCTTTAATGATACCGGCTTTGTTGCCGTTCCTGCTATTCCTGCCTTGACCATTGGCACTGAGTTGCAGCTTATCCGAATTGGACATGCCAAGAGTGAGTCTGATAAGGTGGGTGAGTCCAGAAGCATGAAGCCTGTTCAGTACAAGAACGGTATTCACACTTTTGAGAAGTATATCAGTATTTCAAAACTTCGCAAGAAGCTTGTGACCTATACTGAGGATGATCTTAAGCGCGCTATTCGTCAGTCCATCTATGATATGAGACTGGATATGGAGTCCATCTTTTGGGATGGTGTGGGCATGCAAGATCAGCATCCGGATAATGAAGAGAACATGTACACAATGAAAGGGGTATCTCATTTCATTGAGTCCAATGTTATTGAGCTTCCTGCAGTGGGTGATATCACTGAAACCATGTTCCTTGATTGGGCTGAAAGAGTGTCCGCTGATTCTCATGGATCAGAAGAGAAGATGCTTTGGGTATCATCCAGTCTGTGGACAGAAATCAACAAAATTCCTCTTATCAAGGAAACGCTTCAATCTCAAAGAAGCGAGAGGGTTTTAGGCGCATATGTGAACCGGATCCAAGCCGGTCACTGTGAGCTTTTGGTTGGTGTTCATAAAGGGTTTAAGGAATTGGGCAAGAAGCGTTTTGGCGCAATCTTGGATCCAATGCACCTGAGAAAGCGTGTTCTTGAACCAATGCACACCGTAGATATTCGTCCGGAAGGATCGGGCGGTAAGCGAGAGGAAGGGCGTAAGTACATCGAGACTTGCACCGTTGAGGTTCGCTACGAAAAAACACATGCACTTCTGGTGTAATCATTATACAGGGGGTTCCTTTGGGGGAATCCTCTGTTTTTTTAAAAATCATAAACCCTGAAAAAATGAGTGAAGAAAAAAAAGTAAAGTTCATTTCAAATCATTCGCAGTTGATGATTATGAGGAAACCAAGGCAGGTTACCCGAACAGTAAATGGATTGACACAGATCGTTGTAGAAGATCAGCCTCCATTTAAATTTGAGAACGGAGATTTATCCGTTACTGAAACTGAGGCCAAGGAAATACGCACCAAGCGTGGATATGGAAGGCTGTACAAGGAAGTCCCCGCGGCTGTTGCCAAAGTGGCCAGTAAAGAAAAAAAGGCTGAGAAAACGAAACCTTTAGACGAAAACCCGGAGACAAAACCGGATGATAGTAATATCAAGACTACTATTGTTGAAGAGGTTACAGACTTCAATAGTGCGATGAACTATCTCAAAGAAGAATTTGGGTTGGAGCACAAGGATGTAAACAGCAAGGACAAAGTATTTGCCCAGGCTGATCTGCTGAAAATAGAGTTTCCGAACTTCCAAAAATCGGAAGAGTAACAACGAACCTTCCAGCCTACGGCCTCTACTTTATGGCTTTGCCATGAGTAGGGGCTACTATTTTAAAAATGACAAAGATAAAGCCAAACATACAGCCTTTTTCTCACATTGCTCTGGCTATGCAGATGGCCAGAGACAATGAGAATCTTACGTTTACCCCATATCACGACACGGTGGGTAAGCTAACTATCGGGTATGGCCGGAACTTGGAGGATAAAGGTATCTCCCATTCAGAAAGCGAGCTTCTTCTTGCTAATGATGTTACGGTCAGTCATGCTTTGTTATTGGCTGAATTTGGGTTTTATAAGTCCCTGAGCGAAGTCCGGCAAGCAGTGATGATGGATATGCTACACAACATGGGAATGGGCGGTTTAAAGCAATTTAAGAAGATGATCCGGGCGCTGATGATTGGGGATTGGGATGAGGCCGCGGCGCAGATGAAAGACTCCCAGTATTGGGATCAGGTTGGGGTAAGGGCAAAACGGAATTGGATGATGGTGCGATTTGATAAGTACTACAGCAAGGCTGAGGCTGAGAGTTATTTTAAGAACCAATAAACACATCAATGTTAAAAATGGATCCTGTAATTGAACAAAGTGGTGGGGTAGTTGTAAAAGGCGGTTTACTTGTTTCTGCCTGGGTATTTGCTCAGTTAGAACCGATGGCTGAATTTGGAATGGAAAAAGCCTATGACATGGGCTTTAGTGTGTTTTTGCTATTCATATTCCTGATTTACATGGTGTACGAGAATAGAAATACGAATAAGAAAAAAGACAACATTCAGGCGCAGAACAATAAGCTACAGACTGACAATAAAGAAATTTTGGTTCATAACATTGAGGCAATTATCAATTTTGCAGGAGCGGTAAAAGATATGGCTAAATCTCAGGAGAGATCGGCTATCACCTATCAGGAAAGTCAAAAAGAAGTGATTTTGGCTTTCAAAGACACTGTTGACAAACTATCCTCAACCATTGAAAAAAAACTCTAATGGCAATAACGGCTGAACAGCAAGCCAAGCTTGATCGGTTAATAAATCTTGTTACTCTCCGTATTGACGAATACACAGAGGATATAGACGGTGAGGCTCCTGAGGCTCCGATTGGGGATATTCCTTCAGAGTTGGGGGTGAGTGCGAAGGCAATTCTTCATCTGCTTCCTCGGTTTTCTCTTTTTTCATTGTCAAAAAAAGCAGACGCGGTTGTATTGGTACAGCCAACGGCCGAAGAAAGAGGAACGATTGTACCGCTTCCGGATGATTATGTGCGGTTTATTTCTATCAGAATGGCCGGATGGCACTACCCGGTTACTTCCGTTATCAGGGAAGATGATGACATGATAAAAAAACAGGCCTATGAATACCTTAAAACCACAAACAATAGCCCGTTTGCTACTCTTGTGCCTTATACCAATGCAAGTAAAAAAGCCCTTGAAGTGTTTCCTAAATCCGATACTCTTCAAGACCTGTTTTATGCGCCATATTATAAAGTATATGATCTTCCGGATCAGTTCGATGATGCGGTGGTATGGCATGCGACTTCGAATGTGTTGCTGACCATGAGACTAACTGCACTGGCTGATAAAGCCCTGCAAAAGCTTGATTTGGCCATAAAAATACTTAATAGCGAGGTGGCCTAATGAAAAGAATACAGATAGATATCCGAAAGGATCTGTTTGAATCGATTGTGGCCACGACACAGCTTCGTGCCCGTCAGGTTCCGGAAATGATTGATATTGCAATTGTCAGGCCGGAAGATCAAAAAATATTTGACCGATACTTCAAAGAGTTTATTGCTGAGTTTAAAAATGAGACGGCTACCTTTGGCCGGCTGAAAGACTATGAGGGCATGCTGTCCTACGAGCTAAATGATTCAGAAACCGAGCATAAACTGGATGAACTTCAACCGCTTCTGTCGAGAATAGCCCATGAATACCTGCTATCACGGTGGTATGATGATATTGGTATCGATCAGTTACGAAATGATAGCCTGGCCAAATATGAGAAGCTATTAACTGATTGGCGTAATCACACGGCAAGAAAGGCTTTTGTGGTTCCTAAATACAGACCATATTTCTAATGGATAAGAAAACTGTAGACATATCACCCATTGGGATTGATAGAAGACCTGTGAAACGTCAGCAGACTCCGGGTTTGTGTAAAAGTATCGTCAATCTTCGTCCTACCGGGCCAACCAAGGATCCGTATTGGGTTGCCGAGCCGAATGTTGATCAGCTGAAAAACAGCGGTGGAATTGTTTTTAATCCGGGCGAAAAATCTCTAATCGTTGAAGCAGGGTGGCATGTAAGGGGTAGTCTTGGTGAATTTGTTCAAACAGGCAGTCAATCGCTGAAACGTTTGGTCTGCATTTTCTCAGACGGGTGGATCCGTGTGTATGATCCGGAGTTAACGGTAGCCGGATGGGGACTTGTCACGGAGAGAAAGCTAACTGATCCGGGGGTGTATGACGGGCAATTTATACAGTTCAATAATTCGTTGGTGATAAATTGCACCAACAATGGCCAGGCATACGGAATGTTTTTTTTGGTGGATGATATCATCATACGATATAAATTCCCTGAATTGCCGCCTATCTCCATTTCTCCTGAAGTAGAAAAGACTTATTCTGACGAGGAAATTGAAACCCTGGGTGAGACAAGGGATTCCATTATGACAGGTAGCCTTTATGTTCAGTATGCATACGAGCTTTTTGATGGAACACTTATTTATCATTCAACACCACAATATGTAGCTCTTGAAAATTCAATTATTGAAGGTGAAAATAAGACCTATCGATTGATATTTCGATTATTTGAAGCTACTCAGCAAAGTAATTCTCTTGATTTTTGGATAGAGAACATATCCAATGTTGCTGTGCTTATCGGTGGGTTTAAGCCCTTGGGCGATGATGGTGATCCACAGGCCAGAGATGAAGAGGATCTGAAAAACATATTATTCTACCGGGCAACATACCTGCCGTTTTCAAAAAAATTAGGCAATGAAGAGGAGACCGTTAAAGAGGCAACGTTTAAAAAGAACGAGCAGCTTTGGAGTACACTTGAATTGGCCGACATAGACATGAACTCAGCTCATGCCAAAAGAGCTGATATAATACACACATTCAATTCCCGGTTACTTCTCGGTGGAATGTCGGTTGATTTCTCTTTGCCGTCTCTGAGAAGCGAGGGAATATCAAACAGTGAAGCGCCTCCTTTTTCAGCCAAGACAAATATTATTTATGGTGAATTAGTGATTGTTGAAGAAAATGGCGAACAGTTTTATGAATATGAACCCGATACATGGGAGGTTGATATTTTTGGAGTAGATCTTGGGCCAATCACAATAGATGAGGCTGTTGGGTTTGATCAAATTGGGGCAACCGATGACAGAATTACAGCTTCAGTAAGTGTTTATAGTGATGATATAAGGTTGGTTTTTACCGTGAGTGGTTGGAGGGTTGAGGTGAATAAAGATGACTATCTCGCACAAGATTTTTTATCCTTTGAAAATTTCACCTTTGTGGGAGTGGGTGCTGATCCTGATTTAAAGGAGGTAATTATTGGGGTTGATATCAAAACGAGTCAGGGGGTATATAAGAGAGTAAGTGGGGTAACAATGGCGAAGGTGACTGACGGGGCTATTGGTTTTTCCGGCAAAGTGTTCTCCTATCCGGACAGGAGAGCAACAACCATGAAAGTTTGGGTTAATGACGGACTGGGTTGGATTCTTCATAGCGTGAATAAATTGACCGGTTCAAGTACTCAAAATATAGCATTCCTGCCTTCTGCAAGCATTGATGATCAAGTTGTTATCAATGAGCCTGTTTATCAACCGGCCGTAAATAACGTGGTTGAATATGTGCCAAACAGGGTTGCTGCAAGCGAGGTAAACAATCCGTTTCAATTCTTTGCAGACAAAGTATATCGGGTTGGAGAGGTTACAAATAAAATCACAGGGTTTGCGTCGAATGCATTAGCGGTTAGTCAAGGTCAGTTTGGGCAGTACCCATTGTTTGTAATGATGCAGAATATGATCTATGCCCTTGAGCAAAGCTCAAATGCTCTGGTTGCTTTTGGTCGTATTAGCCCGGTGTCACTGAACAGGGGTGTTGCCCACAGACGAGCGTTGGTAAACGTGGGTCGGTTAATCGTTTTTGTGTATAAAGACGGGTTATTTACGCTTGATGGTGGCCAGATTGAAGAAATTGCCCATGAGATAGGAAACTATCCGGGCGCTCCTGAAATGGATTATTCAGCTATACATCTGGCATCGAGGCAGCGTGAAGGATCATCCGAACTTATTATAAGCACCGGGACAAAGTATTACATATTCAACACCAGGTACGGGCGATGGTTTGAGTCAAACAAAGCAAGAAAAGGCTTTTTTATGTTTTCAGGGGAACTATACTCGATCGATCAGCAGGGGAACATCTATGATGAGTATAAGGAATTAAACACCGATGTCGATTTTGAACTTGAACTGGATCCGGTTCACTTCATGCAGCCTGAACTATTGAAGCGATTGTTTGCTCTATACATTCGTGGAAACATTAAAGAACATACTCTAAATGTATGGTTTGAAGGAAGTAGTAGTGAGTTTTCAACATCAAATATGGCAATGAGGTTTAAGCATAGAAGTGTTTTTTCCTTCAGGATTCGTCTAACCGGAAGTATGGCTGTTGAAACTGATTATCTGCAATCTCTATCAGCACAGATTGAGGCCAGACACCCACAACGAACCAAAATAGGAGTGTAACCATGGTAAAGGCGTTTAACAGAGACGAAGTACGTAGTATTACGATCAAGCCAAGCATTGACTGTACCGGGCGGATTATACATGCACATGCGTGGTTGGATAACAAACGTGTTAAGCAGCTTAATCAGGTGCCCGTTGATCTGCCCAAGAGAAAAGTGACTGTATCGATCCATAACCCCAATGCGGATAAAACTCAATTAACGATGAAGGTCTATGGGCGAACCATTAATTCTGAAAAATTTATTGATTTGGTTGCCCTTCGGGTGGTCTCAGCGGTAACAGGCAGTTCCCAAGAGGTTATTGAATTTGAATCGAGTCTGTTTTCAAGCTTTAAAATAGCTACCGAAAGCACGGAAAAACTTACAACCGATATCAGTATAGAAGAGGTTGCGAGGAATATTCCACAAGGAGCTATCACAGGCGTGGCCGAGGGCGCTCCGCTGAGCGTTCCATGTAACTTTTTTGATCTGCCATCCTCAGACAGGTATTCGATTGTGTTTCACGGCGAGGGTGTGGGTGTGGTTAGCACGGAAAGGCTATTGATATACGACAACGATGGAAAATTAAGATTAGAGGAACAGCATGATTAAAGCGTTTAACAGCGATATTTCCCGGATGATAGAGGTCACACCTTCTCAGGACGTAACCGGGAGGTTAATATACGCTAAGGTGTATGACGAAAAGGGTCTGTTCATTAAAAACGTGAATCAGGTGTTGGTGGATCCGGAGCAAAGTCAGGTGGACGTTGTCGTTCAGAACAATGCCGGTGTAGCTGTAAATATTACAGTAACGGTATGGGGAAAGAATATCAATGATGCAACCTATGACAACTTGGTTCATCAAGAGGTGTTTAGTGCGGCCGTTGGCCAGAGTACTCTTACAGGAACGTTTTTAAGCGGTGCATGGACAGGGTTTAAAGCTATTGTCACGATTCAGGCCGGATATGAAGCAAGTGTTGTCATTCAGAGTAAATCGCTGTCAATATCAGACAGGCTCTTTGATCCGGACGGAATTACTATTGGCGGTGTGGCCGGTGAAAAGGTTATAGTGCCTTGTGATTTCAGGGGTATCAATCCATCAAGTGATTACTCTCTTGTTTTTGAGGCAGAGGGCGTGGGTGTAATTGGCCGTGATAAACTGGTGCTTTATCATCAGGACGGGTTTCGCACAGAGGTGTCCGAAGAAGAGGCTGAAAGAGAGCAAACAGCTTTATCAGCTGCGCAGACTATTTTGAATCAAGTTATATCAGAGGCAACAAAATCTGTTACTAATATTATTGTCGATGCTGATTTTTCAGGTAACGATATCGTGTTCACCAAAGAATCAGGCGATCTCGTTACAATTGTAGGTGGTAAAACACAGATAAAAGGTGAAAAGGGGGATCAAGGAGATCAAGGGGTACAAGGCATCCAAGGCGAGCAAGGTATTCAAGGCGAGCAGGGGATTCAAGGAGAGCAAGGCATACAGGGCGAAGAGGGTATTTCTGCCTATCAGGTTTGGTTAAATGAAGGGAATGTAGGCACAGAAGCGGATTACATTGCTTCTAAAAAAGGTGAAAAGGGGGATCAGGGCATTCAGGGTATTCAAGGCGAGCAGGGTATTCAGGGAGAGCAAGGCATTCAGGGTATTCAAGGAGAGCAAGGCATCCAAGGCGAACAGGGTATATCCGCCTATCAGGTGTGGTTGGATGAAGGAAACGTTGGTACTGAGGCTGATTATATCGCTTCTAAGAAGGGCGAAAAAGGGGATCAAGGAGATCAAGGGGTACAAGGCATCCAAGGCGAGCAAGGTATTCAAGGCGAGCAGGGGATTCAAGGAGAGCAAGGCATACAGGGCGAAGAGGGTATTTCTGCCTATCAGGTTTGGTTAAATGAAGGGAATGTAGGCACAGAAGCGGATTACATTGCTTCTAAAAAAGGTGAAAAGGGGGATCAGGGCATTCAGGGTATTCAAGGCGAGCAGGGTATTCAGGGAGAGCAAGGCATTCAGGGTATTCAAGGAGAGCAAGGCATCCAAGGCGAGCAAGGGATTCAAGGAGAGGAAGGCGATTCCGCTTATGAGGTTTGGTTGGCCGACGGAAACGTGGGTACTCTACAGGATTATCTTGATTCTTTAATTGGCCCACAGGGCGACCAAGGTATTCAAGGTATTCAGGGTATTCAGGGTATTCAGGGAGAGCAGGGAGAGGTGTTGGATGATGGGAAGGTAGACAGGGCCGGCGATACCATGACAGGGCTTTTACGTCCTACTTTGGGTATTAACTTTGAATCCACTGGCGGTGATACCTTACAGGCTTATGAAGAAGCAGGCACATGGACACCTGTCTTAACATTTGGCGGGGCAAGTGTAGGCATCACCTATTCCACACAAGATGGAGACTATACAATTATAGGCAGTAAGTTATTTGGCAGGTTAAGGATTACTCTTACCAATAAAGGATCATCGACTGGTGTTACAAGAATTAGCTTACCTCAAGTATCGGCTACGGGTTTACGATCAGATGGTCTTACTATATTTTTTGCTGGTTCTATAAGTCGGGATTTAGTGGCTTATTTTATTCCATCGGCTACATCTGACCTCGAGTTATTCAGAACAGATACCGGAGGAGGTGTTAGTTCTGTTGAGTTCACAAATACAAGCGATATAATCATAAACATTATAATGAACATATGACATACTCAACGCACAGAATTTTAGAAACGGGACACATTGAACTTCGAGAATTAGATAATGGTGTCTTTCACAGGTCTGTTATTGCACCGAATCAGGTATTGGATAAATACAAAACTCTGATTAAAAAGGATGAAAACTGGGTAGCGTATCGTACTCAGGCGAATGCTGATGCGTATGAACTCGCAATAGCTGAATCTATTCCATCCGAGACAGAACAGCTCGAACATTGGCGAGCTACAGAGGTAGTCGATCTGTATAAGCTGAAAATCGTTCTTGACAATATGGGTGATCTTGATACAATAGAAACCATTATTTCATCACAGCCGAAAGGTGTTCAGTTAGCTTGGCAGAATGCAAATACAGTACGTAGAGGTAGTAAAACCGTTGCAGTACTTGCAAAAGCTATGGGATATAGTGACACACAATTAGACACAATTTTTGAAAACGCAAAACAGGTACAATTATGAGTAAGAAAAAAGTCATAGAAGCAGAAATCGTTGAGAGTTACTTACAGAAATTTGAACAAGGTATTGATGAAATCCGTGATAACTTTTCGGAAGCTGAAATGGACATAGATGTTGAAAAAATGGTCAATCGGTTTTTGTCTTGGCGGTTGCCAGAGGACTTTAACCCTGACGCAGGTATTAGTTTTGACCGTGATTCTCGGCATGAGCCAATAGGAACTAATCTATTTGATTATGGTCAGGCAGAGGAAATGGTCAGGCATATGCTTTCTGATTCAGATGAGGAACCTGTAGAGGATGATCCGGTAGTTGAAGATAAGGAAGAGACTGAGGAGCCTGAATCAGATGATCCGGAAGAGATTAAGCAGCCTACTGAGGATAAAGAGCCAACAGAAGAAACTCCACACGTCCCTGTCTCTAATTTCAAAGCGAGAATAATTAATGGA
>Ga0222662_1000496_pt1 | contig 31303 bp, 23 predicted proteins | sample AntAcemetagen600_FD_179821 | JGI IMG/M metagenome (GOLD analysis project Ga0222662, IMG submission 179821) | Saline water microbial communities from Ace Lake, Antarctica - #600 | ecosystem: Environmental > Aquatic > Non-marine Saline and Alkaline > Saline | place: Antarctica: Ace Lake... | reverse complement strand
CCAGCGGGGCGCGCTCCGCGACGGGATCGCTCAGCTGGTCCGTCTCTGTGTAGACCGTGGTACTCATCAGGCCAGCTCGGGGTTCGGGTTGCGGACCTTACTGAGGAAGGTCGTTCGTGCGTGCAGGTTGAGGTCCTGAAGCAGCGCGTAGTTGCGGGGACCAGCCTTGAGCTTCGCCACCGCGCTGTTCGGGTCGTTGATGTCGCCGAACACGATGGCGTCGGCGGGGCAGCTCTCAGCGCAGGCCGGGGTGATGGCCCCGTCCGGCACGATGCCGTCGTTGCTGTTCACCTTGGCGATGATCTTGGCGGCCGAGACTCGCTGGGTGCAGTAGGTGCACTTCTCGATGACGCCGCGGAACCGAACCGTGACGTTCGGGTTCTGCTGCATCTCCAGCAGCTCGTTCGCCTCGTGTTGCTCACGGCTGAAGTTGAAGAAGTTGAACCGGCGCACCTTGAACGGGCAGTTGTTCGCGCAGTAGCGAGTCCCGATGCAGCGGTTGTAGGCCATGTCGTTGAGCCCATCGGGGCTGTGGGACGTGGCACCCACCGGGCAGACCGTCTCGCAAGGAGCCGTCTCGCAGTGCATGCAGTTGATGGGCTGGAACACCGCCTCGGGCTCGTTCTCGTCCTCACCGGTGAAGTACCGATCCAGGCGAATCCAGTGCAGCTCGCGCCCATCGGCGACACGGTCCTTGCCGGCCACCTGGATGTTGTTCTCGGCCTGACAAGCCACGGTGCAGGCGTTGCAGCCCGTACACGCGTTCAGGTCGATGGTCATGCCCCACTGCTGCCCGTCGCGCTTGTTGGGCTCCTCGTACAGCGACTTGAGCGGAAACAGCGGCTCCACCTGCGCGAAGTCGGGCGAGGCCTTGTACTCGGCCAGCGTCGCCTCCTGCACGTGTGGGCGGCGCTCGTACTTGACGTCGCCGAACGGCGTCTTGACCGTGGGGTCGAGGCGACCGTGCTCCTGCGTGGTGACGAAGTCGTAGCTGCCAGACGTCTTCTTGAGCGACACCGGCGCGAACCACGCGCTCCCCTTGATGGCGTAGGCGTTGAAGCCGCCAGCGGGGATTGTGTAGTTGTTGAAGTCGGCATCAGCGAAGCGGCCGCCTGCCGCGCCCCGGCCTTGGCCGACGCTCAGCGCAACCACGTCCTCAGCGACTCCAGGCAACACGAAGATGCCCGCGTCCATCGACCGGCCATCCACCGTCAAGGTGACCATGTCGCCCCGCTCCACGCCGAGCTTGCTCGCCGTCGCCGGCGAGACCAGCGCTGCGTTGTCCCAGCTCAGCTTGCTGACCGGGTCGGGCAGCTCCTGCAGCCACGCCATGTTCGCGTAGCGACCGTCGTAGAGGCGCGAGTCGAGGGAGAACGCGATCTCCAGATCGCCGTTCGCCGCCTTGCCCTTGCCCGCCGCGCCTGCGAGGCCCGACCAGTTCCAGGATGCGACCCGCGGCGGGGGCGCCACGATGCCTGCGACGTCCTGCGCGACACCGGCGACCTCGTCGGTGCCCTCGAGAGCCGCGTCGGCGGCTCCTTCGATGGGCGCCTCAATGGGTGCCGGAGCAGAGCCCGCCGCCATCGGAGCCGCAGCAGGTTCGGGCTTGCGCCCCACGCCGTCGTGCAGCCAGCGACGCCAACTCTTCTCGAAGTTGCCGGTGGTGAGCGGCTTTGCCGTCGCGCGGACCGCGTCGTACGCCGAGCCGGCCTTGCCGGTGGTCAGGCGCAGGAGCAGCTCATCGGCCGACCACGTACCGAACAGCGGCGCGATGAGCGGCTGCTGAATGGTGTACGTGCCGTCGAACGACGTCGCGTCGCCCCACACCTCGAGGAAGTGGCTCGCCGGCAGGTGCCAGGTGGACTTGCTCGACGTCTCGTTGGCGGTGCGGCTCAGGTGCACCGAGCTCTCGACCGAAGCGAGCAGCTCGTCGAAGCCGAGGTCGGCGGGGGCCGTCAGGGCGGGGTTGCCGCCCAGCATCACGAGCGTCTTGACGCCGCGAGCCTTGATGGCCGCTGCCAGCTCGTCGAGTCCAGGGTTCTCGTCCGTGCTCGCGTTGCTCGCAACCCAGAACGTGGTCTTGCCGACGTTGCCGAGCGCTGCGTTGAGCAGGTTCGCGAGTCCATGGACCCAGCCCGGCTGTCCGAGGCCGACCATGACCGCGCTCTTACCGCGGTTGGCGGCGAGGTCCTTGGCGACCGCATTGGCCCAAGCGTCATGCCCACCGGCGTCCGCCTTGAGAGCCGCGATGGCCCCCGAAGCACCCGCGGGAGCCGACACGCCCGAAGCGAAGACCTTCTTGGCGACCGCGGCGAGGAAGCCGCCCACCGCCGAGGCCTTGAGGCGCAAGCGGTTGTCCGCGTTGGCGCCGGTGTTCGTGAAGCTCGGCTCCACGACGTACAGGCGGCTCATCTGGCCGTCCAGCGACCGGCTCTTTGCGTACCCCTTGGTGTTGCGGACGACGTCGCCGTCCACTCCGAGGAAGTCGCTGTCGAAGGCCGCGATGACCTTCGCCGCGCTCAGGTCCTCGTAGGTGCGCCAGCCCGCGAGGCCCGCCTGAGCGGCTCCCGCGATGGCGTTGCTCGGCCGCGCCATGTCGTGCACGAAGACCCGGGTGCCGGGGTAGGCAGCGACGAACTTGTCGACGAGCGCCGCGGTGGTGGGCGAGCAGTTCTCCTCGAGGAGGAGCGCCATGCCCTTGCCGTTGCCGGGCTTGAAGTGCCCATCGGCCCAGCCGGTAAAGTCGTCCCAGCTCGCGTCGGCGCCGCCCTTGAGCGGCGTCGTCGAGCGGTCGGGGTCGTACAGCTCCATGATGGAGGCCTGGGCGAACGTGTTCGCGCCTCCCAGGGTGCTGGGATGGTTCGGGTTGCCGTCCACCTTGGTGGGGCGCCCGTCCATGCTCGTAACCCGCAGCCCCATGACGGAGCCGCCGATGCGCGCGACGGTGTTGTAATAGAGCGGCGCGCCGGGCACCCGGTCCTCGGGCCGGTCGACCAGAGGAACGATGTACTCGGTGGGCTTGCGGATGCAGCCAGCCATCAGGGCCGAGCTGGCAGCCAGCGTCGTGCCGGCGACGCCCATGAAGCCACGACGAGAGAGACCCTCGGTCTGCTCCCACTCGCGCGCACCCATCGGCGACTCGAGATGCGCGATGCGCTCGTCGGCCTGGCCGTCACGCTCCTCGACGGAGCGCCACTGCTTCTTGCTGTTGTTGATTACGTTGAGGCGCTTCATCGGTGGCATCCCCCGCAGTTGTCGGGCGGCGCGAGGGTGCGCGTCTCCGACGCATCCATCGGGTCGCCGTTCGCGTCGAGCTTGCGGTGGTAGTCCGCGGTCGCGGTGTCCCAGTTCATGTTCGTGACTTCCTCGACCGGACGCAGGTTGGGCTCCGGGTTGCGGTGGCAGTCCACGCACCAGCTCATGCTGAGCTCCTCTTGCTGCGTGACGACCTCCATCTGATCGATGCGGCCATGGCACGTGTTGCAGCCCACGCCTGCCGCGAGGTGCGGCGAGTGGTTGAAGTACGCGTAGTCGGGGAGCATGTGCACCCGAACCCACTCCACCGCATCACCGGTCTCAGCGCTCTCGCGGATCAGCGTGAGCTTCTCGGAGTCCGTCTTGATGACCTTGTGGCAGTTCATGCACGTGTTGGTCGGCGGGATTGCGGCCATGGCCGCGCGCTCGACCGTGTTGTGGCAGTACCGGCAGTCCATGCCCATCTCGCCTGCGTGCAGGCGGTGGCTGAACGCCACGGGCTGCTCGGGCTGATAGCCGACATCGGTGAACGAGGGCGAAAACCAGTACCAGACGATGCCGACAAGCACCGCGCCCACGACGGGAGCGATGACGGCAACGGCCGTCGGCATCAAGTTGGTCCAGCGGGGGAAGATGACGGCCACTGACTGACCCTCTCTCTGTGGGCATCCGCGCGTGTCGCGCTGCTACCCGAGTGGATGCAAGACGAGCCCCCCAGTCCCTCGGGGAGCCAACTCTCACTTGCCTGAGCGGCCCCTTTCGGGCCTTAGGCGCGCGGAAGCTAACAGAGCCCCACACGCCGAACAACTGGGCCTGCCCTCTGATTCAGGGGACTGGCGATGGCACTTAGATGCCTAAAATCGAGCGCTTTCTCAATGCAGCAGATTGATGCACGAGGGGTTCGGCCCTACGCGCGGCAACCCGACAGGGCTCGGCGCCCCCTCTACTCGAGCTGCTTCTTGACACGCAGCAGGTGCCGCGAGCGGTGGTAGATCTCGTCGAGGCCGAGCTCGTCGATCCCGTAGTAGCCGCGCAAGCCGCCTTCTCCGTCGAGCAGCACGAGCTTCTCGGTGTGGGCGATGTCCACAATGCCGGTGCTGCCGTCGATGATGCGCTCACCCATCGCCGTGGCGAAGCCACCCTCCACCACGGTCCGCACGGTCGCGAGATCTCCGGTCACGAACGTCCACCGGTCGTGGTCCACGCCGTACTCGGCGGCCTTCGCCTTCATCTTGCTCGGGGTGTCGTTCTCGGGATCGACGCTGACCGCGAGCAGCTTCACCGGGTACCCCATGGCCTCGTACTTGTCTTCGAGGGTGTTCATCGCCGAGAGGATCCGCGGGCACAGCGTGCGGCAGTCCACGAAGAAGAAGCCCACGACGTAGACGTCGCCCTTCATCTGCTCGGTTCCGAACGGCTGCCCGTCCTGGTCGGTCAACTCGAACGCGGGCAGCGCTCCCATCACCGGCGGAGGCGGAGGGATCCTGCGCGTCAGCGGCCGGATCAGCGGGACGAACAGCAGCCCGAAGATCACGCCCCAAACCCAGGGGTTCTGGTACCAGGGACCCCGCTCTTCGGGTTCGTCGGAGTCGCTCATCGTCCCCTCTAGAGGACGTTGACGTCGATGGCCAGCGCGATCACCAGCGCCGGCAGGTACGCGATGGAGAACAGGAAGAACCCGCGCGCCCACTTCACGCCTGCTTCGGCCCGCAAGCCCCGCAAGGACCAGCCCAGGAACCAGATGCCCAGCACCAGCGCCACGCCTCCGTAGATCCAGCTGGCCACACCGAGAGGCACGAGCGAGAGGCTGATGGGCACCAATGCGATGGACCACGCCACCGCCTGGGCCTTCGCGATGCGGTCCCCGCGGACCACGGGCACGGTCTTGAACCCCGCGCGCTTGTAGTCGTCGAAGCGGTACAGCGAGATGGCGATGAAGTGCGGCAGCTGCCAGACCAGCAGGATCCCAAACAGCGCGAGCCCGGGGGCGTCGATGAGCCCCGTCGCGGCGGTCCAGCCCATGAGCGGCGGGATCGCGCCCGGCACCGCGCCGATGAGCAGAGACAGCGGCGTCTTCTGCTTCAGCGGCGTGTAGATGAGCACGTACGACAGCAGCGCGAAGAGCCCCAGCGCTGCGGTCACGGTGTTGACGAACGCGAGCAGGATCGCGCTCGAGAGCACGCCCATCACGATGCCGAACGCCAAAGCCGCGTTGGGCGACATCCGGTCACGAACCAGCGGCCGGTTGGCCGTGCGGGCCATGCGCCCGTCGATCTCCCGCTCCAGGTACTGGTTGAGCGTGTTGGCGCTCATCACGGCGAGGGCTGTGCCGAGCATCGCCGCGCCGACAACCACGGGCTGGAAAGAGCCGCCGGCGAGGGCGTAGCCGCCGAGCGCCATCAGCACGTTCATCCGCGTGATCCGCGGCTTCGTCAGCTCGTTGAGGTCTGCGAAGAGCGACATGTCAGCGTCCCTTCGGGATCTTGATGTCCTTGTAGACATCGGGGAGGAGGACCTTGCAGTGGTTGCCGACGGAGCTGTAGGACTTGCTGCACTCGCGATCCTGGCCCTTACGACGTTCGATCCCGCGGGCTCGGCACTCTGCGACCCCGAGACCGGTACCACCCAGCTGCTCGGCGATCACGCGGCACTCCGCCTTGCGATCCTGTCCAGCGAGGCAGGCGCCCATCACCCGGTCGACGCTCGCGTCGCAGAGTCCGGTCAACGCAGAACAGTTGGGGTGCCACTCGAGCACCTTGTCCACGCACTGCTCCACCGTCGCGGTCGCCCCCAGCTCGTACATGGACTCCAGCGTGGCCGAGATGTGGTCCTCGGAGTCGAAGTAGTTCGAGGTGCCGGCGACGCCCATCACCACCCACAGCAGCACCATCGTGCCCATCAGCAGCGCGAGCCCGGACGGGCCGCGGCTCTTCGGCGATTTCGCTGTGTTCTCAGGTGCTTGCACGGACATCGGGCAGGTCTCCTTTTTCGAGCGGCCGGAGTCTATCGGCGCCCAGAATCAAGTCAAGGCAACATCAACAGGGGCGAAACTTGCGCAGCTTGCGCTGCAGGCTCTGGCGGTGGATCCCCAGCCAGCGGGCCGCCTTGCTGATGTTCCCCTCGCACTGGAGCAGCACGTACTCGATGTACTCCCGCTCGTGGCGCGCCAGGCTCTCGCGGCTGTCGGGCACGGCAAGGTCTTGTGGGTCGGGCTCGTCCGTCCACAGCGCCCGCTCGAGCTTGGTGATGGTCGTGGGCTTGGCGAGGTAGTTGATGGCGCCCTGCTTCACCGCCTGTACCGCGGTGGGCAGCGAGCCGTAGCCGGTCAAGATGACGGCCCTCGCCTGGGGTGCCGCGGCGACGATGGCGTCCACCACGTCCAGCCCACTGTCCGCGCCGATGCGCAGGTCCACGACTGCAAACCGGGGCTGCAGCCCGCCGGCCAGCAGGCCTTCAGCGTCCGAGAGGCTCCCCGCCTGGGAGACTCGATACCCGCGGTCCTCGAACTCCAGGGCCACGGTCTCCCGGAACGCCTCGTCGTCCTCCACCAGCATCAGGTCGATCGGTTGCTCGCTCATGGCAGCTCTCCCGGCGCGAACGCCTCCACTGGCAATACCATCGCCGCGATGGCGCCGCCGTCCGTTCGGTCTTCCAACATCAGCCGTCCCCCGAGGGCGACCGCCAGCGCGTGGGCGTTGTAGAGGCCCAGGCCGGTGCCGTCGCTCTTGGTGGTGACAAAGGGCTGGCCGACGTTGTCCCGCACCACCTGCGGCCACCCCGGGCCCCGGTCGAGCACCGCGATGCGTACGGTCCCATCGGCGTTGTCCACCTCCACGTCCACGGTGGAGACGGCGTCCCCTGCCCCGAGCATCGCCTCGGACGCATTGTCGAGCAGGTTGAGCAGCGCCTGGGTGAGCGCGAGCGGCGGGAGCACCATCGCGGTGGGCTTGCCCCGAGCGCTGAGCACCGAGCTGCGCCCCCCCGACGACCACGACGCGCAGACCCGACCCACCAGCTTGTGGACCTCGACTCTCTCCATGCGTAGCTGGCCGGGCTCCATCTGCCGCCCGATCATCTTGCGCAGCACGGACTCGCAGTGCTCCGCGGCGGCTTGCGCGGCCACCAGATCTGGGTGCTCCTCACCGATCTCGCTGCGCTCCAGGCGCCCCAGTCGCAGCTTCAGGGTGTTGAGCGGGGTCGAGAACTCGTGAGAGAAGCCGGCTGCCAGCGCACCCGCGGCCCGAAGCCGGTCGCCCCGCTCCTGATGGCCCTTGAGGTTGAGCAGGAGCCGCCGGTGCTCGGCCAGGGTGCCGGTCATCCACGACGTGAACCCCCAGATCACCAGGGCGACGAGCAGCAGCGACGGCAGCTCGATCCCCACCGGTGTGGGGAAGGCGGGCAAGGCGGGCGGCCGCAGCGGCATCAGCGTGATCGACGCGACCGCGATGCCGAGGGCGACGAGATTCGCGGCGCTGCGCCACCCGTGCAGCAGCAGGGCGCCCAGGCACGCGTGCACCAGCAGCAGCGGCGCCAACGGATTCCACGCCCCGCCGGAGAGCAGCAAGAGGCACGTCAGGGCACCGAGGTCGAAGAGGAGCTGCAGCAGCAGCATGTCGCGGCCTGGATTCCGGTCCCGGATGATCCACCGCGCGGTGACGATGTTGAGGAAAGCGAGCCCGCCGACCAGCGACAGGAAGCAGACCAGGAGCGGGGGATCGAGCCAGCCGAGCGACAGCGCTGGGCCGAGCACCGCGAGCTGCCCCGCGATGGCTACCCAGCGCAGGCGGGTCAACCAGACCAGCCGCGCGCGCTCGCCCTCGTCCCGCCCGCTGACCGCCGGGGATAGGGGCGCGGGCAGCGCAGCTCCGGGGAGCCAGCTCGGAGACTCCGTGGGCGGCTCAGCGATGGGGCCCGTGTTCATGCCGCCAATTGTGGGCCGATCACGGCGATCCTGCATGCAGCCGTTCGTTGCGGGACGCCTCGATCGCCTTGCGACTCGCGGTCGGTAGGCCCAGCGAGTCGAACTCGTCCACCCCCACCCACCGCCGCTCGGGGTGTCCGGGCTCGGCAGCCAACGACGGCGGCCGCACCTGCGCCTCGAACACGTGGGTGGTCCAGTGGCGGTGGGAGAAGCGGTGCTCGGCGACCCCCGCCGGGACCAGGTGATCCACGAACTCCCTCGGGAGGCTCTCGGCGCGGCGCAAGGAGCAGGCCAGGGCCCGGGCTCGCTCCTCGGGGTTGCCGTGCTCGGGAACGATGACCGCGGGCAGCTCCCACATCTGGGGCAGCAGGCCCCGCCCTGGGCGTCGCTCCAGCAGGTAGCGCCCCTCGGGAGTGCGCAGCCGCACGCAGGCGCGCAAGACGAACTTGACCATCTGTTTGCGTCCCGGGCGAGGGAAGGACTCGGCGTCGCCGTCAGCGAGACCCTGGCAGACATCGGACAGGGGGCAGGTGTCGCACGTGGGGCCAGACGGCTTGCAGACCGTGGCTCCCAGATCCATCAGCGCCTGGTTGAAGTCGCCCGGCCGCTCCGTGGGCAGCACATCCTCGGCGAGCCTCCACAGGATCTTCTGCGTGGCGCTCCGGTCGGGGGGGCCATCCACGCGGGACAGGCGGCTGAGCACGCGGATGACGTTGCCGTCGAGGATGGGCACGGGCATGTCGTGGGCCGCGGAGAGCACGGCGCCCATCGTGTAGCGACCGATCCCCTTGATCGACAGCAGCGTCTCGGGGTCTCTGGGAACCTCACCGCCGAACTCCTGCACGATCTGGCGCGCGCCCGCGTGCAGGTTGCGGGCGCGGCGATAGAAGCCCAGCCCCGACCACGCTGCCAACACATCGTCCTCATCGGCGGCGGCGAGGGCGTGCACCGTGGGGAAGCGCTGCAAGAACCGCTCGTAGTACGGGATGACCACCGAGACGCGGGTCTGCTGCAGCATGATCTCGCTGACCCAGATGCGGTACGGGTCTCCGCAACCGCGCCACGGCAAGCTGCGTCCGTGGGCGTCGAACCACGGCAGCAGCCGAGGCGCGATGTCCGCTGGCTGCAGGGCGCGAGAGGTGTTCACCCGAGCAGCTCGCTAGCGCGGCGGCTCCATGCGCAGGGCCTTCTGCACCATCACCGGCGACCCGCCCATGTCGAACTGGATCTCGGCGAGGATGAGCTCGCCCGGCGAGACGAGCACGACACGGGCGCCCTCGGGTCCCACGACCGAACCCTTGGCCACGGTGTACTCGCTGCCACCGCGAGACACGAGCACGGCGCGGGCTCCCTCGCCCTCGCCGAACGTCTGCTTCAAGGTGAGCTCGCGCAGGGCGACGGCGGCGAGATCGTTCGGATCGCACGGCGGCAGCGCGTCGCCGGTGAGCGCCGCGATGGGCGGCACGGACGACGCGGCCGGGATCGCTGTCGCGGCCGGGGTCACCGCGACGGTCGGGACCGCGGCCGCGATGGGAGTGGCGGCGGAGTCTTCTTCGGGCGCGGGGATCGCCGGGTTTGCGGGGTCCGCGGGGACCGTCTCGGTCTCCTCGTCGCACTCGGCGATCTCGGTGTCGCCGACCGCGCCGCCGTTGAGCCGCTCCTCCTCGGCCATCAGCGCCGCGAGGTTCCCCTCCACCTCCAGGTTGCGAGGCAGGGGCGGCACGGAGTTCGCCTCCGGGGTCGGCGTGATGACCTCAGCCACCTCTGGCTCCGGCTCGAGCCCGTCCGACTCCTCTTCGGGGATCGGAGAGCCCGACTCCGCCTTGGCGGCCGCCTCCTCAGCGGCCTTCGCCTCGGCGGCCAGCCGCTGACTCTCGATGCGCTTGTCGCGCTCCGCCTGCTTCGCCAGCCGCTCTTCGCGGGCCTTCGCTTCTGCGTCCGCCGACGTGATGACCTCGCGGTTCATGCCGGCCTGAGAGACGACGCCGTCCTCGTGTTGGGAACGCGGATCGCCTCCGTCGTACGGGCCGCAGCCGATGAGCAGAGAACAGAGGGACAGTGTGATCAAGGCTCGCATGCGCGGGAACCTACCGGATCATCGATGCGGATCGCAGCCGGATCGTGTGTGCACGCTGGCGCATCTGCAGTTGCACGGTGACCTCGATCCCCTCGCCAGTGGTGTCCGGGCCCACGCTGACGACGTAGTTCTTCAGATCTGCGCCGACGTGGGGACGCAGCTTCGCCTCCACGACGCGACGAATCGACTTGTGCAGCATCGCTGTATTGGGGCCACCGGCCACGACATCCATGACCACGAGCTCCAGCTCGGCTTCGAGGGTGTGCAGGTTCACAGCGGGGCTACTTCGCGGGCGCGGCTTCGGCTCGATTGCGACCCGCCGCCTTCGCCCGATACAAGGCCTGATCCGCGCGATCGAGCCAGTCCTCGGTCGACTCGTCCGCCAGGCGCTCAGCGATGCCGAAGCTGCCGGTCACGAACAGGTCGAGCATGGTGGGGAAGCGCGTGGACGCCAGCGCCTCGCGCATGCGGTCGGCCATCAGCAGCGCGTGCAGGCGGCGGGTGCCGGCGAGCACCACCAGGATCTCCTCGCCGCCGTAGCGAATGGCGAGGTCCTCTCGGCGCACCGCGTCGCGCACCAACGCGCCCACGACGCGCAGCACCTGATCGCCCGCCGCGTGGCCGCGCGTGTCGTTGACCTTCTTGAAGTGGTCGAGGTCGAGCAGCACCGCCGAGACGGGCCAGGCGTTCTCCCCGCAGCGCTCGAGCAGCCGTGGGAGCTGCTCCTTGAGCGCTCCGCGATGCAGCAAGCCGGTGAGCGGGTCCTTGTCGGAGTCCTCCACGGCCTTCTCGAGGTCATCGAGGTAGGCGAGGTCGATCTGATCGAGCATCTCGAAGCGCAGCTCCACGTCGCCCACGAAGATCGCGTCGCCGGCCTGGAGCCGGGTGCGGTCCGTGGGGTGATCGTTGACGTAGGTGCCGTTGGTGGAGCCCAGGTCCTGGAGCACGACGCAGGCGCCCTCGCCGGCTCGCTGCTCTCGATAGATTCGGGCGTGACGCCGGCTGACCGACGGGTCGTCGATGCTCAGCTCGCAGCTCTCGTCGCGGCCGATGAACATGGCGCGGTTGCGCAGATCGACGGACACGCGCCGGCCGGCGTCGGGATCGGAGATCACCGTCAGGGTCGGGGTCTTGAACTCATCGTCGGGATCGGACAGCCGCGCTTCACTGCGAAGTGCGCTGGGGACCTGATCGATGAGGGTTCGCTCGTTGTCGTCCAGGGACCTGTCCTCGAACCAGAGCGGGGCCACCGCTAGGGCATTGGGATCCAGCGCTCCAGGAGGCCCAAGGGCGAGCCGGTCAGAGACGCTGATGCGCCGAAGAATAACACGGCACCGGCGAAGAACAGGAGCGCAGTCCAGGTGAGAAAGCCCACGCCTTCGCTGGGCTTTCGGGTCTTGAACGAGAGGTCCACGACCTTGCTCGCGACGCGGCCGGAGGTCACCGAGCGCGGCGGCGAGTCTTCGTCACGCGCAATGGTGGCGGGGCCGGCTGCGGTGGCGCCGCTCGGGGGCTCGGCGTCGAACCAGCGGGACAGCCCGCGGTTGGACGCGGGCTGAGCGCGGGGCGCAGGGGGCGGCGGCGGCGGAGCGCGTCGAGGCGGAGCGGGCTCCGGGGCAGCCTGAGCCGCGGACAGCATCGACTGAGGCAGACCGGGCGCCGACCAGTCGCCGGTGGGCGGAGGCCGGGTGGCTCGCGCAGCCGGGCGGGCCGCGGCCGGGGCGGCGGTGGGGTAGCTCTGCACTGGCTCCTCGGCGACCTCGGGCATCGGCGCGGGGCGCCCCTTGCTCTTGCGCTTGTTCGCCAGGTTGTCGATGGCGAGGCGCGCGAGGTCCTTGAGATCGTCGCGGCGGATGGAGTGGGCGCGCACGATGCGGAGCAGCCGCTTGCGCACGTCCTCCATGGACGCCGGGCGGTCCTCGGCTTCGGGCTCGAGGCACTGGGTCACCAGCGCCAGCAGATCCGGATCCTTCAGGCGACGGAATGGCTTGCAGCGGCCCTCGCGCTTGCTGCGCAGCACCGTCAGCAGATCCTCGTGCTTGCGCAGGCCGAGGGGGTCGCGCCCCTCCGCGAGCTCGTAGAGCACGACGCCAAACGAGTAGATGTCTGCGGCGGCGGTGAGGTCTTGGCCGCCCACGCCGGCGAGCTGCTCAGGGCTCATGTAGGCCGGCGAGCCCACGATGATCCCGGTGGCCGTCATGCGCGTGCCCTCGACCCGAGCCACGCCGAAGTCCACGACCTTCACCTGGCCGCGCTTGCCCAGCAGGATGTTCTCGGGCTTCAGATCGCGGTGCAGGATGCCGTGTACGTGGGCGTGGGCCATGCCCGCCGCGATGTCCACGCCCAGGCGAGCGAGGCGGCCGTCGTCCAGGGTGCCGGCGTACGAGAGCACCGTGCGCAGGTCCACCCCGTCCACGAACTCCATGACGATGTGCAGGGTCTCCTGGGCCGGGAAGAAGTCGTGCACGCCCACGATGTTGCGGTGGTCGAGCCGCGAGGTGACCTCGAACTCCTGGCGGAACCGGCGGGTCATCTCCCGATGGGCCTCAGGCTGGGGCCGCATCTCCTTGAGCGCCCAGGTCTTGCCGGCGTCGTCCTTGACCCTGAACACGGTGGCCATGCCGCCCGAACCGATGCGGCCGATGAGCTTATAGTCCCCGATGTATTCCCCCTCGGGGGTGCTGCGTCGCTCGGTGTGGGTATGGGGAATGGCCATTTGCGGCGCAATTTACCACTATCCGCGATCCCGTAAAGAATCTGAGGGATTGAGTCGATGTTCGGCCTGGAGGGAGATGATGCGCACCTGGACGATCTGGCTCGCGATGCTTCTGCTGGCGGGCTGCCCCGCCGGCTCCGACGATGACGACGCAGCGGCGGACGACGACGACGCCACCGTCAACGACGACGACAGCGCGCACGACGACGACGACGACGACGACGATGACGACGACGACGACGACGACGGAGCCGCCTCGGACCCCTCGCTGGCCGGCACGTTCGCATCCACCGCGTCCAGCGGCAGCTACTCATCCTTCGACAACAGCACCATCGACTTCGAGGTGACGGTGCCGACTGGGCCCGGCCCCTTCCCCGTGGTCGTGTTCACCCACGGCTTTCAGCTCGGGCCGTCCAACTACACCTCGTGGGCCCAGCACCTCGCCAGCTGGGGCTACCTCGCCGTGATGCCCCAGATGCCGGGCAGCATCATCATCCCCGAGACCCACGCCGATCTCGCCCAGCACCTCGGCGCGCTGCTCGACGACATCGTCGCCAATGGGTCCAACCCCGCGGGTGCCTACAACGGCGTCGCGGACACGGACGCCATCGCCCTCGCGGGGCACTCCATGGGCGGCAAGATCTCGCTGCTGCTCGCCTCGCAGGACGCGCGCCCGGTCGCGGTCTTCGGCGTCGATCCGGTGGACGCCGCGGGCGGGCCCTTCAGCTCGGACGGCCCCGACTATCCCTCGGTCACCCCGGAGTTGATGCCTCAGATCAGCGCGCCGCTGGTCCTGCTGGGCGAGACCACCAACTCCACCGGCGGCCTGGGCGGCGCCTGCGCTCCTGCCGACAACAACTTCGAGCAGTACTTCGCCGCCGCAACCAGCCCGGCCTTGAAGATCGACGTGCTCGGCGCGAACCACATGAGCTTCCTCGACAACCCCAACTGCGGGCTGCCGTGCCTCGCCTGCCCCGCGGGCACGGACGATCCGGCCGTCTCGCGCGCGCTGGCGCAGGGGCGGCTCATCGCGTTCCTCGAGTCGTTTGTGTCCGGGAACCCGTCGTTTGACACCTGGCTGGACGGAGCCCAGGCGGATGCCGCGGTGAGCGCTGGGCTGATCACGTACAACGTCGCCAACGGGTTCTGATCGCAGCGGGCTGAGCCCCGTGCGCATCGCAATCACGTCCCGGGGCGCACCGTGCTCTGAGACGCGCCGCGCACATCGAAGAGCACGCCCTTCTCTCCGGCCTTGCCTGCCAGATCCACGCGGCCGGCGCTGAACAGCGCAGACTTCAGGGCGGCGCGCAGCTGGGGTCCGGCGCCGAAGCTGCGCACCAGGCTCTCCTGGATGCGGCTCGACGAGTGGATCTCTTGCTTGTAGCGGTAGAAGCCGCCCTCGTAGGTGTGCCCGCCTTCGATGGAGCTGAGCCCGTCGAGCTTGTCGTGGACCTCTGCGAGGTAGGTGTCCACGTCGGTGTCCACCGGGGAGCTCGCCAGCATGGTCGTAAACGCGGCCTTGTTGCGCTCCAGCCACAGCTTGCCCGCGGCCTCGTCGAGCATCGACCACGTCATGGAGAACGAGTCCGCCGCCACGGTCTTGCGGTACGACGTGATCGCCGGGCCGAACGAGCTCAACCCTCCGATCTTGACCCGGGTCCCGGTGAAGAACGCGCCGTCGGTGCACAGCGCCGACTCCACCATGTCGGTGTTGGTCCAGATGTCGTACCGCTCAATGCGCGCCACCACCTCGGCCGGGTCGAGCCCCGGCAGGTACACCACCACCTCGACCCCGTTGGGCCACAACTGGATAAGCGCGCGGGGGTTCTCGCCTGTCTCGGTCAGCCAGCGCGCGTCGTCCGCACGGTCCGCGAGCCAGGCAGGGGTCACGGGGTCGGCGTGAGCCGATGGGGCGAGGAGCAGAACAGCCAGGGCGAGGAAGCCGGGGCGGGGCATGGGCGGAGGCTAGAGCACCGAACAGATAGTCGCTCGGGGCGCTCGCTGGTCATTTCGAGGCGCGAAACATGGCGTGTCGCCAATTGGAGCTTGTACTCCAGCCCTGGTCTGGAGGTCCGGCCGGGCAATACCGTGGGTCGGTCGGTGCTGACGCCGGCCCACACCCAGGAGTCACCATGGTCCCGCCCACCGAAGTCGTACCGCGCCGTCGCTACCCCTCCCCCGACGGCAATCCGGTCCGCTACTACTTCGACATCCCGTTCGCCGACAACGTCAAGCACATCACCCTCGACCTGCTGATTGAGGACCTGAGCGACGCCAACGCGCGGGTGAGCCTGGACCTCGTTCAGTCTCTCACCCGCGACATCGCGGACGACGAATGGCACGCGATCGAGAGCACTCCAATGTTCAACGACAAGAGCAGCGAGGGCTACAGCGTCGCCACGACGACCGAGTCATTCGGAGGCTTCGTTCGCGCGGTGCTGACAATCCAGGACTCCGCTACCACGAACCCTATGGCCGCCGTCGTTTCAGCCAGGGCGTCGGGCAAGCCCTTCTAGCGGTGGCCTGTACGTTGAACCGTGACCGAGGCCCGTGGCCGCCGCGCGCCCGGAGCCGTAGACAGCTCCGGGCGCAGCCGCTTCCCCCAGCGGCCGCTCGGCAGCTCCCTTGGCTGGTCTCTCAAGACCCCGTTGGGATGCCACCCCATCGGCCTGCGGTCTACTGGCTGCTGCCCTGGCTCGACCCACGGCGCGCCGCGATCCGTGCGAGCGCGCCGCAGGTGCGGCGCGAGACATGAGCTTCGTCCTCGAGGGCGGGCCGTGGGGGACCGCCTGGACGGCTACGACGCATTCCTCATTCCAGTCAGCGCTCCAGGCGCTGCAAACAGCGCTCGCCGCGACCGGAGCCCCGACGGCGTGGGTCCTGCGCCTCTACGTCGACACCGCCCCATCTGCGCCGTTCGCCATCAACCTCCCCACTGCGCAACACCGGGCTGTCATCCTCGGCGTCGGACCCACCGCGCGGCGCACCCGAATCGTCTCAAGCGCCCCCGTAGGTATCCCGTTCATCGAGGCGCGAGGTGCGGGGGAACTCGTGCTGGCACGTCTCGACCTATCACCTACGCCCGCCTCAGGGTTGGTGCCCTTCCCTCCCGTCGTCCTCGCCGTGGGAGGCGTCCGTTTGACCACTGACTCCTGCGCCTTCGACTCGGTCGTTGGGTACTACAACCTACCGCTCGTAGGAGTGCGCGCGACCGCGACGTCAACAGGGCGCCCCGCTCTCAGCGTGAGCAACTGCCTGTTTTCGGGGTGCCGAACCGGAGTAGACGCTGACGGGGTCGCGGACCTCGTCGTACAAGACAGCGCGTTTGAGGGGTGCGCGGTAGGCCTGCGCATAGATTCTGTGCCGACCAGCGTGACCCGCAACTCCGTCTTCGCGCGTTGCGAGATTGGTCAGTTGACGACGTTTGGTGGACCTTCCCCCGTCCTGAGTGGCGCTCCCGTCCGCCATTCGCTCAGCGACTGTCGATTCGAGGATTGCGAGATCGGACTCGACTTCGACTACGTGGCCGAGGCGTCGTGGGCGGAAGAGCCCGTCGTGCGGGTCGATCGGTGCGAGTTCTCAGCTCCCTCGGCGTGGTCGTGGATCCAGGTGGCCGATTCGGATCAGACGCGAAAGCACGCAGCTCCTGAGTTTGCACCTGCAACGTACCGCCTCCGCTCCTCTGGGCTGGTCATCCACACGGGCCTTCGCGTCCGGTTTGGACGGCCGGTCGGAGCGACCTCCCCATCCGGCTACTTCTCGGTCCAGCGTTGTCTGTTCAACCTCCTCGAGCTGGGCATCTCCGCGCGTCCGGGCCCCCGCCCAGCGGTCTTCGTTGATCACAACACCTTCGTGAGCCATCGAGAGGCTGCGATCCGCGTCGGTGGTTCCCACAAGGCGTGGGCGAACAACCCCACCCGTCGCTCTGGACTCCGTCGCGTATCTAGCCCAGGGCTCGTCGTCTCAAACAACGTGTTTGAGGGGCAAGCCGACATCGACGGGCGCTCCGACCCGTTCTACGGCGCGATCGAGTTCGTAGTGCCCTGGCCCGATGCACGGGCGGCCGACCCCCCGGCGCCCGCGGGAGAATCCGTCGTGATCGCCGGCAACGCGTTTCGGGGGTTCTGGCGCCGTCGGAACCTCGTGTTCAGCCGCAGCGGGACGCAAACGGCTGAACACTTTGGGTCGGGAAACCACTGGCATCGGAACACGATGTGGGAGAACACAGTCGGCCTTGATCCAGTCCTGGCGAGGCTCCCTGAGACTGGCCACCTCGCCGTTGATATTCACCCGGTCGTCTCCCTCGGCTCCCCACTGCCGGGCCGCGGACTGGCCGGCGCCGCGCTCGCGCTGCTCGGCTCCTGGGGCTACCCCACCGAGCCAGGCGATGGCTTCTATGGGAACGAGGCGTCAGCCGCGGGGACCAGCCTGGGCGCCGCGGAGCCGGCGGGGTGGCGGGAGTTCCCGATGATCGCTGATGGCGTAGGCACCGACTACGACGTCGTCGCACCGCTCTTTGATGTGGCTCTCACCGGAGGTTCCCTGAACGTGGACCGCTCGGGGCAGCCGCCGCTCTCCGGCAGCCCGGCGTTGGATGCCTGGAGCCTCTTCAGCGGCGACGCGTTGTTGGTGGCCGCTGCGAGCGCGAAGTCCCGTGGAGTCAAGTTGGCGGTTCGACTCTCGATGAACGGGCCGGAGGCATTCTCAGTCCGTGGGATATCGCACGGTTTCCCGGCGCCTCCCGGCCAGAATTGGGCACCCTCCGGTCCCCCACAGTTCAATGAGTTTCCGCCGAAAAAGACCACGGAGTTCGATGCGTTCGGCAATTTCCGGCAGTGGTGGCTGGAAGCCGCGTCCGCGTTCCTCAGCCAGCTCAAAGCCCACCCTGACGTTGTCTCCACGATCGCGTACATCTGGGGACCTGAGGAGCCCACCCCGAACATCTACGGGGCCAGCACCGGCGGCTATCCCCGGCAGTACGCTGCGTCGTTGCTGCTCCGCGGGGTGCTTGACAAGGCGCACCCCGAGTACCGGTTCCTCACGTACCAGGACAATGCGCACGGTGTCGCCGCCGCTCTTCCGTCGAATAAGGTCGGATGGGCTGGAACTCAGGCTTCCTCGGTGGCCGCCATGGGGAACGCAGCGACGATGATGGTTGTGGGACCCTACGCCTTGGACCTTGAGCCCCCACCGTATCTTTGGGCAGACCCCTATGGCCGGGGCCAAGAACAGCTGGCCTCGGGGGCGAGCATCCCCGGCCGACCTTCGTCTGCCTACCGGGATCCGGCAGTCAGCCTGGAGCTGACGACTCCTCCTCCCGCCGCGACCGAGGCGGCATACGACGACAACGATCCCACGGCGGGAGCACCGGGAATCCCCGACCCAAACATCCGCGCCTACCCCGCGGTCGATGAGCTCGACTTCCTGGCGCCGGTGTTCGATGGGCTGCTGGTCGGCGTGTACTGGCAGCGGGTGCAGGGGGATCTGTTCAACAAACCGCAGAGCGTGGTCCCGTCCATCGCCGCGAATCGACTCATGGTGCGTCAACGCACTCGGGGGCTGCTCGAAGCGTCGGCCAACGCTGAGTCCCTGGCACGGCAACGCTCCCAGACCGCGGGCGAGCAGCCCACGGTTCTTGGGCTCGAGTTGGTCCGGGGGGTGGACGCGGACGACCCCAGCATCTACCGAGTCTCACCGCGAAACAGCACGTTCTCTGCGCACGATCTGCTTCTCGGCCTCCAAGAGGCAACCGGCCTCTTCCTTTGGGGGCTCGTCTATCGGTCGGGGCTGGATCCGACACCCGACTGGTCCGACTGGGAAGGTAGCGACATCGCGCACCTGTCAAACGACACCGAGCATCCGGGATGGGAGGGCTACCGCGCGATCTTCGAGCTTCTCAAGACCGAGCTCAGGGAGTTTCTCGTGTTCGGCGATCGGGAGTTCGACCTGGGCTTCGAGATCATTTCGCCGTCGTCGTTCGCTCAGGAAGTTGTCGGCAGTGACTGGGGCCCAAGAGTCGGCTTCGTGCAAAAGTGGCAGCGCACGAACCATCTGGTGCTGCGCGCAAGAAACCGGGTCTACCTGATCGTGACGCGATCACAGACAGAACACGCCATACCGGTGACTACGTTCGTCTTTGGCCGTGCAGCGTTTGGTGGCGCAGTCGCGACGACCCTTTGGCCGACCAGCGGACCCGCCCCACAACCCTCGTCCAACCCGGGTTGGCTCTTCGAAGACACCCTCGCGGGGATCGACGCGAGGGTCTACCGCATCGACCTACCCTAAAGAGGCAGCCAGCATCACTGGCTCGCGACAATCACTAGGACCTGGCCTGAGGCGTCGGCGGCGTCAACCCAGGAACCGCTTGCCCAGATCAAGTCCGCCTGGCCGTCACCGCTCAGATCGCCGACAGCGAGACGCGCAGACCCGGCGCGGTCAGTGGTCAGGGTACGAGCGCCAACCACAGATTGGAGGGTCAGGCCGGTGAGCGGGTTGCCCCCCGGCTGGGGGACGAACGCGCTGGCCGCGAGAAAGAAGCCCCCATCGATTGCGGGTGACACCGCTGCTAGGGAGTAGCCCGACTCGGCCGCGCCCTTTGGGAACACACTGATGGCACTGGCTTCGGTGTGCTGGCCGAGGACTCCTGTGAACAGAAGCCCGCTCGCGGCTCCCGCCACTCCTCCGACCGCAAACTCCGGCAACCCGTCGCCGTCAATGTCTCCAACTCCGGCCAGATCGCTGCCCAACTTCATCATCCCGAGGGTGTGCCGAATCGTGGCGTCTGAGTCCTCGATGTCGTACACGCCCGAGAGCGGGCCATAGAAGACATCGACCGCGCCGCCGCGCTGCGCCCCGGTCGCGGACAAACTCCTCGGGGCCCCGATGACAAGGTCATCCACGCCATCCCCATTGAGATCCCCGGGCGACGTCACAGCCCAGCCAATGCCCCCCCGCGGGAAGCCGATGAGCGGTGAGATGGGGTCGAAGATCCTTATATCCGCGGCGTCGAGCACGAGGTCTCCCACCACAAGAGGGCCGAAGAAGACGGACACTTGCCCCAGTCCGGCCAACCAGCCGTACTCCTCGTGCCACCGCTCCGGTCCGCCCGCGCCGTCTCCCACGATGAGGTCGCCAAAGCCATCACCGTTCAGGTCGGCACCAAACTCCACGGGCTTGCGGCGATCCCAAACCCCGAACCCCACCAGCCGGATGTCGGCATCCGCTGGCACCATCTCCCGCTCCACAGGGCTGAAGAAGATGTACGGCCCGATCCGCACGTCGGCGAGCCCGTCCCCGTTGACGTCGCCCACCCGTGACGTGTCCGCCAGCCCCAAGAACACAGCATCCGACACACCCGCAGGCTCTAGCGCCAGCGAAGCCACGCCACACACCGGGCCATGCACGAGGTACGTACGAGAGGGGCGCCACGGGTCCGGCGCCCATTCGGGGTACACGTTCGTCGAAACGAGGAGGTCGTCGTACCCGTCCCCGTTCACGTCGCCCGGCGCGGTCACCCACTCGCCCGCCGAATCCCATGCCACCTCGCCGATCAGCGTCGCCCAGGCGACCCCGTCGTCCTCCAGCGACACATCCCCCTGTGGCAGCGCTCCCTGATGCGGCACATCGTCGGTGATGCCGTTGCAGTCGTTATCGACTGAATCGCACAGTTCCGGGGCCCCTGACCACGCCGTGCCGTCGTCGTCGTCGCAGTCGGCGCCGGTGCACACCAGCGCGCCGTCCCCATCCGCGTCCGCCTCCCCAGGATCCACCACGCAGTCCTCGTCCACCCCATCACACGCCGAGCCTTCCACGCGGCCCGGCGCACGCAGCGAATCGGTGTCGTCGCAGTCTCCGTCGCACGAGCTCACCCCGTCGCCATCAGCGTCCAGTGGATGCAGCGCTGCGTTGCCGTCGTCGCAGTCTCCGTCGCACGAGCTCACCCCGTCGCCATCAGCGTCCAGTGGATGCAGCGCTGCGTTGCCGTCGTCGCAGTCTCCATCGCACGAGCTCACCCCATCCTCGTCCACATCCAGCGGGTGCAGCGTGGCGTCCGCAGGCGCGCAGTCCCCCTCGCAAGCGGCCACACCATCGCCGTCCCCGTCCAACTCCGAGCCAGGGACCACCCCATCACAGTCACTGTCGAGACCGTCGCAGCCCTCGTCGGCGCCGGGATAGATCGATGCGTCCTGCGGCGCGCAGTCGTCCGCGTCCTCCACCCCGTCCCCGTCTGAATCCAACGCCGACGGCGTACACCCAGCCGACAGCAGCGCGAGACTGAGGGCGAAGAGCGCGCGGGGCATGCTCTGCCTAAATCTCCGCGAGGATCTCGCCCTTGCGGCGGTCGTAGTCTTCCTGGGTGATGAGATCGTTGGCCAGCAGCGTCTTGAGCTTGCCCAGCCGCGCCGTCACGTCGTTCCCGCCGCCGCCGGCAGAAGCAGCTGCCGGGGCCTGCGCGCCGCCCATGGCCGACGCCATCGCCTGACCCATCGCGAGCCCCGCGCCGAGGCCGATGCCGTCGCTCGCGCCGCCGCCGGGGTTCTTCGCCGCCGCCTCCATGGCCTGGGCCGCCTGGAACTGCGTGAACTTGCCCATGTCACCGAGGATCCCCATGGAGCTTCGCTTGTCGAGCATCTCGGCCACCTCGGGCGGCAGCGAGATGTTCTCGATGAGGAAGGTCACAAGACCCAGCCCATACGTCTCGAAGTCGGCCTGCATGTTGCCCTTGAGCGTCGCGCCGAGCTCCTTGTACTGGGCCGCCAGATCGAGCATCGGCACCTTGGCCGTGCCCAGCGCGTCGGTGAACGAGCTGATCACGTGGCTGCGCAGCTGCCCCTGGATGTCACCGGTGCTGAAGCTGCCGTCCGTGCCGACGATCTCCTGCATGAAGCGCGCAGGATCGATGACGCGGTACGCGTACGAGCCGAACGCCCGCACCCGCACGGGGCCGATCTCGGGATCCCGCAGCGTGATGGGGTTCTGCGTGCCCCACTTCTGGTCCGTGAAGACCGTGGTGTCCACAAAGTAGACCTCGGCCTTGAACGGGCTCTCGAACCCCATCGACCAGCTCTGCAGCTTCGTCATGATCGGCAGGTTCGCGGTCGTCAGCTCGTAGCGCCCGGGGGTGAACACGTCGGCGAGCTGCCCCTCGTTCACGAACACCGCCGCCTGGCCTTCGCGCACCGTCAGCTGCGCGCCCATCTTGATGGCGTGGTCTCGCACCGGGAAGCGCCACACCAGCGTGTCGGCGCTGTCGTCCGTCCACTCGATGACGTTGATGAACTCGCCTTTGATGAAGTCGAAGATGCCCATGTTGCCTCGCTGTGCGCGGTGTTCTTGCTGGCTCGGATCATCGTCGCCAGCGCTCCTGCGGTCAAGCCGCCTTCCCCGTGTCCGCCCGACCACGGCCCCCTCGGTTCCGCCGTGTCCAAACGACCACACCCCTGCCCCCTACGCGGCAGCAAACCCAGCAATTGCAACGATCCTCGATGTGGCACGGGCCTCGCAATGTCCTGGGACCGACACCCACTCCTCGCCCCGTCGGAGCCCCTCATGCCTCGCCTCCTCGCCTCGCTCATCCTTGTCCTCACCTTGTCGCCGCTGCCCGCGCTCGCCGGCATCGTCATCCCCGACGACTCGCCCCAAAACCCAGCCCGCACCCCGCTGACCCTCGTCTCCCAGCAGGTGGACGTGTCGATCACCGACCAGGTCGCCACCACCAGCCTCGTGCAGGTGTTCCGCAACGACAGCGCCATCCCCCAGGCCGGCACCTACCGCCTGCCCCTGGGCGAGCGCACCTCGGTCCAGGAGTACGCATTCTGGGTGGACGGCCGCCGGGTGGTGTCCCGCATCGAAGCCAAGAGCGACGCCGCGCAGGAGTTCGCCGGGGCCGAGCAGCGAGGCGAGCACGCAGCCCTGCTCGAGCAGAGCGACCCGAGCATGTTCACCGCGCGATTCACAGCGCTGGAGCCCGGCGAGACCCGGCGCTTCGAGGTCGTCACGTCTGAGCTGCTGCCCTACGAGGCCGGGCTGGTGCGCTTCACCCACCCGCTCGACTACGCATCCACCGGCCTGCCGCCCGTGGACGAGCTGCTCGTGCGCGTCACCATCGAGGACAGCAAGCCCATCAAGGGCATCACCACGGCGTCCTTTGCCACCACCGAGCGCCGCGACGGCGACGCCCTGGTCGTGCAGAGCGTGCTGCGGGGCGAGGTGCCCGACCGCGACTACGCCCTCGAGTACCAACTGGAGTCCGAAGACTTCGGGCTCGCGTTCCGCACGTTCGATGACGGCGACGGCGACGGCTACTTCGTGGCGATGGTCGCGCCCCAGGAGGAGACCGACGACGACGCCATCGTGCGCAAAGACGTCGCCTTTGTGTTCGACGTGTCGGGCTCGATGGAGGGCCACAAGATCGACCAGGCCCGCAGCGCGCTCAAGGGGTGCCTGAACCTGATGAACCCGGGCGACGGGCTCTACATCCTGGCGTTCAACGACGCGCTGAACCCGCTGTCCAACTCCATCACCGAGCTGACCGAGGACCGGCGGCGCCAGGCGACCTCGTTCGTGGACGGGCTGCAGGCCGGCGGCGGCACGAACATCCACGACGCCATGCAGGACGCGCTGCGCACTCTCGCCACCTCGCAGCGCCCCACCGCGCTGGTCTTCCTCACCGACGGGCATGGCTCCCGCGCGCCCCAGGAGGTCCTGTCGATGGTGGAGCGCGACAACAAGGACGACGCCACGCGCATCTTCACCTTCGGGGTGGGCCACGATCTGAACGCCAGCTTCCTGGAGCGCATGGGCACCGAGAACCGTGGCGGATACACGCAGATCGACGGCACCGTGGCCATCGACGAGGTGGTCGCGAGCTTCTACTCCCGCATCAGCAAGCCGGTGCTGACCGACCTGTCGTTCGACTTTGGCGACGGCATCGTCTCCAACCGCACCTACCCCGCCGTGATGCCCGACATCTACAAGGGGCAGCGCCTGGTGGTGACGGGGCGCTACCGCGGGGCAGGCAAATCGAAGCTGACGGTGACCGGCCGCATCGGCGGCCACGAGCGCGCGCTGACCCTGCCGGTGGTCTTTGGCGGCCCTGTCGGTGACGAGCTCGTAGACAACGGGCAGGCCTGGGTCGGGCGGCTGTGGGCCAAGCGCCGGGCCGAGCACCTCATGGGCGAGATTCGCATGTACGGCGAGACGCCCGAGGGCAAGGACGAGGTCGTGGCGCTCAGCACCCAGTGGCAGTTCGCCACCAAGTACACCTCGCTGGTGGCCCACGCCGACCCGCGCGTCGCCTCGCTCTCGCCCGCGCGCATCAAGCCCGGCGACCCGGTCCTGAAGATCCCCGCCCCGGCGAGCGCCATCGCGGTCACGGCGATGCTGCCCTTCGGCGAGGTGAAGGACCTCGTGTGGGACGCCCAAGAGACCGTGTGGACCACCCGCTTCCTGGTGCCGCGCACCGTGCAGGACGGCGTCTACTGGATTCACATCCTGGTCACCGAGCAAGACGGCGACACCGACTGGTACCGCATCTCCTACACCGTGGACACCAAGGCGCCGGTCTTGCGCGTCGAGCTGCCCACCCGGCAGCTGAGCATCGGGCAGGCGCTGGTGATGCGGGCGCGCCCCATTGTCGGCTTCCTGGAGATGGGCAGCGAGATGATCGCGGCCCTGGGCCGAGACGCAGCCCAGCGAGCCAAGGCGTTCGTGGACATCAAGAGCGTGGTCGCCCGCATCCCCGACTCGGGCAGCGAGACGACCCTGACCTCGGACCCCGACGCGGAGTCGGGCTGGCACGGCAGCATCGTGCTGCCGGATGGCCTGGAGCCGGGCAGCCACCGCCTGGAGATCACGGCCACCGACGTGGCGGGCAACAAGCACACCGTGGTCGAGCACTTCGAGGTGCTGGAGACCGGCGTGGCCTCGCTGGACGCCGCCCGCGGAGACGAGGTGCGCCGTGACTGAGCGCACCCCCTCGGCCCCCTCCTCCCCGACTCCCAAGAACAACTCTGGACTGGTGCGCAACGCGTGGGGCGGTGCACTGGTCCTCGGGGCAGCGTCGGTAATGATGCCGGCGCTGCTCCTCAATCTCCCGAGCCTGTCCAACGAGTGGGCTCGGTGGGGGCACGAGGCCCCGGTGGTGACGGCCATCGCGCCGATTCGGACCAGCCAGGTGCCCGAGCCCGCCACCCCGGCGCCGCCGGCCCAGGCGATCGCAGCGACCCTGACCTTGAGCCTGGAGCAGACCCTGACCGACCCCGACGACACCCGCGACGGGGTCACCGTGCACGGGCAAGTGTGGGTGGCGACCGGCGGCGGGCTGCTGCGCTTCGACCCCAGCGACCCCGGCGAAGACCGCTGGTGGACCACCGCCGACGGCCTGCCCGACCACCGCTTGACCGCCATCGCGGCGTACGGCGACGGGCTGGCGCTCGGCACGGAGGGCGGCTCGGTCATCACGCTGGGCCTGCCCGGCGACGACGGGCGGCTGGATGTGCGCAGCGTGGACGCCATCAGCGAGTCCCGGATCAGCGATCTGCTCGGCGAGGGCGAGCTGCTGTGGGTCGCCACCTGGGGTGACGGCGCGTTCTCGGGCGTGCCCGGCACGCCGATGGGCTTCGCGGCGCTGGGGCCGTCCCGAGGGATGCGGGCGCGGCAGCTGACCGGCATCGCGCGGCTCGGCGATGAGCTGGTGGCGGGCACGGCGGGCGCCGGGCTGTGGGTGCGCAAGGACGCCGGCAGCTCGCGGCTCTACGTAAGCCGGGGCGGGCTCATCAGCGACTTCCTGCTCGACGTGGAGCGGGTGGGCGACCGGGTGATCGCGGCGGGCCCGGGCGGCATCTCCCGATACCGCAACGGAGTGCTGGAGACCGTGCGCGGCGGCGACCGCATCCCCGCAGGCGTGGTGCGCACCGTCGGAAGCCACGACGGCCGCGCGCGCTTCAGCCTCGCCGGTGGTCAGCTCGCCCGATATGGCTCCACGAGCACCGAGATGTTGCCGGCGCACCCCGACGGACTGGGTCCGTGGCACGGAGTGCCGCTGCCCGAGATCCGCTGGATGGCCCAGGTAGGCGAGCAGCGCGTCGCGGGCACGGCGCGGGGGATCTTGCACGGCACCGACGAGCTCCAGTGGCGCACCCACGGCGGGCCCGGCTCGAACGACCTGACCTCGGTGTCGGCCGACGGCGGCTCGCTGCTGGTGGGCACGTTTGACGGCGGAGCCTGGCTTCGCTCAGGGGACGGCGCGTTCGACTCGTGGCGGGCCCTGCCTGCACCCAGCGGCGAGATCAACGACGTGCACCTGGACGCTGGCGTGGCCTGGCTCGGCACGTCCCGGGGGCTCGCTCGCGTCCAAGGCGGCGCGCTGCGCTCGTGGGGCATCACCCAGGGGCTGCGGCACGAGCACGTCGGCGCCATCGCCCCCTCGCCGGACGGCCTGTTGGTGGGCACCACCGCCGGCGTGCAGCGCTTTGACGGGGTGGGCTTCTCGCCCGTGGGCGGCGAGGGCAGCGAGTCCCTGCGCAACGTCTACTCGGTGGTCGCGACCGGCGACGGCGCCTGGGTGGGCTCGCTCGAAGGCGCCTGGGCGCTGGGTGACCAGGGGGCGACGCGCTTCCGCTACGAGACCGGCGAGCTGCCCGACTCCTGGGTCAACGCGGTCGCCGTGGGGCCCGATGGGCGGTTGTGGGCCGGCACGTACGACCGAGGCATCGCCACCCGCACGCCGGACGGAGCCTGGGCCTCGTTCACCGAGGCGGACGGCCTGCCGTGTGGCTGGGTCAACCCCGACGCGCTGCTCGCGTTGCCAGACGGCACCGCGCTCGTCGGCACCATGGGCGGCGGCCTGCTGCGGGTGGGCCCCACGGGAGCCCTGGACCAGTGGACCGCCCAGGACGGGCTCGCCGGCGATGACGTCACCGGACTCACCCGCGACGGAGACGTCGTCTGGATCGCAACCCGGAGCGGGCTCTCCCGCATCCTCATCACCGAGGAGGTGGCCCATGTCGCCGATCGCTCCTGAGCGCCTGCGCGCGCTGGTTCCCCCCTTCATCGCGGCGCTGTGCTGGATGGCCGACGTGCCCGGCGGCCCCTGGCTGCTGCTCATCGGCGTCGCGGGCGCTGCCCTGGTGTGGCGCGAGGACGGCCGCGCCCCCATCCACGCCTGGGTGGCGCGCTTCCCCAAGGTCCCGTGGTCTCGGGTGGACCGGCTGCCTGCCGCCGAGCAGCGCCGATTGCTCGTGCGAGTGTGCGAGGAGGTGACCGGCGCGGACCGGGATCTGCGCAACGCCGCCGGCGCGCCGGGGCTCGATCCCCGCTCCGTGCGGGCGGAGTTGGCGGGACTCGTGGCCCTGGCCGCGGACCTGGGCGCGCAGCTCGAGGCGCTCAGCGTCATCCCCGCATCCGATCCCCGGCGGCAGCGCATCGAGGAGACCCTGGACTCCATCATCCCCGCCGTGCGCCGCCTGCGCGCCACCTTGCAGCGCGCCTCGGCGCCCGGCGTGTCCGCGCACCGGCCTCGACTCGGCTCGCTGCTGACGATGGAGCGCGATCTGTCCGCCCGTCAGGACTGCCTCGATGAGATGGAGGAGCTGCCATGCGTGTCGTAAGGGTTCGGGCCAAAACAAGTGCTCCGGACGTTGGCCGTCGGGGCGCCGCTGTCGCAAGGCGGGAGGAGTGGAGCATGCCGAGGCATGCGACCGACGAGCAACGCCGCGAGAGCGGATGCATCCGGCGGACAACGGGAGCAGTTGTATTGGCCCGGGCCCTAAGAAGGCTGCTCCCCTCGCGCCTGCGCGGCGCGGGATCTCTGGCCCTGCTCGGCACCCTGGCGGCGCAGCTCGTCGCGGGGCTGCTCATCGCCAACCGCCCAGTCGTGGCGCCCATCGACCACCGCAGCCTCGCCGCGTCGATCGTGGTGGAGCCTCCGCTGGGCGGCGCGCCCCGAGCGCTCTCCGAAGTGGACTCCGTGCCGGCCGACTCGCGGCTCCAGCTGACGTTCGAGCCGTCGGGCTCCACCTGGACGGCGGTGCTGTGGTTCGACGGCGACACCGTCACCGCCCTGTATCCCAGCGCCCTGCGCGACGAGGAGGGCTGGACCGAGCAGCGGGTGTACGCCGTGCCGGGCCCGGGACGCTGGCTGCGGCTCACCCCGACCGGCGGTGGCGCGGACTTCGTCGCCGTGGTCTCGTCTCTGCGCCCCGATCCCGAGATCACGGCGGCCCTGGCGAACCCCACCACAGATTCCGTGCGCCGACTTCGGGAGACTCTGAGCCACGCCGCGGGCATGCGCCAACGGGTCGAGGATGGCGTTGAGCGTTACCTCCCCACCCCTGACGGCCGCTCGGTCGCGGCGCCCTGGTCCCGGGTGCTCGGCGGGGGCCCGCTCGTGCTGGGGTGGTCGATCACCGTAGAATCAAGTCCATGGACCGACCCCGTCACGTCGTCGTCATCGGCGCAGGCATCTCCGGCGCGCTCCTCTCCGAGCGCCTCCTGAGCGCTGGCGTCGCGGTCACCGTCCTCGAAGCAAAGGAGAAGGGCGCGGGCAGCTCGTCCCGCTCCGCCGCCTGCATCCGCCAGCAGTTCAGCACCCCGGCGACCGTCAAGGCCATGCGCTACTCCGTGCACGAGTACATGCGCTTCGCCGAGCGGTTCCGCTGCGAGCCCGGCCAGGGCAACGCGCTGGTCCAGAACGGCTACCTGTTCCTGTACGGCGACCCCGGCCGCGCCGACGACCCCGCCGCCGCCCAGGCCGCATGGGATGGCGCTCAGGCCAACGTGGCCATGCAGCGCGAGAACGGCCTGAGCGAGGTCACCGCCATGAGCCCGTCGCAGCTCGGCGAGCGCTTCCCCCACGTCGATCCCGCCGTGCTCATCGGCGGCACGTTCTGCCCCACCGACGGCTTCCTGCACCCCGACGTCGTCTACATGGAGGGGTTTCGCCGCATCGAGGAGCTGGGCGGCGTGCTGCACCAGCATCAGCCGGTCACCGGTGGGCGCTTCGACTCCCAAGGGCAGCTGGTCGGGGTCGAGACCAGCACTGGCGATGTGTACGAGGCGGACGTGTTCGTGGACTGCACCAACGCATGGTCGCCCCGGCTGACCAAACTGCTGCACGGGACGCCGCTGGCCATCCAGCCGCTCAAGCGATACCTGTATTTCCTTCAGCGCGGGGACTCGATGACCGCTGAGCAGCTCGTGGACATGCCCATGACCATCAGCCCCAACAAGGCGTACTGCCGCCCCGAGAACGCCGAGCAGCTGCTGCTGGGGTGGGCCCACCACGCGGACGCGCAGAACGACTTCGACTGGGAGGACCAGGACGTCATCGAGCCCGAGTTCTTCCACAAGTCGGGCCTCGAGAACTACGGCATGCACCTGTGGATGGAGCTGGCTGGCTGCATGCCACCGCTCATGGAGTTCAGCGGACTGCGGGCGACCACTGCGGGCTTCTATGCCGTGACGCCTGACCACAACCCGTTCCTCGGGTACAACGTCACCCAGAAACGGCTGCTGCATGCGGTCGGCTTCTCGGGGCACGGCGCGATGATGGGACCGTTCACCGCCGCAGCCGTCTCGGAGATGGCCCTCGCGGGGGAGACGTTGCACTCGGTGACCGTGGATGGAGTGGATGTGGATCTGTCGGCGCTGCGGGTCGGCCGCGAGATCGCCCACGGGGAAGGCATGGTGATCTGAGCTTTGGCGCTGCGTGATCCCGGCACCACGATCCCCTCTCTCGGCTACCACACCCGTGGCATGTACGTGTCGTTGTTCGGGCGGCTGGTCCGCCAGGGCATGAGCGGCGCGCTGACCGTGCAGTGCGACGGGGAGTTCCGGCGGCTGCACTTCGTGGCCGGCTCTCCCGTGTGGTTCGAGTCCACCGAGCCGGGCGCGGTCTTGTCCGAGAGCGAGATGGAGGATCCCGACGCACGCTCGGAGTTCGTGAAGAACGGGATCGCCGCGCCGCTGCGCTGGGAGAAGGGCGGCTGGACCTTCACCGAGAGCGAGGGCCTGCCGGCCGAGATGCTGCTCAAGGCTGTGTTCCTCGACTGCTCACCGCTGGAGCCGCTGTGGGCTGGGGTCCAGGAGTTTCTGCGCCAGGATGAGGTCCTGGGACCGATCACTGACCGCACGGCCGGACCGGTGGTGCCCAGAGAAGGGTTCGCTGACAAGTTCGGCGACCTGGGCGTCGGCGGCGCCCTGCGCGAGCTGCCCGACACCATGCAGCGCCCCGCCTCGATCCCCGAGCTGCTCCGCCGCTTCGCCCACGAGCATCAAGCCTTCTTCAAGGTCCTGTGGATGGTGGAGGTGCTGGGCTGGATCGAGCGGGATGGGGACCGCGATCGGGCGCTGGGCTTGGTGCCGCCGCTGGACGACCCCTTCGCCGGACAGGTCTCGGTGCCGTTTGACGAGCCCGACACCCGCGAGATCTCGATCGGCGAGCTGCAGAACGCGGTGCTGCCTCCTGCGCAGCTCATCGAGGCCATCCGCCAGGGCGGGGTGCCCCAGTCGCCGTCGGAGCTGTTGGCGCCGAGCGGCGAGTTCGACAAGCACGAGCCCGCCGGCTCCTCGTCTGTCGAGATGAGCATGGACGATCTGGCGCCGCTGCTCGGAGAGTGGCAACCCGGGTCCGCGAGCCCTCCGTTGACTCGCACCGTACCCAGCGCGGAGCCCGAGAACCTGCTGCCGGATCTGCCCAGCTATCGGCCGTCCACCCGCCCGCCAGTGGACAGCCCTCCCAAGGATGTCCCGGGGCTCCGTCCCCCCGCCCCCTCGCCCCGCGCTGCGGACCCCCGAGAGAACGACCCCACCCTCACCGAGCCGGTCGCGGTGATCGAAGAGCCTCAGGCCACCGAAGACCCGCGACGCACCACCGGGACCAACCCGACGGCCCGCCGCGTCCCCACGCTCAGGGGCTCTCGCCTGTCGAACGCGGGGTCGCCGGCCGCGACCCTGAGCCCCGAAGCGGTGCGCAGGGACCACCGGGCGCGCATGGGCACCGACTACTACACCTTCCTCGGGGTCCCGGCGAAGGCCAACCAGTCGGTCATCGACCGCGCGTGGACCCGGCTGCTCAAGCGCTGGACGGCGGCGAGCAAGAACAAGCGCATGCCCGAGGATGTGCGCCAGATGGCCAGGGAGCTGGCCCAGGTCACGCATCTTGCGGGGCGCACATTCTCGGTGCCCGCCCGGCGCCAGGAGTACGACCGACGGATGGATCGCGGCCAGGCGCCGCTCGCCGGGGGTGTGCGGGCAGCCAAGGCCCGAGACCTGCCCAAGACCAACCCCGCCGCCGCCATCCCCCGGGCGCCCGTGGCCGATGGGTTGGCCGATG